>Ga0210247_102145_pt1 | contig 12958 bp, 7 predicted proteins | sample ChrtobMetP3_16mM_FD_155449 | JGI IMG/M metagenome (GOLD analysis project Ga0210247, IMG submission 155449) | Chrysochromulina tobin associated microbial communities from unialgal haptophyte culture, Seattle, Washington, United States - P3_16mM | ecosystem: Host-associated > Algae > Haptophytes >...
CCTCGCCACCTCCCTCGCCACCGCCGCCATCGCCCTCGCCACCTCCCTCGCCGCCGCCGCCGCCGCCGCCGAGCTGCCCCGGCGGGAGCTTTTATCCTGTGACACTCACCACACAAACCTGGGCGAATGAGATCAGCGTCAAGATCAATGGCGTCGCAATCACCTCGGGGACGCTGGGCGACTACCAGACGTACACATACTCGCGGTGCCTCACGCCTGGCTCGCACACCCTCGTCCTCATAGACTCTGTGGGGGACGGCTGGCACGGAGGGTACGTGACAATCAATGGCGTCAACTACGGCATGACCTTCACCGCTGGGTACTCGCAGACGCATACGTTCAATGTCGGCCCATCGCCGCCGCCGCCGCCACCGCCGCCACCGCCGCCCTCGCCGCCCTCGCCCTCGCCGCCACCTCCCTCGCCGCCGCCGCCGCCGCCGCCGAGCTGCCCCGGCGGGGGCTTTTATCCTGTGACACTCACCACACAAACCTGGGCGAATGAGATCAGCGTCAAGATCAATGGCGTCGCAATCACCTCGGGGACGCTGGGCGACTACCAGACGTACACATACTCGCGGTGCCTCACCCCTGGCTCGCACACCCTCGTCCTCATAGACTCTGCGGGGGACGGCTGGCACGGAGGGTACGTGGCAATCAATGGCGTCAACTACGGCATGACCTTCACCGCTGGGTACTCGCAGACGCACACGTTCAATGTCGGCCCATCGCCACCGCCGCCGCCGCCGCCACCGCCGCCGCCGCCTTCGCCCTCCCCACCGCCCCCACCATCGCTGACACCATCGCTGCCACCATCGCCACCGCCGTCGGCCTCGCCGCCGCCACTGCCGCCGCCACCGCCGCCCTCGCCTTTGCCGCCGTCGCCCTTGCCGCCGCCACCGCCGCTGCCCTTGCCGCCTCCGCCGCCGCCCTCGCCACCCTTGCCGCCTTCGCCGCCATTGCCCCCGTCTGCGCCCGCCCTGCATCCCGTTGGCGTCCTGCTGGGTGCGGGCGCGCTCGTCGCCCTCGCCCTCGCCCTCGGCGCGCTCGCCGCGGGCGGCTGTGCGTATGCGCGGCAGGCGGCGGGTGGCACGAGCTACGCACAGCTCAAGGAGGCGGAGGCGGAGGGCGCTGCCCCGGCGCCGCTGAGCGCCGTGGCCGGCGGCGGGCCACCAGGGCGGCCGTCTGTACCTAGCCGCGCGCCGTCCAGCCGCGTTTCGTCTAGCCGCGCGCCGTCCAGCCGCGCGCCATCCAGCCGCGCGCCGTCCAGCTGCGTTTCGTCTAGCCGCGTCCCGTCTAGCTGCGTCCCGTCTAGCCGCGGCATTGGCCCGGAGCCCCCCGACGTGGAGGCACCCTTGGCAGCCCAAGAGAGTGCAGCTCGAGAGGCCGAGAGGGTGGCCGCTGAGGCTGAAGTGGCTGCGCAAGCTGCCGCAAAGGAGCGGCGCGAGGCGGATCGGCTTGCGTTGGCGGAGCGCGCGGCGGCACAGAAAGCTGAGGCCGAGCGTATTGCTGCCGAGCGGCGCGAGGCAGAGCGGCGGGAGGCAGAGCGGCGGGAGGCAGAGCGGCGGGAGGCAGAGCGGCGGGAGGCAGAGCGGCGCGAGGCAGAGCGGCGGGAGGCAGAGCGGCAGGAGGCCGAGCGGCGGGAGGCAGAGCGGCGGGAGGCCGAGCGCATTGCTGCCGAGGAGGAGAACGAGAATGAGGGCGAGGAGGAGGAGGGCGAGGAGGGCGAGGAGGGCGAGGAGGGCGAGGAGGAGGCCGTCGCAGAACGAGAAGCTCCGAAGGCCACTGCTTTCGAGAATGAGAGAGCTGCCGTGAAGGCAAGGGTGCGCGCGCTCTTCGAGTCGATGGACACGGATGGCAGTGGAGAGATCTCGCGCAACGAGCTCGCAGCCAAGCTGCGCGCCGATGGTGAGTTGGAGGCCCTTCTTGGCGTGGCCGACGCCAAGACCATCCCGCAGGTGGTTCGGCTCATGCGCATGCTTGAGCAGACGGGCGAGATTGACCGAGATGGTGACTCGCACATGACGCTGGAAGAGCTCGAGGCCGGCCTGCTTGCCGATCGGGCAGAGGCGGCCAATATCGCAGCTCAACGGGCCGCGGCTGCAAGGATCGCGGCGGAGGAGGCTGCAAGGATCGCGGCGGAGGACCGGCGTGCGGCGGAGCGCGCGGCGGCCGAGAGGGCGGCGGCCGAAAAGGCGGCGGCCGAGAGGGCGGCGGCCGAAAAGGCGGCGGCCGAGAGGGCGACGGCCGAGAAGGCGGCGGCCGAGAAGGCGGCGGCCGAAAAGGCGGCGGCCGAGAAGGCGGCGGCCGAGAAGGCGGCGGCCGAGAAGGCGGCGGCCGAGAGGGCGGCGGCCGAGAAGGCGGCGGCCGAAAAGGCGGCGGTCGAGAAGGCGGCGGCGGCCGAGAGGGCGGCGGCCGAGAAGGCGGCGGCCGAGAAGGCGGCGGCGGCCGAGAGGGCGGCGGCCGAGGAGGAGGCTGCCGAGAAGGCGGCGGCAGAGGAGGCAGCGGCAGCCGAGGAGGCGGCGGCTGAGGCTGAGATCGAGATCGACGCCGAGGAGCGCTCGAGGCGCGAGGCCAACGAAAAGGCGACGCTTCGTGCCGAAGAGGAAGCGACTGGGGTGGAGCAGCGGGAGGCAGAGCGGCGTGAGGCCGAGCGGCGGGAGGCAGAGCGGCGCGAAGCAGAGCGGCGCGAAGCAGAGCGGCGTGAGGCCGAGCGGCGTGAGGCAGAGCGGCGGGAGGCCGAGCGCATTGCTGCCGAGCGGATTGCTGCCGAGCGGCGTGAGGCCGAGCGCATTGCTGCCGAGCGGCGTGAGGCAGAGCGGCGTGAGGCAGCAGCGGCAGCCCGTCGCGAGGCGGAGCGCGCGGCGGCAGAGCAAGCAGAGGCCGCTCGCCGTGCCGCCGCCGAGGTCTACGCACAGCGGGTGGAGGCTGAGCGCCGAGCATTGCAGATTGCAGAGGCCGAGCGCCGTGCTGCCGAGGAGGCGTACGATGACGAGATCTACGATGAGGAGGCGTACGATGAGGAGGACGTGCTTGACCCTTACGCCGAGGAGGCGGAGGAGGCCGAGGAGGCCGAGGAGGCCGAGGAGGAGGGATACGATGAGGCCGAGGAGGGATACGATGAGGAGGGATACGATGAAGAATACGATGAGGAAGCCCAGTGGCGAGAGGCGGCCGAGCTTCGAGCACAGCTTGATGCTGCGGCGAATGATGACATCACTGATGAGACTCCGAGACCGCCTGATGACATCACTGATGAGACTCCGAGACCACCTGGAGACGATGGCGACGATGACGACGACAACTATAGCGCCTGATGAGGACCCACCGCGTCACGATCCCACGGAGCCTCTGCTCACTTGTGCGCCTTAGATTGATCGGGGGGTGGCCGGCGCCACTCTTGGACCTAGCGGCCACTCTGTGGGAACACCCTTCCTAGATTGATCGGGGGGTGGCCGGCGCCACACATATCACCCCGCGCATCGCCAGCACGAAGCTGCGGCGGTTCAAGCTACTATTCAGTTCAGTGTCGAATCGGCATGCCTGGCATCTAAGCGCGAACGGGCGCTCGTTGCACGGCGGCGGCGTGGAGTCCCCGACCGTGCGGCGTCACAGCTTCCGCGGGATCTATCGCGACCGTGTTCGCGTTTTCGGTTTTGCTCGCGCCATACGCTGAGTGTCAGATATGGAAGTGAGGAATACCCCCTAACAGACGTTTTAACGGTTATTACGTTGGAAGCACGTCATTGGCACGAGGGGGAGGGGGGCGCGCCGGCGAAACGGACGCTTCGGCAATTTCGCGCGTCACGTGACCGAGCTCAGAGGCGCGTCGAATTGCGTAATTTGGCGTACGAGGTACGATGGTACGTCCGGTCCGCCGCGCGCGCACCGTTTCGTCGGTCGCACTCTGCGTGGCGGGTGTGCGCGCGCCATGGCCATGCCTATGGCGCGCGCCTGCCGGGCGCCCGCGCGCGCAGCCCCGGCAGAACAATGTACAATCGAGATCGCGATAACGGATAGCCGATCGGTTTACGTATTTACCTCACTACTCTTGAGACACGCAAGACTTCAGAGAATGAGCAGAATACAGAGCTCTAGCGCACAATGCCGCGGCCATGCGCGGCCCATGGCCATGCAACACAGGACAAGACTCAAGACTCAATTCGACAAAGGTTCATGATGCTCTCCATGCATGTGTGCTCGCTGTCTCTCAGCCCGCTCGCTGCTCGCGCCCGCACCGCGCCCGCACCGCCGGCACCGTTGAAAACATGCTCTGCCCTCGATGTGCCCCCACGCACAGGCGCCACCGCCACTAATGTCACCGATGCCACCGCCGCTGCCGCCGCGGCTGCCGTGTGCCGCCGTGTGCCGTCGAGTGCCACACCCTCAGGCCTCGACCGCTTCGTCCTCGAGTTTAGCCCGGTCGGCGCTCGGCTCGTCGGCGCCGCCGGCCACACTCGGTGCCTCGAGCGTCGCGCCGCTGAGCTCCGAGGGCACCGCGGCCACCGCTGTGGGCACGGCGGCGTGGATAGCTGTGGGGACGGTGGCTGCTGTGGCGCTGCCTGCGAAGCAGCAGGGCGCCTCGGCGACGGCGGAGACGACCGGATCAGAGGTGGGCGCGCCGTCGACAGTCGCCATGCGCATCACGGCGCCCGGCGCGAGCTGCAAGCCAGATGGCTGCAAGCCGCCCGCCATGGTCATCGAGCCCATCGGAAGCTGCTGCATGGCACCCATGGGCTGCATCGCCACCAGGCTGGGCTGCCCCATCATGCCGGCCATCTGGCCGGCCGCGATCTGGCACGTCGGCATTTGCATCGGCTGCATCGCACCCCCCTGCTGCCCATTGACCATCACGTAACCGCCGCTCACCGCAGCGTACATGTGGCTCGGGTCGGCGTTGGGCATCACCGCGCCCGCGGGCATGCCGCCCGGCGTGGCCGCTGCCCACTGCACGGGCTGGCACATCTGCTGCGCGTTGGGCGTGACGGCCATCGAGCACGTGCGGCTCTTGTGCCCGATGCCGCCGCACACGGAGCAACGCTGCGGCTTGTTCTTGCGCGAAGAGTGCCCTTTGGCCGGCCGCGTGCCGTCGGCGGCGATGGGCTGCCCGGCGACGCCCTGCCGTCCCGTGCGCGCGAGCTGCACCATATTCTTGGTGCCCTGCAGCTGGTTGATGGCGTTTGTGAGCTGATCGCGCAGCTCGATCAGGTTGCGATTGTCCGGCTCCTCGTTGAGCATCGCCAGGATTCGGTCGCGGTGCGCCATGCACGACTGCAGCGACGCCTCAAGATTGGCCGCCGAGTCGTCGTCGGCGAGCGCCGATGTGCTCGCCGCCGATGCATCGGCGCCACCATCCTCGGCGCCGTCGGTGCGCTGCCGCTTCGCCATCTGGTCGTCGCCGCCGCCCTCGGCCGAAGAAGCCACCGCCGACTCTGCCGCTGTGGCTGGCTGCTCAGCTGCAACCACACTCGAAGCCGCTGGCGCCGGCGCCAATGACGGCGCGGGCGGCCTGAAGCAAGCGGGAGGAAATGGGCGCGCGGACGCACACGCGTGAGAGGTGCAGGCACGGCGAGAGCCAGAGAGATGCAGAGCAGGACAATTGTAGAGCTCATCAACCAATCGGCGAATCGGCGCGGCACGCCAGCGAGAGAGCGCGATCGATCACGGCGCGGTGTGCGCGATCGATCACGGCAAGGCACGCACTGCGCGGGCATCTGCACGTCGAAGACGTCGAAGCACTCGCCGCACTGGACTGAGGTCATTGCCTGCTTGAGCACCGCCTGCAGCAGCGCACTGCAGGACGGGCACGAGAACTGGTATGTGGACGTGTCGCCCATCGGAGAGTGTGTCCGTCTGGGAGAGCTCTGAGGGCCGACCTGCCGTACAACGAGAGCCGCAGGGCCGTCGTGAGCTACTGGACGCCCGATACGAGGAGAGAGAGCGCCCTACCCGCTGCAAAAGTGGGCAAACTCGTAACTCAAGAAGGAAGACTTGGCGTGTTCTGAGGTCTCCGTTGTCTGTGAATTTGAAACACGGGGTCGGTCTGACCAGTTCACCAGTACAAGTAACGCAACTTCGCAAGCTCGCAACCTGATGCCTACATTTGTATTTCGTGTTCCTTGTAGGTTGTAGCCTTTGTGCAGGTCCCTCATGTTCCGTGGGGGAAGTTGCATGCCATCCCAATCGAAATCTGTTTCTTTTTCCCGGGAATGACAGAGCTCCCGACGAACGCAGACATCGAACTGCTTTCGTACTGCTTTCGACGCCTCGCCCAGCCAACGCTTGCGTGCTTGTTGCCAAGCCGCACGAGGCGCGCGGACGACGATGGCGTGGCGCCCGCAAACTCCGGAGGGCCTTCGCCAGCAGGTGGATTCGGCGCTCGAGTACGCGCTCGAGCGCGCCATCGCCGAGCGGCCCGCTAAGCCGCTGCTCCTCGTCGCCGCCAAGCTCCGCATGTGGGACGAGGCGGTCAACGGCAGCTGGCCACTGCGCAAGCGGTCCGAGGCGGTCTTCCGCAGGGCACGGGGACGGTTCCGGCCAGCTCGACCTCGCCGAGCTTCGTGAGCTTCAACACGCCGCCGCCGACGCTTTCCTGCGCGCGCACGACGGCGACAACAACTGCACGATCAACATGGCAGAATGGCTGATCCACATGCACGAGTGCTGCACCTCTTCCCAGGTGGCGGCGAGCGCGCTGCTCGACCTCTTCGAGGCACGCCTCGACGGAGGACGTTCTACATGTACGGGTGCGACGCCGCCACGAGTGGCATGAGAGCATGAGGACAACGCTTTTTGGTAAGCATTTGAAAGCATGCGATGGTGAACATCCAACGTAATAGCCACAAGACTCTTAGCGAGGCCTCGCCTGAGCCTCAGCTGAGCCTTAGACTCAGTCGATAGTCCACTTCTCTCGTGTCAGATGTCGAGCACGCGATTATACGGGTTTGGAACTCGGTTGGTACCTTGAAACGCTATCGGATGAAAAATAGAAGGTTTGATGTCAGCTCGTGGTGTGCCGTGATGTGTCTCATTTCGTGGGTCCTCCGCAGCATCAGAAACGGAGTTCACGAGGTGTGGTGTGAAGTACTGCGTCGTCGCTAATGCTGGCGTCGGCCCCGGCCAGCATCGAGGCGGGCGAACTCACGCAGGCGCCGCTACGCTCGACGCTCGAGAGTGGTGCCGACAGCGCCTGTCAGGAGCGCACCGACGCGAGCTCCGTCGACTCGGAGCACGCCGGCTTGCTAACCGTACCACACGGCTCGGGCACGCCGTTCATGCAGCACCTCGAGCCGTTGCTGCCGGCATGGTGCTCGACGCGATTGCTCGTGCGATTCTACGCCGCGTCCATGGGACTGCTGCTGCTGCTGCTCGTCGCGCTCGCGACCAAGAGCTGGTCGGCCGCACAGCAAGGCCTGCATCCCTCTCGGATGCGAGCACGTGGCCCATCGGTCGATGCTCGTCACACAGCAGCCGACCGCCCGGCGCAGCATTATGCGCGGCAACCGATGCCAGAGGAACCGGTGCAGCCGGTGCAGCAGCTGCTACAACAGCAGGGCGCGCGCATTGCACCACCGCCGTTGGCCCCCCTGCCGCCGCTGCCGCCCTTCCCGATCTCGCCTCCGATGAAGCTGGCTGCCGAGCCGAGCCTGCGAAGCGCGTGCGCCCACTTGGCGGTGCCGGTGGACGCGGAACGCCTGCCGCCACGCTATCCGGGCGGCGCGTGGCAGCTGTTTGCCGAGTGGTCGGGCCTGGACGAGGCAGCCATGGAAGAGGCGCATGGCTCGTACGGATCATATCAGTACGGCGATGAGCGGCCTTACGATGAGCGGCCTGGGTGTGTGCTTCCTTCTACTTCATCCCCTCCGCCGTACCGGCCGCGCCGTCCTACTCACTAGCGTGCGGGCCATCCTCGCAGGTACGCATCGTACGAGGGCTTCCCCACAGAGCCAGGCAAGATGCCTATACGGCCCGTGGCGGTCGCGAGGGCGTCGGTCGCCAAGGCCGCCGCAGCAGCGAAGAAAGAGGCGAGCTTTTGCACGCCCCGCCCTCCAATCACACGCCCCGCCCTCGAATCACACGCACGTCGCTCACCCGCACGCCGCCCCCGCCTGGTGCGCACGTGTGCCTCCGCCTACCCCTCCGCTGTGCCTAACCCCCGATCCCTGTCATGATCCCTGTCATGATCCCTGTCATGATCCCTGTCATGATCCCTGTCTCGCGTGCCACGGCAGGCGGAGGAGGCTGCGAAGATGGCGCCCGAGCGCGAGCGGCGCGAGGCAGCTCGCCGTGCACAGGCACAGGCGCGGCTACGGCAGGAGCCGGCTCCCTTTCTGCTCAATTCCGACTTCTCGATCGCCCATGGCCTGCGCCGCTCGCGCGCGTGGCCTTCCCCGCAGGCTGACAAACGCGCCGACGCTAGCGGCGGCAGCGACGGCGGTGGCGGCGGTGGTGGCGGCGATGGAGGCGGCGGCGGCGGCGGCCGCGGCGATCGCGGCGACCGCGGCGACCGCGGCGACCGCGGCGACCGCGGCGGCCGCGGCGGTGACGGCGGCGACCGTTTCCCGAGGTCCGCTCGGCGCCTGGGCGCTGTCACAGACGAGGTCACAGACGCAGTCACAGACGCGGAGCTGGACGCGGACGCGGAACTGGACGTTGCGGCCCTCGGCGCGGCGGATGTCGAGGAAGTATCAGAGGAGGTATCAGAGGAGATGCCAGAGGAGGGAGGGCTCGTGGCGGCGGCTCGCTCGCTCGAGGACGACAGCAGCTACGACGACAGCTACGAGAGGTTGTCCCACAGCCGGCCGCAACAGCCCTCGCACGCGCTGCGGCTGCGGCTGATGATGACCAACTACCGCGCTGCGCGCACCCTTGGCGTACTCGAGAACAAGCTGCTCGCGTCCACTGCACTGACTCGGCTCGGGTTGCCCGCGATGGAGGTGGTCTACGGCGGCTTCGCATACACGAGGCTGGGTGAGTGGCCCGCGTATTCGCGCGCCGAGCTGTGCGCGGTGCTTGCGCGCGGCGGCTTCGGGCCGCGGCGAGGCTTCGTGGCCAAGCCCGCCTCGGACGGCACCAACTACGGTCTACTCGTGATGACGCCCGAGCGCTGGCGGCGTGAGAACTGGACAGAGGCGCTCGTGGCGACGATGGTGGAGCGCTTCCTCTTCAAGGGTCGCTCCTCGTGGGGGCAGTGGTATGAGCAACGCGGTGTCGTCGTGCAGTCGCTGTACACCGAGGGGGCGCCGCGCGGGCTGCGCTGGCCTCATGGGCTCGCCGAGATGAACGTGCTCGCGCACCTGGGCGAGCCGGTGCACATGCGGGTGCAGGAGATCCCAAAGGCCAAGGGCGCGGGCTGCTTCGACGTGCGTCTGCATGCCAATGGCTCGCACGACTGCCTGCCCACGCCCAACTGCCCCAACCCGCAGCTCACGTGCCGCAAGTATACACTGCAGTTTGCGCGCTCGCTCCCGGAGGTGCGAGCGTACGTGCGCCGGCTCGCTTCCTTCTTTGGGGCCGACTGGTTCCGTTTCGACTACTTTGGGGGCCACCCCCACCGGATGCTCCGTGTCAACGAGGTGAGCTACCCGTCCCACCACACGTACCCGAGCGACCTCCGCGAGGCGTGGCTCGCCGCGTATCTCCGCTCGGTCGTCGACGAGCCTGCCAACGCCAACTCGAATGCCAACTCGAATGCCAAGCCGCGAGGCGAAGGCGCCGGCACGAACGCGGCGGGCGTTGCGGCGGCGCCGACGCTGCGACCGATGTCTACGGCGCTGCCCATGCCGACTGGGCGCGTTGCTGCCGTGGCGACGGGGGGAGTGGCGCAGGTCGCAGGTGCAGCGGCAGCGGCGCCGAATTCGTCAACGCCGGTGACCATGCTCGAGGTGCCCGCTGAGTGCGTCATGCGGTGCGCGCGCCGGTCACCCAGCCGACTCGGCACTCCGGTTGGGGCGCTTGCTCGTGCCACGCACGCTCACCGCCCCTCGGCGTTCTCTCTCGCGCGCAGGTTTGTGCTCGACTTCATTGGGGTCGACCCCGAGGCCTTTGACCACCTCTGCTTCCTCTGCCGCCCGACGCCGCCTGGCACGCCGCCCGCACCACCCTCGCCGCCCGCACCGCCTTCGAAGCCACCCTCGCCACCCTCGCCGCCGCCCTCGCCCCGCCCGCTCCAAGCGCCACCGCCCACACGACCGTATCGCACGATGCCGACGGGACGCCGGGCCGGCCGATAGGCGAAAGGCGGGCTCCGTCGAACGTTCCGATGCCGAGCAGCTCGGGCGACGGGGGTCCCTGGAGTCACAGTAGAGTCACTCTGTCTCAGTACTCAGAATCGTCTTCTCAAGTGTCTTCAAAACCGCGACTATAGAACACTTGCAGAGTACACGAAGTAGAACTGGCTCGCAGATCTCCGACCTCCGTGTCTAACTCGACACGCAGTGTCGTCTGTCGACGTTCGCCAGCCCGCTTTTTTGGTAAGATGTGCTGGGAGACCGCTGTTTAATGCTCTGTGGAAGTTATGCGGAAGGAAGGCGTCCCAATTTGGGAGAGGCGAGCGTCCATCCTAATTTGGGAGGGGCGAGCTCCCATCCTAATTAGGTATTCACCTTCCAGATGGGCGTCCTTTCGAACCTCTCGCTGAACGCGTCGAACTCGCCGCGTGGACAACGGACGATCAAGACCCGGGAGGCGATTCTGATGGCCCGAGTCGAAGAGGCCATGCGCAACGCGCCCTCGAACAAGCTGTACGACCTCTTCCAGCAGCGCTCCGGCGGGCGCGAGAAGGCCAAGTTGCTGAAGAATGGCACGGCGACTGTTTTTGTCGCCATCGACGAGAAGCTTATATCCGGCGGCTACGCGCCAGGCCCACACTCGACGAAGGACTCACAGTGGTGGTGCCAGTGCGTGCCACTGCCTGCGAACCGTGTGCCACCCAGTTCTGACGTTTCGACTGCTCTGCGTGCGCAGATTTGTGCGCTGGTCCGCCATCCAGTCCTTCCTCGAGCAGCGCATGCGCACGCGCGAGGATGAAGCCAATGATGACGGGATCCTCTTCTTCCACGTCGCCGCGTACGACATCGACGTTTACGTCATCGACCTCGAGACCATGGGCAACCTCCACCTGTTCGAGAACTACATGGTCCAGCTGCACAACAAGGACCACGACGCCTCGTTCATGAACTGGTCAACCAAAGTGCTCGACCACATCCTCGACCATCTGGACAAATGCATCGTCGACATGAAGTACACGGGCGATGCGATCTCGTACGAGGTCGCGACTGCGTTCCTCTTCATCCTCATGATGTCGAGCACCATCAAGACCAGCAAGAATGCGACGAAGATCAACATCATCCTGGACAAGCTCGCGATCACCCAGTCGTTCGACAAGGTCTTCGTTGACTCGAAATACCTCGGCGAGGGCAAGATCTTCACCAAAGAGACGATCGGCAAGGTCCTCAAAACGTTCGAGTTCGACAAGGGCTTCATGCACACCGCGATCCTGCAGCTTCAGGAGCAGGTCGGGGAGCTCAAGGAGGACGTCGTGGAGCTCAAGGATGAGGTGATTCTGCAGGGCGATGCCGTCGTCGCGCTCAAGGACCAGGTCGCCGGCATTGCCAAGGGCCAGGACGAGGCGACCGAGGGGCTCCAGGGGCTCCAGGGGCAGGTCAACGACGCGGTCGTGAAGGTCAACGACTCGGAGCAGAAGTACCTCACGATCGTAAAGTCGCTCGACCACCTCTGGGCATTCCTCCTTTCGATCCAAATGTCGCTCAACCGCCTCTGGGCAGTCCTTGGCCACATCTTCACGCTGCTCACGAAGAAGCAGGAGGCGCTCGAAAAGAAGCAGGTGGACAACGAGAAGCAGCAGACGGCCAAGGACAACTTCCTCGCGCGCAGCGTGAACCAAGTCTACGAGTGGTCGGCGCAGAACAACGTCAACATCGCCGCCCACATCAACGAGCTTCAAGCGTCGGTGGAGGATCAAGCGGCGGTGAATGAGAAGCTGGGCGACCGCATCACGGGCGTCGCGAACTCCAACCTCAAGAAGATGCTCGTCGTGAACGCGTCGAGCGCACTCGTGAGCGCCCGGGTCCTCAACCTCGAGACCACCGTCGCCCAGGTGAACCAGAAGGTTGACGAGAAAGTGGCGTAGCTCGCGGGCAGCTCAGCTCGGCGAGAGGAGGCACACACCGCAGAGCCATCCTCGTCGTCCTCGAGGTGCACCAGTGGCTTGTCGTACTTGCTGATCGCCTCGGCGATGCTCGCGAACACGCTGCTGTCGCCGCTGCTGCTGGTGCTGCGCTCGACTGGCACAGGCTTGAGTGGCGCTAGGCCTTCCATGTCATCGGCGGCGATCGCCAGTGCTGAGCTGTTGCGCCGCTGCGCGACGCGCTCCGTCGTTCTCTGCGGGGCGAACAGAGCGTTCATGCGGTCAGAGGCTGACTCGTCTCGATGACTCGTCTCGATGACTCGTCGCGTTCGCGCGGCGCAGGCAAGAGTGTGGGGGGCATGGGTCTGGCTGGACTGTTACAGCACCGCGGGCGGCCAAGCACATGATTTCGTGGCGAGTAAGCGACTCACATAATGTGCAGACAGTGTGGTCTCGAGTGGGGGACCAGTTCCGTGTAAGACCTGTGCAAGGCGTCTCCCGGCGGCGTGGTGTAGGGTGTGAAAAGCGAAAGGCCGTGCATGCTGCCGAGAATTGAGTAACACAGTGTAAGCAACGTAGTATATACAACATACACAACGTGACATCGCCGACCCGCCCATGTTGAGCTCGCGTCCTTAAGAAGGCAACCACGCCCGCGTGGGCACGCCTCCCTAACGATGCAGAGGAGGGAGGCGACCACGCCGGCGTGGGCACGCCTCCCTAACGATGCAGAGGGACGTCAGAACCGGGGAGCTGCATGAGCCTCGCGATCTCCAAGCATGGGCATGTGTACCGAGACCGCCCCGGCCGCAT
>Ga0210247_102152_pt1 | contig 12855 bp, 9 predicted proteins | sample ChrtobMetP3_16mM_FD_155449 | JGI IMG/M metagenome (GOLD analysis project Ga0210247, IMG submission 155449) | Chrysochromulina tobin associated microbial communities from unialgal haptophyte culture, Seattle, Washington, United States - P3_16mM | ecosystem: Host-associated > Algae > Haptophytes >...
CCTTGGCTAATTCCCAGATTCCTAATTCCAATCCCGGCCCCGAAAGGCCCCCAAGGCCAAGAGGTTTAGGATTCCGAGAGTCCGAAGGTTGAAATTACATTTCCCCTACTGTAATGTCACACAACCGGCAAGAGGGGCGGTATAGGGCGGTAGGGCGGGCATCGGAGTGTACTTGGCGATAGCGAGAAATATGTGTCGTTGTGTGAGTACATGTAGAGCGAAGCTTGGAGCGAAGTGCGTCAAGAGAAAGAGTATCAGCGTGAAAAATGTACATGTACTGTACATGTATCCGGCACGCGCGCGGTGTTTACCCGGTAATGATGCGGCGGGGAACCGCTGCTAAAAAAAGTATCGCGGGCCGCGCCCGGTAATGAAAAAGCGGGCGCGTGATGTTCTTGGTGGGGCGCTATATATGAATGCTATGTTCAGCTCTTTAGGATTCCTACTAGGTGTCGAGATTGCGAAATTCGAGTTCACGGACTGTATCCGATACCGGTACACGTAGGCTGGGCTGGGTTCGCAGGGGGCGGCCTCCTCCGAGTCGGCCGCGAGAGGAGCGGTCGGCTCCGGGGCTGCGGGCCTGCGGCCGTTGAGTCGGCCGCGGATTCGGTCGACTCGCGGTCGCGCGGGTGCGTTGGTGGGTTGGGATGGTTGTGAGGTTCGGCTGACCGTGTGTTAGAAGTCACACAGACACACATTCACATTCACACACACACATTCACACCAAGGCGGATACCGCGCGGGGGCGGTTTAGAAGGGCGACATGCCCAGGGTGAGCTTGAAGCTCATGACCGTGTGTCCCGTGTTTTGTCCCGCGTCCCCCCCGGTGTCTTTTTATCGATGTCTTTTTACGGTGCACGAATCCAATGTGTTTGCAGAGGGCGTAGCTGGCGTTGCATGGCCTCCGCGCTGGTACGTGTCACAGTAATCTCGGACACCATCTGACCTTGGTGCTACGTGGGGAAGCGCCACATGGAGCTTGCCTCGCAGACGACTGGGATCCCGGTGCACATAGACTGGCAGCCCTTCTACTTGAACCATAATACGCCGGAGGAGGGCGAGGGCATGTACGAGCACCTCGCTGCCAAGTACGGCGTTGCCAAGGCTCGAGCCTTTACGCAGCCAAATAATCCACTCGATCAAGCAGGCTCAAAGGTGGGCCTCACCTTCAACCCAGCCCGCCGCATCATCCGAACTCGAGACTCGCACCGGCTGGTCGAGTGGTGCAAGGAGGTGGCGCCCGCCAAGGAGGATGCTCTGATGAATGCCATTTTCCATGCCTACTTCACTGAAGCCAAGGACGTCTCACGGCACGCCGAGCTCCTCGCATGCGCCACCACGTGCGGACTCGATACCTCAGCATGCAAGGCCATGCTCGAAAGTGACCGATACGTAAGTGAGGTGGATGCCAAGGCCAAGTCATGGTCTCGGCAGGGCGTGTCGGGGGTGCCCTACTTTATCGTGCACCCTCCGAACGGTGCGCAGCCCGTCGCTTTCTCTGGCGCGCAGCCGACGGGGCTGATGGCCGAGATTCTCACCGAGAACGTCGGCGATGGACGAGCATAATGTGGTGCGCGGCCGTGCGATCAGTGCTGTGTACCGAACAGCAACACGTGCAAATCATGCTTAAGGTTGTGCGGCTCCCGGACGACATGATGTTCTCTGCGTTCCATTTTGCAGCTGCGGCGCGCGCTAAACGCCCGCGTCGACCACCGCCGCAGACGTAGAGGACTGAGAGAGATTGTATCGGGAACAACCGAACGCGGAACGACGAACGTCTGCTTACACCTTACTGGAAAACAATCGCTGGAAAATTGAGCGCTCGACTCCCCGAAAAAACTTGCCATGTCATCGCATGGATGGCAGGTTTGCTTGGGCGATCGATTCAAATACCAAACACAGCCCGCGTCGTGGTCGCGCGCACCCGTCGCCTGTTCATACGAGAATTACGAAAAGCATGACGCGAAAAGAAAACGTCGTTACAGCTTACACGTTTTAGCGACGTACGGGTCGAATCTGGGCGAGGGCAAAACTTGAGCCCTCGTGGCGGCCTCCGACCGAACTCGACATCCGACTCTAACGACTCGACAACTCAGTGATCAACTCGTGACAAATCGACAACCGAGGACAACTCGACAGTTGGCGTGAACGCACAGCGGCAGCGGCCAGCGCAGTGCCAGTGGGAAGGTCCGGAAGGATCAGTCGATCAGACTCAGAGAATCACAGCACACAGGGCACGGCCAGCGAGGCCGGGGAGGCCGGCCATGATGCGGGCGGCTCTAGGGCGCCCCCCCCGCCCCCCGCCCCCCGCCCGCCCCCCCCATCCCCCCCCGGCGCGCTTAAACCCGCTAAAACGCGCGCCGCGCGGGCGCGCGGGCCGCGTGCGCGTCCCACGTCCTCGATCCTTCACGCCCTACGCGCGCTGGCCGCTCTCGCCGTCTCGGGCCCCGGCGCGGTTGGTACGCGGCGGTCGGATGGGGTCCGCAGCCGCAGCCGGTTCTGATCTGTGGAAATTGGCAGCTATTCCAGTCTGTACACGACATCTCGACATGTAATTATCAATTTTAATTCAATTTAATATTTACTCATCAGAGCGGTGCCGTTCATGTGCCGAGGCCACGGCCGGGCCTGCCACCGTCGCGGTGCGCGGCGATGTCGAGCAGTGACGCTTCCGTTTCATCACCCGCCTCAGAGGACGAAGTGGAGTCGGTCGAGTCCTCAGCCTCGAGCACTGTCGTCAGCTTGCTCCCGGGCGACGGTTTCATTATCCCGACGAGCTCATATCTCGCCTCGGTCGCCTCCACGTCGGCCGCCCTGCCGCCTCGCTCTGGTTGATAGAGAACATGAGCATACTGATAGCATAGGGCACCGGCCAGCGAGAGCGCGATGCCACTCCCATGCAGCAGCGTCACCGGCTTCCACGTGTACGCCATCGCCACCGTGATCACTGTCGCGCGTTTCATCACCTGCGCCAGCGCATACGAGAGGGGCGAAGCCATCGCATCGAGCACTGAGAGCGACACGTACTGGTTGACGAAGGAGCACAGGCCGTTGAGCACGAGCCACGACGCGATGCGCACGCGCGCGCGCGGCTCGAGTGCGGGCAGCTGTCTCCAGGCCGATGTGTCGACCGCGAGAGACAGCGGGAGCAGCAGAAAGAAGGCTTGGAGTGCTGCGATCGCGAATAGGTCCGCTCGTGAGCTCACGAGGCGGTCCTTGAGTAGCCGTTTGGCGGTCACGGCCTGCAGGGCGGAAGCGCTCATTGAGATGCTGGCCGCGACGAGGCCGACCAAACTACCTTCTGCGTCCGTGATCGACGTGAGCGCTACGCCCAGCACGATCGGCACCACCGCTAGGTAATGCAAGAGCGGCAGCCGTTCGCCGAGCAGCAGGCGCGCGAACACGACCGTGAAAACCGGACCGAGCGTCTTGACTGTATGCACGAAGGCGATAGACGCGGCCATCAGCGACCAGCGATACGCGACGAGCGACACCACCATGACCCCAGACATTTGCAGTGTCACTGCGTGGAGCTGCCAGTCGCTGAGCATCTCCCACCGGGAGCCGTAGCTGCTGCCGCCGCCGCCGCCGCCGCCGTTGCGGCTGCGGCTGCGGCTGCCCTCCTCGCCTTCGGAGAGGCCCGCTAAGCTGCACGAGAAGGCGACGGCCTGTTGTATAAGCGCGACTGTCACCGGGTGCGGGAAGCTGCTCAGGATCTCCTTTGTCGAGAGCGACGTGAGCACCGATGAGCCGTACCATACAACCAAGAGGCCGGCCATGCGGCACTCCGGACTAACATCCGAAGCGGGCGACCTCGCGGCTCCTCGTTGCCTGGGAGACTGCGGCATTGGGGGGCGCGACCGCCCGCCCAGCGATTTCGCGGAGGTGTGAGTGTGAATTAACACGGCAGACGCGGCAACTGGTGCTACGGCACTGTGATTCCTACTGCCCGCTTCGTGTGAGGTACCGGTATCCTTTAGAACTATAGAAGGGGGCGATGGCTGCAAAGGCACTCCGAAGCCTCTGGAAGCACGTGCACCCCGACCTGTTCGTCCGGCATCCTGCGGAGCAGGCGGCCAACGAGCGCTCGATGCAGTCGCTACGCGCGCTGCTCGATGCAGCCGAGGAGTGCCAGAAGGCCTTGCGCTCGGGTGGTGCCGTGCCTGCCGTGCCGCCGCGCGCGCAGCGGCTGAGCTTCTATGTGCATCCGAGGGAGGAGGAGGAGGAGGCAGAAAAGGGCGCTGCGCTGCGCGAGATTTCAGTTGCGTGGCGACCGCCGTCGCCGCTGCTCACTTCGGCCCAGCGCTCATCCACCGCCCACGCCGAGCTGTGGCGGCGTAGTGCCGAGGGTTGCGTGGCGACGCTGTTGAGCCAGATCAGCCCGGAGCACGCGATGTCTTTGGAGGAGCACGCGCCCGAGGCCTCCCAGGGTGTGCTCGAGGCGGCCGAGAATCTCATCCACACCGCAGCCGCTGCTGCCAACCGCTGCCGCGGCGCCACATCGCAGCCGTCGTCGCCGTCGGATCAGAAGCCGCCGCCACCGCTGCCAGGAGGAGGGACGCTGCAGCGAACGATGCTCTTCTTCCACGCCGTGGCCGAGTCGGAGCGGCCAGCGGCGACGGAGCGGCTCGCGGCACTCGTGCACGAGGTGCTTCCGGCGGGGGCTACTCATGGACCCATCCTCGTCTGCGGCGGCCCGCCGCCGCCGACGGCCGTTGGGCGTGGGTTTGCATGCGTGCGGCTCGATGCGAACGGTGAGGCGTTGCGCCAGAGCCTATGGCGTGCGCGCGCGTCAGCCGGCGGTGCCGAGGCCGCCTTACGCCGCGCCGAAGCCGCTGGGATGCTCGGGGCCGCTCGGCAGCTACGCATCGCGCTGGGCTGCGAAGCGGTGCGAACGCGAGAAGCTCCGAGAGGTGGCAGTGGTTTGCAGCAGCGCCCGAGAGGTGGCAGCGGCGGCGCCGGCGGCGGCACGAGCGGAGCTGGTGCGAGCGGCGCTGGTTCATCGCCAGTGGCGGCGGCGGCGTGGCTGGGCATGTACGAAGAGCTCCTCGTGCACGCTGCGGGCTTGCGGTCTGCTCTCGATGGGCCGTGGACGGGGCTGCATCTGGTGCTCGAGAGCCCAGATGACGACGCCCGCGACGACGTGTGCGAGGGCGACGATGGTGGTGGTGCGCGCGCCGATGACGATGCGCGTGCGACGGCGCCGGCGGCTGTGGCACTGGGCGATGCTTCCTGTGGCGGAGGCACGCTGGTGGTCAGTGGCCTCGCTGGCGCCTCGGGCGCCCTTGCTTTTGTACGGCGTGAGTGGCGTGTGATCGGACAGTGTCAGCGGCGGTACGCACTCTCAGAGGCCCTCAGGGAGCGCCTCGGCTGCGCGGCTGTCGAGTGCCACGGCGCGCCTGCGGCCACCGACGCCCAAGTCGACTCCTTGCGACGGCTGCTCACGTTGCTTCGAGGAGTGCCAAGGTTGCTCCCTCAAGAGGAGTTCCTGGCCGACGTGGCGATCTCGATTGGCGAAGTTGGGAAAGGCGGTCTCTCAGCAGGTGCGGCTGGCGTGACCGGTGTGGCCGGCATGGCCCGCCGCGCTGGTGGCAGCGCGAGCCGTCTCGAGCTCCGCCTGCCCAGCAGCTTTGACGCGAACGACGCTTTTGTTTGGCTCACGCATGCTGCAGAACGGCGCACGGCGCAGCCACAGCATGCCGCGCGCCAGCGACGGCGCAGGAGGTGAGTCCCAGAGCGACAGTGTTGAGAGATCCCGCGGTAGCCCCTTGGCCTTGCTACAAAAGCGTATGTGCACTGAATTCAAAATCAGGTGGTCGGCGCGATCGGTGTGTGAATCCAGAAAGAATACCTACCCCTACCCCTTTGGGTCAAAATAGTCTCGAAAGCCGCGAAAGCCGTCAACGCGCCGCCCACGATGGCGCTGCTGGGTCGCTGGGTGGCGCTGTCGTCGAGTTTCCGTCTTGGGCTTTGAAGCATTGAAGGCTTTCGTGCTGGGCCCCCAACATGATCATTTTTCGAGAAGCCGCATGGAGGGCTTGGAGCTTGCTTCCTTACTTGCTTGCGCTTTTCGTTCCCACGAAAAAGAGTCAGCGCGTTCTCCTCACAGTCTCTTGACTTGACTTGACTTGACTCCTCACAAGCATTCGGTCTTGCGGGCGGCGATCGAACGAAACGCGCGCCACAGGCACAAAAACATGGGTCCTTGACGACCCTCTGATCGCGGCGCTGGCTCGCGACTCGTTGTGCTCGACCTTTCCCTCGCGGCCATTCAGCTTCAAACCGTGCGCGTCATTATGTTTCGGCAGAGCTCGGCGCGCAAGGCGGCGCAGGTCGATCAGAAGCCCCCGCCCGCTCAGCCGCCTCGGCCGCCGCCGCCACCACCGGCTGGCAGCACAATGGTGCCCGAGGAGGCGATGGCGTCGACTGTCAAGATCTACAACCACTACGTGTTTCCCAACTACCTGCGGCCGTGGACCAAACACGAGGGCCAGTCCTGCTCTGGGAGTGGCTTCGCCATCGAGGGACGCCGTATCCTGACAAACTCTCACGTGGTCAACCATGCCCAGCTACTGCAGGTGCAGCGGCACGACCGCCCGGGCAAATGGACGGCGCGGCTGCTGAGCGAGGCGATTCAGTGTGATCTCGCGCTGCTCGCTGTCGACGACGACTCGTTTTGGGACGGGCTACCGCTGCAGCTCTGCTCCGACTCGGTTCCGACTCTGCAGTCGACGGTGACAGCGGTGGGTTACCCCGTAGGCGGCGAGAACATCTGCGTGACGCGCGGCGTGGTGAGCCGCGTCGACCTGCTCGACTACACGTTCCTCGAGCAGGTGCAGGGCGAGCGCCTTCTCGTGCTGCAGATCGACGCCGCCATCAACCCCGGCAACTCGGGCGGACCGGTCTTTGACCAGGTGGGCGCGGCCGTGGGCGTCGCCTTTGCGGGGCTGGACGAAGCGGACAATATCGGCTACGTGATCCCGATGCCGGTGGTGCGTCTCTTCTTGAAGATCTTCGAGGCCTCGGGCTCCTTTGGGCAGCTACCCAGCCTGGGAGTCACCTTCCAGTCCACAGAAAACAAGAGCTTGCGCAAGAGCCTCAGACTTGACGAAGCAGGCCGTAACGGCCTGCTGGTCGTTCATGTGGCGCCGCTGATGCCCGCGGCCAAGGCTGGGCTGTCACCGGGCGACGTGGTGATGAAGCTCGACGGGCACGACCTCGCGGAGGACGGCACAGTCGAGGCGTGGCCAGGGCTGCGCATGCCATGGGAGTACCTGGTCACAAAGCGTCCGGTGGGAGATGACATAGAGATCGAGATCGCACGCGATGGCTCGCGCTTTTCGAAGACGGTGCGGCTGGTGGCGGAGCCGCGGCTGGTGCCGTTCCACGACGGCGTGGATGCTAGCCCCTCATACGTCATCGTGGGCGGCCTCGTGTTCCTGCAGCTCTCGCTGCCGCTCGTCGACGCTGGGATGCTTGATTACTTGTCGGACCCTATTTCGACCGGAGACTTGGTGCGCAAGTTAGGCGCACGGCGCAAGGAGCCCGAAGAGTGCGTTGTGCTGCTCGCCTCGATCCTCGAGTCAGAGCTCACCGTCTCATACGATCGTCTCATTGGCCGCCAGCTGACCAAGTTCAACGGCGATGCCAAGGCGGCCTTTAGCTTGCGCGCCCTCGCCGTCGCTGTGAGCGGCGCGGGGAGCAAGCCGTTCCTCAAGTTTGAATTTGGCGAGTGGCTTGCGGTGCTCGAGACAGAACGCAGCAAGAAGGCCGAGAAAGAGGTGCTCCTTGCGAACGACGTCATCTCGTGGTGCTCTGCCGACGTTGACCCGCGCGGCGACGTTTCGCGGCTGGGCTGTGTCACTGCTTTCCTTGGAGGCAAATGAGATCGCGCTGGCGTAGCGCTGGCGGGTCTCTGGCTCTGCTGTGCGCACACGCACAAGAAGTGCGGGGTGCGTGCGCGGTCGCCGCACAAGCGCCGGGCTGGCCGCGGGGCCGCGAAGAAGGCACAGGCTAAGTGGCTGACCACCAGGTCTCGCCGGGCCCACAGAACGTATGCCGCGTTATACCGCCGCGGCGCGCGCCGCCCCCCCCCCCACGCGCGCCCCCCGCCAGCCGCACAGCCGCCGCACGTCGCGCCGCGCCTTGCCTCACGCCTCACCGCGGGCGTCGTCCCGCGCCGCCGGGCTCCGCGCCCCCGCGGGGTCCGGAAAGCCCGAAACGCGACGTATAGAGTGGGGAGCGCAAAGCGGTTGAAGTGGCTCCATAATCGAAGGCATGAAACTCCCGTCCGGTCGTGCGTCAAGACCGCGCGGAGCGGTAGCGCTTCGCGGACACGGGGACAGGCCCCGGAGCGGACGGGATGGGACCACGGCAGCCGCGGCGCGGACAACCGCGTCGACGGAAACTCGAACCGGCATTCTCATTTCTGAACTCCGTGGTCTCGCCCCTCTCGCGGCCCGGGCGCCGGGGGATTCTCGGCGCGTGAACTCAATCTCATCTATCATAAAGTGATCAGATTCGTGCGCGCGCTCGCGTCCTACATCCTACAAAACTTCGATACTCAATAACTCTACGCAGCCAGGGGCGACTCGTTTGTGCCGGCTCGACGCCCGGGCCCCAGCCTTCGTCGCTTCGTGTTCGTCGGACCCGCGAGTGAGCGCGCGCACGACTGCGACGCCCCACGTCGCCACCCGACACGTTAGAGTTCACGACCCTTGTCCACGGCGCTCCTCCTCAATATGCGCCAAACGTTGTGCATCCATCGCGGCAGCCGCCTGCGTCCCCGCGCACCAGCTGCGCCCGATGGCTTCATGTCCACTTCGCGGCGGCGGCGGTAGGTATGGCACCACCACACGCATGGCACGGCTGCTTCGGGCTGCCCGATGGGCGCGTGAGACCCGTAGGCGCGTACGACCACGCTCACATCCCATGATGCCATGAGTCTCAATGCATCTGGAATCTCGAAGGACGTACTTCTCTGCACCGAGGCCGCGTCCCATGCGTAGGGTGAGCACGTTGGGTGACGGACCGCCTCATGGGTCTTCACGGCGTTTCTCGCCTTGGACCCCTCGGCAGCGCAAATATCCTGCGGAAAGCCGCCAAATGTGCCAACGAAGAGGTTTAAGACCGGCACCGACGTCTTCACGTCCGCCATGTACGAGCTCACATTGCGATTGGCCATGCGTCGGTCAATCTTCCACTGGATGAGCAGGTGCGTGCCGTTGTCCCGCGGCAACTGCCAGCGCTCTAGATGATTTGCAGGCTGCTGCATATAGAAGCCATCGCCGTTGTCGTCGCAAAAGCCGACTTCCATAGAAGCCAACGCGGCATTCAGCAACGTCAATGACGCCCAGCCTGGCATCGGGACGATCGGTCGGTCGCAGTCGGCCTCAGCATAAAGGAAAGATTTAGTCGATCTCGTGCAATCTCGCGCCAAACATTGAAGATGGCAATAAGAAGGCAAGGGACCGATGAAACGAGAAGTCGAGTATCGTTACACGATGCGAACAGGAGGAACCGGCGACGCGCGACGGGCCCGGCGGCGGCGGCGAGCTCTGCCTCTGGAACACCTCGGACCTCGCCCCGGCCGCTCGGCGCTCGCGCGTCGCGCCCCACGAGCATACCACGAGCGTACCACGAGCGCGCCATAGCCCATCACGCGCCTTCAGGGTCAGTATAAAGCAATTGAGTGCAACACGCCGAACGGTAGCGCACACTTCTCCGGATCATATCTTGACAATAATTCCGGATCTTTGGATCTATCGCGCCCCCGTCTCATCGGCCTTCATGCCGGCCTTTTGTGGTCCAGTCTCCACTCGCGTCAGCCTCCACGTGTAGAGTGCAGCGTTCCGCGCTTCCACCTGTAGCCGGAAGCCGCCCCCGCGCCGCGTGGCCGGGCTACAGGCGCGGCGCCGGGAGTCCGAGCGGCACGCCCCCGGACCGCCGGACGCCGGACGAGGGAGGCGCCCGCCCCCGCCGCGCGCCGCGCTGGCGCACGGCCGCGGGCTGGGCGCGCGCGCGTCGCCTCTCCCTGGTCGGCGCGCGAATGCGCCGCGGCCCGCGCGCCGAACGCGCCGACTAAACGGCGACGCGCGCCGTCCGGCGCGCTCGCGCGCATCGGTCGTTCTCGTTCACGTCGTTGCGACGCGCCTCAAATAGAAATACTGATGTCTGATCGCCGGTTACCACGTGCGTTTTCGTGCTTATCAGTGCTGTAGATGGTTACAATTGGAATGAAAATCTCACTACAAGACTGTGGGTGGGACTGGGAGCGTATGGACAGCTTCATTCATGTTTCATGCCGTCCGAACGCATCCTGGCAGAGGACGAGCCTTGACGCTTTGTTCGACCTGCTCCGCTGCATCCCGGAGTCCTGACCATCAACGAGACAGCTGCTGCAGGGCCCACCCGTTTGCGCCCCGTGACCTCGATCGAGGCGTACGCCCTGAACATGGATTGCTTCCCCCCGCTACTGCTCAGCGATTAAGAGGAGCTTACTTCCCGCGCTTGGCGAGGTACTCGGCGAACGACTCGGCCTTGTGGATGGCCTGCTGCTTGCCCTTCGGGTCGTTCGGGTCGACGTACGTGGGCGCCGGGTCGCGGGTGGCCTCGCCACCGCCGAAGCCCTTGCCGCCGTGGGTAGCAGCAGGGGCAGCAGCCTTCGCGGCCGGGGCGGGCGCGCCACGAGCAGCCGGGGCGGGGGCCGGGGCGGCCTTGCCACCGCCACCACCGCGCTTGGCGAGGTACTCGGCGAACGACTCGGCCTTGTGGATGGCCTGCTGCTTGCCCTTCGGGTCGTTCGGGTCGACGTACGTGGGCGCCGGGTCGCGGGTAGCCTCACCACCGCCGAAGCCCTTGCCGCCCATGGCGATCTTGGACTGCGCCAGCTTGGGGGCGAAGGCGGGGCCAGTGAAGGCCTGAGCGAGCGCGAGCACGGCGGCAAGGACGACGATGCGGAGGTACAGCATGTTGCGAGTCGATATTGCTTTTAGCGAGATCGGGATCGTCGCAGATCGCAGATCGCAATCCCGCGACGAAACGAGATTCGCTCAGGAGACGCGGTCCGCGTTTGGGACCCTCTTTTCGGTGGTCACGGAGGCTGTGAAAACGGCAAAAAACCCGTGGGCTAACACTTACCTCACATGTAGTATGTACCCAAGGCTACCCATATCCCATAGAGTGTGCATAGTTTGTAACTTAGTTTCGTAAGTCGTGCTGCACTGAGCACTCTGGCCCGGGGGCGCCTCTCACGTCCGTCATGGCTCATGCCTCTCTCTAATCATGGCAAATTAATGGATAACATGGCGGGTGAATACTCTGAGGATCGCACGGAGTTGCCACACGTATGCCACACGGGCCACAAAAAGTTGTACACGCGGCTCGCGGGACGGACGCGGCTCGGTCGCGCAGCGGTTCGCAGCGAGTGTCTTGTCAAATTGTGCCTTCGTCCGTCCGCATGCCCACACACGCACACCCCCATGATGCAGCCGCTGTGCTGATGTGCTCACTTCTTGGTCTTCGCCTTCTGCGCCCTCTTGGCCGCCGCCCTCTTGGCCGCGCGGTTGGCTCCCGGCGGTGTGGCCATGCTTTCGTTGACCTCATCGGGGTCCTCTCCTGCCGCGATGCGGCGCGTCGACTCACGCATCGCCTCGAACTGCATCAGGAAGAGTCCGACCTCCGTCTCGGGCTGGCCGCTCGCGACGGCGAGCCGTTGGATGCGAGGGCCGGGCCTGGCGCCGCCTGACTTGAGGTCTTCAATCAGCATCTCGGGATTTGCCCGCTCGTCTTCTAGCATCACCTCGACGATTTTCTCGTGCTTCAGAAATTTCTGCTTGGTCTCCGCGAGCTGTGCGTCGGTGAGCGTCGGCATCCCCGGGATACCCTTGCCTCCCAGTTTGGCGAACGCAGAAGACATTGTAAGGAAGTCCTCGAATGAGACCTCTCCGCTCGCAGCTCGCCGGTCGATTCCAGAGACGACCTCATCGGCACCGGTTGACACCGCCTTTGGTGCAGCCTCATCCCCTGCGGGGGTAGAGGTCCCAGCAACCTTTGCAAACTGATCAGCCGCCGACTTAAGGCCACCAAAGACGTCTCCAAACATCTTCGACGCGAGACTCTCCATCCGTGGGTCCTGGACCACGCGCCTTTTGCTGCTGGTGATAATGCTGCTGCTGCTGCTGCTGCTGATAATGCTGCTGCTGCTGCTGCTGCTGCTGCTGCTGCTGCTGCTGCTTCTGTACAGCGTGCGTGCTGACCAAGCCTGCACGGACAGCACGTACAACATGTTGAGCACGAGCTTTCGCATTGTTTTGCTTCGGAGATCGGACCGTTCTCGTAAACTTCTCACCTCATAAAGAGATGCAAAACCCAACCCATGGCCCTGTTGCTACGACGTGCCTTCACAATCGTAAAACAACAAACGATGGATCTGTGACGATCTGAGCGTCCGTGGTCACGTCGGCCCTGTGCGCGGGCCCGTGCATGCGGCGCGGCGGTCCGCGGTTCAGTATAGACAACGATACATAAACCCGACAGGTGCGTGCTTGTGGCACTCCTTTTGCGTGAAGTCATGCGCCAGAACCCCCTGCCGATCCAGCGTGGAGCATGCCCATGCTGCACGCGTGCTGCCCGTACACTCACCCGCAGGGCTCGAGAGCTCAGAAAGCGTCAGAGAAGCGGCCGCCACGATAGCCGCCGCCACCGCTGCCGCCGCCGCCACCGCTGCCGCCGCCGCCGCCGCTGCCGCCGCCGCGCTCCCCGCCGTACCGCCCGCTGCCGCCGCCACCACGGTCTCCATGATCGTTGTACCGTGCACCCCCGCCACCGCCGCCGCGGGAGCCATACGGTGAGCCG
>Ga0210247_102154_pt1 | contig 12840 bp, 8 predicted proteins | sample ChrtobMetP3_16mM_FD_155449 | JGI IMG/M metagenome (GOLD analysis project Ga0210247, IMG submission 155449) | Chrysochromulina tobin associated microbial communities from unialgal haptophyte culture, Seattle, Washington, United States - P3_16mM | ecosystem: Host-associated > Algae > Haptophytes >...
CGGTGGTTACGGGGGCGTCGGCGGCGGTTACGGGGGCGTCGTCGGCGGTTACGGGGGCGTCGGCGTTGGTTACGGGGGCGTCGGCGTTGGTTACGGGGGCGATGACCTCTGCTGGTTGAACGAGTCGTGGGCGGTACAGTGCGGGCGCCGTGGCGGGCGCGCCCTCGAGCGAGCGGACCGAGTGCCCGATACGACGCGAGCTCGGCGGGAAGGGATCGGGTAGCACGCCATCCGGTCGGAGGGCCTCGGCTTTCCACAGCATGGTCTTGGGCTGCTCCTCACCCTCCAGTTGCCAAATATGGTCCCACAGCGCGTCGTTGGGCTGATCCTCACGCTCCAGTTGCCCAATATGCGCAAACTGGTCCTCGAGCTCGTGATTGCGCTGCTTGAGCTCCTTGAGCTCGCTGAGCGCGTCGGCGAGCTGAGAGGAGCAGATGACAAAGCTCATTAGAGTGGCACACCGTGGCAATCAAAGGCCGTCAAATGGGTCGTGATGACGAAGCTCATCAGTGGCAATCAATGGCAATCAATGGCAATCAATGGCAATCCCCTCACCTTCGAGGCGAGTTCATCCGCCGGGCCCGGCGACGAGAGGCGCAGAATGTCTCCCACCTCCGGCACGGGCGGCGGTGCAGGGACGTTGATGCCATAGCGCTCAGCCGCGCACTCGTCGAACGCCTCGCAGAGGACCCGACGCATAGGGGAGTCGACGCACCTGATGAGGGAGGCAATCAGAGGCTCATCAGGGCTCATCAGAGCTCATCAGGGGCACTCAGCACCCATCGGGGAGTCGACGCACCTGATGAGGGAGGCAATCAGAGGCTCATCAGGGCTCATTATGGCTCATCAGGGGCACTCAGCACCCGACGCATCGGGGAGTCGACGCACTCATCCGTGAAGTTCGCAATCCATCGCAATCAATCGCAATCAAGTCGACGCACTCATCCGTGAAGTTCGCGCCCACGACGGCGCCGTCCGCTGCGGACACATTCTGCGCGAAGCACGCGCCGGCCGAGACGAAGCTCGCGTTCGCCGTTGAAAGCATCAGGAGGACGCGGCGGTTGGACGCGTCCGAATCGCCTGAGACGCGCGCATACTGCCCCTGCGCGCTCGAACTGAAGCTCCAGTTGAGCGCATTCTGAGGATCGTCGAGACCATACCTGCCAAATTTGGGAGACGCGATGGCGGCGTGGTGAGCACGGGCGGTGCGTGCAAAATCAGAGGCACTCCAGCATGCAATCAGAGGCCATCAGAGGCCATCAGGCGTACCTCCACTTTTCCTCGCGCTGCTTGCCCATCTGAACGTGTCCCTCAAGCGACCACGAGGCGCCCACGACGGCGCTGCTCGAGTTGAGTAGCTCGCGACTACCGATGAGGTACGAGTACCTGATGGGGGAGGCAATCAGTGCTCATCAGTGGTTTCGTCAGTGCTCATCAGGGGCCCTCAGCTCCCGACTACCGATGAGGTACGAGGCAGGTGAGAGGCAATCAGCGGCCATCAGAGGCCATCAGGGGCCATCAGAGGCCATCAGAGGTCATCAGAGGCCATCAGCGGCGCATCAGAATATGTATCGGGAGAGGCTGCGCGTGGTCGCCTCTGATGACGAAGCTCATTAGAGGCCATCAAAGGCAATCAAAGGCCTTTTCAGGTATGGGTATACCGGGAGAGGCTGCGCGTGGTCGCCTCGATGATGCCCGGGACGGCGCGTAACGACTCGAGCCACACGCCTCCCTTGCCATCGGCGTCGAAGGGCAGGTGCGCGACGGTGGTGTTGATGACGGAGCTCATCAGACCGATCGTGTCGGAGAAGCCGAGCGTCTCGTTGACGATGGAGTTGTTGATGGAGGCCTGCAGCACGCCGCGGATGGAGTGGCGGCGCACCTGCATGCAATGAGGGAGGCAATTAGGGAGGCCATCAGAGACCATCAAAGAGGCCATCAGAGGCCATCAGGGAGGCACGGATTGAGTGGCGGCGCACCTGCAGGATGATGAGGGAGGCAATCAAGGGAGCTCAAGGGAGATCGCACCTGCAGGATGATGAGGGAGGCAATCAAGGGAGCTCAAGGGAGATCGCACCTGCAGGATGATGAGGGAGGCAATCAGAGACAATCAAGGGAGATCGCACCTGCAGGATGATGCCCACGACCATGTTGCTCGACACTTGACGTTTGGGTTTCGACTTGCCTAATTTTGGCGGCTCGGACGCCGACGCGGACACCCTGTGGGGTTTGCGAGATGCCTTCGGCGAGATCTCCTTCGACGAGATCTCATCAGGGGCGGTGATGGCGAAGGAGACTCCTGACGAAACGCGAGCGGCGTCCTCCGACCGTATGATGAGGGCAGGAGCGACGGACGCGAACGAGATGCCGTCGGGCAGGTCGACGGTCGAGTTGAGTCCGTCTTCGAACGAGTCGACGGAGGTGCCGTAGATGCCCGGCAGCTCCGACGTTGAGTTGATCGGTGTGGGCTCGCCCTCGAGACTGGGCGCAAGGGGGGGGAGAAGGGGGGGGAGAAGGGGGAGGCGCCGTGATGAGCACTTGCATGCTGGGCGGTCGACCTATCGGTCGCAGCGCCGTGCTGAGCACTTGCATGCGCGCGCACCTCAGAGGGTCTTCGGACTGCCAGTCGGCGTCTTCGCCCTCGGCGTCGGTGGCCTCCTCCTCCGCCTCTTCCGCTTCGTCAGGCCCAGGGGCAGCATCGGCACCCTCGCGCTCGATCCAAATCTCGCCCTCAATCTCGAAGCTCGAGCCGCCAGAGCTGAGCACGCTTAACGAAACCGAGTCGCCCTCCAACGGCTCGACCTGTGGGGAAGTGGGGATAGCGCCGTGGTGAGCACGCTTAACGAAACCGAGTCGCCGTCCAACGGCTCGGCCTGCAAGTGCTCATCACGGCGCACCGAGTCGCCTTCCAACGGCTCGACCTGCGCGCTCGTGCTCACGGCAACGCGTTCCGCCTTGACCAGCCGGCCGTGACGCGCGAGTCCATCGGGAGCGTGCCAGAGCCGTAGCACCGGATCCACGTACCTGTGGGGAAGTGGAGCGGGCGCCGTGGTGAGCACGTGCATGCCATCGGGAGCGTGCCAGAGCGCCGTAGCACTGGGTGGGTCAACGTACCACGTGCCGCTTGCCTGGCTGATGAGAGAGGCAATCAGCATGCAATCAGTTGGGTCCACGTACCAGGTGCCGCTTGCCTGGCTGCCCGGCGCCGGCGCGATGCGCACCTGTGGGGAAAAGGAGCGGGCGGCGCCGTGGTGAGCGCGTGCATGCGAGGCTCGAGGCGCCGTGGTGAGCACTTGCATGCGGTGCGCACCACGATCGAGTGCGGCAGGCCGTCGTCCATCACGCCCACAAAGGGGGTCAAGTCGAAGCTCAGAGGAGGTATGTTGAGCGAGTGCAGCCCCACGATGGGGCGCCAGAGGACCGGGTTGATGCCGCCCGAATAGATGACCGGGAATGGAAAGGCGGCGCCTGCAAAGATCCCGTCGACGAGCACCTGCGAGATGATGAGGGAGGCCATCAGGGGGGGTCATCAGGTGCAATCAGAGGCCATCAGTGAGGCAATTAAGGAGGTCCTCAGGAGCAATCAGAGGCCATCAGGGAGTAGCGCCCGATCTCGTGGTGATCTCGCGGTGATCTCGCGGCAGGAGATTTCCGCCGCGCACGTCCGTGCCGCCGCGCGCGTCATCAAGGGCAATCAAGGGAGATCGCACCTCGATCTCGCGGTAGGAGCCGCCGCCGCACACGCCCGGTCCGCCGAGCGAATCGGGCACGTTCGAGTACCTGTGGGGAAGAGGAGCGGGCGTCGTGGTGAGCACTTGCATGCCCGGTCCGCCGAGCGAATCGGGCACGTTCGAGTACCTGTGGGGAAGAGGAGCGGGCGTCGTGGTGAGCACTTGCATGCCCGGTCCGCCGAGCGAATCGGGCACGTTCGAGTACCTGTGGGGAAGTGGGAGGAGCGTCGTGGTGAGCACTTGCATGCGAGGGGCAGGCCCATATTAGGTTCGAGGCGCCGTCGAGTTAGCCCGTAAGCAATCAGAGGCAATCGGAGGAGGCAATCAGAGGCAATCAGAGGCAATCAGCGAGCGTCGTACCAGAACTCCTCGCAGCCGTGGGCAGAGGCATACACGTCGAGCACGGCGCGCACGGCGGTGCGCTCGGCGATCGTCACGCTCTGCAAGCGAAGGCAGAGGGAAGGCAGAGGTCAAGCAGAGGGAAAAGCAGAGGGAAGGCAGGTGCGATCTCACCGTGCTCATATTGGGAGCGGTCGCGCTGATGAGGGAGGCAATCAGCAGGCAATCAGGTGCGATCTCACCGTGCTCATATTGGGAGCGGCCGCGGTCGCGATCCCGAGCCTCTCCCATGGCGTCCGCTCATCACGGCGCGGCTCCTCACGGCGCTCCGGTGGCGTCACGGCCGCGCTGCTGGCGGCGGCGCTGCTCAGCGCGGCGCTGCTCAGCACGGCGCTGCTCAGCACGAGGGGCACGATTTGGTCTGCGGGTGGGAGCTTCGCCAGTCAGATGCAATCAGATGCAATCAGATGCAATCAGACGCAATCAGATGCAATCAGCGAGATTCGTACCTGCGGGTGGGAGCTCCGCCAGTCAGATGCAATCAGATGCAATCAGATGCAATCAGAGGCCATCAGACGCAATCAGAGGCAATCAGCGAGATTCGTACCTGCGGGTGGGAGCTCCGCCAGTCAGATGCAATCAGATGCAATCAGAGGCCATCAGACGCAATCAGATGCAATCAGCGAGATTCGTACCTGCGGGTGGGAGCTCCGCCAACGCCGCGATCGCCACGTCGACGAGCCGCGGGGGCGCCGTCGTGAGCACGGCGGGCCTCGGAGGGTCTGTGGGGACCTCCGGCGGCGGCGCGGTGGGGGCGGGCGTCGGGGCGGGCGCGGCCTCCCCCTCCTCGGAGGCGTCGTCGTGGGCGTCCTCGTCCTCGTCCTCGTCGTCGGCGTCGTCGTGGGCGCCGCTGAGGCCCGCTTCGTCATTGGCCGTTTCGTCCACCGGCAGCGGCTGCGGTGAGGGCGTGGGGGCGGACGGCTCTGGCGGCGGCTGCGCGAGCGAGGTTGAGACGAAGGTGAGCGACGCGCTGACCGAGATGTTCCCCGTGTAGTTCGCGTTGACGATGTTCGGTATGCTCATCTCCACTGTGGCTGCCTCGCGGAAGAGCGCCTGGTAGTGGCGGAGCGAGCGTGCGATGTGCCAGCGCACGGCGGCGCGCGCGTGCCCACTCTCATCGTACCCTGTTGGCTCGGGCGTCGTCGTGCGCAGCAGCTCGACGCCGCCTAGCCAGAGGGCGCCCACGCGGTCGTACTGGACGCCCGCGACCTCGCCGTGAAAGTCGAGCTGTACGCTCGTCCAGGGCGGTGGGCAGCCAGCGGGCGGCTCGTAGCTCGTACTCTCGACCTGGCGCCAGGCGTTGAAGGTGACGTTGCCGAAGAGCGTCACACTGCAGGGCACGCCGCCGAGTGCCGCCTCGCCCGCGAAGGAGGCCGTGGAGTCGCTGCTGCTGCTACTGGCATCGCTGCTCGCGAGCGTCGGGCCCGTGCTGATGGGGTAGGCGTAGTCGGGGAACGTGACCACGCCCGGGTAGTCGGCCTCCGTCGGTGGGTACCTCAAATCGTGCAATGTGTGCCTCAACTCGTGCATTGAGGCTGCGGATGACAACGAGGAAGGCACCAAAGAGGAAGGGACCATTTCTTCGGGATTGCCAAATTAGGTTGCGAAATTAGGGCGTTCGGCACTCGATCGGCCGGGGTAGTGCCGGGGTTAAGCTTTCACGGCACGCAGTCTGACATAGTTTACATTCCTGTTGTTGATCAAAAAATTGGCGCCCAGTGCAGCGCGCGACGTTGTTTCTCTCTGTGCTCGACCGCACGCGTCCTTTTGCTGCTGCTCTCTTGGCCGCCGCCAACCCTGGTCGCTCGGCCGAAGGCACCATGAACTGGAATGCCAAGGATTACAATGAGATCTCGCTGAACTGCATCTGGAGCGAGCATGTGCGTGCCGCGCCTTTTCGTGCAGTGCAATGCACGCCCAGCCGCCGTCTCTTCTTTGCACCCAGGGAGAACCGTCCGCCCTGTCGGAACGCCAGGGCTGAGCGCGCGCGTGTGCGTGTGCTGCGTCCCGCCTCAGGTGGAGAAGGAGGCGAAGCAGATTCGAAAGGGTATCAAGACGACGTACACGTGCAATCCGTGCTCGTCGCTCGAGCTGAACAACGGCCTTGGCAGTCGCCGTACGCAGCGCAAAGCCCTAACGCAACGCAAGGCGCCGCCACCCCCGGCGCGCGACGACAGAGGCGCACGCGCCCTCGTCGCGCGCCTGCTGCTGCTGCTGCTTGCTGCTCTCTCTCTCTCTCTCACTCACTCTCTCACTCTCACTCTCTCTTCGGCTGGCTCGCTTGCGTCGCAGAGATTCGATTGACCGAGAAGGTGGGCTACTCGGTAGGTCTCGATCCCATCGAGATTGGCGACGACCCCGACGTCCAGAGGGTCGTCAAGGGCTTGCTGGATGCATCGCGCCTGCCGCAGGAAAAGTACCAGGAGCCAGCCACCTCAGCACAGGAGGTCGGATGGTTCCACGAGCCGCTCGTCGTAGCCAACCCGCGGTTCGTGCATAAGATCCATTGATGACCTCTGATGACCTCTGATGACCTCTGATGATCTCTGATGACGTCTGATTGCCTCCCTCATCAGGTTCGTGCATAAGATCCACCAGGGCGAGGTGATGACCTTCCTTGCATGCAAGTGCTCACCACGGCGCCCGCGCCTCTGCCCCACAGGTTCGTGCATAAGATCCACCAGGGCGAGGTGACCAAATTCGCCGAAGTCTACACCAAAAAGATGGCCGGTGCGCACATGTTTCATGGCTCGAGCGGCAAGTACCTCAAGTTTTAGAGAGCTGAGCAGCAGCAGAGATGAGAGCGTCGACGCGCCCCGGACCGCCGGAAGAAGGAGCGGGGCGCAGAACACGTGCACACGGAAAAGGCGAGCGGTGTTGATGTGCATGTGGTGCTCCGCGTTTACGTTTTCAAGACTCTCGAACAAGACTCTTCAAAAGTCACGAGCCGCCGGGAGAGCCAGAGCGCCTCGCGAGCCGGCTCGAGGAGTCAGAAACAAGCGAGAGACGGAAGACGCGCGGAACCGCTCGATGCTCCGCTCGAACCGCGCGCGCCCGTCGATAAGAGCAAGAAAGAGCAAGGTGAGCAACCCTGATCCGCGTGTCGCAAGGCGTGTCGCGCCCCCTGGGCGTCCGGTCCCGCGCCGGGTTGGCGCCCTCCGCCCGCTCCCACGGACGGCGTCCGGGCGAGCGCCGCCCCCGCCCGCCGCCGGGTCCGCCCCGGGTCCGCCGGGTCCAGCCGGGCAGCAGAGCGAGACTGCGCCGACCTCCGACCTGCGACGACGGATGTTCGAGACGGCGATGGCCACGGGCCTTGACTTGACAACCGAACGGAATTAAACGGAAGCCTATCGAATGTGCTCCGGAGGCCAGTAGGGGTGGCAAGCAAGCAAGCAAGCTAGTTAGTCGAAACAACACAAGTACCTAAACGAGCGTAATCGAGAACCCCTGTAACCAGCGTTGCTTGCTTGCTTGCTTGCTTGTAGGGGTGGAAGGGACTTGACTTGTCTTGACTTGCCCGACTCACGCTCTCACGGCACAACCGACCGACCCCCTGTGCGAAACGCCGCGTCGGATACATTTAGGATGCGCGCCGCACGCGACGTGCAGGCGCGGAACGCGTACGTCGACCAGCACTGCGATAGGCTCGAGGCGGCTCTCGGCGCCGCCATCAATGCGCTGGCCGACGCGCGGCCGGAATGGCCGCTCACCTATCTGGGGCGCTGGCTGCTCGAGGAGGGGGCCAAAGAGGGCGAGACGCCGCCGGTTGGCGAGGTCGATGCCCGGTCCGAGGTGCCCGAAGCGCACCGGCCGCTTCAAAAGAGGGCGGCCGAGGCGCTGGGCCCCATCAAGCCGGCGGCGGCCACGGAAGGCGACGACAAGCACGCGGTCAAGCTGCTCGAGCAGGGGGGCAAGCAGGGCGAGATCACGCCGCAACCAGTCAACGCGCACCCTGACGCTGCTGCCTCGCTCGGCCTTTTCTCACCGACGACGGCCATCATCAACGGAAAGCCCGTGTACATGCACGCGACGAAGCCGAATGTCATGCTTCGTTCCATGCCCAACGGCGACTGGTGCATTGGGATGAAGTCGGAGCTCGAGGCCCAGTCCGAGGTGCCCGAAGCGCTCCGGCCGCTTCGAGAGAAGGCGGCCACGGCGCTGGGCCCCATCAAGCCGGCGGCGGCCACCGAAGGCGCCGAGCACGACGCCGCCCATGGCGGCGATCACGCGGCCAAGCTGCCCGAGGCGCTCAATACCTTTAAGCCACTGGCCAAGACCAAAGCCATCGAGGACGCGTGCCGCTGTCTGCACGACCTCGAGCTGAACGTGGCGCGCGACCCAGACTCCAAGGAGGCCGTCGACGCGCTGCGTGCGCAGCTCGTCGTGGTGGATCAGGTGATGGCCACCGAGATTAAAATGCGCACCGAGGGCGTGAGCGACGAGGCGGCGAAGGCGATGGTCGAGGAGTGCGAGAAGGCGATCACCGCGGGCAACAAGGACTTCCAGCGGGTGTACGACAATGTGTTCAATGTGATCAAGAGCGGCGACGCGGACAGCATGGCCAAGTACAAAGCGGCGGTCGTGGCGCTCGACGCCGCGATCGAGAAGCCCGCCGTCGCCGAGCAGCGCGACGAGGCGGGCGTTGCGGCCGTGCTCTTTGCCGACGCGGCGCGCACGAAGTCGTCGTTCGACGTGGTCGTGCGCGAGCTGGCGGCCGCGACGGGAGCGAGGCTCGAGCTCGCGGTGCTCAGCGCGAAGGAGGACACTGGCGCGTCCGACGGCGGCGGGGCCGGTCAGGGGGAAGAACGCAAGGCCAAGACGGGCCTCAAGAAGACGAGCCGCGTGGTCGAGAAGAGCGCGCTCCGGCCGGGCGAGGGGCGCGGCCGGAGCAAGTGGGTGTGCGACGTGGTGCGCGCGATGCTCGTGGCGACCAGCATGTCGGCGGTCGGGTCGATTGTGAGGGGGCTGTTGGCGCTGCACGAGGCCGGGGCGCTCAAGGTCGTGCGCATCAAGGACCGCTTCGCCCAGCCGTCGGCTGGCGGCTGGCGCGACCTGATGGTCAACTTAGTCATCGTCGGCGACCCGACGCGGCACGTGTGCGAGGTGCAGGTGGTGCACGAGATGATGCTGACCGCGCGCAAGGGGCTGCCCGGCCACGCCATCTACGGCATCGTGCGCAGCGCGATGGAGCTCATCGAATCGTGCGGGCGCGAGCGCGAGCTGTTCCTGGAGAAGGTGCGGAGCATGGTGGCGGCGGGGGCGACGGACGTGGAGCTCATCGGGGCGTCTGAGGACGCGTGGATCCTGGAGGATCCCGTGTGGGCGGCGGGGGTGGAGGGCGGCCGGGACGGGCTCGGCAAGGCGCTCACGGCGGACAAGGAGGAGGGGCGCGTGGTCGGGCTGGAGCTGCGCGGGAAGTGGAAGGGGGAGGCGCTGCCGGCGTCTGTGGCGAGGCTGACGGCGCTGCGAAAGCTCAAGATGCAAAACTGCACGTCGCTCGTGTCGATCACGCTCCCCACGTCGGTGACGCAGATTGATAATCAAGCCTTTCGCGACTGCACCTTGCTCGCGACGATCACGATCCCCGCGTCGGTGACGCAGATTGGTGAGAGCGCCTTTTACAACTGCATCTCGCTCGCGTCGATCACGATCCCCGCGTCGGTGACGCAGATTGGTGAGCACGCCTTTCGGGGCTGCACCTCGCTCGCGTCGATCACGCTCCCCGCGTCGGTGACGCAGATTGGTGGGAGCGCCTTTTGCGAATGCATCTCGCTCGCGTCGATCACGCTCCCCGCGTCGGTGACGCAGATTGGTGAGCACACCTTTCGGGGCTGCACCTCGCTCGCGTCGATCACGCTCCCCGCGTCGGTGACGCAGATTGGTGGGTACGCCTTTCAGGGCTGCGCCTCGCTCGCGTCGATCACGCTCCCCGCGTCAGTGAAGCAGATAGGTGAGCGCGCCTTTCAGGGCTGCGCCTCGCTCGCGTCGATCACGCTCCCCGAGTCGGTGACGCAGATTGGTGCGTTCACCTTTTACAAGTGCAAATCGCTCGCGTCGATCACGCTCCCCGAGTCGGTGACGCAGATTGGTAAGGAGGCCTTTCTCGCCTGCACTTCGCTCGCGTCGATCACGATCCCCGAGTCGGTAACGCAGATTGGTGAGCGCGCCTTTTGCAGCTGCACCTCGCTTTCGTCGATCACGATCCCATCGGCGACCCTCGTCGACCCATTGGCCTTCGACGAGCACACTCAAGTCACCTTTATGGCTCTGGAGCTCATCGGGGCGTCTGAGGACGCGTGGATCCTGGAGGATCCCGAGTGGCTGGCGGGGGTGGTGGGCGGCCGGGACGGGCTCGGCAGGGCGTTCTCGGCGGACAAGGAGGGGCGCGTGTGCGGGCTGAATCTGCGCGGGAAGTGGAAGGGGGAGGCGCTGCCGGCGTCTGTGGCGAGGCTGATGGCGCTGCGAAAGCTCACGATGCGAGAGTGCAAGTTGCTCAAGTCGGTCGCGGACCTCCCCGCGTCGATGACGCAGATTGGTGAGCGCGCCTTTTTCGGCTGCATCTCGCTCGCGTCGATCACGCTCCCCGCGTCGGTGACGCAGATTGGTGAGGGCGCCTTTTGGGACTGCACCTCGCTCGCGTCGATCACGCTCCCCGCGTCGGTGACGCAGATTGGTGGGCGCGCCTTTAAGGGCTGCACCTCGCTCGCGTCGATCACGCTCCCCGCGTCGGTGACGCAGATTGGTGGGAGCGCCTTTGAAGAATGCACCTCGCTCGCGTCGATCACGCTCCCCGCGTCGGTGACGCAGATTGGTGAGCGCGCCTTTCGTGACTGCACCTCGCTCGCGTCGATCGCGCTCCCCGCGTCGGTGACGCAGATTGGTGACGGTGCCTTTGTGCGCTGCAAATCGCTCGCGTCGATCACGATCCCATCATCCACCGTCGTCCACCCATCAACCTTCAGCGCGCACACTCAAGTCACCCGCGCATAGGCCGGCTTTGGAGCGAGCGCGCTGCGCGGAAGACCAGCAGGCCCCACATCTCTCTCTGGCGTGTGCCCGCCGCACGCCGTGCGATGCCCCGGAGGCATCAGCCGCGACCGACTCATCGGGGTTGCCCCGCGCGGCGGCGTGGGCTCGGTCTCTCCAACGGACGGCGGGACACAGGCGTCGCGAGCACGCGCTCCCCGGTGGCGCCACACACGCGCCTCGCACGAGAGGGCGCCCGCCGCACGCACATACATGTGGGGCCGCGTTCGGCATGCGCGGCGTTTCCGGAATGCCTCGTGTGAGCGCCGCGCGCATGGTTGAGGAGTAGAGGGGGAAGAGGGGGGCATGAGGCTTGCCTCTCTGGGGGAGGCACCCAAGGGGCTGGGAGGACACGGAGGTCGCTGCACTCCCGAAGCGACCAAGTCCCTGGCCTCCCGAAGCTTGGTGGAAAGGCCTGGGAAGATGAACATTGGCAGGTAGGGTTTTAAAAGAGACTGCGCCGACCTCCGACCGTGACGACGGACGATGTTCGAGACGGCGATGGCCACGGGCCTTGACTTGACAACCGAACGGAAGCCTATCGAATGTGCTCAGGTAAAAAGACACAGTGGGGAGCCGGGACACACACATTCCGGTAGGGGTGGAAGGGACTTGGGGGGGGGTAATCGACTTGGACTTGACTTGACTTGACTTGACTTGACTTGCGAATCGATGCGCGCCGCACGCGACGTGCAGGCGCGGAACGCGTTCGTCGACCAGCACCGCGACCGGCTCGAGGCGGCTTACGGCGCCGCCATCAATGCGCTGGCCGACGCGCGGCCGGAATGGCCGCTCACCTATCTGGGGCGCTGGCTGCTCGAGGAGGGGGCCAAGCAGGGCGAGACGCCGCCGGTTGGCGAGGTCGATGCCCGGTCCGAGGTGCCCGAAGCGCTCAGGCCGCTTCGAGAGAAGGCGGCCGAGGCGCTGGGCCCCATCAAGCCGGCGGCCACGGAAGGCGACGACGAGCACGCGGTCAAGCTGCCCGAGGCGCTCAATACATTTAAGACACTGGCCAAGACCGAAGCCATCGAGGCAGCGTGTGCCCTGCTGCACGAGCTCGAGCTGAACGTGGCGCGCGCCCCAGACTCCGAGGAGGCCGTCGACGCGCTGGGTGCGCAGCTCGCCATGGTGGATCAGGAGATGGCCACCGAGATTCAAAAGCGCACCGAGGGCGTGAGCGAGGAGGCGGTGGGGGAGCTGGTCAAGGCGTGCCAGACGGCGATCGATGCGGGCAACAGGGACTTTCAGTCGGTTTACGGGAGCGTGTTCAATGTGATCAAGAGCGGCGACGCGGACGGCATGGCCAAGTACGAGGCGGCGGTCGGCGCGCTCGACGCCGCGATCGAGAAGCCCGCCGTCGCCGAGCAGCGCGACGAGGCGGGCGTCGCGGCCGTGCTCTTTGCCGACGCGGCGCGCGTGAAGTCGTCATTCGACGTGGTCGTGCGCGAGCTGGCGGCCGCGACGGGGGCGGGGCTCGAGCTCGCGGTGCTCGGCGCCGAGAAGACGGGCCTCAAGAAGACGAGCCGCGTGGTCGAGAAGAGCGCGCTCCGGCCGGGCGAGGGGCGCGGCCGGAGCAAGTGGGTGTGCGACGTGGTGCGCGCGATGCTCGTGGCGACCAGCATGTCGGCGGTCGGGTCGATTGTGAGGGGGCTGTTGGCGCTGCACGAGGCCGGGGCGCTAAGGG
>Ga0210247_102156_pt1 | contig 12823 bp, 7 predicted proteins | sample ChrtobMetP3_16mM_FD_155449 | JGI IMG/M metagenome (GOLD analysis project Ga0210247, IMG submission 155449) | Chrysochromulina tobin associated microbial communities from unialgal haptophyte culture, Seattle, Washington, United States - P3_16mM | ecosystem: Host-associated > Algae > Haptophytes >...
GAGGAGGAGGAGGAGGAGGAGGAGGAGGAGGAGGAGGCGGTGGAGGAGGAGGCGGCAGCCAGAGCCATGCGCGGCTCCAGCTAGTTCGATTCGGACGAAACTCTGGTGCCACGTCATCAGACGCCATCACTGTGGAGGATGGGTGGGTCGAGGGGGGCACCGCGGAAGCCCTCTGATGACCTCTGATGACCTCTGATGACCTCTGATGACCTCTGATGACCTCTGATGACCTCTGATGACCTCTGATGACCTCTGATGACCTCCCTCATCAGGTGGGTCGAGGGGGGCACCGCGGAAGCCCTCTGATGACCTCTGATGACCTCTGATGACCTCTGATGACCTCTGATGACCTCCCTCATCAGGTGGGTCGAGGGGGGCACCGCGGAAGCCCTCGCCGACGCCCTCGACGTGATCCAACTCGCGCGGCGGACGGCGGCGGGGACGGTGGGCGCCGTTCCGGGCACCTCCTCCGGCGCGCGCGCGCCGTCCCGGGCGCCGTCCCGGCGGCGCTCGCACACGGGCTGTGATGAGGCCATCCGCGACGCGGCGCTGATGATGGCCTTCATTCGCTCCTCGGCGCAGGGTCGCACGCTCGCGCCTTCAGCGCTGTACGGCGGCGTCATCGCGCTGCCACGCTCCCAAATTTGGGACGCGAGCGGAACGTTCACGTTCACAGCCGCGGCGCGCGTGCCGTGCATGACAGAGGCGGAGGTGCAACTGCTCCTCAAAGCGTCCAGCGTACCGGGCGCCGTGCTGCGGCCATCGGTGATTCGGCCTCTCGGCTGTGGGCACTCGTGGAGTGGTTACAGCGCCGTACCGGGCGCCGTGCTGCTCGACATGACGCGCATGGACCGCGTGCTTGCTGTCGATGTGGTCGGCGGTCCTGTGGCGCGGCATGCAAGTGCTCACCACGGCGCCGGCGCCGGGCCGAGTGTGCTTGTGCAGCCAGGCCTGACGCTGCGTGATCTGCGCGCCGTGTTGGCGGCGCACGGGTACACGCTGCCCAGCTCCCCCTAATGGCCTCTGAGTGCCTCTGATGACCTCTGATGGCCTCTGATGGCCTCTGATGACCTCTGAAGACCTCTGATGACCTCTATAAAGACCTCTGATGACCTTTATAAAGACCTCTGATGATCTCTAATGACGATCCTCATCAGGTACACGCTGCCCAGTTGGCCTATGCTACTTGACCAAACAGTTGGAGGTGCGATAGGGCCGTCCCTAGGCTGATGACCCCGAAGACCTCTGATGACCCTGATGACCTCTGATGACCCCCGATGTCCCCTGATGACCTCTGATGACCCCCGATGGCCCCTGATGACCTCTGATGACCCCTCATGACCTCTGATGACCACTGATGACCACTGAAGACCTCTGATGACCCTGATGACCTCTGATGACCTCTGATGACCACTGATGACCTCCCTCATCAGGTGCGACGCTTGGGAGCGGCTCTCACGGCTCGTCCACACGCGACGGCACCACGTGCGATCTCGTGACCGAGATCGCGCTCGTGCTGCCCGACGGGTCCATCGTTACGTTACGCGATGAGGAGGAGGAGGAGGAGGAGGACGACCGCACTGATGACGACCGCAATCCAAGGCCATCTCCGGGCGCCGTCCCGGGCGCCACGCCGCGCCTCAGCCTTCGGCTTCGCGACGCGCGCCTCTCTCTAGGCTTGCTCGGCATCGCCACCGCCATCCGGCTGCGCTGCGTGCGGCAGTACTATGTCCGTCGGACCGTGCATGCAATGAGCGTGACCGAATTTGGCAACCGGGCCGAGGCGCTCGCTGCGAGCTTCCGACACTTGTGAGAATGCTCTTCTGTGCCTCTGAGTGCCCTCCGAGTGCCCTCCGAGTGCCCTCTGAAAGCCCTCTGAGTGCCTCCGAGTGCCTCTGAGTGCCATGGATGGCCATTAATAGCTTCCTGATGGAGCTTGATGACGGCGCTAATAGCTTCCTGATGGAGCTTGATGACGGCGCTAATAGCTTCCTGATGGAGCTTGATGACGGCGCTAATAGCTTCCTGGTGGAGCTTGGTGACAGGTGGGTGCTGTGGGAGCTCGGGCAGGACGCGCTCGCCTTTTGCGCCCTCGAGGACGTGGGCGAGATTGCAGCTCCCGGCGCGGAACGGTATGATGGCGAGAATTGGTATCGGGGTGAATTGGTATGACCACTGATGACCTCTGATGACCTCCCTCATCAGGTATGATGGCGAGAATTGGTATCGGGGTGCACCCCCGTTTGAAGCTCCGGGTGCGCCCGCGACGGCGCGCGTGTCGTCTCGCTCGAAGAAGGCAATTGGGCAAATGCCGACGGAGCCGGGCAGCGAGGGCGCCGTGCCGGGCGGTGAGGGCGCCGTGCCGGGCAGCGAGGGCGCCGTGCCGGGCAGCGAGTGCGCTGTGCAGGCCATCGAGGGCGCCGTACCGGCCATCGAGGGCGCCGTACCGGGCAGTGAGGGCGGCGCGCGCTGGGTGTCGATGCAGTACGCCTTCCCTCGCGAGCGCCTGGTAGACTTACTACACGCGCTTTCCGCTTGGCACGGAGCCCAAATTAGGAACGAGGGCTCGTCCAAATTAGGCAGCTGCAGCAGCGTCCTAAATCGGGTCGTGGAGCTCAAGTTTATTGGTGGGCCGGGCGCGGCGCTGTGCGGCGCGAACGCCAACGGCCCCGTCGTCTGTGCCAACGTCTTGTGGCGTCTCCGACCGCACGAGATGACGACGCTCATCAGCCTCGAGGAATGCATGCGTGGGCTGGGCGGCTGCCCGCACCTGGGCAAGCGCCACGCGCCCCTCGAGATCGGCGAGATCGAGGACGAGATCGACCGCGAGCTCGGCGAGCCTCGCGAAGCACACGCGAGCCACGGCGGCACGTTTGAGCGGCGCATGCAACGATTCGCGGCGCTCGTCGCCCAGATCGATCCTAACGGTCGCCTCGGGGGCCTCGGTGCGTTGAGGCAGCAACCTCCGCACCAAGCCGAACAAATCGACGAGCAGCAATCTCCGCAGCAATCTCCGCGTTGAGGCAGCAATCTCCGCACCAAGCCGAACAAATCGACGAGCGAGGCCGAACCGGCGAGTAGGAAGGTCGTCAAATGAGACCGACCTCACGTCACTAGCAATGATTGAGGAGCAGCCCCCGGGAGGCGATCACTCAGTCGATCCTAATTAGTCGATCCGGCTTAGTCGATCCGGCCATACTGTGGTTTGACCGGGAGCACTGTATTGAGTGTGGTCCTGTTTTAACTTCACAAACATACGGCTGCGCGTGTCCCGGCTTCCCCGGTATTTGAACCGACCCAGCCACATGCTCGATCGGCTGTATCCTGTCTGAGCGGACAGTACCAGTGCCGTTGGCCCATGTTAACGTTCACGCAGGAAAACTCGAGCACTCTACAGTCACGAACGCGAAACTCGAGCGCAGGCAGTCACTCACTGCAGGCCTCGCCGGCGTCCGATATGGCAACTAAGCGCATCAATAAAGAGCTCATAGACTTTGCCACCGACCCCCCCGTCGATGGGGCGGAGCTGACGCGTATCGACGGAGAAAACCTCCGGTGCATTCTGCGCCTACCACTATTGGGAGCCGTGCTTGAGGTCCAGGTCCACTTTCCGCCCGACTATCCATTCCATCCTCCGAAATTCATGCTAGCTGGCGCGTCTTCAGGCGGGCCACAGCGCATGTTCGCTGAGAAACTCCGGGCGGTATGCCCTGAGCTCACATGCTGGCGACGGACGCCATTTCCAGACCTGCTGGAGCTCCGACTCGATGGCGATGGCTATTATGATCTCGGATGGTCTCCGGCGCTCACTGTGAAATCTCTAGTGCCCCTCCTTGCGGTTCGCATGGGCGCACCGTCATTGGTGGAAGCAGCCGAATCGATGATCAGCGCTGCGCCCGAGGCCAAGGATGGAGCCGAAGGCACTGTGTTGGTGCTCGTAGGCTCGGCAGGCGAGGCACCGCCCTACCCGCCGGCTGAGGCTCGTGGGGGGGCGTTCCTCGGCGTGCTCATCGATCCATGCTGGGTGCGTCCACGAGCGCTCCCCCGTCAAGGGTGCTCCGCGAGCGCTGGTCATGAGCCAGCATGGTGGAGCCCTCAGAGTGGCGTGCACTACGTGGCTCTCGTGGCGCCATACTGCTACGATGACCCGGCCTCGGTGCAAGCCCTGCGGCGCTTGCTTGCGGGCCTGCGCGAAAAGGGCTGGAGCCGTGCATACTTCGGTGCGTCGGGGATCAGTGTCCCATTTCCTTCGGACATCGAGGGACTCCGCAAGTATAATTCGAGTGAAGAAGAACACCATGCGCGACTCAGACTAGAATGCGCAATTCAGACTATGCGCAACTCAGAAGGGCGACGTGACGCAGGAGCTGACGAAGGATCGGTGCGCGCGCTGTTTTGGGTGGGAGAGGACGGGTCACCACTTATAAGTTCGACGTGGGGGGGAGCGCCTTCGTGGCTGAGACGGCAGAGTGTTGGCGAGACGGCTGGAAACTACGGTGGCTGACAAGGGGAACGGTGACGAGACTTGTCATCAGCGGCCTGTGCTCGGCAGCACGAAATCATCAGTTGAGGCGAAGGCGGAGGCGAAAGGTACGTGATCCTGGCGGTCGGTCTCGCTGCCCCTCCTTTCCCAAGGAGGAGTGGGTGCAGCGCACTTGGGGCTCAACGGCTGAAAATGCTTGAGGACGCGCTCTCAGACACTAGAGCCACGACAGTCACTGCCTCCTCCTCGCCGGCAACAATCGGGGCCGCTGTACCGCGTTCACACGGCGGCCGACGCCTTCGGCGGGCCGGACTGAGCGAGCCTGCTGCTCTTGGGGATGCTGCTGTCGGCGCTCTGCTTCTTTGTCACCAGTGGGCTGTCATTCTCGTCTGTTGTGGCACGTGTCCCCCACTAGTACTGTGGAGAGGTGCATACGTAGTGTGTCGTGTAGATCCGACGACGGCCGTGTGCTCGCGCATGTGCTGGTGGCGTGATGGTGGTGCTGTGCGGAGCGGCGGCGCTGGTCCGTGATCGGACTGGTGTGGTTCCAATCCGCTTAGATTTGTAGCTCGGTGGACCTATCCAAAACAGGTCGACATGCGGACCCACGCTCCTTTTTTGGGTGAGAAAAAGCGTCCCGAAGAGGAATGCGACTTGCCATGGCGCAAGGGTGCACGCCGTTTGTGCGTCGACGCTCTTTGGTACTTTCGATGGCGTTCATGGCATCAACTGCAGGCCTTCCTCTGGCGAAGGACTCTCCGGACCTTGCGCTTCACGTGGACGGTGTCGTTCCTGCGCTGCACGTGGACGGCGTCGTTCCTCGTGTTGTGCCTGAGAACGTGACGGTCACAGTCACAGGCGATGACGGGGTCGCTGCGATGGTCCCCCAAAATGAGATGACCAATCTCCGCGTGATGCCGAGCAATCACATGGTGTATCCCTGGGACAAGGACGTGGTCACGACGGAGCAAGGATGGCCGTGCAAGACTGACTACGAGAACGACACGCCGACCAAGGAGTGCGAGGGCTGGTGCGGCAAGCCGATGAATGAATACAACGGCTGCGACATGTGCCGATGCGCAGCATGCCCGCCCGAGACGTGCCCGCCCAACCATTTCTACAACGTGACGGACGTCTTAGTCGATGTCGTCGATCAGCAAATCCGGCAGGAGATGGGCGCACGGAAGGCCGAGGCGAAGGCCAAGGCGGCCTTGGTCGCCCTCGAGAAGGAAAAGCCCCAGGCTGCCCCGGGTTCACTCTCGTTCACCTCGGTCGGCGGCGTCGAGGGATCGCGCGATGGCCTGCGGTTCGTCGATGCACCGCTGCTCGTTCACCCCCCACATACTGTCTCGGCGCTCGTCTCTGCGATCATGGCGACGTTCTTCAGGTAAGGACGCGCGATGGCCTCATCGGACGGCCCTCCGGGTCACTCTCCCCTGATGACATCTCTCAACGTCCCTCTCTGCCTCGTATCCGCCTCGGATGACATCTCCCACTGCCTCTCCCCTCGGCGTCTCTGAATGCCTCTCCCCTGATGACACATCTCTCATCATCCCTCACTGCCTCAGAATGCCTCTCCCCTCGGCGTCTCTAACTGCCTCTCCTCTCGCCCTCCCCTCTTTGCGTGCGCCGCAGCATCCTGTTTGTGATCGTGACGCTCTGGTGTGCATACGGCGGCTGCCCCCTGCTGCGGCAGCGGGAGGCAAGCGACATGAAGAAGGTCCCCAGTAGCGAGCCAGCCAGCCCCAGCAGTGCGATCAAGAGGAGTAGTTCGGCTCCGCTCCTCGGGGGCAACCCCAATAAGGCAACTCCTGATGAGGAAGCCGCGCAGGCCGACAAGGCGGCAGTGGGCGTCGAGAGCGCACCCACGCCGGCCAAGAGCTGGTATGAATGGTTCACGGGCTCCGTTCCAGCGCCATCAAGCCCAGCGCCTGTGATCGGTGTGCCTGTGGCCGATGCCCAAGCGCCCGTCACTGCGCCCAGCGGCGGCGACGAGCCGCGCTTCAAGCTCAACGAGCGCGTCGAGTGCCGCGACGACGGCAAGAAGTGGTGGGCCGGCACCGTCGTGTCCGTCGACCCGCTCCTGGTGCAGCCCACTGGAGCCGCGTGGACCAAGGGGTTCACGTGGGACGAGGTGCGAATTCCCATCCAGGGAGGAGCTCCGACGTCGCCGTCGTTGACGTCATCGACGGCAGCCAAGGACGCGCCGGCGGTGGCCGAGAAGGTGGCGGCGGAGCCTGCGAAGGCAGCTGCGGCGGCGGCTAAGAAGGCTGCGGCGGCCGGCGAGGCGGCGGCCGGCAAGGCAGCGGCGGCCGGGGAGGTGGCGTCGGCTGAGGGGAAGAATGTCGTCCAAAGTCTCTTCGGTGGCATCGGTGCGATCTTCGGCGGCGGGGCCGACAAGCCGCGCTTCAAGCTCAACGAGCGCGTCGAGTGCCGCGACGACGGCAAGAAGTGGTGGGCCGGCAAGGTCATCTCCGTCGAGCCGCTCCTTGTGCAGCCCGACGGCGACGCGTGGACCAAGGGGTTCACGTGGGACGAGGTGCGCCTACCCAAACCGGCTGCCGAGGGCGGCGTTCCGACCGACCAGAAGACGACTGCGGCTGAGGACGCGCCGGCGGTGGCCGAGAAGGTGGCGGCGGAGCCTGCGAAGGCGGCTGCGGCTGCGGCCAAGAAGGCCGAGTCATCAACTGCCGAGTCGGCAGTGCTTGCTGAGAAGAAGGCGGTGGTGAAGGTCGAGATGGAAGCCCCATCGTTGCGGAAAGCGGCGCCGGCGGCCGGCAGGGCGGCAGGAGTCGAGCAAGGTGCTTGGGCGCTGGAAGGCGAGCTCTCGCCAACCTCGAGAAAGCAGCGTGCGTCGCGCGAGGTGCCGGAGGCCGAGAAGGGAGGGGTGCAGAGGGGGCTCGAAGGCGTGGCCGATAGCCTTGACGCTGGCGTCCAAGGCGTCGGCCAATTCTTCGGTGGCATCTTCGGCGGCGGGGCTGACAAGCCGCGCTTCAAGCTCAATGATCGCGTCGAGTGCCGCGACGACGGCAAGAAGTGGTGGGCCGGCAAGGTCGTCTCCGTCGAGCCGCTCCTGGTGCAGCCCGACGGCGACGCGTGGACCAAGGGGTTCACGTGGGACGAGGTGCGCCTACCCAAACCGGCTGCAGAGGGCGGCGTTCCGACCGACCAGAAGACGACAGCGGCCGAGGACGCGCCGGCGGTCGCCGAGAAGGTGGCGGCGGAGCCTGCGAAGGCTGCGGCAGCTGCGGTTACGAAGCTTAATAAGCGTGTCGAGTGCCGTGACGACGGCAAGAAGTGGTGGGCCGGCAAGGTCGTCTCCGTCGAGCCACTCCTTGTGCAGCCCGACGGCGACGCGTGGACCAAGGGGTTCACGTGGGACGAGGTGCGCCCCCCCAAACCGGCTGCCGAGGGCGGCGTTCCGACCGACACGAAGACGACGGCGGCTGAGGACGCGCCGGCGGTGGCCGAGAAGGTGGCGGCGGAGTCTGCGAAGGCAGCGGCGGCGGCAGCTAAGAAGGTGGCGACGGCCGAGGGAAAGACCGCCGTCCAAAATCTCTTCGGTGGCATCTTCGGCGGTGGTGCCGACAAGCCCTCCTTCCCCGGCTCTGTTGCCGGCTCGGGCTTCTCCTCGGCTCCTTCGTTTGCCTCTGCCTACTCAACTTCCTCGTTCAACGAGCGCGTCGAGTGCCGCGACGACGGCAAGAAGTGGTGGGCCGGCAAGGTCGTCTCCGTCGAGCCGCTCCTTGTGCAGCCCGACGGCGACGCGTGGACCAAAGGGTTCACGTGGGACGAGGTGCGCCTACCCCAACCGGTTTCCGAGGGCGGCGTTCCGACCGACAGGACAGGAAAGAGGACGACAGCGGCCGAGGACGCGCCGGCGGTGGCCGAGAAGGTGGCGGCGGAGTCTGCTAAGGCGGCGGTTGCTGCGGCTAAGAAGGCAGTGACCGAGAGGGCTGCGGCGGCGGCGGCTAAGAAGGCTGCGGCGGCCGGCGAGGCAGCGGCCGGCAAGGCAGCTGCGGCCGGGGAGGCAGCGACGGCCGAGGGGAAGAATGTCGTCCAAAGTCTCTTTGAAGGCATCTTCGGCGGCGGGGCCGACAAGCCACGCTTCAAGCTCAACGAGCGCGTCGAGTGCCGCGACGACGGCAAGAAGTGGTGGGCCGGCAAGGTCGTCTCCGTCGAGCCGCTCCTGGTGCAGCCCGACGGCGACGCGTGGACCAAGGGGTTCACATGGGACGAGGTGCGCCCCCCCAAACCGGCTGCCGAGGGCGGCGTTCCGACCGACCAGAAGACGACGGCAGCCGAGGACGCGCCGGCGGTCGCCGAGAAGGTGGCGGCGGAGCCTACGAAGGCGGCTGCGGCTGCGGCCAAGAAGGCCGAGTCATCCACTGCCGAGTCAGCAGTGCTTGCTGAGAAGAAGGCGGTGGTGAAGGTCGAGATGGAAGCCCCATCGTTGCGGAAAGCGGCGCCGGCGGCCGGCAAGGCGGCGGCGGCCGGCGAGGCAGCGGCCGGCAAGGCAGCGGCGGCCGGGGAGGTGGCGTCGGCTGAGGGGAAGAACGTCGTCCAAAGTCTCTTCGGCGGTATCGGTGCGATCTTCGGCGGCGGGGCCGACAAGCCGCGCTTCAAGCTCAATGATCGCGTCGAGTGCCGCGACGACGGCAAGAAGTGGTGGGCCGGCAAGGTCGTCTCCGCCGAGCCGCTCCTGGTGCAGCCCGACGGCGACGCGTGGACCAAGGGGTTCACATGGGACGAGGTGCGCCTACCCAAACCGGCTGCTGAGGGCGGCGTTCCGACTGACACGAAGACGACGGCGGCCGAGGACGCACCGGCGGTGGCCGAGAAGGTGGCGGCGGAGCCTGCGAAGGCAGCTGCGGCTGCGGTTAAGAAGGCGTCGGCGGCTGGCACAGGCGAGGCGTCTGCTTTGGCGGCGGCGGCCGAGGCGGCGGTGGGGACGGCCGAAGAGGCGGCAGCGGCGGCTGAGAAGGCGGCGGCGGAGCCTGCTAAGGCGGCGGCGGCGGCGGCCAAGAAGGATAGCCTCTTCGGTGGCATCTTCGGCGGCGGGGCCGACAAGCCGCGCTTCAAGCTCAACGAGCGCGTCGAGTGCCGCGACGACGGCAAGAAGTGGTGGGCCGGCAAGGTCATCTCCGTCGAGCCGCTCCTGGTGCAGCCCGACGGCGACGCGTGGACCAAGGGGTTCACGTGGGACGAGGTACGCCCCCCCAAACCGGCTGCCGAGGGCGGCGTTCCGACCGACACGAAGCCCAAGGCGGCCGAGACGGCAACGAGCGCGGAGAAGATGGGTCCCGAGGGTCCAAGCGTTGTGCAGCAGGGCGTTCAAGCCGTCGGGCAAGGTCTGCAGACCGTAGGCCAAAATGTAGGCCAGGGTGCTCAGCAGGGCGTTCAAGCTGTCGGGCAGGGCCTGGAGGCGGTCGGTGGTGCCTTGGCCGCCATCTTCCGCGGCGGCGACAAGGCGCTATCCCCAGTGGAGGCGGCGGCGGCTGAGAAGGCGGCGGTCGAGAAGGCGGCGGCGGCGGCGGCTGAGGCTGAGGCGTTCAAGGCGCGGGTCGCTGAGCTCCAGCGGAAGCAGGCGGCAGGCAAGCTGAGCGCCGCTGAGAAGGCGGAGCTTGCCGGTAGCGAGACGAAGTTGACCTCGCTCTTGGCAGCGGCCGAGAAGGCGGCGGCCGAGGCCGCCGCGGCGGCCGAGAAGGTGGCGTCGGCCGAAAAAGCGGTGGCCGACAAGGCGGCGGCCGAGGCGAAGGCGGCGGCTGAGAAGGCGGCGGCCGAGGCGAAGGCAGCGGCCGGCAAGGCGGCGGCGGCCGAGAAGGCGGCGGCCGAGAAGGCGGCGGCCGAGAAGGTGGCGGCCGAGAAAGCGGCGGCCGAGGCGAAGGCGGCGGCTGAGAAGGCGGCCGCGACCGAGAAGGCGGCGGCCGAGAAGGCCGCGGCCGAGAAGGCGGCGGCGGTCAAGAAGGCAGCCGACGAAGATGATGAAGACGTTGACTTTGATCTCTTTGACAAGAAGGCGGCCGAGAGGGTGGCGGCCGAGAAGGCGGCGGCCGAGGCGAAGGCGACGGCGGAGAAGGCGGCCGCAGCCGAGAAGGCGGCGGCGGCCGAGAAGGCGGTGGCCGAGGCGAAGGCTGCGGCCGACAAGGCGGCGGCCGAGGCGAACGTGGCGGCCGAGAAGGCGAAGGCGGCGGCCGAAAAGGCGGCGTCGGCCGAGAAGGCTGCGGCCGAGAAGGCGGCGGCCGAGAAGGCAGCGGCCGAAAAGGCGGCGGCCGTGAAGGCGGCGGCCGAGAAGGCGGCGGCCGAGGCGAAGGCGGCGGCCGAGAAGGCGGCGAAGGACAAGGCGGCGGCTGAGAAACGAAAGCTCTCGTTCCAGAGGGCGGCGGCGTCAGCGTCCGAGAAGGCGGCGACGATCGAGACGGCGTTCCAATGGGCGCTGCGCATGCTCAAGAATCACGACGAGCGCAAGGAGTGAGCTCGCCGTTGAGATTGCCGCCGATGAGGATCCTTGATTGCCTCGGATGATGATCGTTGATTGCCGCCGATGATTCTCAATGGACGTGGCTGATTCTCGATGGACGTGGCTGATTCTCGATGGACGTCGCTGAATCTCTTGCTTGTCGCCACGCATTGCTTGCTCGAGTGCCGCCCTCGTCCTCCCTCATTAGGCTGAGTGCCTCCCTCATTAGGCTGAGTGCCTCCCTCATTAGGCTGAGTGCCTCCCTCATTAGGCTGAGTGCCTCCCGCATTAGGCTGAGTGCCTCCCTCATTAGGCTCAGTGTCTCCCTCGTCCTCCCCTTTTCAGGTACGCGCGAAAGGCCTTTACCGAGGTCGACGTGGACGGCTCAGGGGCCATCGACCACACGGAGAGCGTGCTGCTCGTTCAGAGCATTGCCGAGAAGATGGGCCTGCCGCTGCCCACCACCGAAAAGATCCTGCAGCTCGTCAAAAAGATGGACACATCTGGCGACGGAGATCTGCAACTGGGCGAGTTCCTCTCGTTCTTCAAGGCGGTGCTCCTCTCGGCGGTGCGCCGCATCTGCGTGATCAAGATCCAGAGCTTGGTGCGCCAAAATCTCGCCAAGGCCTTCGTCGCTCGGATCAAGAAGCGGGTCGTGGACCAGGACTGAAGCAGACTGCGTGTGCATGCCGCGGAACGGATCGTGCCCGAGAACTTTCCGAGAACGTTCCGAGAACGTACGGACCGGGCTGTGAGCTCTTGTGCGCAGAGTGCACAAAATGTGAAGCATGATCCTTGGAGGTGTATTGAGGGTTCGGCGCGTATGTGACGTCGGTGCTACTCACATGTAACGGTTGGGTTGGTGTGCGAGTCGGAGGACAGGCAGAGATGATCCGGTGTGTGTGTATGCGGCGGTTTTCTGGAAAGAGCAAGCGGTGTCCGGTGAGATGGCCGTATGTTACTCCCAACATCTCACTCCCAACTCTCTTTTTTAGACGAGGAACGCACCGCATGGAGGAACGGCACTGGTGCCACTGCTCTGCACAGTCAAAGTCTTCTCTACTGTGTGCATCTCACACTTGTTGTTAGGGATGTTAAGTAATAATCAGCCCCGAGAGCTGGCCTTGTGAGGCCGAGCTCTGAGTCCCTGTGAGTGTGAGGCGCCGAGAGACGGCCGTAGGACGGAGGTTAAGGTGGTCGGGCGGTGTCGTCGGCGGTCACTGGTTTGAATCCACTGCTCTGACGACCGGTATGTCAGTTCTTAGGTGTCCGTGTAGGGTCCCCACGCCAAGAGGGTCGTCCATCCGTATGCTTGTGAATGTGAATATTAATATGTGAAGTTAAACAATCTGCAAGCGCGTCCCCGGGGGCGCGTGTTTACATGACTACTGGCAACATTCTGGCAACAGGCCAGCAACGGAGCAAGCGGGGCGTCCCGCTAAGGAGTTGCGAAATACCGAAAAATGCGTGTGTCTGTGTGATTTCTAACACTCTGACGCGTCAAATTTACGAATGGGATCCTACTTAATGTAGTACACTTCGGAAGACCCTGTGTTTGTTCCGGCTCCCGGCACCACCAACGTGTCTGTTAACCGATCGGTCGGTCCGGGTCGGTCGTTATCCGACCCGTACTTTTCTATGGCTCGCGGAGCGCTGCAGTCTGCAGACCACCTTGTGGGAAAGGCGGCGGGAACCCCTTGTGCACCCGCCGCCAAGTAGCTCTCTAAGTGAGCCCTATAAGTAAGCCCGAAGAAGCTGGCGCCTAAGTGAGCCCTAAGTGAGCCCGGCCTCCAAGTAGCTGGCGCCGACACGGTGCACGGTCTCGTTAAACTGAAGGAAGCCCCTTCGCGTCACCCAGGTATAGTGCGCAATGAAGTCAC
>Ga0210247_102158_pt1 | contig 12796 bp, 5 predicted proteins | sample ChrtobMetP3_16mM_FD_155449 | JGI IMG/M metagenome (GOLD analysis project Ga0210247, IMG submission 155449) | Chrysochromulina tobin associated microbial communities from unialgal haptophyte culture, Seattle, Washington, United States - P3_16mM | ecosystem: Host-associated > Algae > Haptophytes >...
TTTGAGTGGGCTGGGCGTCCTTGATGGCGGGGTTGGCAGTTTGGTGAGCACATCAGCATACGTGGGGCTCCGTCTGCCGGGCGGGGTTGTGGCAACGATCACGGCCGGGCGGGGGAGTGGGGGAGCGACTAGCGATGGTGTGGCCGGTAGTGGGGCGGGGGCCGACAGAATCGCGTCGACCTCAGCCTCAATCTCGCAGCGACGATCCAGTGACGGCACGCCGCCGACCGGGCTGCTGTCGCCTGTGGACGACTGGAAGGCAAGGAAGCCCACCTGTGGGGAGGGAGGGCGCCGTGGTGAGCACTTGCATGCAGGCTGCTGTCTCCATTAGACGACAGGAAGGCGAGGACACCCACCTGCTTCGGCGCTCTGTCATGGCGCCGTCGTGTCGGCTTCTCGGGTTTCGAAGAGGGTTCGGCAGGACGCTCGGCCGGACGCGACAACTCAACAGAGCCAATCTCCGCGCCGCGCCACGCCCTTTTTGGATCCACCGACGGCGTGAACGGAGGGGGACGAAATGGCTGCGCCTTGAAGGACTGCTCGCGCGTGGGCGGACCAGGTGGCTGAGCCGACCACGCGCTGCTCAAGTGGCTGAGGCCTGTCTCCGGCGAACCGGCTGCCGACTGGGCCACGGACATCGCTGGGGAGAAGGAGACGGGAGGTTGCCTCGACAACTCCGGGTACTCGACAGCGGGCGCAGTTGGGCGACCATCCGCGCTGAGGACGTTCGCGACCGTCGCGTCTATCTGCTGCTGCAGCACCCCGATCTCGGCCGTGAGCTGCGAGAGCCCCAAGTGCAACGGCGCCACCTGCTTCGACTCTACATGCGCCTGCTGCAGCAGCAGCGCCTGCGATTGCTTGAGCGCGCGCACCTCTTCACGCGCCGTGCTGAGCGCCCGGTTGAGCGCGTGCGCCTCGTCAAGCTGGGAAGCCATCCTCGTCTGCACCGCGGTCACCTCCCTCGCCAGCGCCTCGAGCTCTTGTGTGGCCGAATGCAGCTCGTGCTGCTTCTCGCGCAGTGTGCCCGCATACGAGTCGCATTGGCCTCGGAGGGACGCGAGTCGGCGCAGGCACCACTCATGCTCCTTGGCGACCGCCGCGCGCTGCTGCTCGGTCGCCGCGATGCGCAGCTTGAGCTCCTCTGCTTCGCGATGGCGTGCGGCCACGTGCACCGACACAGCCTGGAGGGCCCCCTTGGAGTCCCCGAGCTCGCGCACACGCCCCTCGAGCTCAATCGCTTGGAGCTGTATCTCGCCCGAGCTCGCTCGCTCCAGCGCGTCCCTCGCCGAGGCATGGTCGGCGCGGAGCGTAAGCTTTCCCTCTCCGACGAGTTTATGACGAATCTCGAGCGTTCTTTTCCATGCTCGGCACAATCGACGGGCTGCCCAGTGGGCCGCAAACGCTTCAAGCAAAAGCGGCTTGAACTGCCTAACGTGCAGAAGATGCCGAAGGTTGTATGCATGCCCAAAGAAGATAAGCCCCATTTTGGGTGGCGGCAGCTCCGGTCTGGGTAGGCCCCCACGCGCGATGGGCGCTGGACCCATTCGCTCCAGAACGAAGTAGTGCTGTGCCGCTTGGTCGTGAGCCATGCATACGTCGCGTGTCTCATCGTTGCGTATCAGCGGCGCGAAAGTTCTATCGTGATCTTCGGACCGGCCGTATACCCTGATGCGCACGTTGAAGGTTTTGGCCGCCGCCATGAGTTCGATTTCACCCTCGACGTACGTGCCCTCTATTGAAGTGTTGTCGACATACGAGTCAAAGTCTTTGTAGTTGATATCAGAGTAAATGTGCACAAACTGCTCGAACTCTTCGCGGTGCTCACGCATGTACCGAATGGTCTCTTGGCGCGCGCGACCGTGCAGCTGTTCGTCCCCATCCACCTGCTTCGCAAGCGCACGGAAGAAGCAGTTGCCGTCACCGACCACGTCCACTCGCTGCCAACCGTCGGCTTGGAGAGCATCGAGGCGACGACTCAGCTCGGTATCCCCCTCAGAATGTGGCTGCGACGGTGGCGGCTGCGGTGCCCGTGCCGCCATCACGGGTGCATGCTGCTCCGAAGCTCGTGCTTCACGACCTTGACCAGCCCGCAGCCAGCCGCCTATCTTGGCCGAAGAGCTCGAGGCCGGCACCACTGATGGTTGCCGAGAGTCTGCCTCGGAAGCGTTCATGGAAGGCAGCCGGGAGGGCGAGAAATCTGGCCACGCGTTCTGCTGCTGCTCTTGATAAGGGAGAATGGTGGCCTCGGACGAGCCGACCAGGGTAAAGCCTTCGGCTGTTGAGTCCGTCATGACAGCATGTTCGTCGGCGGCAGCGATGTGTAGAGCTGCCATGTTATCTGCCGCGCTATCCGCAGCGAGCACGCCGTACTCGATGCCGGCGTCGTGTGCGCCAGGGGCGGTGGGCGGCGGCATGAATGATTGCTCTCTGTAGACAAGTGTAAAGCCTTCGGCTGTTGAGTCCGTCATGACAGCACGTTCGTCGTCCATGTCCAAACGGCCGATGCAGTTGCGCACATCCTCTTCGAATTTGGGATCGGTCGAATCCTGTGGAAGCGTGTCCGCACGGGTGTACACTCCGTTAGGAAAGGCGAAGAGGAAGCGCGTGACGACGGCGTTCTCCTCGGGCGCCACCCAGATGGCTTGTGTCTTCCTGAGCGAGGGCACCTGCGCCACCTCGCATAGCGCCAAGAGATTGAGCTCGCTGCCTGCGAGGAAGGCATTTCCGCCCGCGGCGGCGCCGGCGGAAATGGCGGCGGCGGCGGATGCGGATACTACCCCGCCGGCGGCGGCGGAAAATACCCCGGATCTGCGCATGGCGAATCCCAAAGACATAATGGCGCTCGTCGAGAGGTAGACGCCTGCGCCGTACGCCGCGCCCGTGGTCATGAGCTTCGTGTTCGACAGGTTGCGAAGCCCCGTGCGCAAAATCGAGTGCCAATTCTCTGAGCTTGAGCCGTGCCATGCGAACTTGGAGCCATGCTGCCGCTTGAGCTCCTCGAAGGCCGCCTGCCGTTCGGGCGGTGCCGAGAGCATCACAAACTGATGGCGTGTGCCCAGCGACGCGAGCTTGAGCGCCTCGGGCACGGAGACAAGGTGGGCGCGATTCGAACTGACGATCCACTCAAACAGGCCGAGGGCCAGCGGGTGCTGTGCGTCCATGAGCCTCCGAAGCCCCTCTGTCCCGTCTCCATACGCCGCCGCGTTGATGCGCTCGAAGGCAGGGAATCTCCCGAGGATCTCGCGTGTCAACGGCAAATTGGGCTTCTCGGGATCGAGGGCGAGCACCGACGAGCCGCGCTGTGCCGGCACCCACGGCATGGGCGTCAGGATATCGGCAGCCCGCGCCGAGGTCGCAGCCAGCGTGGTGGTGGCAATAAGAAGGTCGAGCACCTCTGCATGCGCCACCATGCGCCACCATGCCTCGCCGACGAGCAGCCTGCCAAAATTGGCAAACTGGTGCTTGCACAGTGGCCGTTGGCACACCGTCGGTTGGAGCATCGCGCCAAACGGATGCGGCTCGTCGCAGATGGCGCAGTAGGCGTTGAGCGATCGCAGCCGACTGATGACGTACGAGATGGTTGCTGGCGCCGGGCGAACGAAGTCGAGAGCCTCCTCGCGCGCTCTGTGCCGGCTGTCCATGCGACGCGGCATCACGCTCGTGAGGCTTGCATGGCTGCCACTGCTGCTGCCACCGTATTCCAATGCTGCCAGTGCTTCGGCCGCCGAGCAGTCTGCAGGCGACACTGCGCCAAAGGAGGAGGTGCCTCGAGCTGCCACCGCCGAGAGATTAGATCTTTCCTTCTGAGATTGGATCTGAGATTGGATCTGAGATGCGGTGGATCCAATCTTGATGCCATGCTCTTCGCCGCCGCGCATCGCGTCTGCAGCAAGAGACTCCCAAAAGACTTGGATGATGCGTAGCAGCTGTTGCGCGACGATGCAACCGTCGTCGTTCGCCGCGATTGCCGTGCCATCCTCGCCACGACCCGGGTGCCACAGCGTCGCCTTGTCGAGGCGCCGACTCTCGTACGCCGCGCTGTTCTCAAAGGACAGGGTGAGCTGAAGCTTGCTGTGCAGGCCCCACGCGGTGCACACATCCCTCGGGATCACCTTGAACGGCTCAAAGATGAAGTGGAGTGCCTGGGGCGCCGAGAGACTGTCCAGCCGCGTGAAAGTCACGCTGCCCTCGCCAAACAGCTCGTGGCAAAGCCGCACATCGTCGTCCATGTTGTCGGTGGCCACATGGACAACCGACAGGAGGCCAAGTTGTAACTCATCCTCCGCATCCGACGCATCTGACACCTGATTGGACTGCTGCGAACTCTTCGCGTCGGCGGTGCCACTCCTGCGTGGCGCCAAGTAGCGCTTCTCGTCGCAAATCTCACAGCGTAGCAGCGCATCAAGCCCCTCAGTGCTGTGCTCGTGCCCGCAATTTTCGCACGTCCACGGTGTGGGGGCCGTCGTCGGAGGCGGCATAGGTGGCGCCCCTTTTGCTGGGGACAGTGCCATCACTGGGCTACACCGCCTCCTGACTGCCCTGACATGGGCGTCGGCGTCCCTGTGGCTTCGTTCGGGACTTCGGGTTGACCAAAGTTTTCCGTGTTTGGTAAAGTACCGGTACCGGTAAAAAGACACCGGGGGGAGCCGGGACACAAAGGCACAGTACTGTACCGGTAAAAATACACCGGTACAGTACCGGTAAGACACCGGGGGGAGACTGTACCGGTAGCGAACGTTTCGAAACTAACGTATATTTCGGGTGCACCGAAAGTTTGACTGGACATCCATTTGTAGATACGCCACAGGCACGGTTCTTAGCCTTAACCACGTCTAGCCTCGCCTCAAGACTCTCGAAGTCGTTTGCGAAACGCCGCGCGCCGCACCAGCCACAACGACGATGCGCGCGCGGCACGATGGGCATTTATTCTGCGCGCCCCAACTCTTCTGGGCGACCGCGTTGATGAGGTCTTCAGTGCAGTCTTCGCAGCAGAGCATGTGACCGCATGCAAATCGGACGGAACGCGGCGCCGCCATGCAGATCACACACTCCTTCAGAGGCGTACCGGCGGCCTCTCGCTCGTCCACGCTGGCCTCATCGGCCATGCCAGGCCGGAGATTGGCGTCATCAGCGAGATCCTCGATCGCCGTGGTCGCTTTCGCGAAAGGCATGCGCTTCGCGAGCGTGGTGCCACACACGAGACCCTGGATGATGGAAGCAAGCCGCTCGGTGGTCTCATTGGTCGGCCAGCCGGCTGTCAGGTCAGCCACTTCCAGCGCCTGGCTCGGGTCCTCGAGAACATTGTTCTCGAGGGTGGCCACGCGCATCGCATCCTGTGCCGCCCGCCCCGTGAGTGCCACCAGCATGGTGACGCCCATCGCGTACGCGTCAGTGTGGACAGTGTACTTGCCCGTGTTCATGTATAAGGGGTCGAGGTAGCCGAGCGTCCCCTTGATGTTGGTCGCGTGCACTGAGGCGGCGTCCGTCTTCGAGTTCGTCATTACAAGGAGCCCCACGTCGGCCAACCGCCCGTTGAGATGCTCATCGAGCAGAATGTTGGCCGGCTTGATGTCGCGGTGCAGGAAAACCCCCTTCGTGCTACTGGGCGTGTGCAAGTACAGAAGCGCCCGGCACGCCGCGCGAAGGATGCGCAAGCGCGCGCGCCAGGGGAGTGGTCGCCCGCAGCCGAAGGATTCCGCAATCGCCTGCTCGAGCGTGCCGCCCTCCATGAGCGGGTACACGAGGCAGAGCGAGCGCGTGTCGAGGCAGAAGCCGAGCAAGGGCACGAGGCTCTCGTGCCGGCACAACGCGAGCACTTCGATCTCATTCTGCAGCTCTTGCACCCCCTGGAGAGAGCCGCGATCGAGGCGTTTGACGGCAAAGCTGCCCGTGTGCGGCAGTGAGGGCAGGCAGCCCGGGCCCACGCGGAAGACGGAGCCGAATCCGCCCGCGCCGATGATTTGTGCATTGTCAAAGTGCCCAGTACCTTCGGCCAGCTCGGCGGCAGAGAGCTCGGGCAGCGCCGTGCCCGCGCGCAGCGTGATCGCGGCCTTGTTTGCCCGGCCGGAGTACGCAAAGGTGCGGATCGGCGCGGGCAGCGTAGCGGGCGGCAGCTCGCCCCTCCCAAGGAATTGGGCCACGAGGGCACAGCACATGAGGTACTCGGGCAGCGAGAGCCGATCGTCGCGGTCGACATCGACCAGTCTCCAGATGTGGTTGAGCACCTCGTCGCTCACTCCCGCCTCACCGGCCTCGTGGAGGCACATTTCATCGAGGACCGGCTCGCCCCCCGCCCGAGCGTGTGCCGCCTCGAAGCGCTTAGTGTAGACCTCAATAGAGCTCGGATCGAGCGACATTGGCCAACGGGTCTGGCCACCATCATCCACACATTGGCCACCTTCCGCCCCCATCATCAGCTGCGCGAGATCATCCGCACCGGCAGCGGCGGCGGGGATGATGTGAATCTCCGGCTCGAGCTCCATGGTCATCGGCTGCTGCTGCGTCGCGCGTTGCATCTCTTGCTTGATGTAGGCGAGCACCGCCGTGCGCGGCACGCCCTCCATCAGCTTGCCAGAGACGCTGATGACTTTGCTGCCGACCTCGACGCCCAGCCGTCCCGCCTGCGAGCCTTCGTCCACATGGATGATGATGACGAAACCATCGCCATCGCCGAAGATGAGCCCCAGAGGGCCGCGACCGAAGGTGAACGTGCGCCGGCACGGTGGAGCCTGCACCGAGCTCGGCCACGAGCTCGGGTCGAGGCGCAGGTCCTGCTCGCGCGCACGCTCCATATCGCCAGTCGCTAGCCTCAGCTCGTAGATGGGTGGATCGTGCGCCGGGTCAAACTCCTCGACCACCGCCGCTGACTCGCTCCCGTCGCTCCGTTTGACCAGCACGCGCTCGCCGATGGCGTACCGGCCGACCAGTGCGATGCCTGACGAGGCAGCAGCGGCAGGCGGCTGGCGTTGCGCCTCGGCCTCCGTCGCGAGCTGCGCGTTCAGCAACTCGCGTACCTCTTCGCGAGGCAGGCCAGTCTCGGCAGCTGCGATCTCCGAGGCAGTTCTCTGGAGCGAGCTGAAGTCTGATGGTTGGCGAGATGAGATCTCGTCGCTGATCTCGGAGATCTCCGGGAAGCGTATCTCCGACGCTGCCGCCGCGAGCTTCTGGTGCTCCGCGAGCTCCGCGGATTTCAGGCGTTCGGCAAAGGCTGCCTGCACCGCGGCAACCCGCCGCTCGTTCCTCCGCCGCCTGCTCGGCGGCGGCCTTTTCCGCGGCCCTCTCCGCGGCCTCCCTTCTTACTCGCGCGACGGCAGCGGCAGCCTCCTCCGCCGCCGCCTCGGCCGCTTCCTTCTCCGCCCGCACCCTCTTCTCCGCCTTGTCCGCCGCCACCCTCTCAGCCGCCGCAGACACCGCGGCCGCCGCGGCCGGATCGAGAATCTCTGGTTCGGGCTCTTCTAACTTGCGCTGGACGAGGTCGACCGTGTTCACGCTGCGCTTGGGCCACGTAAAGGAGCGGCCGCCCGCGCCGCTGCTGCTGCCGCCGGAGGAGGAAGCCTCAGGAATCGGCTTCGCCTCGATGATGGAGACGGCGTCTTCGGTGAAGTTGAAGCGCACGAAGATTCGCACCTCGCCCTGCACGGTGAAGATCGCCTTCTTCCAGTCGTTGTCGCCCTGGACGGAGAACAGGATTTTCGTCTCGTTCTGCGCACCCCATTGCTTGACAGTGCGGATCGAGATCGTGCCGCCCACGCGGACCTTTGGCACGAACTGGTTAACCATGTGTTCCGAGAGGAAAGAGTTGCTCGCATCGCTGAACTGGCAAAGCCGCCCGTCGAAGAGGTGCACTGCTTGCGCGCGGCAGTTGGCTGAGATGCTGCCCGACCCGTCCAGCGTCACGCCGACGAAGATCGAGTCGCTGTCCTTGTGCTTGCTCTCGTCGACGCGGATGGTCACCTCGCTGTTGAGCGGGACTGGCGTGCTCACGGCAAAGCGGACGTGGCCCTCTTTCGCAGCGCGAGCCGATCGACGGTCGTCGCTGAACTCGATGAGCGTCTTCGGGTGGCTGTACTCCCATATGATCGGAGGCATCGGAGGGGGCGTCTCGGCGATTGGGGTACGCAGCGCGAGCGCGGGAATGAATTGAAAGGAGCGGCCGCCCGCGCCGCTGCTGCTGCCGCCGGAGGAGGAAGCCTCAGGAATCGGCTTCGCCTCGATGATGGAGACGGCGTCTTCGGTGAAGTTGAAGCGCACGAAGATTCGCACCTCGCCCTGCACGGTGAAGATCGCCTTCTTCCAGTCGTTGTCGCCCTGGACGGAGAACAGGATTTTCGTCTCGTTCTGCGCACCCCATTGCTTGACAGTGCGGATCGAGATCGTGCCGCCCACGCGGACCTTTGGCACGAACTGGTTAACCATGTGTTCCGAGAGGAAAGAGTTGCTCGCATCGCTGAACTGGCAAAGCCGCCCGTCGAAGAGGTGCACTGCTTGCGCGCGGCAGTTGGCTGAGATGCTGCCCGACCCGTCCAGCGTCACGCCGACGAAGATCGAGTCGCTGTCCTTGTGCTTGCTCTCGTCGACGCGGATGGTCACCTCGCTGTTGAGCGGGACGGGCGTGCTCACGGCAAAGCGGACGTGGCCCCCTTTCGCAGCGCGAGCCGATCGACGGTCGTCGCTGAACTCGATGAGCGTCTTCGGGTGGCTGTACTCCCATATGATCGACTGCTCGTCGTCTCCGAGCCACAAAAGCCCGCGGTCGGAGGCAGACGGGAAGTGCGGACCAGCCCGCAGCCAGCCGTCTATCTTGGCCGAAGAGCTCTGGAGCTGCTCGACTGTGGCACGGCCGATTGGGAGCCGATGGAAGTCCTCGTAGTTGCGGAGCGCCGTCTCGAGCTCGAACTTAGTGTAGTCTAAGCACTCGTTGCGCTCATCGTCGTGCTCGTCCGAGGGGTGTTTTTGAGGGGGCAGTGGCGGCGGCATTCTTGGTGGCATTGGAGGCGTCTGTTTCCACTGAGCGTCTCTCCGCATCTGAGCTCGAGCATCTGAGCTCGAGCCAGCACCGACCCTGCGTCCCTTGTTTATGTCGGGGACCGAGTGAACGAGTTTCGGGCCAGAGATTCTGCACCATATATTCTCACGGCCTATCTGTCTCGCCTCTTTGAGCTGAATGCCTCGGAAGACGTCACTCCCATAATCAGGGTGGCCTTTCAGAAGCGCCAGCTGCCACTGACCCACCTTTTTGGGGTAGGGACTATCCTTCCCAGACGAGCTGCTTGCCCGTGTCACTGCGATAAAGTCGTCGACTTGAGTCACAGTGTGCGAATCCGCGCCACTGGTCGAGATTACTTGTCTGTCGCTCTCTTCGATGTCGCCCGCATCTTGTGTGTCGCTCTCGACAAAGAAGACGTGCGGCACAAACTGCCTCACCCATTTGGCATGTTTCTGGCTCGGCACTTGCAAAGCGGGGCCCCCTTCTATTCTGCTCACGAGGAGCAGTTTCGCATCCTCTGGCTTGATCTCCCACGGTTCTTTTCTCAGGATGAAGCCAATGATCTCGCTCAAGCGGTCCACGGGAGGATGCTTGAAGCGATCGAGGGAAGTGGCGAAGGCGTCGTGGCCGTCGAAGGGCGCGCCGCCCTCGCGCCGACCATCGTGCCCATCATGGCGGAGCACCAGCCCGCCCATGCGCTCGCCCTCGTCGCTGCCCTCGCCGTCGCCTTCGTCAGCGTCGGCGTGTGAAGGAGTCGGCGCGTGATCCCCGCTTGCGCGGCGTGATGGCATCGGCGTGATGCCATGGAGATCGCTCAAGCCCTCAAGCTCCCCGGGACGATGCATGGTGCCATCGGCGTATGGCTGAGGTGGTGCACCCATCCTCTCGTCGGCGGCAGCGATGTGAGCTGCCATGTTATCTGCTGCGATATCCGCAGCGAGCACGCCGTACTCGATGCCGGCGTCGTGTGGGCCAGGGGCGGTCGGCATGAATGATCGTGCAGCTGCTGATCGTGCTGCTGTGCTGTGCGGGGAGTCGAGGGAGTCGACCTTCGTCCAGCGTGAAGAGGGCTGTGGGGAAAACCTTGGGTATGCGCGCCTCGCGTCTCGCCACCACTGTAAAGCTGCCTTTGGCTTTGCTTTCGTGGTCTGGCGCACAAGAGCGCGCAGAGCCATGGCAAGCGGAGGTGGCTCCGACCCGTCCGAGGACGTGGCGAAGCTTTTCGCGGTGACTGAGTGCCTCGTCAGTGCAGGCATTGCCCCGTCGATTCACCAGGGCCGCGGATTCATCGTCTCTGCGTTGTCCAAGAGCACCGTGAAGGCCACGATCGAATTCAGTGATGATGAGGAGGACTTCAGCTTCGAGATCGTCAAGGAGGAGCTGTGGCGCGCGGTCAGACTGCTCGAGGAGCATGGCTGCGGCAGCGAGGTTCCGTCCGCGGCGACGAGTTTCGACAGCAAAGCTCTCCGCGTCAAGATGGCTGGCATGTATCTGACGACTGAGATGCCCTCGATGGGGAGAGCGTCGACCTCGTCAGGCGTTGTTCCTTCGGCACGTACGTGTGCTAGTTCTTCTTCCCCAGCCGCGGCGCTTTCAGTGCCGCCTCGCTCGGGTACCCCCGCGACGAGTGAGCCGCGGGCTGTTGTTGTTCCTGAAGCCGTCGGGTCAAGCCCGAGCACTCGAGTGGCGACGCCGCGTGTGGCTTCGACGGTGGAGCGCGAGGCGCGCCGGGAGGCAGAAGCCGAGCGCGGTGGTCGCCCGGCAGACGCGCGAGGCCCAGCGGCTGTTGCTGATGATCGCCGCGGGGGCGATCATGCACGCGTCGAGCGCTATGCGCGCGATGAAGCGGCAGTGCGCATCCTCGCTGAGATGAGGGTGCGCCTGAGTTTGGTACATCGCAAGTGGCGCGAGTGCGCACGGGCGTTGGAGCGGGCAACGTACCTCGCTCGTGTTCGCGTCATTAGCCAGGGTGGCCGAGTGCGGTACGCTGATGTGGGGCCGGCAGGTTCTTCAAGGGCGACGACGGCGGCTATTCCGCGTGTTCCAGAGCCAGCTCAAAGGGGCCGTCGTGATGCCGCACCGCAATCGCGGCGCACCGCGACGCTCGCCTCGTGCATGGCGCGTGGCCCAGGAGCACGGGCATCTCCTACGACAGGTCGGGCGTGTGCCGCAGCGGTGGTCGATCTCGACGAGCTGCAGGGCGAGTACGATGAGGAGGAGGATGGCGTCGAGGGCGCCTCAGATGACGTCAGTGTCAAGTCCGAACCGGAGGATGGCGATGCGGAGTCGCTGCTCGAAGACAGACAGCCGGGCGTCATCCTCTTTCCGCCCTTTCGTGTCGCCCCCGCATCGGCCAAGCCCTCCTCGAGCAGCTCGACGAGGTCCACTAGCTGCTTACGGGCGGCGGCGTCATTCGAGATCGTGCGTAACCCACGCTCAAAGATGCTCTGGCCCAGCGCCTCCGGCCCCCCTTTGTAGGAGTTGCCAGCGTCCGCCACATGGAACATCTGCAGGCGCGTGGTCGCCACCGGGAGACCCAGCTTCTGCATGAGCACCCCTGACGAGCTAAGAGAAGACGACCGCATGCGCCCCGCCGCGCCGGACGCGGCAGCATGCTGCCCGCCCTCTCGCCCCTCCATGTGCTCAGACACGATCTCGCGGAGCGCCTTCATTGCCGTTGCGCCCTGCACGGACGTCTTGCACGGCATGGGCGTGCCCGCTCGAACAGCTGCCGCACTGACAAGCTCGCTCGGCGACTGGCTCGTAAAGCCAGCCAGGCGCACGATCATGATGCCCGCCAGCTGCATGCTCGTGCGGAAGTCATCCTCGCCGAGAGCCGCCACCCGGGCTCCCGTCGAAACGAGGGTCTCGCGCAAGTGCTCGAGCATAAACTTAACAACTGTCAAAGTCGCCTTTTCCGTCATCTGAGGCGGCACGAACGCCTGCAGCAGGCGCACCGGGTCATCACCCAGCTTGTCGTGCGGCGGAGCGGAACGAGCACCCCCGTCGCCCGCCGCTGCGCGAAGATTTGTGCGCGCGGTGGCAGATCTCGTTGGCGCGGCTCTCTCGAGCAGCGCCAACTCCTCAACCATGTGGGCGCACGTGTTCCTGGCGGAGCAGTGCGGCAAGCCGTCGGCGAGCAGCCGTGAGAGCATGCAGCACGACCGGGGGTACGAGTACCTCGACATCGTCTGGCAGGCGGTGTGCTCGGTGCGCGCTGGCGTCGAGCAGGTGCTGCAGCAGGAGTGGCGGCGCTTGATGCGCCGCGAGAGCCTCGACACGACCGAGCTCGCCAACGCCTGTTGGTACGGGCGGTGGCGCAAGTTTGACCTCAAGAAGGCCATCACGTCCGAGCAGACCTCTAGCTGGCTCGGCGTGGTTAAGGGCGACGCCAACAGCCTGTCGAGTGTCTGGGCGATCTTCACGTCGTTCTTCAGCGCTCTGACGTACTTGATGACGACGCTCACCCACTTTTGGGACCCGGAGGTTGCGTTCACGTTGCAGCTTATCACCTCTTCGGCGGTGAGTGCCCTCGAGGCGGGCGTCCCCGCGGTGACGATCATCGAGATGCTGCCGAGCGTCGTGTTCGCTAGGTTCGACGACGCCCACAGGGAGTTTCGGCAGCTCGGGCGGGCTCTTCCGGCTCTCACGCAGACCTGGGAGGCCTTCACTGAGTCTGAGCCGTACGAGCGCTTCCGGGAGGTCGTCATGGCGCGCACCCGGGGCAAGGATGCCGGCTCCTCGGATGAGATCTTCAAGAAGCTCAAGGAGCTGGAGAAGAAGTTGGAGGATGCGCAGGGCGCGGGCGGC
>Ga0210247_102163_pt1 | contig 12771 bp, 9 predicted proteins | sample ChrtobMetP3_16mM_FD_155449 | JGI IMG/M metagenome (GOLD analysis project Ga0210247, IMG submission 155449) | Chrysochromulina tobin associated microbial communities from unialgal haptophyte culture, Seattle, Washington, United States - P3_16mM | ecosystem: Host-associated > Algae > Haptophytes >...
TCAGGCACTAGGCAACGCGCAGAGGTTCAGGAAGCGAAGGGACAGTGACTGCCTCGCTCTAACCACGTGGGGACCTGTGTCCGTGAAGAGCTCCCGAGATCTTGGGAGCTCATGCATGCTTGCATGTGTAGCTGACGCTAATGACCGGATGACCCCTTCCCGACTGATTGGAGGGCGATTAAGGAGAGAGGGTGCTTACGGTAGCATGGTGCGTACTTACGGTAGCTGGACATGTATGGACTTGTCATATGAATGAGGGCAGAGACGTATCACCGAGTCTTTGAAAGTCCTGACGTCGAGATGTGTATGGGCAATGTTGTATGCTCATTCCTCATAGAGGATTTGATAGACATACAGATAGCAGCCAGACTCCTTCCTCTATCTCAACAAGGTCCTAAGGATGTCACCGCGAACATCACTGTGGTTCTAGTTTTCTCTAGTCATCCAGGCATATGAGCCGCTTGGGCGACGGCCTGTACAGCAGCGCCGTGTGCCCCAGCACTTCGGCGACCGCCGCACCCACCAAGGCACCCATTTCTGCTGCCATCTCCTTAGCCTCGGCCTTCTTCGCGACGCTAAATTTGCAGCGCACCAGCTCGAAGTCCTCGAGCTGCGAATCAACCTCGGCGCGGCTGCGCTCGTTGTCGGCGACGTTCACATAGTGGAGCCCCTTGTCCGCGGCGAGCCTTCCCGCTTGCGCACGAAGCGAGCGCCGCTGAGCTCCGGTGAGCTCGGGCGCAGCACGGGGCTCGCAGCAGCGCACGTGGCAGGAACGCGCAAGCGCCGACGTACATCTGTGAACGATGATGCCAGCGGCAAGATCCACGAAGCGGGCCGTTGACAGGTGTCCAGGGGGCGCAGCGAAGCGTTGAACGGGTAACCTCGTCGCGCCGTTCGCGGACGCGGTGGCAAACGAGTGCAGCTGCAGCAGCAGCAGCAGCAGCGGCGGTGCCATGGGCTGCGGCGTTTCGGGCAAGTCGAGTCAAGTCATTCAAGTCAAGCAAGTCAATTCTAGTCAATCAAGAGAAACAGACAGGGCCTCGAATACAATGTAGTCCTCGAATGTGCTCGGGAAAGTCAAGTCAAGATAACAAATCGCATGTAGTCATTGACTTGACTTTCCGTATTCGGGGTCGTCGATGAAAAGTCTCTGATTGAATTCGGCGACAACATATATATAACGAAATTGGGATTGGGCGAGCTCGAACCCATTTCTGAGATCGATCTTTTCGGTTTGCCGCTTTTTGCCACGTGCAGTACATTTTCAGGGGTTACAGGGTGCTCGTCGCTGCGGCTGGCACCCACACCAACCATGCCGTTCCCGCATCACCCCGCCTTCGACCAGTTCGCGCCCAACTTGTTCGCGCCCATTTCCCTGAAGCCGGCCGAGCCCGAGCGGCTCACGGATCGGCTGACGCCGCCGATCTCTCCTCACGGTTCCCCTCCGCGGGCGGTGAGCCTGTCGGGGGCGGGGCCGCAGCTCTTCCAGTCGGTGAAGTCGAGCACCGTCGTGCAGCCGCCCCCGACGGTGCTCACGTCCATGACCGAGCAGCAGCAGAAGAAGATGTTCAGCGCCAGCATGGCCAACACGACGATGCAGTCAGGCGACATCCTCCAGCCGACCGCCCTGCTCGAGGAGCAAAAGAGGCTGATGCTCTTCGGCGCCAGCATGATGCTCAACACGATGATCCAGTCGGGCGACCTTTTCCTGCAGCCGAACGGCCTGTCCGAGGAGCAGAAGAAGAGCTTGCTCTTTGGCACCAGCATGATGGCCAACACCATGCCCTTTAGCGCCCTGCCCCAGATGAAGCGGATGGCCGAATCGCAGTCCACTGCCAAGCTCGAGACGAGCTGGCCCAAACCCGAGGACACCACCCCCGCATATGTAACACCATACACCACCAACGCATGCTGGGCCAAGCCCGAGGAGGACACCACCGCCGCAAACATGGCCGTCATCGAAGACTTCGTCACGGACATCGGCGACGTGATGGACGTCCTCACGATGATGGAGGGAGACGACAAGCCGGAGCCCAACGCCAGCGCTTACAGCGGACTGGATTCCGGCCTGTTCCCTAAATTGGACTACGAGGCGAGCATGTGCTCAGATGATTCACACGACACGCAGTTGGCCATGCGCCACGTGGCAGTTCTTGCGGTTCCGGCCGACCAGCAAGACCAAGACGACGCCGAAGAGGAGGAGGAGGATGCCCACGAAGGGCTGTCCAAGAAGAAGCGCCGTGCGCCAATGGCGATGCCTCGTTGGTCTGTCTCGCACGAGCAGAAGCTTCTCCTTGAGGAATTCTTTGCAGCAGTTCCCATGCCGTCGCGCGCTGCGCGCACGGCACTCGCCGAGCAACTCGGCGTCTCGAGCCAGCAGGTCAAGGTCTGGTTCCGCAACCAGCGCCAGCGCACCCGACTGGCGCAGCGCAAGACGAAGAGCTGAAGAGAGGCGGCGAGCACCAGCATCAGACGAGCAAATCCATGCACAGCCCTCTCTGTTAACACCAGGCGAGCACCGGGCGAGCACCAGCGCCAGGCTGTAAATCGAGGCTTCTGAGTGCCGCACGCTGCGCTTCCTCTCGTTCCATGCAGGCACATGCCTGTGATGCGGTGGAGGCTATGTTGATATGTTATCATTGGCCACTGGTGCGATCTGATGTAGATTACTGTACACATGTATGATGTATGCATAGCTATGGATTTTAGGGAATATATCGTATGGCCGCACGGCAATAACACGGTGTTCGGTATCTGAGCTTAGAAATGCCCGACGCCCGCCGGGGCGGAGCGGGCGCGAGAGCACGGATTGCGCTGATGCGTTGTGATGCGGTCAAACGTCAATGCGGATCGGCGGCGGTGCACCCTCGCCGACAGCCCGGCCCACCGCTACCATCCCCGCCGTGGGCCCGTGGGTTGAGGTGAGAGCAGACTGTCGCGCTCGTTTCTCGTAAGATCGTAACGAGACGTAGCACGTACGGAGTGAGTGTGACGGAGGGTCGAAAAAAGTACCCGGGCGGGTTGTCGAGAGGGGCACGGCAGGCGGGGGGGGGCGGACCTACACTACATACTAGCGCACGGCACGCGTGCCGCATCCCTGCAAGCGTGCCGAAGCCCCCCATGCCCCAAAGTCCCGTGCCCCCCCCCGGCCTCGGTCCGTCGGCCCCGCGGACGCTGCGCGCCGGCGGGCGCGGCGCGGCGCGGTCCCGCCGGGTGCCCGGGTGGCGCCGGTCGCGGGCGCCATGGCGGGCGCGCGGCGGGGCGGTGAACACCGTCCCCGTGGCGCCCGGTGCGCGGTGGTCCCGACACGTCATTCATCATTCTCCCGTGCGGGCCCTTTACAACTCGGCTTTTTACTTACTTACTTCTTCCAAGATTCCCTCGCCGCTCGCGCCGCATCGTTGAGCTCATGCCAATCGTTGGGATGTCCCGTGCCGTGCCGCTCAGCATCAGCATCAGAGACCAGCTGCGGCAGTCGCTCAGCACGGCGCTCCTCTTCCTGAGCTGCCTCGTTGGCCGCCCCCATCGGGTGCGTCGCGTCGACGTGCTTCGCGCCCACAAGAGTCGACAGGGTGAGCAGCGAAGGGATCTTCCAGCCAAAGAAGCAGGTCATGGTCTCAGTGATCAGCCCCCCCAGCTGCATCGTCAGGCCCGCGCCAACCTGTGCGGCCAAGAGGGCCATCAGACGTGATCAGTGTCAACGAGAGAGCCCATCAGAGGCCATCAGACGTAATCAGCGCCAACCTGTGCGACCACGAGGGCCACGTAAATCTGCCCGATCGAATTGGCCACGTTGGCGGCAAACTGGTGCCCTGACTGGGCACGGCCGCGTAGGTGGTCCGGTGTGGAGAGCAGCACCACCTGTTTGCGCATCGTGGCGCCCACCGCGTCAAACGCACCCATGAGAAAGATAGTGAGCGCGCCACTGAGCAGCCACGGCGAGCACCCAAACAGAAAGCATGCCACGCCGTAGCCGGCGGTCGCATAGAGCACCAGGCGACCCTTATATGGATACGCGTTGAGGGCGAGCGTGCCGAGAGCGCCCGCCATGCCGCCAGAGAAGTTGGCCACGACGAGCAGAGCGACCACACCGCGGCTCGAGAGGCCCACCGGTACACCGTGCGTGAGCCAGATACCGACCCACATGGGGAAGAGCTCACCTGCGAAGGAGGAGCATAGCGCCGAGCGCCATGGTGAGCACATGCATGCAAGCCAGATACCGACCCACATGGGGAAGACTCACGATAGTACGAGACGCACGTGAAGCCCCAGTCAAGGGCATACAGCCCGGGCAGCAGCGGATGGGAGAGGATGTAGCGCACGCCCTCGACCATCTTGACGAGCGCGGAACGCCACGCGCGCGAGAGCCACAGCAACGAACCCAGCAAGGGATGCTCTCGTCGTGACGAACCCAGCAAGGAATGCTCTCGTCGTGACGTCAGTGACGCCGCCGCTACCGACGTCGTACGAGCAGCTCCGCTGAGCGCTCCAGCAGGCCCAGTACCGTCGCTGCTCGGGCTGAGCATCCCGACCGACTCGGCGGCATCGCGCCCAGCACGTTTGAGGCCTCCGTCGGCGCTCTGCTCGTCGCTCTTAGGCGTCGTGTCGGCGCGAATGAGCCGCGGCAGTACGGCGCACGCGGCGAAGCCGACGGCCGCCGTGAAGAAGGCGAGCGTCAGCGCGCCGCCCGCGTCCGCGAGCGCCCAGAAGACGAACGGAGCTGCAATCTCGGCTGCGTATTTAGTGATCATCACAATCGAGACTGCGTGCGGCAGAGAGTCGGACGAGACCACTTGGGGCAAGATGACGTCGCGCGCTGAGCCCTCGAGATACTTGGTGCACTCGAGCATCCCTATGGTAAGATAGATGATGGCAGGCGAGAGCGCGCCCGCAGCGCAGAGCAGCCATCGCAGCACAGCCACCAGCGCGGCAACGCTCTGCACGTTGGCCACCAGTGGCGCGCGCGGCAGTACGTCGGCGAGCACACCGCCGAGCGCAATGGATGGCAATTGGCACATGAGCGTCACAACGCCCACGAGACCCAGTGCCACAACGTCACCGGTCGCCTCGTAGAGCCATTGCAATGCGCAGAGGCGCGAGAGCGTCGACGCGAAGAACTCGCAGATGTTGATTAGATACAAAAGAGTGAAATCGCGAGAGAGGAAGGGTGCGAGGCGGGACGACGGCATATGGCGAGGCGATCCAAAAGGGCGTCGATAGTTGCGACGATCCTTATCGAGAGTTCTTCGTGTGTTCCTGCACAGACCCGGCATGTGTGAGCGGTTGATTGAGAGTATGGTGACTTCACGCTTTCTGTATGTGCGTCATCAAGGCAACTCATCAAGAACACATGGCGTCCACAAAGCAAACATCCATCATGCAGGACGGTCTGATATGGGCGGGCCTGTCGATCTTCTGGCTCACGACGTATGCCATCGTGTGTGCCGTCAACGGCAAGATGCCCGCGGTCACCGACCGCGAAATTCCCTCGTCTCTCTTCTCTATTGGCGGCGTCTTCTCAATGGACCGGCCGGTCCTCGAGGTCGTGTGGCGCACCACGTGCGCAGCCCTCTTCGGCATCGCCGCGCTCGGCATTTGCGACCTCTGCTACGCGCGCTACACGAAGGCGCGCTGGTTTGCGCTGCACGTCATCGCAAACGCCTGGATCGCAGTGTTGAGCTTGCCAGACTTGTACCTCATCTTGACCGACCCGGTGCACACGCTCTCGCAGCGCGTGACGCCCAACCACTGGCCGACGTCGCTCGTCTTCTCCGTCCACGTGTACCACATGGCCTTCTTCCGGAACCTGGACTGGGTTGACTGGCTGCACCACATCCTGATGGTCGTCATCGGAGCGCCTCTGCTCATCACGGGCGAGCTCGGTCCGCTGATGAACTTCAATCACTTCTTTATGTGCGGCGTGCCCGGCGGGATCGACTACGCGATGCTCTTTGCCGTCAAGCACGGCTGGATGAAGCCCTTGTCCGAGAAAGGCTACAACGCGGCGATCAACGTTTGGATCCGAGAGCCAGCACTGGTGGCTGTCGCCACGCTCGGCTTCATGCAGCTCCACCTGCAGCCGGCGAAGCTCTTCACGTGGATCACGGCGGTCCGTGTGTTCCTGATGGCGCTCTGCTGCTGGAACGGCCTCTTCTTCATGGAGCGCGTCGTGGGCAACTACCACGTGAACGCGTACAAGGATAAGGTCGCGGCGCGTGAGAAGGAGTCTCATTCGCAGATTGCCAAGGGGGGTGCGCCGAAGGCGCTGCCGCCCTCGCCCGACGCGTACGAGACGGAGGAGCACATCGCGGTCGGGCTGCCCGGGCTGGGCATGCGCGTCAACGTGTCCAAGCAGGATCTCACCGAGATTAACGCACAGTCGGCCGCCGAGCACACGCGGGCGCCTCGCGACGAGGCCTACCCCGCGAGCGCCGACAACGGCAAGCAGCACTACCAATGGGGCAAGCAGCACTACCAATGAGCTCTCGATGACCGCGGGTGGCGCCGCGCGGGTGGCACCACAGGGGGGCTGCCCCTGCGCAGCACGAGGCCGGGGCCGCGAGCCTCAGAGTCAACCCCGCCATGCGGAGATAGCGAGCCTCGCGTCTCGACACCCGAGATTGCTCGCCGTGCTGTGGCATGTCTCGGACCACGTCGGCGGCAAAGGATCGGTGGGACTGTGGGTTCAAGATCTGGGTACTACGGGCATTGATTGTGAGTGACGACTATGTCTATGAAACGGCGGGCCGGGTATAGTGCGGCGGCCCACATTTTCGTGTTCTCCGTATCGAGAGCGTGTGCGCAAGTGGTGTCCGATCCATACGGAGCATGCAGCATCGTCCATCGAGTGAATAGTGTTTGTGTGACCGCGGTTAGCATCACCACAGCTGCTTATTGAGTACCGTCAACCGTGACCAATCGCGGCCGATCTGGGCCGATCTGCGCGATCTCGATCACAACCCCCGACGCCTTCGTTGGTCTTGGTGGCGATGTTGACCGATGTCGGTGCGCGACGGATTCTAGATACTCCGCTCGTCGATCCGCGGTCATCTCAGTTTCCGTTTCGGATTTGCGCTTTATTTGCGTTTCCGGGAGGCGGCAGGCGCTGGCTCTCGGCCCGTAACCCGCCGGCACCATACCCGCCGGTAGAGACGTGACTATCGTGTAACTGTCACGTGCGGCGCCGGCGGGTCGTTCGAAGTCGTGCGCGGGTAAAATGGCAGCATATATCGATAATGGGCGTGGAGGCAGCTGGAGCGACGAGCACCGAGCACCCGCGGGTATCGTTTCCGCGTCAGATAAACACGGTCCAACTAGAACGCGGCGCGCGGGCGCGCGCGCCGCAGAACTTACCGACGGACGCTCGTCGCGGTCGAAGCGGTATCCGGCGCGCGCCGGCACGCGCCGCACAGGCGGCAACTGCGGCGGGGAGGGGGACCGAAAATTATACACCGAGGTATTAAATGTTAAGGTCCCTAGCTCGCGCCCCACGCCTGAGCCCTGACATTACGGTCACCGCCGCCGCCCGCCGGCGCCGCTGAGCGGCGGAGGAAGGCGAAGCGCCGGCGCGCATGTGCTCGCGGTAAAACTGGTGCTGAGCGCCTGAGAGCCGACGCCTTGCTCCGACCCCCTCCTCTAGGCATTCAGTCGGAGATCGCCGCTCTCCCGCGATCACCGGTGAAGGCGATGCGCTTGTCACCGAGATACAAAGCGGGAGAAGCGGCGGCCTCCTCTGGCGGAGGCGTGGGCGGCCTAAAGGCGATGCGCTTGTCACCGAGATACAAAGCGGGAGAAGCGGCGGCCTCCTCTGGCGGAGGCGTGGGCGGCCTAAAGGCGATGCGCTTGTCGCCGAGATACAAAGCGGGAGAAGCGGCGGCCTCCTCTGGCGGAGGCGTGGGCGGCCTAAAGGCGATGCGCTTGTCGCCGAGATACAAAGCGGGAGAAGCGGCGGCCTCCTCTGGCGGAGGCGTGGGCGGCCTAAAGGCGATGCGCTTGTCGCCGAGATACAAAGCGGGAGAAGCGGCGGCCTCCTCTGGCGGAGGCGTGGGCGGCCTAAAGGCGATGCGCTTGTCACCGAGATACAAAGCGGGAGAAGCGGCGGCCTCCTCTGGCGGAGGCGTGGGCGGCCTAAAGGCGATGCGCTTGTCACCGAGATACAAAGCGGGGGAAGCGGCGGCCTCCTCTGGCGGAGGTGTGGGCGGTCTGAAGGCGATGCGCATGTCACCAAGCATCAACACCGGGGCCTCCTCGGTGGCATCTGCTGCGAGCACACCCTTGAGCACACCGAACGCCCCGCCCACGCCGCCAAACTCTGAGCAGAAACCGCAACAGCAGGCAGCTGCGTTGCAGCAACGCTGCTGCCTGCGAATGCAGCGCTGCTGCTTGCGGCTGCGGCTTCTGCCAAGAGACTGGGGCAGTGGCTCAGCTGCAACGATGAGTGCTGGCTGGCTGAGAAGAGGCACACTTGTGTGACCTAGTTTGAGGAGTCGCAACGCGTCGCCCAACTCGTCGCCATCTTTTCGCGCGTCGAGACGGCCTGATACCTTGGCCACTGCATGCCGATGAAAGGCCATGATTATTGTCATGTAAAAGGGTTCCGATGGGCACCCACCACGAGGTACCCACCCTCCACGACAGAGGCCACCCTGGAATCCTGGCGGGATCTCGTTTTTCGAAAAACTTGCGCAACCTATGAAACGTTCGGAGGTGATTCCGGCCTAGTTGCGATGTATGACACCGGATGTATGAGAGTGTTCCGATTGCATGCGCTCACGTCTGCATCCCATCAAAACTCGTCAAAACTTCGAGATTTCTGTGATACCCGGTACACGAGTGTAACGTCAGCCACCCGCCACAAAAACACTCGCAAACCTTGCACACACAGACCTCGCGTTTTTCACATTGAACGTAGCGTCCACCGCGGCTCTGGTGAAGTATCCATGCCAGTTGCAAAGAAGAAGAACGAGGATTGGGTCAATAGCCCCCGGGACGCGCTGAGAGGCGATGGCAGATCGCTCGATGACGACCTCGAAGCACAGCAACTCAAAGTAAAAAGCTGCCGACTGCCATCAGTCGATGGTCAGTAGATAATCCCTCGACCCGATACCGACTCACACCTCGAAAAATGACGAGTCTCGCCTGATCCAGACGTTCACTCGCTGGTGGAACTCATGGCTGGTGGAGCGCCAGCTCACCACAGACGACCTTTGTGAGGACATCAAGCTTGGAGTGCTGCCCATCGAGTTGTTTGAGATTCTCTCCAGATCATCGTGCGGCCGCTACGTCAAGGCGCCGAAGACGTCCTTCCAGAAGCTCGACAACTTCAACATCTTCCTCGAGCAACTCAAATCCAAGTCCATCAAGCTTGCCAACATCGGCGCCGAGGACCTTGCGGGCGGGGTTCGCAAGGCAGTGCTCGGCCTCACATGGACGCTGATCCTCACATATGAGGTGAACAAGCTGCTCGGCGAGAAGGCCGGCATCAACGACCTGCTGAATTGGGTCAAGGAAAAGGTCAAGCCGTACGGCGTCATCCTCGAAGGTGGCTGGCAAAAGGGATTTGCGGATGGACAAGCCTTCTGCGCGCTCGGTATACCTTTCCACACAGCCCGCGTGCCTTTCCACAGAGCCCGTCCCCGTGCGCTCGATGCTCTTGTGGTGCGCCTATCTCTTTCAGTTGCCTATATCCCTTGCGCTTACATGCATCTGTCCACCTGCATGTGTGCGGCAGTGCACGACACAGATTCCACAGCCCTTGACTTGGCGGCGTCCAAACAGATGCTGCCTGCCCAGCGGCTGACCTTGGCCTTCAGAGCGGCTGAGAAGGTGTTGGGAGTGCCCCAGCTGCTCGATCCCGGAGACTTCTTCATGACGGACGGCAAGAACGACGAGAAGAGCATCATCCTGTACGTGGCCAAGCTCAAGCAAGGTTTCCAGTCGTACCCTTTCGTGCAGCCATTGGTGAAGAGTCTGGTGAAGCCAGCGACCCCTTCGAAGCCGGTGATGGCTAAGGACGGGGTACTGGCGGCGGAGTTGGCGAGGCAAGCGTCAGCGGAGGCCCTGGCCGTTGCCCATGACACTCTGGCTTCTACACAGTACCACACATCTGAGGTAGCCGAGGCGAAGGCAGCCGAAGCGAAGGTCGAGGCGGAGGCCGCTGAGATGATGGCGAAGGCAGGGCTTCTTGCTGGCGCAAATGCACAATCAAGCACAATCAGTGCTCACGACGTGCAATCAGGCGTACGTGGCGGAGCTCCTGTTTCAGAGGCTGCGCCGGTGCAGAAGTTGCCACCTCTACGTAGGGCCGCGCGCCACAGCAGTGGCGGGGGCGAGAGCGTCGACCCAAATATGGGAGCCGCGCCAGCAGCCGAGCAGGCCGTGTTGCCGACTATGCGCAGGGCAGAAGCTACCGAAGGTGTGAGGGCAGCGTACGAGGACGGCATGGGCCGCATGCCTTCTTACGCAGAGGCTGCCGAGTCGAAGACCGTGGCTGAGGCCGAGGTGAGGGCGGGAGAGGCCGAGGCGAAGGCCAAGGCGGCGGCCGTGGCGAAGGCGAACGCGGACGCCGAGCTGGTGGAGGCAACGGCCTCGGATGTAGCCATCTGCAAGGCTGCGAGAGAGGTGAAGGCAGCGGTGGAGGCCGCGACAGCGAAGGCCGCGGCGGCGAGGGACGCCGCCACGTTCGCCGCGGCCGCGGCCGTGGCTGCGGCCGAGGCGGCGAAGAATGCAACGACGGCCGCCGAGGCCGCAAAGGCGGCAGAGAAGGCGGCAGCGGCCTTGAAGACGTCGCAGAAGGCGTTGCTGCAGGCGCAAGGGGCAGAGGACGAAGTGGTCAATGCCATGAATCGGGTCGCGCAGCTGGCTTCGATCGAGGCCATGGGGTTCGAGGCGGCATCGGAGGTGGCGGTGGCTGAGGCTTCAGCGAAGCTAGCCCAGCGGACAGCATCATCCCACGCACTGGACGCTGATCGTGAGGCTGCATTCGCAGCGGCAGCGGCGGCGGCGGCCCAGGACGCCCATCGTGTGGTTGCGGTGCGCGAGGCGGCCCTCACAACCGCCAAGGCGCGCCTGCACGAGCTTCGTGAGACACTTCTCAGTGAGGTCGCGGAGCTGAGAGTCTGGCTGGGAGTGCGTATGGAGCGCTACGAGCAAGCGTCAAAGGACCCAAGCAAGACACTGCTCGGCTCCACGGAGGACGAGTCCCGCGCTCTCCTCGACTCGCTCAAGAATGATTGCCTTCTCGAGCTGCCCGCGCGTGGGGACAAGAGGCGTGAACTCAAGGAACGCTGTGTGAGGCTTGAGTCGATGAAGGCCCAGTACGACATCGAGATGGGGATTCGTACCAGTAGCTACATCACCCCGCCTGTGGGCACTGCCGACGGCGGGGCGAAGGAGGCGTTCGCCACACTTGACGCGATGTGGGATCTGATGTCGGCGAGCGCGATAGCGTACGAGACGGCGCTCGAGGCAAGAGTGGTCGAGCTCGAGAAGCCGTTACGCGTGCTCCTGGTGTCCAAGAGCGTCGCCGCAGAGTGGGAAGCATATCTTGCCTCACGCGGGGATGGCGGACGCATCGAGCCGTCGCTCGTGTTTCCGTGGCCGCCGGGTGAACAACCGCCGACGCCACCCCCTCGCAGCGCGCAAAAATCGCTGCAGTCGCGCAAGGATGGCACCAGCGCCGTGACTGGCGCGTCGACGGGCGGCGATGAGGTGGCGCGGGAGGCAGCTGCCATGAAAGAGCTCACGCGCGTCACTGCGGAGCGCGACGAGGCGCGGGCGATGGTGAAGGCATTGATGAAGGAGGGGGGCAGCGGCAGAGGATCCGACGGCACGGAGCGCCGTGACGAGCGCAGCTTCTGCAAGGCGATCGCGACGTGTTTCTCCCCGATGACCCCCGCGGCACCGACGATCGTCCCGAGATCATCCCCAGATTAACACCGACGATCGTCCCGAGCTCATCCCCAGATTAACACCGACGATCGTCCCAAGCTCATCCCCAGATTAACACCGACGATCGTCCCAGGAGCCTTTGTTCCCAATCCGCGTCGGTCGCCGACGACGCGGCTAGGAGGAGGTCTCTAGAGGTCTCGGCACGACGAGGCTGGCTGACTCGACGACTCATGTACCGTATGTATGCATGCGTATGGGGCACTAAGGGCACGTGGATCTAGTGGATCGTGGCGAAGGCGCTTCGCCCCAGGCTGCTCGGCTTCGCACCAGCTGTCGCATTGCACCGCACATTGAGACGTTTGTGCGACAGTATGAGTAGTACTCGATGTGTGCTCGATGTGTCGACCTGAGATTTGTCCTTTCTGCTGGGCTCGTGCGTCCTCGTGGCGAGCTCCGCGTGCGTCCTCGTGGCGAGCTCCGCGCGTGAACGCGCATCAATGAAGAATGATGGAATGATGATCATAATTATCGGAGCGCGGGGCCGCGTATTCGGCTTCGCTTCACTTGCCGTAGGCCCGTAGGGCCGTACCTTGAAACCTTCTCACATCTCAGCAGCCCAGTTTAACCCGTTTATTCGTATTCGACTTCGGTGAGGCGACAGTGCAGGGGCGGACTTGGAATTGAAATCCCGGAATTTCGGAATTGTAATCCTAGCCCCCTCGAAATTCCATGACGTTGAAATTCCCAGATTCCAACAAAAGTCGTGGAATCGGGAATTTGAGGCTCAAACTCGGAAACTGGGAATTGTAATCCTAGCCTAGATACTGTCCTCCCCGTACACTCCGTGGAAATGTAATCCTAATCTTGGAATCTGGGATTTTC
>Ga0210247_102171_pt1 | contig 12692 bp, 7 predicted proteins | sample ChrtobMetP3_16mM_FD_155449 | JGI IMG/M metagenome (GOLD analysis project Ga0210247, IMG submission 155449) | Chrysochromulina tobin associated microbial communities from unialgal haptophyte culture, Seattle, Washington, United States - P3_16mM | ecosystem: Host-associated > Algae > Haptophytes >...
AGGGGGGGGGGGGGGGGGGAAGTGGAAAGGTTGTATAGGGGCATACTATATGCTGCACGATCCAACTCGTGCTCCTCGACGCCGATCAGGCGCAACAACTCAATCCCTTACACTTCCTCCTTGCTGCTCGCGTTTCCCGCCCGCGGCCCGCCGCGCCGTGCTCGAAGCCCAGCACCCGGGGGGGCACCACTAACGCGCTTCCGCGTCGCTCACGCCTCAGCGTACGCCTTGGGCCGCCACGCTAAGCCAGGGTACGCCACGCGCCCCCGGCCTCACGTGACTCGTCGACCAACTTGAGGCGCGGGTGTAGGCCCAGCTCTTCTCAAACGAGCCTATCAACACGTCGGGCCCCCGGCCACTTGATTTGAGGGCACGTGATGGGCGCCATCTGCAGAGAGCGGGATGTGGCTACCGCTTACGAGAACAATCCTGTCTACTTCGCTCCTGCTGCGCAGGTAATTGTCTAATTGAGCACCTGGGTGTACTAGTAGCGCAGGACGATAAGTCGCAGGCGGTCCTCGCGAGTGTCATTCCTCATCGTATTTATGCCGGTGAGGATGCAGCAAGTGCGCCCGCAGTGGGTCTTTGCCCACCACGTACCGCATGCGGGCCTTCGCCCACTTTCGGTTGACATTGGGCCAAAAGGATTTTTTTCACACATCAGGTGCGAGCCTGGAAAAGTCCAGCTGCTCGTCACAACGAAGCCTTGACCACTGCTGCTGCACTTGCGCTGTCGCCAAGCCCCAAGTGTTCCTAATCTGAATACCAAAGCAACGCTGCATCGCGTCACATTCGCCGCGGTCAAATGAAAAGCCCACGCTTTGCAGGCTTCGCTCGGGCTCACAAAGTTGGGTGCGCATGTATCCCTCGTCTGCCATCAACGAAGCTCCTCGCGTAACTGCACAAGCTCGCGTTCATATCGTCGTAACGTCGCGGATGCGCCCCCGGCTGCTCACGCCGCCGCGCGCGCTCTCCGAGCCGGCTAGGTCCACAAGGCACAGCTTCGCACTGTGCGACGGCGGCGGGTGCGGGTGAGCGGGTGCGGCGGGTGCGGCGGGTGAGGGAGCTGGTCCGGGCTCCGGGTGCTCCAGGCGCAGGATGAAGATGGCGTGGGAGCGACTTGAGAGCTCGTTGGCGTGCATGGCCGCCGTGGCGCGCGCTGCGTGCCCGCGCTGCAGCAGCGCCAGCACCTCCACCGAGCTCACCACGACCTCGCTCAGCCCTTCCACGTACACACCGCGCTGGATGGCTGCTTCGTAGGGTCTCTACGCGCCTGTCCTTTGGTTATGGGCGAGTAGATCGGATCTCTGTGCCTCGTCGGCGCGATTCGTGCTGGTAGACGAGTGACGGACGACACGCTGCAGCTGCGCGGTGGTTGCCTTCCACATACACGCCGCGCTGGATGGCGCGACCTGCATGGATGTGGGCCGCTGCGGCTGAGGCCATGCATCGTCTTGCGCAAGGCCCTGGCATCAAAGTCCCACCCGAAGAAGCCCAGTACAACGCGTCGGGCGCGCGAACGACGAGAACGTCGACGAGGACGAGCGTTCGGACGCGGATGCGAACGTAATCGGCTCCCTGGACTCAGAAGACTATCTCGTGAACGCAGGGTCAAACGAGGCGAGAAAGAGAATGAGAGACACCATGGCTCCACTCAACAACAAAACACAAACATCCACGTATCCACTAATTCCCCACAGGGAATTCCCCACAGTGGTTACTGACTAAACCTGACTAAACTAACAGGTACTTCCGTATAAGGGACGATTTGGCGCACTGAGCATGCACATGCCCCGTGATAAAGACAACTCGGACCAGCCAGTAGAACCAGTACTGTACAAAGCGGACATACGTGGATATCATCAGGCACTTTCCCTTTCAGACAACACACATCTCGCCTTCGCGTGCTCATATGCATGCATGCTAAGCATGCATCCTTGAGACGTGCATATTTGTAGAGACTCTGTGCATATCTTCAGTACTGTACCTGAGCGTAGCGCTACATGTACATGTATCGGGACCCAGTTCGGGACCCAATTATGCGACTCGCGTCTCTGACTGACTCCAGTACTAAGCCAGTACGACACGTCTCACGTGCGTGTTATAGTGCTACACCTACACGCACACTAAACGCACACAGAACACGCCCCCCCAATATCAATGCCCTATATTCCCCGTCGGCGCGCGAGTAGAACGGAGCTATATCCTCGTTGTACAATTGTACACTACAATTGTATCCGTGCGTGAGGGTCCGAACTCAACCCGTTTTGGGTCGGCCAGGTCGGCCTCAAAACCCGGGCAGTCAAATTTGACTTCTTGGAAATCCGTCCAACGTATAGTGACGCTCACCACCCTTAGTCCATGAACTGCACGCGGCCGCTTGGAGGCTCGCTGCGCTCATTCGCTAATCTCATCTATACCTATCTGCCTGAGTTGCTCTGGTGGCTTGGCGGCCCCGCCGCATGGGCATTGCAAGCGTATCGGCTCATGCTCTTTGTGGTGCTCCTTTTGCCGGGCTTCTTGCCGCACGCGTTTCGCTACTTTTTCACCTCTCCGCACGTGTGGGCCTCCTCGTACGGCGATTCGGTGCGGCACCGGCTCGATGTGTACGTGCCGCTGGGTCCCAACGGTGAGCCGCTCGCCACCAAGGAGGGTGCCGCCGTGCCGATCGTGGTCTTCGTGACAGGTGGCGCGTGGATTATTGGCTACCGGATGTGGGGCTTCTTGCTCGGGTTCGCGCTGCAAAAGCACGGCGTGATCTGCATCTGCGTGGACTACCGCAACTTCCCGCAGGCGCGCATCCCGCAGATGATCGACGACGTCTCAGACGCCCTTGATTGGGTCTACGAGCACGCCTCTACCCTCGGCGGCAGCCCCGACGACATCACCCTCGTCGGCCAGAGCGCGGGGGCGCACTTGAGCGCGATGGTCTTGCTGCGAATCATGCGCCAGCGCAAGGACGCCACCTCGCGCCCACCTCTCCGCCGCTTCGTCGGCATCTCAGGCCCGTATGACATGCCCAAAATCAAGCCGTCGCTCTCAAAGCGTGGGCTGCACCCTGGGCTCATCGACGCGCTGGCGTGCGGCCGGCTTGCGGAGGTGTCGCCGTCGCTGCTGCTGCCCGTCTCGGCGACGCGCCGACCAACACCTTCGTCCATCGTCGGCGACGTGGAGCACGGCGAAAAGGCGCCCACCGCCGTGGCATTCGCGCCCACCGCCGCCACCGACTTCGCGCCCACAGCCGCCACCGACTTCGCGCCCACCGCCGCCACCGCCTCCGCGCCCGCCGCCGCCACCGCCACCGTGCCCGCCAGCGCTGACGACGTGGACGGAAGTCGCTCTCGCCGTCGGCGCGCCTCATCGGACGGCGCGAGCTCGCCTGCCGGCGCGGACGGAGCTCGGACTCGCCATCGGCGCGCCTCATCGGACGCCTCGATGGCGCTGCTGCGGACGCTCGGGGCCGCGGCGGACGCGTCTAGTTGGAAAGCCGACTGGCCGCCAATCGTCCTCTTGCACGGTACAGCCGACCAGACGGTGCCGTGGGAGCAGAGTCACGACTTTGCCATGCGGCTGCGCGCGTGTGGCGCCTACTCCGTGACCGAGCGCTACTACGAGAACAAGTCGCACACCGATCCGATCGTCGAAGATCCTCTGTGCGGCGGCGACGTACTCCTCGCAGACCTGCTCGACATGGTGCTCGGGCCGGCGGATCGGACGGCGGAGCTCAAGGCCGGGCTGTGGCCCTCTATGCTGCCCGCGCCCCGCTGGCTGTTCCCGCTCGCCAAGAGGATCAACCCTTTCTGAGGGCGCGCTGCGGATGCTGGCCTACGCAGTATTTATCTGGGCATCTAGCATGTTCAACTACACCCGAGGTAGCGGGGGAGCGGCCGACGGGAGGCGGGGTCAAGGGGAAGGGCCTCCGGTACTTCGCACTTGTATACATGCGTTGTATGGGCAGGCATCTACGCATTTGCCAGTAATATTAACGCATGGTTGAACACGAGAACGTGAATAAGCTGTGAAAAGCGAGAATTACACTCTCTTCTGACTTGTACTTGTTCTCGTGGCACGACCTGGGGCCCTGGGGGCGTCTATGTATGGCAGGGCATCCAATTGCCAATGCGGCTGGGGCTGCGACCCTGCGGCATGGACCCTGGTCGCTGCACGCTGGTGCGTGGCCTCTGGGCCCTCGCTGTGGCACCCCTCGCCCCTGGCCAGGCGGGTACATGCTTAAGACTACCGTAACTGAGAAGGAAAAACCAAACTTTGGGAGGCAAGAAACCATCTTTGGCATTAGTCCTCACATCTGTCCTTCTATGGGGCGGCGGCGTGGCGCGCTCTCACCACCTCTTAGTCCTCCTCGTCTGCGAGAGCCAGATGTATCACCAATACTTCTGCTCTTCTGCATGGGTCGTCTCGGCTTACGGCCTCGGTGGGCTCATCCTCACCCTCTGGATAGTGAATGCTTACCTCAACGTGCAGCTCAACGCGTGGACAGCACGCTTCTACGACCTCATGCAGAACGCGACGAAGATGGAGCCGGGCGTGGTCACATTCGATGATGCGCAGCCGCTCTTTGTCGAATGGGCCGTCATGAGCGGCATCAACGTGTGTAGTAAGCCGATCATCAACTGGCTAACACGGCACTGGGCCTTCTACTGGCGCGAGGCGCTGACCGCCGACCTCCTGTTCCGATGGAGAAGCAAGGCGGGAAGCGAGAGTGCGCGCCGCATCGAGGGCGCGAGCCAGCGCGTGCAGGATGACTGCTACCAGCTCTCCAGGTTCCTATGCGATCTCGGACAGGGGATCCTCGCCGCCTTTTTGGAGCTGATCACCTTCTGCCCGGTGCTCTGGTCGCTCTCATCGGGGATCGAGGGGCTGCCCAACGGGCTGCTCATGTGGGCGGCCCTCGGCGGCTTCGTCCTCGGGTACGCTGTCTCCATCCTCGTGGGCTGGCGTCTAGTGAGCCTCGAGTACAACAACCAGGCCGCCGAGGCCGCTTTCCGCAAAGAGCTTGTGTACGCCGAGGATGAGGTTCAGGGGCACGGCGAGCTGTCCGTCAGCCATGGGCTCTTCCGTGCGCTGCGCCGTGTCTACTACACGCTGTTCGCGCATCTCCTCTATTTCGAGACGTGGAGCGCCCTCTTCCTCAAGGCGATGTCTCTCATCCCATTGGTAGTGCTCGCACCGCACGTGTACAATCGGAGCATCACACTCGGCACGTACATGCAGGCTGTGGGCGCGTTCAACAGCGTGACCGAGGGCATGTCCCAGCCCCTCAGCCGGTGGGTCGACTTCAACATCATGCTCTCGGTCGTCCGCCGCCTGCGAGAGTTTGAGAGCGCGTTGCCGCCACGTGAGGTGCTCAAAACCTATGATGAGAGCAGTCGGCTGATAGGCTCCGGCCCCGAGCCGGAGCTTCATGGAATGAGGACTATAGAGGAATAAACTACTAATGAACTGAGTAAGTGGTTAGATGAGGTGATGTGAAATGCCTTTCTTTCACACCGGTTGATCGCGTCTGTCGTGTTAACGTTCACACCGGCAGTCCCAGACCACAGACTGACAAACGGACTGACAGCGTCATGGACTCGTGGTGCGACCCGCGCGTCGCGGCCGCCGAGCGGCTGCACGAGGAACTGTACGGAGCCTTCTCCCGCCGAGCCGTGCGCACCGAGCCATCTGCGCCGCTGACGATCGATCTCACCCGTCTGTTGGGCGTGCTCCGTGACCTGAAGCGCATGCACCCCGCTTGCGAGCTGGAGACCGAAATGTACCTGCGCCGTGAGCTCGCGGGCGAGAGCGAGGACGTTGCGCTCAGCTTTGGCCGCGTCGAGACTCTCTTCAACGCCGTCGTGCGCTTCCAGACCGCTGAGGGCTTGAGCACTGCAGAGCGTCGCTCCAGATTTCCTAAGGCCAACTACGTTGACGAGGAGGGCAGTACCGCGTTGCTTCGAGCCGTCGAAGCCGCGGACCTGCCGCTCGTGGAGGCACTCCTCAACCTCGGTGCCGACGCCAACCTGCCCGCGAGCGGGCGCACGCCGCTCTACATCGCGTGCGAGCGTGGGCGCGCAGAGCTCGTGGGCGCGCTCATGCGAGCCGGCGCCGACGCGCACCGGCTGATCGACCAGATGGGTGCGACACCGCTGTACATCTGCTGCCACCGCGGGCATGTGAGCTGTGTGGACGAGCTGTTGCTCTTCGGTGCCGACGCCAACCGTCGGCTGCGCGATGGCTCGACTGTGCTGCATGTGGCCATCAAGGCCAACCACGCCGAGGTGGTGTCGCTGCTCCTCAGTGCGGGTGCGGACCCGAATTTGCACACGAGCAAGGGCGTGGCACCTCTGCTCCGGGCGTGCGCGACGGGCGCCTCGGCGACCATCGTGCGGGCCCTCCTTGGAGCGCACGCCGACGCCGATGACCACGATCCGCAAGGCGTGACCCCGCTGCATGAGGCGGCGGCGCGAGGCGACCAACCGGTGGTCGAGCTGCTCCTGAGTGCGAACGCGCAGGTCGATGCGCGCGACTACGGAGGCGCGAACACCGCGCTGCTGCGTGCCGTTGGCGCGGGCCGCTTCGGCGCCGCGCGCGCCCTCCTCACTGCCCGTGCCGACGTGGCAATGGCCAATGCGGGAGGAGTGACGCCGCTCCGCCTAGCGAGGTCACTCGAGGCTCGCCAGCCTCCGTCGACTGGCGCGGCGGCGGCGGCGGCGGCGCTGGTGGAGCTCCTGATGGACTTCGGCGCGCCATATGACGTGCGCACTCGCTCGGGACGTACGCCCCTCTATCTCGCGGCGCAGCTCGGAGATTGTGACGAGATCCGCTGGTTGCTCGCTCGTGGCGCCGCAGTGGACCGACGTTGCGACGATGGCGCGACGCCGCTGCAGGTCGCATGCCAGCAAGCTCACGTGGGCGCTGCGGCGCTCCTGCTTGCACATGGTGCGTGTCCGCGGCGCCTCGCCAAGGTCATGGATGACGGCCGCCATCATCGAGGCGGCGACGACGACGACGACGACGACGTGGAGGAAGTCCACCTGCTCGCCTCGGTGCCGCCAGTCCACCTGGCATGCCTCTGCCAATCGCCCGACGCCGCCGCCGAGCTGCTGACCTGCCTGCTGGCCGCCCGTGCCGACCCCGACGAGAAGGATGCGCAAGACTACACGCCACTAAGGCTGCTCGCCTGCCGGGGCAACGACGCCGTTGGCGCAGCCGAGCTTGCGGCGATGCTACTGGCGGCTGGCGCGCAGCCAGAACTGGCGGACGGCCGTGGGCGCACCGCGGCATGGCTTGCGGCACAGCACAACGAGGGCGCCATGCTCCGTACGCTCCTCGAGGCTGGCCGTGCGCACCCGAGCGTGCCCGACTGCACAGGTACGACGCCACTCTGGTCGGCCGCGGCGCGAGGCAGCCTTGAGATTGCAATCTCCCTTCTCTCCTTTGGCGCGCGGGCGGACGAGACCGACGGGCACGGTAGCCCAGCCATCTGCGCCGCGAGCCAGCAGGGCGAGGTGGCCCTTGTGAAGCGGCTGCTCGAGCATGGCGCGTCGGCAAACTCGTCCGACGCGAGCGGCAACACGTGCGTGCTACTCGCGGCGCAGCAAGGGCACCTGCCCACAGTGCGCATTCTGCTGCTCGCGCGAGCATCGCCCAGCGTGGCCAACGACGCGGGCTTGACACCCCTGCAGGCTGCCCTGGATAACCGTTACTCGGCTGTGCGGGCTCTCTTGCAGGAGGCTGGCGCCGATCCTAGCAGGCTGCAGCAGTCGAAGCGGCGAGAGTCGCTCGAGACGCCGCTCTTCACCGTCCAGTACACGCCCACGCCGCTGCCGGCGCCGGTGGCACTCTTCATGCCCCCTGATCCGGACGGGCGTGCAGCCGCGCAGCTGCTCGCCACGCATCCTCTGGCCGACGATTCGCATTCACAGGCGCATTCACAGGGGTACGTGGCGCAGAGGGTGTGGACGCCCACTCCTCCCATCTCGTGGATCGAACGCTGGGCCACCGAGGACGAAAAGGCGCTGACGACGCTGCCGGCGCCGCGCGGCGAGGGCGAGGGCGGGGGCGGGGGCGGGGGCGAGGGCAGGGGCGAGGGTGGCTACGAAGATGACTTCGAGGGCGCCCCATCCGCTGAGGGTGGCGAGGCGCTACCAGCGATCTGCGCTCAGCCTGCGCACGTGGCGGCGGAGGCTACTGGGCTCGATGATGGCGACACCACCGCGAGCACCGGTACGGCGCTCGGTGGCTCAGCGTCAGCCGAAGCTCCTCTCGTGGATCGGATGGCAGCGGACATGCCCGACGAGAACATCTACACCGGCCAGCTCGGCGAGCCCCACATGCTGCCGAAACCCGCCAAGCCGGCAGCCTTTTCAGCCGTAGCGCCGTCCGCAGCCACGAACGCTGCGACGAGCGCTGCCACGAACGCTGCGACGAGCGCTGCGACTGATCGTAAGGCGGCGCTCGCCGCGCGCCGCGCCCAGCTCGAGCTCGAGCGTGCAGCACTAGCGACGCGCCGCCAAGCCACGGCTTTGCTTGCGATCGTCAAGCTGCAAGCCAAACTTCGAGGCAGACGCGCGAGAGAGGTAGTGTGCGGCGGAGGCGGCGGAGGCGGCGGAGGCGGCGTTGGCGGCGGAGGCGACGGCGTTGGCGGCGGAGGCGGCGTTGGCGGCGCAGGCAAGGGCGGTGCCGGCGAGGGCGGCGGCGGCGGCGGTGTTGAGGCCGGCGCCGGCGTCGACGGCGCAGAGGAGCGTGGTGGACATGCTGTCCAGGAGCAGCAGCAGGCGGCAGCGGCGGCAGCGGCAGCGGCGGCTACGGCGGCGGCGTTGCAGATGCAAGCGGCTGCCCGCGGGCGAGCGGTGCGGCAGCAGCTGCAGCAGCAGCGCCAGGCAGGCGAGGCGGCAGTGCAGCAGCTGCTCGAGGAGCAGCAGCAGAAGGCGGCGGCGCAGATGCAAGCGGCTGCCCGCGGGCGAGCGGTGCGACAGCAGCTGCGCGGCATTGGCGCTCACGACGGCGCGGTGGAGGACGAGGAGGTGGCGCTCGAGATGGCGCTTGCATCCCTCTCATATGACATGGAGGTGGCTGAGAGAGCTCTCGATGCCCAAGTCGACGCTGCGCAGGCGGACGCGGCCGTGGCGCTCCAGGCAGCGGCTCGCGGCCACGCGACGCGCCGCCGACAACTGCTCCGCCATGACGATGCAGGCGCGGACGCGGCGGGCACGGGCGAGGCGGGCACGGGCGAGGCGGACGCGGACGCGGAGGCTGCGGACGTAGAGCTGATGGCCAAGGCGAGGCACGAGGCTGCTGTTGCCATGCAGGCTGTACAGCGTGGTCGCGCGACGCGCCGCAGCGCGCTACGCCCCGCCACCCCAGATTCCACCAATGAGCCCTTTGAGATTGTATCATAGGTCGCGCTGGTGCAGGCGAGTCTCGGGAAGAAATAATTAAGGTGTGCCTAGGGATCAGTGGCAAAGAGTTATAGTAACAGCCAGGTGGTTCTAATCGCTGGGAGTTTATCTGAGAAATAATTTCATATCTTGTACTTCCGTCCCATGTGCCCAACCCCATGTCGCATGCCGCCATACTCTCACACCGCGACATCCCCTTCAAATTCCCCAACCGACCACGCCCACTGCAATTCAGGGGATCCCGCCAATTGGTAGGTAGCTTGGTCAGTTACAAATCTCTCTCCACCTGGACCACCACCTCCAATACAGAATGTACCTATGTATGGTCGAGAAGAAACGCCCACCAGGTGATACGTTTACGTTTAGGTTGTCCGCTCACATGGTGTACATGGGGCGGAACCTGATCTCTAAAAACACTGAAGGGATTTGGACGAAACTCGAGCCAGAGGTGTCCCGCTGTCCCCTGCTCTCCCATTGAGTTCTAGCTCAAAACTTTCAGAATCGAACGCGGAAATCCCATACTCTAGTTCACAAACCAGCCAAAAACCTAATTTCGCATTAAAAAGCAAGCGGAAGCGCGGGAAATGCCCCCTGAGACTCGAACCAGCTTGATTTCACTGTCTGGCTCCACCGTTGTCCATTCTTTCCCCATCCTCCCCGCCCCGGGGCGCGGGGGCCCCATCCTCCCCCGCCCCGGGGTCTTTGGCACTCATTTATTTATGTAGGGCTCATTTCCAAAATTACCCTAAAGAGTGCGAGCGGACTAGGAAGGTCGGAGGTACCAACCCAAAGAGACAGACCACGTCAAAGTGCCACACTGCACGTCACACTGTGAGGCGCAGTGTGACGGAAACCCCTCACACTGAGGTGGAAGCGTGGAACTCCCTCACACAGGACACACACGATGAGGGTTTTGCGTCACAGTGTGATGGTTTCGCGTCACACTGTGAGGGGTTCCGTCGAGGGGTTCCGTCACAGTGTGACGCGCGCGCGCCTCACAGTGTGAGGGAAATCCGTCTCAGTGTGATGACTTTGGGTTTGTCTGCCTCTTTGGGTTGGTAATGGACTAATGGTTGTTACCTCTCCGACCTAGAATCCCTACTATCGAAGTTTCGTTAGAGTACATGTAACGATGGCCCCCAAGAGACCCAAGAGCAAGACTTTCGGCGGCGAAAAGCGTACGGCTCCGCAGCGGTACGGGTCAGTACGAGTGGTCCTTGACGGTTCGGATGAGGACGAGCACAGTATTGATGCGCTCTCTGAAATCAAGGTGAAATCCTCCAAGACTTCCACGCGTGGAGCCGAAAAAGGCGAACTGTGTACTGAGCGCTCGCGCGGTCTCAAAATGCACAAGGTATCAACTAAGGTATCCATGCAGAAGGTGCCAATGGCGGAGCCGATGGACCTGGGCAAGGACAATGACAATTCGCCTTTCAGCCTTTGCACCCGCATGTACGCTGCAACATGTGTTGGTACTTTCCTATTGATCGTCACTGGCGGCTCCATCTCGCATTTCTCGCTTGCAAGTCTTATCGTGCGCACGGAGACCACAGGCCTGAGCGGCATGTCATGGCTACAACTCTCTCCATCTCGACCCTTACCCTCGCTGCCACCACTGTCGCCCTCGCCGCCTCTCGATCCTCCACCTTCGCTGCCGCCACAAGCCCCACAACCCTGGCCGCCGCCGCTGATGCCACCGCCGCTGATGCCGCCGCCGCGCTCGCCGCCGCCGCGCTCGCCACCGCCACCGCCTCCTCAGCCTCGGTCGCCCTCGCCGTCTCCGCCCCCGCACCCCCCCAGCAACGCTGTTGAGGTCGCAAGTCGCCTCAACCTTCGCTTCCGAGCCGGTGCCGCCTCCAATGTGCTCGAAGAAGCGGGTGTGGTGATACATCAGTTCGATGGATACGAGGCATCATGGAACGAGCAGTGGAAATGCCCACTGAACGGCCAGTTTGGTGGGCGGCTCAGTGCCATGCTCGCCTTTCGTGGCATGAGAGCTCGCCGTGATCGCGTGGCGGTGCCACTCATCAACAATGACGGGGGCGTGGTCGTCAGCCCATCCATTCCCATCGCGTGCGCATACGGCGACGATGGCTCGACGTATCGAGCACGAGAGAATGGCTGCTATGCCCAATGGTGCCAGCGCAAGGACCCGCACGCAGGTTCAGGGACTGGCGGCCGGAAACCGTGCGGCTTCGGCAGCCGGGGCCAGATCAACGCAGCATGGCGCCCGAGCGATCTCGACGTGATGCTCGGCTTGTACAACGAGCACTCCCAGCCCTACCGCACGCCATCCTTCTACTCTGGGTACAATGAGCTCGTGTACGGCTGCAGGGCGTGGAACGAGCGCCTCGACCGAACAATCGAAGCCTTCTTCATCGTCCAGACCAACACTCCAATCGACTTGACGAACAATCCGACGGCCCGCCGGCATCGCGACTTCCTCCAGCACACGCCTGGGCTGTCTCTGAGCAGTGCGGACCAAGTGCCTCTCCTAATCTTCAACCCACGCGACTGGGAGAGCCCCTTTAGCGTGGTTAGTGGGAGCCACGCCACGCCAGCTGTCACTCAGGCAAGGCAGCAACCTTGCCAAGGTGCGCCGTTATGGTGCACGACTTGGACTTGTGACGAACAATGGTGTAGTGGAGGGCAGCTGCCCGAGCCTTGCACTAGGTGCTGAGAGCTGCATTGCTGAGACGCTCGGAGCGCTGCAGGATGCTCAGGTAATACTTAGAACTGTACGGTACACCGGAATTCGGAAATCGCCCCACAGTAGGATCATACCGGCCGATGTGCGATGACCAAAAACTTAAAAACAAGATCAGCGGATTCGGGCCGTCCCGAATCCCTGCTTGAACGACGTCGCGTTCGTTTCGGGAAATGGAAAATTCCTTTCGAGGGCGGTCGGGTGTCCCTAGGCATCAGCAGACGAGAGCGAGTTTTATACTAGTGCGACAGCATCTCCGGGGGACTGCAGCATTTACCATTTTCCACACATTCCACCGTTGACATTCATGACGGGTGGTTCTCGTCTCTAATCCTGGTGAGATATTATTTCATACTATACGTATGTACTTCCACCTGGACCACCACCTCCAATACATTGTACAGACTAAAATTATGGTCGACCCGACCCGACGTCGAGAAGAAACGCCCAGGAAGGTAGTCCGCTCATGGTGTCACACGGCGGAGGCCAAGGTACCGCACGGGTCGGACGGCGGCGGCGAGGGCGACGGTGGTGGCGGCGAGGGCCGTGGCGGCGGCGGCGAGGGCGAGGGAGGCGGCGGCGAG
>Ga0210247_102178_pt1 | contig 12608 bp, 9 predicted proteins | sample ChrtobMetP3_16mM_FD_155449 | JGI IMG/M metagenome (GOLD analysis project Ga0210247, IMG submission 155449) | Chrysochromulina tobin associated microbial communities from unialgal haptophyte culture, Seattle, Washington, United States - P3_16mM | ecosystem: Host-associated > Algae > Haptophytes >...
CGGCGACGGTGGCGGCGGCGGCGGCGGCGGGGGAGGCAGTGGCGGCGGTGGCGGTGGCGGCGGCGGTGGCAACGAGGACGGTGGCGGCGGCGGCGAGGGAGGCAGTGGCGACGGTGGCGGTGGCAGCGGCGGTGGCAACGAGGACGGTGGCGGCGGCGGCGAAGGTGGCAGTGGCGAGGGTGGCGGCGGCGGTGGCGACGAACGCGGCGGTGGCGGTGGCGAGGGTGGCAGTGGTGAGGGTGGCGGAGGCGGCGGCGACGAGGACGGCGGCGGCGGAGGCGAGGGTGGCACCGGCGACGGTGGCGGCGGCGAGCGCCTCGTCCTCGGCGGCGGCGGCGGCGAGGCCTCTGCGGAGGGATCCCTCATCGCTTGCTCAGCCTCCAGCCGGGCCTCGTCAGCAGCGAGCTGCGCGGCACGCAACGCCTCCGCTGCCTTCGCCGCCTTCTCAGCGGCCTTGGTCGCTCTCAAATTCTTGCCGAGCAGCGGAGGCGGCGCAGCCTCGGGCGGCGGCGGCGGCGGAGGCGGCGGCGGAGGAGGTTTCTCTGTGAGTGGAGCCGGCGCAGTCCCTCGGGGAGCCTTACCGCCGCCACGACCGACGGCGCCGTTACGCTCACGAGAGTCCGCCGTGGCGGCGGTCGCAGCTGAGGCCGCTTCGGTGGCCGAGGCGTGGGCGGTGGGCGCGCGGTCCGAGACGGCCTGCGTGGCGGCCGTCAGGCCGCCATCGATTCGCCGGAGCGAGCCGTAGGCAGCACCTACCGTCGGAGGCACGTAGAGATACTCATCACTCTTCGGCAGCAGCAGCAGCGAAGATGAGGCCATCAGGATCAAGCCCACTACGGAGACGCCGATGACCGCGAAGAATGCCTGCAGCTGCACGAGGAAGGCGATCGTCGAGGCGGCTGTGCTGCTCGCTGCGGCTGGCGCGGCCTCGTCCCGGGCCATCTTCATGATCGCAGGTGCTGTTGGCTGCTTGTACGACCAGGGGAGGCGCGTCTTGCGACTCTTCTTACTTACGGGAGAAGTGACGACCATCGTCCAGTCCTCGTTGAAGAGTGGCTTCTCCTCCCATCCGGCCGGCAGCGGCTCCGTCTCGGGAGGCAACTTTTCCTCGCCGGCCAGTGCGAGCAGACGCGCGATGTCATCCGCCAGCGTCGGGTCGGGCGCCAGGACGCCTGGGGGAGGCATGAATGCGGGGCTCGCCAAGATAGGATGGGACAGCGTGGGTGGAGACCTGAATGCGGGGCTCGCCAGCGTTGACGACGACCCAGGCATCGATTTCGTTGCTAACGCTGGTGTCACATTCTTCGTGACCAACGATGGCGTCGGCTTCGTCAACAAAGCTGGCGAAGCTTCCGCTGCCGTAATGGGCTGGTCATCGATGCCGAGCTCCGCGAAGAGCGCGCTCCGCTGCGCATTGAGCTTCGACAAATCGGCGTCCATGGCGGGCGGCGGCGCGCTGCCGCCTCGCCGGCAGCTTACGAGGGGTGGAGCTAACACCGCTCTCTCTGGAACTGTGAACGTACAAGAGATTCCCCCCCCGCCGCCACTCGGGGACGACTGTTTGGGGTTGGAGCCTTTCGAAACTTTCGGCGGTCAGGGATGGCGAGAAATCGGAACTTCGGCCTGCACCTCGCCGTCTCGGCCTTGGCCATGACAACTGCACAGGCCTACGTTTTTGCTTCGTGCCGTGTTGCTCAGCCTCTTCCATCTCTGGCCGTAAGTTCTGGCCGTGCTTCAACGGTGGCAACGATGCTGCAGGCGCAGGACGAGGCGATCAGAAAAGCCGACAAACCGCGCGAAGACAGCAACGACGGCGATGCTGAGTTGGGCTCGGAGCTATTGAAGCGTCTCCAGAAGATGGAGGGTATCTGGTACTCGGACGACTTCTACGGTTCGCATGGGAGGGAGTGGGTGCAAATCTCTGCAACGCTTGTGGGTGCGGGGACGTCGTCGCTCGTCGCCGTGAAGGTTTCAGGTGACGCGAACGTGCCATCCGGTTACGAGACCTGGCGCACGCGCGGCCTACCCGATATGGGCGGCGCGAGCGTCCCCGCACAGATCCAGATACGCTCGGACGTGCGCGACCCAAACGGGTTCTCATGGATCCCGGGCGCGGTCATGCTTGTGGCCGATGACCAGATCGCGGTCACGGTGAGCCGAGCGCTTTTCAGCTTCACGGGTCACTTTTTCAAGCACACCATAGGCGAGGGCGAATGAGGATAGGACGAAGGTTTGGCACCGCCGAACCGCCCGTTTATGATTCCTAGCGGTCGGCTTTTATACGTATTTACGACAGCGGGGCCAGCGCAAGTCAGCGCGCGGTCGCTCGGCCTCGGGCGGCGGGTCTTTCTCCGTGTCTCCGTCGCGCGTCGGGCGGGGCCGCTCCGACAATGCACAGTCCAGTCACATCCTCTTGGATCTCGGCACGGCCTTAGAGATCCCACTTGGAGTGATCAAGAAACGGAGAGAGGAGACTCAGACTGAGGGCGGAGGCAGAGCGCGCCGCGTTAACGGCCGGACGTCCAGGCCGACCTGCTCTATGGACCAGGCACCATCCACCAATAAGCAATATGGCCGCCGACTCGTTTTTCGTTTTCGCGCTCGACCCGAAACTCGAGCGCTGAGAGCAAGACATTTTCAAGATTTCAACAGTTGGTGCCACGCGGGTGAGCAACTCAGACGGGAAGACGCGCAAGCTCAGTCCCCACAAACGTGTCTCCTCTGTCGGACTCGAAACGAAAATATCCGAATAGACTTTCGACCGATTTTATTCCAAAACGATTCGGCCTTTCGGCGTATCTCGGCCGTCCATGGCAGACGCCGAGGCGGCGGAGCTCAACGAGCTCGCCTCGCTGCTCAACACGGGCGGCAAGAGCATCCGTGGCGACCGTCGTCAGCAGCAGGAGGTTTTCCGAAAGTCCGATGCGCCGAACCGCTCGCGGATCCTGGCGATGCCCGTCGCAGAGGCAGTCAAGACGCTCGAGGAGTTTGTGGGGACTGCGCGCGTGGTCGAGGCGGTGTGCGGCCGCTGGTCAGCCCTCGTGCCGCGCGCGCGTCAGGCGGCGACCGATGCGGGCGCGCTGCCCGCCATCGTCGCCGGCATGAAGGCACACCTGAATGTCGGAATGGTGCAGGAGGCATGCTGCCTCGCGCTCGCCAACATCTGCTCGGGGACGGACGAGGAGGGCCTGAAGCGCAAGCAGATCGCCGCCGATGCGGGTGCACTGCCCCTCATTGTGCGCGCCATGATCGAGAATCTCTCGGTCAGCGGGGTGCAGTACGGCGGCGCCGCGGCGCTCGGCAACATCACAGCGATGGCGACGGCAGCGGCGGCGGACTCGTCGGGTCTGGCACGCAAGGCAAGCGCGGTGGAGGCGGGCGCGATCGGCGCGATCGTCGCGGGCATGCGCGCGCACCCGAGCTCCTCCGAGGTCCAGGAGAAGGGCGCCTTCGCCATCGGCAATCTCGCACGCTCCGTCGGCAAGGCAGGCCTCGAGGCGGACTCAGCCCTCAAAGACGCGTTCGAGCAGGGGCTCATACGTAAGCGGCTCGTGGCGGACGAGGGCGGGCTGGGCGTGCTCGTCGCCGCGATGAAGGAGCACCCATCTCACGCCGGCGTGCTCGAGTGGGGCGCCCGCGCCCTCTCCATCGTCAGTTATGAGATGCCTTCGCTGCGGGAGGCTGCCCTCGCTGCTGGGGCACGCCCTCAGTGGTTGTGTGGCATGGGGGAACTCATGGAAGGGCTCAAGGTGCATGCGACGCCCACCAAATCGGGGCGGGCCGCCTTCACCGGCTTCACCGGCCGCCCCACGGGCATGCATGGCGTGTCGCCCACGATCGCACCGCAAGGGACGATGCCGCAAAGCTCGCGGCCCGTGGCCGTTAGGTGAGCGTCGTACCGAGCGGTGGTCGCGTCGCACCGAGCGGCCCGTGGCCGTTAGGTGAGCGCACCGTCTTGGTCCCGCAGAGTCGTACCGAGCGGTGGTCGCGTCGGTACTGCGGCGGAAGTCGCGAAGTACCCTGAGGCCTGAGCGGTTGGTGCGTCCGCATGGAGCGGCACGCGCACATGCCGAACGAGTAACGACGATCGAAAGCAAGTTTGAAATCAGCTCGCGTCGTACAAGTATGATACCGGTACTGTACTGTAAGTGCAATTTTGCAAGGCCGACACGGGCCCTCAGGTTCGATGCCGCCTCGCAAGCGTGCCCGCGACGCATGCCGCGACGCCGAGCCCTCGTCTGCCGCTCAGCGTGCGCGACTCACCATTCCTTGCGGCGACGTGGCTTTTCGATGGGCCGAGCTGACAAAGATGTGGCGCGAGGGCACCTTCCTCGACTGCGTGGTGGTGGTTGAGGGGCGCGAGTTTAAGGCGCACCGAATCGTGCTCGCAGCCTCGTCGGCGTTTATGAAGAGCGCATTCTCGGTCGGCCTCGCGGAGACGACATCGGCGAGACTTGTGCTCGAGGACCTGGGCGCCTCGACCTTCGAGGCGCTCCTCACCTGGTGCTACGACGGCGAGGTTGCCATAGACGAGGATCGCCTGCACGATTTGCTCCGTGCGGCAGCGCGGCTGCAGGTACCGCCACTGCTTGAGGCATGCGAGAACCTCCTCGTTGCGCACCTTGCGCCCAATGAGGCGCTCGTCGTCTGGGAGCTCGGCGACCAGCACACGCTCCCAAGGCTGGTCGAGGCGGCCAAGGCTGCGGTGGCGGCGGCGTTCGCTGAGGTCGCGGCCACGGACGCCTTTGCCCGCCTCCCCGCCGCATGGCTCGAGGAGCTGCTCCAGAGCGACCACATCGTGGTGAAGAGCGAGCAAGAGGTGTTTCTCGGTTTGCAGCAATGGCACGCCGCGCAAGATCCAAAGCCCTCAGACGAGGCGCTCGGGCGGCTGCTCGGCTGCGTGCGCTGGGCGCTGCTCGACGAAGCTTTCCTTACCGGTACGGTCAACTCGTCTCGACTGTTTGCGACGGCGGAGCATGCGATGATCATGGCGGCGGCGTTACAGCAGGCTCTCTTTCGCTCCAAGCCGCGCGCACGGAGGGGTTGCGGGGTTGCATGCGTCTTCTCGTCTGCCTTTGACACCAACGGTGCGCTCTACCACATTGCAACCCAAGGGGGCGCGCGGCCGTATCGGAACCCGCACATAGCTGGCGATGTGGTCGTGTCGAGCTCCAAATCAGAGGCAAAATTTCGCGCCAGCGTGCTCGTCGATCATATCAGCGAACCATGTCAAAACTACATTTATTGCATGGGAAACTCGGACTCGTGGATGGCTGTCGACTTGGGCGAGGGCCGCTCGCTTCGCTTGGACCACTACTGCCTCCGCTCGGACAACCACGCGACGTTCAAGCTTCGCAGCTGGATTCTGCAGGGAACGAACGATGGCGTGGAGTGGACGACGCTGCGGCAGCACGTCGACGACCAGTCGCTTGGGGATACACCGATGAGCACTGCGGCGTGGCCAGTCGAGGGATGCGATGTCGCGTACCGCTACTTCCGTATAATCAAGACCGGACCAAATAGCACCCACGTACGCAACTTGGATTACCTGATGTGTGCAGGCATTGAGCTGTATGGACAGCTGATGCAGCTGGCTATGTGAGGAAACAGTCAAGATCCTTGCGCTCGGCTAATTTCGTCACCAACAACATCCTTGAACAAATCGGCGCTGCGCGCGCGCGCACCCGACCCGAACCTACGTGTGCGCGTGCGTGTGCAAATCGGGCATTGCGCCTCCACTCGGGCCTCGATGAGTACCTTAGTAGTACAGAGGTCCGTGCTACGTAGCGACTAGCGAGCGCCTGTCGAGTATGTGCAGTGTCGAGCGGTTCTCGTGCGTTCGTGCGGCGTGTCGTCTGTCGCCGTGTGTCTCCGGTGTCGCTAAGCGAACCATAACACCTAAAACAACGCAGTGTGTCCGTCAGAATTATACAGCGAATCAGCGAAAGACCTCCCTCCGCTAACTGTCTCCGAGTCACTGTCTGACGACTGTCTGCCCCGGACTGTACGGCTACACTGGACGCGGTTAGTTCGCTGCGCAGCTTTTTACGACCGATGCTGGGGCCTGGGCGCGGCGACGGCACGTGCAAAGCCACAGGCCGCTGGCGACCCCGTCTCAAGCGCCTGCGGCGATGCCGATGGTCCGGCGGTGTAGGAGGTTGGAGAGGCTGTCGTGCTGAGCGAGGGCGTCTTGCCACTCAGCACACCCGCCGTCGCCACCGAGCGCGGCGCCACCGAAGTGCCCGTCACGGCGCCTTGGGGCAGCCCATTCGGCGAGGCGCCTCCCGCGGGCAGCCGGAGCGGCGAGCGCATGGTGCCCGCGACGGCGCCGAGCGCTGTGCCGGGCAGCCGGCCAAGTCGCTTGACTTCGCGTAAGAGCGCCGGGAGTGACGAACCTGTCGCATAGTGGGAGTGACGAACCTGTCAGTGGGAGTGACGAACCTGTCGCATAGTAGGCAGCGCCGGGAGTGACGAACCTGTCGCATAGTAGGCAGCGAGTGCATCGCGGAATCCACCGCCGTAGATTCGGTCGGAATTGTGCAGCATGCCGCTGACACGAGCCTCACGATCCTTGGACGACTCCGCGCCCGTCTCGGCGCCGCGGAGGGCCTTTCCCCACAGCTCTCCCTCGGTTCCCCACAGCTCTCCCTCGGTGAGCCACAGGTACGCGAGCAGCTCGCATAGACCCTCGGCCAGCGCGGGCGCGAGTCGCGTGCCGAAGCCCTCGTCGAGATGCAAGCTCACATGGCCGAGCTCGTGTGAGATCGTGGACGCGCATAGGGCGGCCGGTAAGCCGGTGAGCACGCACACGGCGTCGATGGATCGAAAACTCCTCTCCCGTACCAGCGGCGGCGGTTGGTGTAACGGCTGGCGTGGCGGCCCTCCGCACGGCTGGCACTCCGTGATCATCTCGCGCAGCTCGCGCGCACAGGTGAGACCGAGCGGGCAGTGGAAGGCCTGGTGGGCGGAGCGATGGTCCGAGTTGCGCGTGAGCAGCTCCGAGCGGGAGCACAGGATGAGATTGATCGACGCCGCAGCCGGCAGCGGCAAGCCAAGACTGAGGAGGAAGGCATGCACACGCGCGAGCAGCCGTTGCGCGTCGGAGAGGTTGTGGACGGCAGTGCGCGCGCAGGCGGCGCACGCGGAGCGCCCGTCCGCGAGGTCGATGCCGCCGCCCCCCCGTCCGCTCCCCCGGCCAACCAGCCGGCCGCACCCATGGCACGCGGGTAGCTCGCTACTATGGCTCGGGCAGTACACGTCGCCCGTCGGTGCAGTGACCCACGATAGCAGCCGCGCCTGGCAGAGCACGCACTGCTGGCCGAAGGCACGCTTGAAGTCAGCCTCGCAATAGTGGGCGCCGTCCCGCTCGTAGTGCCCCCCACTCGCTTGCAGCTGCTTGCCGCACGCTGCGCACTTGAAGCACGCTGGGTGCAGCCGACCCGCCTGGCCGTGGAGCTTGATAAAGTGGCTGCCGGGCTCTAGGGGCAGCTGGCACGCGGCGCAACGCGGCGCAAAGGCGTGGGTGTGGCACGAGACGCAGTACGCTTTGCCCGCCTCTGTCACGTGCTTCGCACCCTCGCCCAGCGAAGTGCCGCAAGTACAGCACCGGAAGCACGCCGCGTGCAACCGCTTGGTGCCATACAGCACGATGCGCTCCTTGGGCAGGAAAGGCTTTCTGCAGCCGCCGCAGCGCTCCGCAAAGTTGTTGGTCCAGCATGCGCCGCAGTAAGGCAAGTCGTTCTTGACGTGCACGCTCACCGGCGCGCCACTCGGCCCTTCGGCGAGCGAACAAGAGCACGTCGTGCACACGAAGCAATGCGCGTGATAGCGGTGCGACTGCGCCCCGAGCGAGATGATCGCTGAGCCTGGCGCGATATGTTGCCTGCAATGCACGCAGCTCAGCGGAGGACCGGCGTGTCCTGGTGGTATCGCATGCATTTCTTATTTCTTGAGAAAGGGTCAGTTGAATCGACACTTATTTCTATCACAGAAGAAACAGGTGTGAACAGGCGAACGGGTTAAGGATGTTGTGGGGAAGGAGCAGTCATCCGGAACCATTGATCAGGTGTGGGTCGCGCCCGCGACATCAAGTATTTCAGGCTGGGCGACGCTGGGTACCCCCTCTCGCCACGTGTATACGCTGCCATTTGGCGTGTGTTTTTACTTACATACTTACTTGCAACCGCGCAACCGCAGGCAGTACTCTGACTCCATCACAATTCAATTGGTCGTGTGACGAGTTGCAATGGCATTGAAGCCTACCTTTCCAGCCGCGCCGGTAGCGATGTGCATTCTCCGCATCCGGACAGGCGCCCATAGGAGCCAGAGGATCTGCGACATGCGTATCGACGAGTTCGTACTTCACTATGCCGCCCTCTTTGTGCGTCGGGAACTGGATGGAGTCGTAACCTCTCTCGCGGCCTTGCTTAATCAGGCACTCCGTGATCTTGGAGTTGGACAGGCAGCAGCTGCAGCCGATCTCGCGCGCGTCTTGATGACTCGAAAGGGCGACCGTCTTGCCGATGTTGAAGAAGATGCCGCTCCCCGGAGCCAGGTAGTGCCACATCCCGTGCCACATTCCGCGCTTGAACCAGGCGAAGTCCCTACGATGCATGACCTCGACCACAGACCCATTCGGCAAGCCGCGGCTGATGAGCGCGTGCTCATTCCCACTCCACCCCGCGTCACAAACGGGGTGGAGGCAGCGGAAGATGTCTAGGCTGGCGATGTCGAGACGTCCATTAGACGGGTTTGTGGGCGGATCGCCACCCCATAAGCGGAAGAGCTCCTGCGCATTCGTGCGGCAACAACAGGACTAGAAATAAGCCCACGAATCAGTGCTAGTCACATGCATGGACGCGCGGCGCGCACGTGTCTCGCGGTGGCGGCACGGGCACATGCACGCGAAACGAAGTCATTCTATAGTGATAGGCGTATTACTCCAAAGATGAGGGGAGCGCCGTACGGCCGGATGATCTTCGATGCTCTCTCCACTAACTCCACTCTCTGAAACGGCTGCACTCGTATCACCAACGAGGCCTTGATGTCAGGCGGTAGCAGACGCGCATGAAAGAAGCCCAACTCAGACAGCGAGAACGGGAAGCGCATTGTCGCAATGCCATAGACATGATCAAAGTATCCGCCCCACACGGAAGCCTCAAGATCAGCGGCAGAGGCAAAGGTCTCATTCCACTGCAGCGGCATGAGTCTTGTCAAGTTCGCTGCAAGCAGTCGCATGGCACTGTCGTGCATGACATCACGAATTACGTCTCTCGTGATGTCAGCCTCTGCAACGGGCGACGTCACGTTGCTTGGCAAAGCTGCGAGGCAGACTAAGCACCCCAGCATCAAGTCTCTTGCGCGCGTGACCGTCCTGGGTCGATCATCGTGAACCCAAACACCGAAGGAGCCGGGACAGTAACACACAGTAACCCCCACAGGCGGCATGCATTAGGCATGCATGCATGTGGGATTCGGGAGATTGATTTGTAATTGATTTGGAACGTTAGCTCTTGACCCCTTGCGATATCCATGCCAAGCTGCGCAGAGCAAAGCGCAGAGCTCTGTCTCGCCAACGAGCGCGGCTGCACGCACGTACACGGGCCTCGCGTGACGCCAAGCAGAGCTTGCGGCAGGGCGCACGAGCTCGGAGGGCGTGCGCCGGAGGCCTTCGAGCCGCTTGTAAAGGCGGCGATCGTCCTCGTTCTCGGGTTCCACCGCTCTGACGTGCGGCCGAGCTTTCGCGACCCGCGTGCATCCTACATTGACTCCACGCACCTACTGTTGCGCTGCATCCTCAGCCTGCGGCGCGTGAGCACAGCACTGCCAATCCACCTGCTCGTTTCGGGTGAACGTGACGGTGAGCGGGAGGCGGTCATTGCGCGTCAGGGCGTGCAAATCGACCAGATGCCGTCGATGCCGGCGGCGCCAGCATGGTCGAGCGCGTGGATGCGCGGCACGTTCAACAAATTCTCCGCGCTCGCGCTCACGCAGTACCGTCGCGTCATCCTCCTCGATAGCGACTGCATCGTCGTGCGCAACATCGATCACCTGAGCGGAGCACCGCCGCCACTCGCGGCCTACTTCCACTTCGACCTCGGCTCCACGTGCCCACAGGCGCGCGCGGGGAGCTGCGCGCGCGGCGTGCTCAACAGCGGCGTGCTCGCGCTGCAGCCCGACACGGCGCGCCTCGAGAGCGCACACCGGCTCTTCGCGACCAACGCGACCGTGGACCATAGCGAGGGGGTGTGGGAAAGTTCCGACCAGGTGTGTGGTGCCGCCGCTCTAACCGCCGCTCGGCCGCTGGCTCGCCGCTCGCTCGCGCCTTGAGGATGGTAGGAGGGGCTGCCTGTCTGCTGAATGAACCCCTGGAGGCGATCGAAGGGGGCGATTGTAAGGGCGATTGAGGAGGCGATGAATCCAGCTAGATGAATCGAATCGACTGCCTGCCTCCGACTGCCTGCCTCCGACTGCCTGCCTCCGACTGCCTGCCTCCGACTGCCTTACGACTGCCTGCCTCCGACTGCCTGCCTCCGACTGCCTGCCTCCGACTCCCGCGCTCGGCACAGCGCCTATGGCATGCATTGTATCCGCGGGTGCATGAGCTGCCGTTTGGGTACAATGCCAACGCGGACGCGAACATGAGCGCGTCGAGCTGGGCGGCGGTCTACGTGCTGCATGATCTCGTGGTCCAGCGCAAGCGTGGCTGGCGTGGCACCGGGCATGAGGCGCTCGTGGCCAACCTGACGCGCGAAGCGCATGCGGCCTTTCGAGTTTCGATTTCGAGTCGGCGGGAGGCGCCGCGGGCCACCTGGGCGCGAGCGGCGCCGGAACCGCGTTAGAGCGTAAAACGATCAGGCCGTCGGCGCGAATAAAACGAAAAACCAAAACGAAACCCGAGCGCTACACAAATGCCATGCGACATGTAACGTCACCGTAGCACCTGTGTCACAACCTGCCACCCTCCTGTGCACGACCCCAGCACCTGCCTCCTGACCTCTGAACGCCTCCACGCAGGCCTCAGGCGCTTGCGTTCGGCGAGCAAAAGCCCCGCCTGATCAGCACGGCACGCGGCCAGCCGCCTCCTCTCCGTTGCATGCGTCGCCCGTCTCGGCGCGTCGCCAGCCGCCACCGCTCTCCGCCGCACGCGCCCCAGCCTCCGGCACGCACGCTGGCACTGGCACCGAAATAGCTTGCCTGCTCCTGCACGCGCCCTTTGCGCCCTCAGAGCGCGCCGAGCGCCCTCCCGAGCGCCCTCAGTTGGCCATCGCGGACGTCGGTGTGGGCATGAGGCGCGCCCGCTTCGGCGCCGCCTCCACCGTCTCCGGATCGCTCGCGGTCGTCGGCACGGGCGCACACGCAGCCACCGGCGCGCAGCCGCTCCCGTCGTCCGCACCCGTTGGGGTATTCGTCAGCGGAACTAGGATCGCCTTCTTGCGGCCGGAGGCGCCGCCGACAACACCCAGGCAAGTGACAGGCATCGTCGCCGATGGCGGCGCGAAGCCCTGCGACGAGCCCGCCACGGCGCTCCCGCCCGCCACGGCGCTACCGCCCGCCACGGCGCTACCGCCCGCCACGGCGCTCCCGCCCGCTGCCGCTGCACCAAAGCCGATGGTGGTGCTCGCCACAGCGCCAAAGCCGATGGTGGTGCTCTCGACGACACCTTCGACGCCGCTGCCCACTCGCTGCTTGCCGCCGCCGCCGCTCACCGTGTACTCCTCCACCTTGGCCCGCACCTCCGCCAACACCTCAGCGAGCTCCGCGGCCTCGTCTGCGCTCGAAGAGGCCGCCTGTCGTTTCTCAAGCACCTGCGCCGACAGAGTGTAGTGCTCGGCCGCCAGGGCCTGGCAGCGCGCGACGGTGGCGTGCGGGGCCTCGGTGCGAGGCGGCGCGTCCGCCGCCTCCGGCGTCGTCAGCGCGTGCTGCGCGTCCTGGAGCTGCGCCGCCGCGGCAGTGGCTAGCTGGTAGTGCAAGTGAGCGATCTGTCTGTCGTCGGCTGGGAGGCGCGCCTTCTTGAGGTCGAGCGCTTGGCGGATCTCGCCGATGGCCTGCTCCCACATCTCGTTCTCCATCGACACCTCCGCGAGCAGCTCGAACACGTCGGCGAGGGCGAGCTCATGGCCGCCGTGCTTCTCGTACACGAGCCGAGCGACCTCGAGGCATTGGAACGAGAGCTCAAGGTCATCGCTCTCGTCGCCTGGGCCGTCCGCAGCGTCGCCCTCCCCATCGCTGTCCACAGCTTCATCCTCCGCAGCGTCCTCGTCTTCGTCCGCAGGAGCAGCGTCCTCCTCTTTCTTGAGCGCGCCTCCGAACGGGTCGCCCTCGAGCTGCGCTTTCTGCAGCAGCGCCTTTGCGTATGCAACGTAGGCGGGGGCGGCCTGGACGCTGTGCTCGCCGTGTTCGGCAATCTTCTCCTCGAGAGTTTTGATGAGCGCCTCGATCTGCGTGTCCAGTTGCTCCGCTGCCGTCGCCGTAGCCATCGCCATCGTCACCCTGTCACACCGACAAACGCCCCTTCGTCCGCGCGTTCGCGCCACCGCGTGGCGGCTGTGAAGGTGATCGGTTTTCCGCGACAGCAAGTCACGGTCGCCCCGCGATCACCACCACAC
>Ga0210247_102190_pt1 | contig 12543 bp, 10 predicted proteins | sample ChrtobMetP3_16mM_FD_155449 | JGI IMG/M metagenome (GOLD analysis project Ga0210247, IMG submission 155449) | Chrysochromulina tobin associated microbial communities from unialgal haptophyte culture, Seattle, Washington, United States - P3_16mM | ecosystem: Host-associated > Algae > Haptophytes >...
CGCGGCCAGCAAGCGCCCCAGCAGCTCGTGTACTCGGTGTTGCTCACGGTAGGATGCTTTTCGATTGTGGTTCACTGTGACTCCTTCACTCCAGGATGGATGGTGTAGCCGCCAGTGCTCGCTTGCAAATTTGAGCTCGTACGCTCCAAACGCCTATGTGCGTTGCGTGGCAGCCAAGGTCGAGTGCTTCCACGGGTGCGACTCGAGCTATGTCGACCAATCATTCGTTCCCATGCTGCAGGATACCCATCGGGCTACGGGGCGTGAGCCCCCTCGTCCGCAGAGATCGTTGGAGCCGCCGGCGCCGCTGGTGCGTGCACAGCGCCACTCATCGCGTATCAGCGGTCAAGCCCATCAGGGCGTGGCCATGGATGCTGCCCCGTCCTTTGCCGCTGCTGCTGCCAAGCCCGGCCACGACTGGGCCGTGGGCACCTTCCACGCCCTGCTCGGTCGGGAGCTGATGGACAACCTCCGGGCCGCCGAGACACTCCGGGCCGCAATCTGCGCCGCGATCGATCTGTTCGTGCTTCTGTCCAACGCGTACAACACCGATGACATCGAGCTGGCGCTTGGTGCGGGCACCGCTCGCTTTCTGAATGCACACGCGACCGTCTTCGCCGACGGGAAGCCTCACTACTGGAGGGCGAAGTTGCTCAAGGTCGTGGCACCTCTGGCGGCCGGCGCACCGTCCGATCCGATCCTCTTCGTCATCACGGACTCGATCCCAATCTCTCAAAAGAGGTGCCCAAAGGGGGGCAAGGACGAGGGCCTCCCAATTGCCCGCTTGTACGCCGCAGGCTGTGCAGAGGAGGAGGCCGAGGAGGGAGGGGAGGGGTGCGGCGACGGTGCGGAGGGTGCCGCGGGCTCCACTAGCGGAGGCAAGCAAAAGGAGGCAGCAGCAAAGGCAGACCTGCGCAAGGTGCTCAATGCCAAGGCAGTGCCGGACGCGCGCGTCCGGCGCAGCCTGCGTCCCGACGTGCCTATCGCACACTTTGGCACGGGCGCGGGCTGGGACGACGACTTCGATCGGCTCGCGACAGGATTGAGCGGCCGGCCGCGTTTGCTCGCGCCGTTTCTCGCCAAGAACGAGAAGGTCTCAGTGGCGGCGCTTGAGCCGTGCCTCGCCGTCTCGAACAAACCTCGCCGTCTCCCGCAAACAAAAAGGACCACATACAAGCAAGCTCGACCACATACGTATCAAGGCCTGCAGGCAAATCAAGGAAAGTCAAGTCGTAGTGACGTGACTTGCAGGCAGGCGACGGAGCGCGGCGGGTCTTCTAGCAGACTAGCACTAGGCCGGCGCCTCACATGGGTCACAATTTGGCGGTAGTCACACGCGGCACAAAACATGCGCCACATCTGAAGGTGAAGCCGACAACTTTCAACGCACAACGGTAAGAGGAATGTTGGTTTGAGGAGAGAGAGAGAGTAGAGCGCGTCCGGAGAGATGAGCGGATGAGGTGCTCTCGATGGCGGCGACGCCAGGCGCCTGGCGCTCGGCCTGGCGCTCGGCCTGTGCAATCTCGCCTTGTACGGTAACGTCCTTGCCGAAACCGTCGCCCACCCAGGCTCCTCCGCTCCTCCTCCTACGCTCCACCTCCTACTAAGCCGACGCGTCTGATGAGGCCCACGCAAACCGATCCTCTTGCTCGTCGTCGGGCATAAGACGCTATATGATCTTGGCCTTGGCGACGAAACTATCTCTCAGATCAGATCTTGGCGCCTGAAGAAGCCCGTCCCCTCGCACCGGAGGTCCCACTTCCACGACTGAAGCTTGAAGCCCTGCTCCTGCAAGAACGCGTCGACGTCGAGGTGCGTCTCCTGGCCGATGTAGAGGGTCGTGCAGCCCGACTTGACGACCTCGAGCTCGATCGCAGCCACGCGCGCAAGGTTCGCCTTGCTCGCTGATCGCAGCAGCTTCAGATCCATCCCCTGCGTGTCGAGCTTGAGAAGCTCAATCGGCAGGGCGGCCGGTGCAAGGCTCAGCGCTTGATCCATCGAAATTGTCGGCACCATGCGCATCTCAAGCATGCTGGATGCGCCCGCCTTTCTCGCCCCCTCATCCCTCAAATATGAGAAGCACTCTCGGCCCCACGAGGTTTTTTCGTTGAATCGAAGTAGAGAAGAGCAGCCGGCGATGCGCGAAACGTTGAAGGTGGCAAGTTTCGGCTTGGCACGTGCGGAGACGGCGAGGGGCAGCACGACACCGCGTGCGTGGTGGTGGCCGAGCGGCGTCGCGCGGTCGACTTGCTGCCTGTTGTAACGGATGTTGCCGCGCTCGAGCAGCCGCGCGTACCTGCGCGCGCGTGTGCACACACGCTTGTTAGCAGTGTTGTGGCACTTCCGCGCATACGAGAACCCAATATTGATGACGGGCGCGCGCGCGCACTTGTCTAATAGCGGCTCGAACGAGATGAGGAACGAGTCATTATACTTCGCGAGCTCATCCTCGTCCATGGTGAAAAAGTCCGAGCAGCCGATCTCAAAAAGGATGCGCCGCGTGCCGGGCGGAACGACGATCGCGCCCTCGGGCGTGACCTGCGCCACGTGCACTGTCGTCAAGAGATGCTCGCCGATGATCGTGATGCCGCCTAGGTCGTGCTTCGTGGACATAGCAGCAGCGCTGTCGGCATTGGCAGAGGCGTCTGCCTGCTGCAGTCGGCGGTGCGGAGACCAAGACGGAGACGACGCAATTATGGATGCAGTGGTTGCAGCAGCCACTGGTCTACGAGCCACGCGGAACTCTGTCGCGCCGCCGCGCGAATCGTAGGCCAGCCACATGCAGACAGCTCCGAAAACGGCGCCGATGGTGAAGTCACGCATCGTCGCGGGCGCTCGGGTATTCATGTTCCGTATGTTTTGAAACGGTACCGATCACGCCGAGGCACGCGGATGGACGCCTCATAACGCGCGGGGCGTGGCCTTCTGGTGCTGTGCATGCATGGCGTGGAGCAAAAGGGTGAAACGCCCGTTTCTTCCCTTCATATCGCGCACAGTGTGGTGGTGCCTCGAACCATTGGAGTCCAGCGGCGTGTGGTGGTGCCTCGAACCATTGGAGTCCAGCGGCGTGGCCCCCATCATGCTCTCCGCTACGAACTCTGCACACGAGCGCGCTCTTCAGGCTCGCTCCATTATGCTCCGCCCAGTTGCAAGCTCGCCACATTTGCAAGTTCCAAAAACTAGAACATCTCCTCCGTCAGGAGCGCGAGCCAGCGCAAGCCATCTTGATTTCCGCTGGCGACCGTCGGGTGGCACCAATGTATTGAAGCGCTCGCCACCACCGCTGCCAAAAGGGTCTCCCAGAAGTGATGAGCTGGCCAGGGAGCGCCGCAGCATCATGCTGCACGCCTTCTCGTACAACGCATCCGAGGACTATAACGACGTGCCGCCGCCAACTCACTCAACGTATGACTACCGGCACACGCGGGCCCTGATCAATCCGCAAACGAGCCGGCGCCCATCTCACTTCAACCCGGCTAAGGAGGACCCCCAACCCACAAAGCATGACCTGAATGCGGTTGAGCAGTCGGCGCTCCAAGGGCGCATGGTCGATGTCGGTGCTGCTGCTCTCGCGGAGCAGATGGATGAGGGAGTTGAGGCCACGCGTCTGCGCGTTGTCGAGGTGCTCGATGGGGCTTTCAAGGCGAGGAAGGAGTCGGAGCGCTCGGAGGCGATCGCGCTGCACGCGCTGCGAGCCATGCCGCACCTGGAAGAGGATACCAGGGCTCTAGCTCTCCAGTTCCTCATGCGTGGCCATCGGTCGGGCGAGCGGATGCGCCAAGCCATGTACGTACTGGAGAATGAGACAGCACAGGCACAGAGTGTGTACGCCGCCGAGCGGCGCATGCTCGCGATGCAGCTGGTGGCACAGCGCGAGGCCGTTGGCACGATCCTTTCGCGAGAGCTTGCGGATTGCGAGAACGGGCGCGACGAGAGCCGCAGGTCGATCGCATGGCTCTTCGAGGCGCTCAAGCGTTTCGAGCGAGAGCGAAGCGGCGTCGTGGCCGCCTTCGACGCGCGTGTTGCGGAGCTCGAGCAGAAGTTCGAGGCCATCGGCACAATCCTGGCGCGCGAGCTCGCCGATTGCGAGACTGGGGGAGACAAGAGCCGCCGATCGATCCAGGCGCTGCGTGAAGAAAACCAAAGCTTTCGGAACGCGCTCAGCGCCGCACAAGAAAGCGCCGCGGCCGAGCAGAAGGCGAACAGCGCAAAGGTGGCGAGGTTGGAAGCTGAGGCGGCTCAGCACCGCCGGGACACCGAGAAGCGCGCGAGGGAGACCTTACAGCAGCTGCGCGACATTGATCAGGGGCATCGAGAGCAGCTCAAAGAGGTTGAAGAGCTTGCTGAATTACGGAAGGTGGCGCTCTTGCGCGCAAGAGAGACGAGCGACCTCGAGTACGCTCGACTCAACGCAGCGCTGACGCGCACGATCACGGCCACGGAGATGGCCAAGGAGAGGGAAGTCAAGAACATGCAGAAGAAGCTCAAGAAGCTCGAGGCGCTTCTTTTAGCAGCGCAGCGATCGAAGGGAAATTGAGAGCGTAAAGAGCGTGCAGTGTCGCGCGGCGCCCTCAGAATGCGTCCGGGGGAATCGTGAGACGGCATGCAACGTGAGGTTAGAGTCAAAAGGGGTAAGATCTTACAAACTTTGTTGGGCCCTGCATCACGCACTCCCTGGCCCGCGCCGCCTCGCGGCCCCGGCCGCCAGGAGCGGCGAGCGCCACACGCGAGCCATGACGCGAGCGCGGGAGCGCGGTCGCCATGCGTGATGCGACGTCCCACGCGATCTCCCTAGTTTCCATTCTACGGCGCTGCATCACCCTTTACCAGGAAGGGCTTGACAATGTTATCATCAACCCACGGCACAGTGCTCAACGCCAGCCCAATGCGAAGTGGGACAGCAAACCTTGCCACGTTGACCAGAGCAAATGCTGATGCTGCAACCTTGCCCTGATCTTCGGGGTTGCTGAGGTCAGGCCACGATCCCGTGGCCGTGTAGTAGGTGAACGCAGCGACGCCGCCAGCACCGATCCAGAACACCCACTCCCAGAGAATATAGGAGATGATTCCTGCTCTGCCGGCGCATTTGATCTCCTCCATCAGGTTCTCACCTTCTGGCTCGAGCTTGCACTCGCCCTCAGTTTTCATGCCAAGTTTGACCAAGATCTTATCGGTCGACGACATGACCAGCTTGGGCTCCTCGCAAGTCTCCGGTTTGTCGAGCTCACACTCCACTGCCTCGGCCGCCTCGAAAGCCACAGGGGGTGGCAGTTTCACAACGGAGGGCGAACTCTTGAATCGATCGCGGATCGCCTGAAGAGGGCCCATTGATGGCACGGTGCGACGCATGGAGCTTATAGATACGGAACGGGTCGAGGTGAGAATCATTGAGCACGCCACCGGCTTGTTAAGGACGGCGCATGACAGGAAGAGGAGAGGGTGCATCACACTCTCTCGCATCATGCTCTCTCTTGACAGGGCGCGCACAAAAATCTCAGTTTCGCCAAACCGGGAAGGCCGACGAATTCCGCAATCCTTTTAATTAACGTTGGAAAAGTGGCCTTGCTGACCCCGCCGGTGTTTTTGCCAACTGGGAATAGTCTTGTGTCTTATGTGTGGCAGCGCGGGCCCGCACAGGCGCAGCGGTCGAGGGCCCGGGCCGTGGAATTCCGCGTGTGGTGACGTGCACGTGGCGTGGTTGTGCGCGTGAGTCGGTGAGTCGGTTCGGTTCTGAGGTACTTCGTGTGAATCCGTGGATTCTGTTTGTGTCCTTACTGCGCAAAGCAATCTCCGACTATCTCACGCAAAATTACCGGTACACCGTACATCGCAAAATGGAAATGATCGGGCAAGCCTTGCTGTTGCTATTCGCTATGGTAGCTCCATCTGACGCGCTTGCGTGTCTTGCGGAATGCAAAATTGACCGTCGGTCACTAGTTGCCGCAAGTCTGGCTGCGCCGGTCGCGCTGCTCGCTCAGCCGCGCGCATCATTGGCATCCGCTGAAGCAAAGCAAGCATTGCTCGAAAAGGCCAGAGCTCGCGAGGCACAAGAGGCGGAAGAGAACCCAAGCGGCCTCGATCCGTTGACCATGCGGCTGACACGTTCACGAAATGAATTTGCGGCCTGTGCCTCGCTGCTCGAAGCCAAGAACTGGGACGAGGTGCGAAAGGTCATCAGCACGCTGCTGCCATTGATGACATTCAAAGGCTACACCGGCGAATCAGTGAAATCGCGTGCCCAGGCTTGGGTTGAGGCGGGCAACTTGGAGCTCGCAAAAGAGATATTGGCGCGTCGCAAAGCACTACTTGATCGCCTGTCGTCACTGGACAACGCCCTTTTCGCCGCTCAGACCAACAACAAGCAAAAGTTGCTCAGCGACAAGGAGCTCCAGGGTGAGCTTGCTGGGGTCATCCAGGCTCTCGAAGCCATCATCGACAAGATGGGCTGCGACCGGCGATGGAAAAGCGGAAAGTGTGAGATCTTGCCGTCTCCTGACAAGAAAGATTTGGGGAACTTGGTGACCCGCTACACGTTCTAAAGTGCAGAGAATCGCTACGTCGAACGTCCGCACCGTGCGCGGCGGTCAGGGGGCCGGTGCGGTGAAAGTAAAGCTGTCCTTAACTCTTGAGGTTCCCTACCAAGTTCCAACGCGTCACGAGATGTTTGAGACGACCGCGGAGACGTGCGCAGCAGCCCACCTGCTGTATGCGCCAGATCGAGGCACGAGGGCGGTATGATCCGATGAGTCTCATGGGCGGTCTCCATGTCCTCGCAAATCGGGCGCGCGCGCGCGCGCGCCCCGCGCGGCCGGGCGAGCCCGCGCGCGCGCGCGCCCGGCGCGGCGGCGGCCCCGGGGACCGGGCCGCGGCCGCCGCGCCACGCGGAAACGCGTGTGACTGTGATCTGTGTGTACCGCCCCGGCGCTTTATTATTATTTTATATCGTCACCTCTTTCACTCCGCAGCCTGCAGCACTCAGCACTGCGCGACACGTGTGTACCTTTGAGTTTGTCAAACGAGTTTCCCGACCTCCGATCCGTGCCGAGCACGTCTCATTAAATCTCGGTCGACCTCGACTTCGGCCGACTGAATTTCTCTGGGCTATGGTCTGTGTTGAAAGCTTTTTCCACTGGAACTCGGTATGCTATGATCGTAGCCAGCACGTTGGGACCGAGTGCCTCGTTCTTGATCGGATCCGGTCGTGCCGAACGCAGTGACCCAGGCGGACTCAAGTCCCGTTCTCTTGACACAGGTCTGGATCCAGGCCCAGGAACAGACACCTTGAGAGGAGTCGAGCCCCTCACAGCACTGTGTCCAGGTGTTCCTGGCCTGCTGGGACTCACAGCATTGTGGTTGCCAGATGTTCCATGCGCGTCTTTGGCGTGAAGCAGCACCACAGCTGGGCCTGCACGCTTGGATTCCTTCCCAGCAGCAGTCCACGGTCTGGTCTGCGATGGTCCGATGAGGAGCGACGGAAGCGCTCGTTGCGAATGGTGTGGGGCCCATGCTAGACCAAGAGATGGTGATATGGGCCCGGGTGCTCTTGAGGTCGCAGGTTTGGGACTTGAATGCAGCAGCGAAGGCATCGATCTGGCCAGGGATGTCAGACCTGGTGTTGCATCAAGCAAAGACGTCAGTCCCCGCGCCGGCTCGGTGGAAAGCATACAGCGGTTCAGCACGCGACCCAAGTCCTCCTCGCCAAGTTCCATGGAATGGAAGATGTGCAGACGAAGCTGCTGAAGCGAACGGAGCGAGGCCTGCACTAGCCGTTGGCGTTCTCCACGCCACTCGCGTCGCACATCATTCATCTGCTGCTCAAACTCTACCATCATCTCATCCACTATCCTCTTCATCTCCTCGTTATTGGCCTTGATTCGTTGCATCTCGGAATCGGCGACACGATATCGGCTCACCAACTCCACTGCCTGGTCTTTCAAAGAACGATGAGTCGACTTGAGCTCTACTCCCCAATCAAGCAGATCGCCGAGCGTGTCGCTACACTCGGCCATGTCCCTCTTGAGCGCCAATGTCTGCTCCGACAACTCGCGCTCGTAATCTTCCTTCGCCTGACGGAGTTCTGCTTGGGATGCATGCTTGATCGCTTCCACTAGCTGCGTGCTCCTTCTTCAACGTTTCGAACATATGGATTTCCGCCATCATCCCCACTCGCTCAGCTTTCATAGCATGGAGCTCGCCCACGCAACCAATTGCGTCTTGATGTGAGGATATGAGCACGTTGACGAGCTCAGCGAGCGACACCTTCTCATCCGCCTCGAAGCCAACGCCCGTGAGGTGCGCGTACACCACGCGATGCTGCGTCTGCTCCTGCATCTCTAGCCGCTGGACATCGGCCTGGCTCCTCCCGATTTGTTTCTCGAGCAGCAGGAGCTGTTTCTCACTCTTGCGGTACAACGCGGTCGTCGTTGAGAGCATCTCCTCAGCCGACTTGCACCTCGTGGTCATGGTCGATAGCTCGCTCTCGAGCTCTGCGATCCTCGCGGTGGCCTCCAGAAGTGCAGAGCCTCCATTCATCTGTGAGACCGTGTCCTGCAATGCACGTTGATGGGCCGCCGCCAACTCATGAGTATTATTTTGTAGCTGGGTTTTGGCAGCAGTGCGTGAAGTCTCAAGCTTGAACGCAAAGGCCCTTTCTTGTGCCTTGAGTTGTTTGCGCGCAGCCGCAGCGCCCACGTCTTGCAATTCTTGCTGCGCTTCCGCAACACGGTGACGAAGCCATTCAAGTGCATCTTCCATGTCTGCTTCAACTGCCTTCCGGATATCGGGCTTCAGGACGACGCCATCGATCCAAAGTGTCTGCTTGGCCAGTCGCTTCTTTGCCTGCTGAAAATGGGCCTTGACGGCTGTAAGACTGGTTTCGAGATGATTGGCGGCAGAGCCTTCAGTGTCGTCAGCTAGGGACATCCGGCTGAAGGCGCGAGAACGAAGCACCCCCCCGGCAGGCACGCCTAGACGCACACGGTCGGATCGGCCTCGTTTCGGTTTCGCCGATCCGGCGCGCCGAGGCGCCTCCTTTCTCAGTGGAGAAATGAAACGACGATACTTCGCTTCGCGCGATGCTGCGTCTGCTCCTGCTTCTCTAGCTGTTTCTAACCGTCCCGTCGTGGTGATTTCACTCGCGGTCGTCGTTCTGAAAGTCGTACTCGTGACTCAGTTTGTACTTGTAAAGTTTGTAACTCGTTCTACTACTCGCCTCGTTCTTGACCACTTTTGAGTCTTCCTGTCTTGTGGTTGTGCAGTTTGCTGTTTGGCCTCTTGTGTCTTGACGGAGATATCCTTTAATCACTTTCGGAGCGACATGTTAGAACAACAGTTAGTTGCAATTGGTTTTAGTTGCTTACATCGCTCATCGGTATCCGATCGTGCGCGCGCACACTCGATATGACTCGGCTCGTGCTACACAGGGTTGCGTGGTGTTCACGCGGTCACAAACACATGCAGACCTGCGGGCAAACCGGCGGACGGCGGAACAACTCGACTCCGCTCCTAGGCTAGACACACCAAACCGCGACTCCACGCACTACAGGACAAAATAAACATACAACAGCAGCCGTGCGCGGGTTGCCGCTCGGGGCGTGGGCGGATGAGCGCACGAAGGCCGCTAGCGCGTGCGCTCTTCTCACGCAACGCCGAGTGCAAGACCATGTCCATGTGCGGGCGCCTTACTTGGGTGCATTAATGACTTCGCCTTCCTCGACGAACACGGACATCTTCCGGAAACGCACGAGGTAGCGCTCCGCGACGTCCTCCACGGCGGTGAGCTTGTTGATGCCGAGGTCCTCGAAGCCGCTCGCGCCCTCGGGCATCACCAGGTCAACGCTCTGCCGCCGCAGCCCGTCGAGCGAAATCCATGGGTTGGGAAGCATCCCGAATGCCGAGGCGATGCCGTAGGCCACCGGCTGAGGCAGGTTGACGGCGTTGCTCTCCTCCTTGATGACCTTGAACACGTAGTCCACGAGCTCGGCGTTCGTGTACACCTTCGGACCGGCCAGATCGAACGTCTTGCCCACGGCCGTCTCGTCGATGGCGGAGCGCACGACCGCGTCGGCGACGTCGTCCATGTAGACGGGCTGCTGCTTTGTCGTCGCTGCGTTCACGAGCGGATAGATGGGCAGCAGCTGCGAGAGCTTGGCAATTCGGTTGAGGAACTTGTCCTCGTCGCCGAACATCGTCGCCGGCCGCAGGATCGTCGCCTTGGGGAAAGCCTCGCGCACGAGCTCCTCGCCAATGGCCTTGCTGCGCGAGAACGCTGACGGCGAGTCCATGTACGCGCCGAGCGCGGACACGTGCACGAACCGCTCGACGCCTTTGTCGGCACACAGCTGCGCTAGTACGCTCGGGAACGTCGCATTGACGTCCTGGAAGGACCAGCGAGACGACTCGATGTGCCTGCCGAGCAGGTTGATGACCACGTTGCAGCCGTCAACTGCGGCCTCGATGTCATCCAGCTTGCGGATGGACGTCTGCGGCAACCGCATCATGCCGAGGTCCGTTGAGAGCTTGAGGCGCCCCACGTCATAGTCGCTGTCGCGATGGGGCACGACCAGCCGCGTGCCGATCTTGCCCAGCCGATTAATGACGTACTTGCCCAGAAAGCCCGTGCCACCGAAGACGCACACCTTCATGCCCGAGACAGACGAGCGGCCGCCCACGAGGCTGATCGATGACATCGGCAGCGCGGTCGCCATGGTGACCGAAAGCTCGCCGCGCGGTGGTCAGGCAGGCGGCAACGCTGGCCTCTGGGTCTGAGCGTGAGGCCTTCTGCGAACCCTTGCACTTCACGGTCGCAGAGAGGATCGACTAGGTGTGAAACCCCCCACACGCGTGCAAAAGAACCACGCGGAGCTGATTGTATTTGAAAGTTACCAAAACGCGACAATTCTACCCATCCAAATAAAGAAACGTGATGGTGATGTCATCCTGGCTTGCGTGCGGCCTCACAGTAGTCACGGCGTTCCAGACGTTGGCAACACATTATGAGATGCTCTCGTCGGTTCACTTTCATAATCAGCTTCGCCTCGCAGTACGAGACGAGAAGGACGGCGTCGTCATCGCCTTCCTGGACGAGACTGTTCCCAACAGCGAAGACGAGGCAAACGAGTTCAACACCGCCGCCGGTGCTATACGCTGCCTCTTCAAGGGTGGAGTGCACGCAATGCACGTCGGCGAGGAGGACCGCGCGAAATTCATTGCGACGCGCTTCTTCGCCGATTACGGCCTCGTGCCAATGGACGGCCCGCAGTATAAGCCGCCGCCCTTCGCAGCTCTCTTCTTCGATGCCAGGCCCGTGTCTACACATGCTAGCGGCGACTGGACAGCTAGGGCGCTCACAGCGTGGGCGTACACAGCATTTGGCAACGTGACGTTCGTCGAGGATGGCAGCGCGTTGGCCGCCTTCGAAACGCGCACACCTCAGTTCGCCCTCGGCGTTTTTCCCGGTGGCCTGTGCTCAAACGAAGCGCAGCCGATGCGTGATGCGCTCGAGCTGATGCGTAAGCGCGGCACCAGCATGCCATTCGCCTTCACCACCGATCTGGATCTCGCCCAGCACGTGGTGCCGGGCTCGGGTGGTACTGCTGGCCTCTTCGCCGTCCTAAGTGGAGGCAGCCGGATGCGCTTTCCGGATGCACTTCCGAAGGTGGGTAAGCAATACGCGGATTGGCTCGAAGGCCTGGGCATCGCACGCTCTACGTTCAAAGACGAGATCTGACAGCGGCGCGGCACTACTTTCGATATGGCCTCGAGATATGGCCCTGGTGCCGGCGCGTCCACGGTCGAGTCCAGCCGGACCCCGCCGCCCGGTCGGAATTCCGCGTGGCCTCCGGTGCCCTGGATCTCGTGCCCTTCGCCACACCGCTCCAGCGAGCGCGACGGGCGTAGACGGACGACGCGCGACCGGCCCGGTCACGCGATCGGAGCGGTAGACAGAGCCGCAGTCCGAGAATAAGTCGATGCCGACTTGGGCGAGCCGAGGTGGATCGCCGACGGCCGACCCACCCGCGGGGACTCATAAGTAAGTAAGTAAGTAAACAACGCCAACAGGCAGCGCACACGTGGCGAGGGGGTCCCCCCCAGGCATACAAAGCGTGTACGGTGTTACCCGCGGGGACTCAGCCGACGCGCGCGCGACCCAACAGCCGGCGCCGGCTGCGCCGCGTCCAGGTTTGAGCCGCGTCGAGCTCCCCGGGAGCTCACGTAGCACGCGAGTGACGTGTTGCACGCCGGTGTGAAACGAGATCCGACAAAATTTTCGAACTCCCGCAATGCGGGACCCCACTCGACTTTTTCTCGCGGCCACGCCGCGTTCAGATGCGTGAGTATATCGATTGAAGGTGAGCGTCCCGGACCTTGACGACTCATCCTTCGCCCCACTCTTCTGCACAACGCCTTCAGCTGCCTCGCATGCACCGTATCCTCGAAGTCCTGTGGCAACACGGCGGCCTCGCTGTAAACTCTTTCCAGAGTGGCCGCAGTGGAGTGCTTGCTGCCTTCTCGATCTCTCACACTCTTGCCCTGTAAGCACCC
>Ga0210247_102196_pt1 | contig 12494 bp, 4 predicted proteins | sample ChrtobMetP3_16mM_FD_155449 | JGI IMG/M metagenome (GOLD analysis project Ga0210247, IMG submission 155449) | Chrysochromulina tobin associated microbial communities from unialgal haptophyte culture, Seattle, Washington, United States - P3_16mM | ecosystem: Host-associated > Algae > Haptophytes >...
CACGTCACCGACCTTGAAGACTTGCTGAGAGCGGACAGTGAACCGTCTCCCCGGCGGCAGCACCATGCTCTTGATCTTGGTGGGGTTGGCGTGATCGACGGGTACGAGCTTGATGCAGAGAACTCCATCCAGCATGGTGAAGGCCACGTCCAGGTGGTGCGCGCCGACCGACGGGTGGTCAATGGGAACATCGCAGGATGCTTGGCGGCCGACCGAGAAGAGCCACGGCGGGCCGGTGTCCTTCTCTGCACGGTCGAGGATGCAAGTATCGACGGGCTCGCCTCGATCGTCGAGCACCTCAAGGAGGGGCGGCTCGGGAAAGGGCTCACCCCTCGACACCTGCGGCGGCTGCGGCGGCTGTCGCGGCTGCGGCGGCTGCGACTGCTGTGACTGCTGTGACTGCGGGACGGGCAATAACATGTTGCCGACACCGGCCCGGCTGCCCATGCTGCCCCCCATGCCGCCCCCCGTGCCACCCCCCCTGGCGGCGCCGCCGATACCGCCGCCCTTGCTCATGCCACCGGGCATAACGCCCATACCGCTGTGCATCCCGATACCCATCACGCTGGGCATGCCGCCCATGCCGCCACCGATGACGCTGTACATGCCGCCCCGAAGCTGCGGCGCCCACTGCGACACCTGCGGTTGTGCAACATGCGCCTCTGCAAGCATGCCACCGACGCCTGCAGTGCAAATCGAAGCAGACAGCTCTGCCGTTCAGGCTGGCGGCAGCTCACAGGGCCAGGGCTACAGCGAGCAGCGCCTCGACGAGCAGATGCGGGAGGAGATTGAACAGGCGGAGGACAATAGTGGCGGCGGTGCGACTGAGCTCGACGTTGCTGCCGCCGCTGCGGCAGCCGCGGCGCAGCTCACTGGCAGTGGCAGCAGCTGCGACGACGACGAGGATCGGGACGGTCGAGAGGAGGAGGAGGAGGAGGAGGAGGAGCAGTTCGCCATGGGCGGCACGCAAGTGGTCGAGATGGGGTGTACGCAACTGGATGCGGCCGCACTGGCCCTGCAGTACGACGAAGACGATGCCCAGGTGGACGGGGCGGCAGCTGGCAGCGACGACGAGGATGGCGTCTCGTCTGTGGCGGAGGCCACGCGGGCAGCCGCATGGGACGGGGAGGACGACGGGGCACTCACTGAGGAGGAGCCCGACCTGTCGCAGCTCAAGGTGGCGGCCGGGCCGGCGGCGGGTGTATCCTCGGCCGATGCGGAGCACGTCTTCGAAGCGACGCAGCCTGATCCTGCGGCCGTCGCGACGGCGCTCGATATGGCGCTTGGGAAGGCGCCGATGGACGAGATGGAAGAGATGGAAGAGGCGTACGCGGAGAGCGACGCTCCACTCTCCGGGCTGGGCGCGACGCAGCTCGAGGCCGCCGAAGTGGACGAAACTGCCGCGGAGGGCGCCGGCGACACGGCAACTGATGTGCCGATGCATGCGGCGGAGATGATGGAGCATGGCGCTGTCTTCGAAGCCGCACACGCTCGAGCTGGGCCGTCCGAGACGGAGTGGGCGCCTACTGCAGCGCCGTGCGCGCCGGCGCCTTCCCCGGAGTGGGCGCTTGCTGCGCCACCAGCTGGCGCCGTGCCAGCACCGCCGCCGCAAGCTCCGGCTGCAGCCGCCGACGAGAATGTGCCGATGCAGTCGGCGGAGAGCGACGCTCCACTCTCCGGGCTGGGCGCGACGCAGCCCGAGGCCGCCGAAGTGGACGAAACTGCCGCGGAGGGCGCCGGCGACACGGCAACTGGTGTGCCGATGAATGCGGCGGAGATGATGGAGCATGGCGCTTCAGACGAAGAGGGCTCTACCGTGCTCAGCCAGCGCTACGAGGTGCTGGCGTCGCAGCGCTATGATGCAAAGCTGGCGAACCTAATCGACCAAGATTTTGACCCCCAACTGGCACACGAGGCTCTGCTTCGCTGCGAGGGAAATTTGGATGCAGCACGTAACGAGCTGCTTAACCCATGGCAGACGTCAGGGCATGAATGGATCGGCAGGTGCGTCACCCGGGCTCATGATGGCATCGAGATCGACGCGTGGGTGACGAAGTGGGTTCCCGCCTTCGAAGACAATCCTGCGCTGTGGCACGTGCGCCACGCCGATGACGACGAGGAGGACCTCGAAGAGGACGAGATGAGGGCGGCGCTGGAGGCCTTTGAGCTACGCACGATGAAGCGCCAAGCGCCTTCGGAGGCTAGGGGGCAACCCCCGAATAAGCGCCTTTCACCATCGAGGACGCACCAGCATTCACCGACGGAGCTGCCACCGTCGTCGGAGGCGCCACCGTCGGCGAAGGCGCCAGAGCCCTCCACATCGAGCGTGGACGATCCTCCTCAGACCGAGGCCCAGGAGCGGCAACAGTACATCTATGGACTGGCCACGCAAGCTGCGGCGAAGAAGCAGAAGAGCGCGGCAGATCCGACCGATCTCCAGGCTGTGGAGGCGGCCGCAAAGAAGGCCGCCAAGGATGCAGACGCGAAGCTCTTATTCGGGTTGGAGCCAGACTACGAAGTGCGTACCGACTCCACGGCAGGCACAGGTCTCCGCAATCTCGGGGCAACGTGCTACCTGAACTCGCTGCTGCAAACCCTTTTCATGATTGTCGGATTCCGCCGTGGCTTCTACCAGTGGGCGGCCACCACCGATGTCGTTGCTGGTGAGGCAGGAGCTGGTAGCAGTGGGCAGCCACATCCGGCCGAGGGAGCGGCGGCGGCGTCGGCGCCGGCCTCCACCGACTTGCCGCGCAGTCCAGAGGAGGTGCTGCTCGATGATAGGATCTGCCGCGAGCTGCAACTCCTGTTTGCACACTTGCAGCATTCCGCATCCGTTTGCTACGACCCGACGCCGCTCGTGACCGCCCTCCACCTCGACCCGTTGAAGCAGCAAGATCCGAGGGAGTTTCTCGACCTCTTGCGGGAGAAACTCGAGGGCGTCTTGAAGCATTCCCCGGAGCCGTCCGTACAGACCCTCGTTCAGGACCACTTTCGTGGCTCAATGACCACCGAAACACAATGCAAGACCTGCAAGACCGTCACCGAATCGTCGTCCGAGCCGTTCTATTTGCTGGAACTCAATCTGCGCCCGACGCTGCAGGAAGCGCTCGATGAGCTTGGTACAGCATGGCGCCTCGACGGAGACAACCAGTACCAGTGCAATCGCTGCGGTGGCAAACGCGACGCAACGTCTCGGACGGCAATTCGCCAGCTACCGCCGGTGCTCTGCCTGCATCTCAAGCGCTTTGAATTCGATTACGACACGGAGGAAAAGACGAAGAAGAGCGACCCGATCATCTTCCCAGAGCTCCTAGACACGCGCCTTGACACGCACTCGCTTGTCTTCGGCCCGGCTGGCGTAGGCCACCAATCTCCTGCCACCTACCACCTGACGGCGGTAGTGTTGCATTCGGGGAAAGACAACGCGGGGCACTATACCGCGCGTATTCTCGAACAGAGTCGGGACGGGCGCTGGCTGACGATGGACGACCGGCTCGTCAAAGAGGCAGATTTCCCCAAAGCGATTGAGCTCGCCCTTCCCGAGGCGACCAAGGCCAAGCGGCGTAAGGGGGCGACCAAGCCCAAGGACCGGCAGCCCGGCGTGACGGAGCTCGAGCAGAGGGCCCCCAACGACGGGCGGCTCTTTACATCGGAAGAGGCGTACCTGCTCCTGTACACGCGCGAAGATCTGCTCGACGCGGCGAAGGCGACGCACGAGGCGGTGGAGGCGCCGGCGGCGGTGCGCGAGGCGGTGGAGAGGGCGAATGCAACGCTGCGTGCCGACCACGCCAAGTATCAGGACGCTCTGCGCGTGCTCAAGGCTCGTGATGTTTTTAACGACGAGCTCCGTCCGATCCTTCGCGCCGATGGCCACGACGGCCGATGGATCGAGAGCAGGTGGCTGCAAGCGTGCCTGACACTGGGGCCACGAGGCACCACAGACGAGCCCGGACCCATTCGCAACCAATTTATCGAGTGCTGCCACGGCGGTGCGGCGGACCCGAAGCACGTGAGCACCGGCGCGATGAAGCTCATCTCGGTGGCCGCGTGGCAAAAGCTCCTCGGGCTCTTCCAAGGAGGACCGGAGCTGCTTGCGACCGGGTGTGTCACGTGCGCGGACGCGGAATGGGAGAAGCGGCAGCAGGAGAAGGACAGAGAGGCGCTCAAGACCGCGCTGGCGAGCGCCCTCAAGAGCGCCTCGTCGTCCAGGCCGAAGAAACGCGCCGCAGTGGAAGCAAACGGAGGCGATGGGGGCGTGCCGCGTGACGACTGCTACTACGTGCCCAGGCTCTTTGGAAGCAAATGGCTCAGATGGCTTAGCGAGGGACAGAGGGATGCGACACGCGAGCTCTTCTGCCTACACGGTGAGCTGCGGCCGCTCGAGAAGCATGCACGCACGATCGACGCCGAGGCGTGGGGGCACCTCATTGCCCTGTTCCCCGACAGCATTGCGATACCGGTCGAGGCCGTTGGCAGAGGCGACGGCGATGGCCGTCTGGTCGAGTGTGCGGCGTGCCTGGTGTCGGAAGGCGAGAGGGAAGCTGCCAAGATGAGCGCCACGTTGAGCGCCCAGTTGGAGAATGCCTGGCGCGATGCGCAGCGGCAGCGCTTGGGGCGCCTGCTGCAGGACGATGGGGGGCTCGACCCACACGTCCTACTTTCTTCGAGGCCGCTCTACCTCCTGGATGGCAAATGGATCGCCAATTGGCGCCATGCCGTGCAGCACTCGCGCACCGCATCCATGCTTGGCGCGCCACGCGGCGCCGAGTGCTGCACGGACCATGGCAGGCTGCTCGTTCGGCCCGAGCTGTGTGTGCGCAACGTGATGGGCCATCTGTCTCGAAGCGCATCCTCTGAAGCCCGCCGTGGAGAGCGCGGCGGCAGCGGCGGTGCGCTCCGCCGCCGTGAGGCCGAGCGAGACAAGCAGTTAGGCGCACGCGTGTGCATGGTCAGCGAAGTTGAAGCGCTCGAGCTCGCCAACGGAGCTACGATGACCGATCTTACAGATCTGCAGCTGCCGAGCTGCGAGCTGCGTGACGACGGCAGCTTCTTATGTCAGCCCCCCGTGTGCGAGGAATGCTCGCCGAAACTCGAACGACAAGTGCACGATGCGCTCCTACAGTACACGGGGCAACAAGTGCACTTGAAGAAGCTGGAGGCCCTGCCGACCGTTGATGACGCAAGCGAGAGCACGATCGGCGGCGCTCGAAGCAGCGGCGGCGGCGGCGGCGGCGGCGGCGGCGGCAGTGTGTTGGACGGCAGCGGGCCGTCTTATCGCCGATCGACGCGTGCGTCGGCAGGCTCGACCATCCGGAGCATTCTAGCCAGCTCGTCCATCAACGTCCTCAATCTAAAGCTGCGTATCCTCGAGGCGACCGAATGGTCGCCGACTCAGCAGCGCCTCTTTATCGACGGCGATGAGCTGCTCAATGACGAGCAGTCGCTCTCCGATGCTGGCGTGCTTCCGAACTCGTTCATCCACGTTTACATCGACACGAGCCGCGTGGCAGAGCTGCCCACAATCGAGGGGGCGTTTGGCGATGCGGATAAGACCAAGACGCGTCCACTCGAGGTCGGGTTTGCCAACTCCGCGTTATCTTCCTCGTTCTTGTCCAGAGCGTGAGCAGCACCTTCCTCATCGCGGACGTTTGACAGCGCGAACGAGGGCAGGCAGCGTCGAGACGGCGTCGAGACAATGGGGGGGGGATGAGGCGGCGGACGAGGCGGCGGATGGGAAGAAGAGCATCAGGATCAACCCGCTTCCAAGCGACCCGCGCCATCATCACGGCGCTCCACGGGAAATGGTGCTGATGGCAGCGCATAAGGGCGCTCTGGTGATTCTGGCGGCCGAGTCCCGACGAGAGAGTCCCGAGGGGGTCAGCACCTGCGACACCCCATCGTCTTGTAGAAATTCGACAGGCACGTGACTCACGACACGTGTGGCCCTGTGCTACCTTGCGCGACGCCCTGAGCATGGTGGTGTGCGTTTGCCCTGGCACCCGCGCTTTAGGTACCAAAAACCGCAACACACCCCGAACATAGCCATACGAATAAATAGGACCGGGTAGTTACCGTACTAATTTATAACCGAATACCTAAGCGCTAAGGACGGGACGAGTTCCGGTACACCGCCCGTCAGGTTCATTTACTTTCCTCAGTCTTTCGCCGGACTGCGCGTCCGACTCTCGCGGATCCCGGATGTGATCTCTTTGGATTCCGACAGTTCATCGGCGATGATGAGATTTATTAATTTTCCTATAGGACAGATCCCTCGTCATTGGACAGACCAACCAACTTTTACCTTATACCTACACACCACGGCTTTAAATTACTTATAAATTACGCTCGACGGTTCGAATCACGTTATTAACGGCATTCTCTGATGGCATGGCACATGCATTCGGCTGTGGGGCAAGATGCCTGCGCGACAAAGCATGCTGCATTCAGTGCTTTTTCACTGTCCGGTCTCGTCCGGCGGCACTCGGATTCTCGGTTATGGGTTTTAATGTTCGGTCATGGCGCGGCCTCTACTCGGCGGCACTCGTCTCCTCCAAGAGCGTTTTCAGGGTCACGGCCGTCAGGCCGAGCGCGCCACCCCGCACCAGACGCGTGCGATCCGCCGCCGAGGGCGCGCCGTCTGCCTGTGCCAAGGCTGCGAAACGCGCGCGTTCGGCCTCGGTGAACGAGCCTTTGCCGAGCCTCGCTGTGAGCCTGCGGCCGTACGCGAACGCGGCCTGGCGAGGGGGGTTGGGCGAGCGCGCCGTCAGTAGAGAGAGATCCGCATCGTGGAGGTGGTGTGTGGTTGCGGTGCCAAGGTCGAGGGGAGGGGGTTGAGGGAGGGAGGGAGACGGGGTTGGGAATCAAAAAGGGAGAGGAGCACGCGGTGCGCTCATGTACATTGCGGCGTCGAAGGACCTCGCACAGCATCGACTCCACGACGATGCTCGGGTTGTTCCGAAAGTGCGCTCGCGCGAACTTGGCGACAGCGGCCAGCTCGGGCTCGCCGCCCACTCGCGCGTCCAGGTAGAAGCCCATGGCCAACTCGAGATCGTGCGAGACCCACGTGAACCATCGCTTAATGTCGAAGGTGCCGAGCGAGCCGACCATCTTGGGCTTCAGCTGGTAAGACGGCACGTAGACGCCCGTGCGCAGGAGGTGCAAGATGGTGAACAGGCTCACTTTGGCGCCCGGGCCGAGCGAGGCCGCTTCGTCACGCATCGGCGGGGCCAAGTTGGCGAGGCGTAGGCCGAGGAGCATCTTGCCGGCGAGGAACTCCTTGACGCCCGCCCCGGCCGCGTCCATCAGCATGGTCTCGCACTCCACCCACGTCGGCGTCGACGCGTTCTTGACAAAGGCGTTCCAATCGTAGAGGGCGAGCGCCCGCGTGACCGCCGGGCCGGCGCCGCAACCCTGGTACCGCCGCTTGAAGATGCACTGAAATGGGCCCTCCCTGCCGGCCGCGGTGCGCTGCTGCTCCATGTGCTTGAGCTCGGCTTCGAATTTTGACGAGTCGCCGGCGACGAGCCCGGCCAGGAGCCCGGGCGTCTTGACGAGGTGCTCCCACGCCGCCGTCTTGAAGAAGGCGCGCATGCACGCGGCGGTGCACCGCTCGGCGATCGGGGACGTGGCAGCGGCGGCGGCGAGCCACGTGGTCGTCGATTGCGCCCCGAGCTCGCCGCCCGGCACCGCACATGGCACGTAGGCATTCGAAATGTCGGCCCACATGCCACGGAGCGCCGAGCCGAGCGTCTTGGCCTCCTTGCACGAGAGGAGCGACAAGAGGATGGAGTCCACCGCCCCGGGAGCGAGGAGCGCCGCGGCGAGACGGGCGGCGCGGCGCTCTTCTGGCGCGTCGGCGGCTTTGGCGGCGGCGGTGGCGGCGGCTTTGGCGACGGGGGTGGCGACGACGGCGGCGTCTGCGGCGGCGTCTGCGGCGGCGTCTGCGGCGGCGTCTGGAGCGGCGTCTGGAGCGTCTCCGTCTGCGTCTGCATTGTTCAGCCCGAGCAGCATGTCCTGCAGCGGGCCCGAGTGGCCCTCGGCGACGCCCAGGCGCAATGCCGCGTCCACGCTCGGGCACGCGTCGGTGCTCATGCCGAGGGACCTGCAGAGCTCGCTCACGCCGGGCAGCACCTGGGCGGGCGCATTCGTCCCGGGCAGCGGGCGCCACTTGCACGCATTTCGCTCGCGCCGCTCCTCGCGCAGCCGTCGCAGATTTGCGTTCACCTCGTGCGTCTCGAAGGCCTTGCGCATCTCCGCCGGCGTGGCGAAACTCGCCCATCGCGAGTTGGCGTGTTTGGATGCCGCGTCCGGCGCGTCGCTCAGCCCGGCGCACTCCATGTCATGATCCGAAAATGGCAATAGGCCCTCCATGACCATCTGCTGCATCTTCCGCACTTCGACATAGGGCTCGCCGGCGTCGCCTCGTCGAAGCTGGCTCAGCATCGGCTCGTGCCCCTGCGAGATAAGCGAGTGCCGTAGCCCAATTTGGCCCGCAGCGAGCGGGCGCGCGCTGGTGACCACATGCGGGCGGGATCTGAGGTTTGCAACGACCGTGTACTCCGGCGGTATGAAGCCCTTGCCGTACCGAGTCGGCTCGCCAAAGCACGCTGGCAAACATTCGACGCGCCCGCCTGCGGCCTTTACAGCATCCGCTTCGCGCTCGTCGAGGAGGTCCGCTTCGAATTCGCCGCCAAGGAGATTGTCCGCGGCGATGTCGAGGATTGCGAGGCCATCGCGCAAATCGTATTCGTCGACATGCCTGTTCAGGAGCGCCTTTAGCTGGTTGCCAGCAGCAGGTGCTGCTCCCGCTCTGGCATCTGCGGCTGTGTTTGCTGCCGTCGCCTCGTCCGCCTCAATGGCTGGAAGCACGGCGATGTTCATAGTCCCCTGGGAGAGTGGGATCTCCGCCACGATCCTGGGGTTGAACTCGACCGAATCGCGCTCGTCGGTCACCGCCTCGTGGTTCTCGGGGAACCCGAGGGAGACCAGCACGCGGCGACGAGTGTCCGCGCACAGCCCCTTGAGCACCACTTGCCCTGGCCGCGTCATGGCCTCCAAGTACTCGATCCGCTGCGCCAGCACATCGTTGGTCTCGGCTTCGTGTAGCGCGAAGGCCCATGCACCTTCGAGCCTTTGCTCGATGTGCCGCCCCAGGTACTGAGGGTGCAGCACGAACGAGCCTCTCCGGAGGCGCATCACCGGGTAGCGCACAATGCGCTGCCTTTCGGCCACGGACAGATCCATCACCGTCGACGCAGACACGCGCCGCCCATCGAGCACGAGCTCAATGGCGGCGGCGTTTGCGCTGTCTTGGTCCGCGACTGTGGTGCCAAAGTGGAACTGCTGCGTCACCGACGTGTCCCGGCCCGTTTTCGTGGCCTGTGTCCGCTGTGGTGGCAAATCGCGTTGCATCCGAAGGAGGTCGCAGGCCACCAAGGTGGGCGCCACCGGCGGCTCTCTGACATCAGGCGATGGCAGCGGCGGTGGCGGCGGCGAGGGCGATGGCAGCGGCATGGGGTCCTCGGCGGTGGGGGCAACGCCAGCCAGGAAGGCACGAATCTCGCTGTGCTGCTTGGCCCGATCCACCGTGGCGGGAGCGCGCCGCGCCGCCACGCAGCCCTGCAGCGCTTTGCCGCCGCTGATGAGCCTTAGCGGTTCTTTTGCTGCCCTTGAGACTTCCTTCTTCCGGCTGAGCCTTGAGAGCGAGCCACCACCAGGAGGCTTCTTGGGCGGCCGCGCCTTTGCAACGGGCACGATCACTTCGGCGAGAATCTCCAGGTCGGAGTCGACGAAGCTGTCGTCCGAGCGCTCGTCCTCCGACAGAGCCTCGAAGCGACGGTCGTTGTCGTCGTCGTCGCTGTCCGAGTCGAAGATGATGTCGGTGCGCAGCGCACTCGAGCGCACGGTCATCGACTCGGTGCCCTCCTCGGTCGCCACTTCGACCTCATACGAGTGCCACCATTCACAGTGGGCCGCCCGCTCCGAGGAGCGAAGCATCTGATCCCAAAATGCTGCGCTCTTCGAGAGCTCGGTCGCCGGGCTCGCCGCAGACGAGAGCCGCGCCGCATACGCCTGCTTCATGGCACGACTGGCGTGCAGCCGCCATCGGTGCTTGTTGTGCGACAGACGAAGGCCGTGGGGGTACTCAAAGTGGCCCCAGTTCAAGATCTGACGAACGACCGTGCCCACTACGGGGCGCTCGCCGTCGATCTCGAGGACGACCTCGGCGCCAATCGGGTGCTCGAACTCGTCGGGCGCGCCAAGCTCTTCGAATGCGTCGCGTGCACCGATGGCCTTGGCGGCGCCGCGACGAGGGCGCAGCCCATCCGAGGCCTGTACGCGGCTGAGCGGGCCGCCGGGCGCGAGCTCATCCCCATCGGCGGGCATGCACCTCGGACAGCTCTGCGAGCCGTACACGCAGCGCACGGTGCAGTGGCCGCAGGGAGCGCCCGAGGTATGGAGCTCGAGCTGCTCATGGCAAAACGACCATTGCGCAAAGTGCGCGCGGCTCAGGAGGTTGCCACGGTACGGCCTGCCTGTGTCCGGCGTCCACGTGCCGTCGTCCTCGCGCTTCAGGTCGATGTCGACGACATGGACAAAGTCGGTGCCGGCTTCGGGCGGTCCATAGGACCGAACGCACCCCGCGAACACGCCCGAACGGCCGTCGATTTTCACAGGTTGCTCCTCGGTACCCAGCATCACCCTCCATCCGACGAGCAAGTGGCCCTGTGGAGGGACGCCCTTGACGTTCCGGCGCGGTGCTTTGAGCCCATCCTTGTCGGGGCGGACAGCCGGTACCTCGCCCGCCGCGTGCAGACTGGCCGAGGTGGAGGGGAGGGTCTTGCGCTTGCTCTGGCTGTGGCGCCCGCCCTGAAGCCGCTCCCACTCGATGGCCACCGATTTGTTGTGCTTGGCAGTGGCCGCTTGTTTGCGGAGCAGTTGGGAGCGCGTGGCGTCGCGGCTTTTACGCGACCGGTCCGCTGCATGCGCCCTCTTGAGACCCTTGATCAACGCCCGGGCGTTGGCGACCAGTTCCGATTGGGCCTTGGCCATCTGTGCCCATTGCGATTTGCTCGCCTCCTCGGGCTCTTCGAAGGCTATGTTCGCCGCCCCCTCATCTGGCGGCGGTGGCTGACCATGGATGTGGGCGAGTGTTTCGTTCAGCTGGGCCATGGGCCGGAGCACAATGGCCTGACACAAGCTATGAGTGAGCGCGAGGTAGCCGAGAAGGCGGGTGTACTCGAGCCAGTGGGCAGCGAGTGACGCCGTGCCCTCCTGGCGCACGCGCGCTTGCAACGTGCGTGCCTTCGAGCGCACGAAGATTGCGCGAAGGAGGGATGTGATCCGGCGCGCAGCCGTTGCACGAGCACGGGCCGTCGCATGCTCGGCCGCTGCCTGCTCGGCCGCCGCCCTCTCTATTGCTCTCTCGGCATTGGACTTTAAGGCCATGTAGAACGCGTGCCATTGTTGTGCCCCCTGTGGCTGCCCCGAGTTCGTAGCGAGGCTCCGCACAGGCTCGTTCACCGAGGCCGAAGACTTGCGCTTTGCTGCTTTGGAAGAGGCGCCCGGCGCGCCCTCGGCGGCGGATCGGACGCGTTTGGTGCCGAGAGACGCGCTTGGCCTGACGCTCAGGTCCGATGATGAAGAGGGCGAGGAGGAGGGCGACCCCCCTGTAGCCGATGGCGAACAAGAATCCGCTCGGGATGCAGCAGAGGATGGTGATCGCGACCGAGAGCGCGAGAGGCTCTTCGAATGAGGTCGACGACGGACCATTTTCTTGGGCGCAGCGTGCACGCGAGGCGCCGCTGCCGTGCCTCCAGCTCGGGCATCCGTGACACGATCTACGCTCTGCTTAAACCTCACCGCCTGCGCCTTGATCCGCTCCAAGTCGTCCGATAGCTTCCGCACCTCGACGCGCCAGTCGCCCGGCGGAGGCCACGCCACTTTCCAGACCGAGGAGGGCGCGGCAGGCTCTGGCGGAGTTGATGAGTCTCCCGCGGAGGCGACGGTTGCTACGGCGGCTGCTGCTGCTGCGGCTGATGGTGATGATGCTGATGATGATGATGCTGTTGCTGATGAAGATGCTGTGGGAGTTGCTGTTGTTGTCGCTGCCGAATCGCCACCGCCGCTGCCCGCCATCGCTGTCATCATCAGCTTCGTCGGAAACTTTTTCGTCGAGGAGGAGGGCGACCCCCCTGTAGCCGATGGCGAACAAGAATCCGCTCGGGATGCAGCAGAGGATGGTGATCGCGATCGAGAGCGCGAGAGGCTCCTCGAATAGGGTCGACGACGGACCATTCCCTTGGGCGCAGCGTGAACGCGAGGCGCCGTAGCCGCACCTCCAGCTCGGGCATCCGTGACGCGATCCACGCTCTGCTTAAACCTCACCGCCTGCGCCTTGATCCGCTCCAAGTCGTCCGATAGCTTCCGCACCTCGACGCGCCAGTCGCCCGGCGGAGGCCACGCCACTTTCCAGACCGAGGAGGGCGCGGCAG
>Ga0210247_102213_pt1 | contig 12410 bp, 10 predicted proteins | sample ChrtobMetP3_16mM_FD_155449 | JGI IMG/M metagenome (GOLD analysis project Ga0210247, IMG submission 155449) | Chrysochromulina tobin associated microbial communities from unialgal haptophyte culture, Seattle, Washington, United States - P3_16mM | ecosystem: Host-associated > Algae > Haptophytes >...
AGTCCGCCTTGAAGACGGCATCGATGGTCTCATCGTAGACCACGCTGAAGGCAGCGCGGGCCCGCGAGGTCGCGCCTGCATCCAAGGCCACATCCGAGCCCGCCGTCGAGCTCCCGCCACCACCGTGGCTAGCATCGCTTCCAGCACCGCCGCCATTGCTGCCACGTCGGCCGCTGGGACTAGAGGAGGGTGGGCTGGGCGGGCTCGAGATGGGAGGCGACTCAGACACGTCGTTTCGATTCATGTTGGCGGGGTGAAAGGAAACGCGAACTACAGTACTTGTGGTCCTTCAGACCGGGGCTTTCGACTTGGGCAATCTCCGGAAATTGGAACAAACGGAAATGGGTTTTCTCCGGAAATTGCTTATACCGTTGTGGAATGAACTTTTGGGGTGAAAGTGTTACATGAAGACTCACCTCTCGCGCGCCGCGAAGCTTGCATGGTCACGCCTGCGGGGCGCTGGTGAACTCACGAGCTTAAAACATGATGGTGTTGTCATGGTACTCTCTCAAGGCGTGTCACCTACGGATGCATGTGCTGCCTTGACAGAGCTTTGCGATCCTTGGGATAAGTGTCTGACAGGTCCCAAAAGTCCGAGTGGAAAAACTTCCAAATCGGGAAAGCGATAGCATGCCGTCGCTGCCCGTGCTGGTCGCTGTCATGCTCCTTGGCTTCCCACCTTTCCTCAAAAATGAAGATGAAAGCTTTCAAGAGTTCATCGACAGAGTACTGCAAGCTCACAACGAAGCTGGCGACCTCAACAACAAGCTCCAAGGCATCACGAGTCCACAAGATCCACGTGCAGGCGTCAGCGGCCCACCGCCGCTGCCGCCGCTGCCGCCGCTGCCGCCTTTGCAGTCGTCATCACCGCCGCCACATTCACGCCATGGCAGCGATCTGCTGCCGCCACCTCCTCGGCCGCTGCTGTCGCCGTCACCGTCGCCACCTCCTCTTCATGGCGGCGATCAGCCGCCGCCACCTCACGTGCAGGTGCTAGTCATTGTCACCGACCACGGAAGTGGCTCGTCCACCTTTGGGGAGGCGCTCGAGACCCACCCGTGCTTGTTCAACTTGGCCGAGCCGTTCAGCCCGGCGGAGCGGATCTGGTCCAAGAAGACGGTCACCGAGTGCAGGTACAGTGACGACGGCTCGAACGGAACTGACAAGGGGGCGATCTTCGAGGATGGCATCCTCAAGCATGCGGACAACCCCAAACTCACCTTCAAGATCGAGAAGATGCTCCAGCAGAGGTTTCGTTCGGTGCCGTTGCCTGACTTTCACGTGGACACCGCCTCGCTCTACGAAGGGCTCCGCTGCAACCTTGCCGAGTACTTCGTACGCATCCGTGATCTCGTCTGTGCGAAGATACCCGCCGACGTGTGCCCTCCGTCCAACTGCACGGTCGCATTCAAGCTGTTCCCGCAGTACCTCAACGGCGCGACGCGTGGACAAGACGTGAGGACGGACACGGAGGACAAGTGCTTGGCAGCGAGGAACGAGGTGGGCGCTGTGGTGGGCGCTGTGGATTGCTTCGGAGTGCATCTGATTGCCCCCTTAATCAGGGAGCACTCTCGGAATGGAAGGAGGAGCCTCGATTGAGTCTGAGTGCATCTGAGTGCATCTGAGTGCCCCTGAGTGCCCCCCCTCCCCCCCCTCATCAGGTCGCACTGTCGGAATGGAAGCAGACGCTCGCATCCCTCGCGGCCGATCCAAAAATCGCAACACTCCATCTCAACCGGAATGAACTCGCGCGCCAATTTGCAAACTTCCACCGCTTCAGCCCCGTCAACGCCGAGTTCGACTGCGGCTTCCCTCGCGTCCCCACGCCGTTCGCCACCATCGCCAAGGACCAGACTGACTGGCAGATCCAGGTCGAAGACTGCTGGAGGAGCGTCCCAGACGCAGCCAAGTGCCTCGGCGACGCCCTCCGGCTTGTCAACTTGTCGGCCGACTGCCCTTATTCGCACGACAAGGGGGGCATACTGACGACTGTAGGGGACAAGGGCGCGCAGGTGATGTCCGGTTTCGGAAAGGGGGGCGATGTGCCGGGCGCCAGGCTCACAGAAAAGGACCTCAAGCCGGACAGTCAGACGTGCTCGACGGACCCCCTCGGCATCTTCCAGCGGCTAGAGGGCTCCGACGTCAGGCTCATAAGGGTAGAGCCCTCTATCCATGCCGCCAGCATACCCTATGGGTCTCGGCTTTTCACCCAACGCCATGCCGCACAGGGTGACCCTCTGTAGGTGGAGGTGAGAGGATTGGAGTTGAGTTGGACTCAGCATGCTCAGCTCGGGTTCCATCGTAGCGCACCGGCCGTAGCGGTGAACCATACGCGAACCAGCGTTGTCGCGAACGCCTTTTTGGGCGGACCGTCGCGCGTTCATGCCAAGTTTGAAATTCGTTTCACAGCGCAGCAGTCGGCCGTCGCGGCAGAAAAGCGTCGCGGGGCTGCGCGGAGCTTCTCGATCAAGGCCAGATTCGAACACATATGTACTTCGCGCGAGCACTCGCCGTCCGAAGTGTGGTACAAGCAAGCCACCCGCTTGCTTCCAAACGCATGCAGCAGCGTTCATGGGCTCGTGGAATTTTCCTTCCACCTGGGCCGCCCGCCGAAGGCAGCAAAATTGGCTTCACGACGTACGCCATGTGGGGATTGTGTGCTGTGGTGGTCGGCGTTTGTTACGTTTTGGAGCAAAACGAGGCACCGAGCAAGAGCAGTTCGTTGCCCGTCGATGTTCAGCGAGTACTGCCATCAGGCGCCTACCTCATGAGTGCGCGATGCGCGCTAGTGCAGAAGCCACGTGCTCCCACACTGCTTTCCATGCTTACTGCTCCGTGCGAGTCGCGTGGATCGTGTGCGCAGAGGATGGCAGCGTGCGCCAACCGATGGCTCAGGAGCGGTAGAGACGGGTTCGAAGGCATGCGACCTCCAGTCGAGGCACAAACTCTAGGCAACCCAACGGCATCACGGACCCGGGAGAGGCTGCAGTCTAATATTTACTCCCTGAGCGGCGATCTGTCGTGTCGTACCGGACAAGGTCCGGATAAGGCGTGAACGCAGCGTAGCACCGATTCATAGGACACCGGACCTGGACGCTGGACCACACACAAAACACCCCACCTTTGATGAGTGCCGTGATTGGCACAGCCTCTCGAACGTTGTTGTGCGGAGAGGCTGTGGGAGGCACAAGACACGATCTTAAGTTTGGGGTAAGTTTAAGTTTGAGAGAATGAAACCGTTACACGCGCGCGGGCTCGGACGGAGCGGCGGTGAGGCATTAGCGATGGACGAGGAGCCAGGGCGGGACAGCCCGACGAGCAGCCCGACTGGCAGCCCGACCCGTGTGCGCCCCAAGAAGATCCGGACAGGATGGGGCAAGATTCACGAGGAGACGAGCGTACGCTTCCACGATATCAACTATGCGTGGCCCCTGGGCGTGGTTGGCCTGCCGACCAAGGAGCCCGAGTCTGCGTGGACGGTGGGCTCGCGTCCGACGCGCGAAGAGAAGAATTGGATCTCCTCCAGAGGCACTGCGTGGCCGCAGGGCACGCCGGAGGCGTTGTGGCTCCACGCCGTGCCAAAGGCCACACGTCCCGCCTCGGGCGACGAGGCTGTCCGTGCGGAGAGCGCCGCGATGCTCCGGCTGCGTGTCTTGCTGCCTGACAGCCACGCCGCACCGTCCGCCGCGCGTCGCGAGGAGCTGTGGCAGCGGCTGAGCGGCGGACGCGACGCGGTAGATGTGGCCGACATCTTCAACGCGTTCGCCAGTTTTGCGCGTGGCGCGGGCCTCATTGAGATCGTGCCCGAGGACGAGCCCTCGCCGAAGCGGCTGATCTTCCTGCGCGCGGCGGTCTACGCAGCCGCGGACGAGTGCGGCCTTGAGGAGGAGGGTCCGCCTTCACCAGGAGGGACGTTGTTCAAGACGTTCCACCGCTCGCGCTTTCGGGTGCTGGTCCAGCGCATGCACCAGTACCTGGAGTCGTACGCCGTGCTCGCCGACGAGATCTACGAGCCCGGAGGCCGGGTGAACCTGCATAACTTCGAGCGACTTCTCACCAGTGTGCGGCACGAGCTCGCGCTCCGGCATCGAGGTCCGCCCTTGACAGCGCTGCAGCTCTTCGACTCTCTCTCGAATGCCGGTGAGGCCTTCATATTGTTTGACAAGCTCGCGCGCTGGTCGATGCGGCAGCAAATGGTGCGGCCGGGCAGCGGCGCGCTGGTGCGGGCACGCCGATGGGCAGCGCATGATCTCGATCCCAGTAGCGCGGGATGCGGCGGCATGTACAGCTCGGTACAGCGCCTGATTGCCACTGATGACCTGCCTTGCGCCCTAAGTCGCGCGGGAAGCGACGGCAGCTCGGTAGATGGCCTCTTATGTTGAGCGCCTCTGAGTGCCTCTGAGAGCTTCTGAGAGCTTCCGATTGCTTCCGATGACCGCTGATTGCCTTTCTCGTCAGGTACGATGCCGCCCACGGAGCGCCGACGAGCCGTTGACGTCGCGGTCAAGGCCGCAAAGCGCTCGGGCGGCGCGTACCGGTAGCCGTACCGGTAGCCATCCCGTCGGTGGTGGATACATCTCGTCGATCTCGCCGGAGCATGATTCGGATGGAGCCTCACCGGCGCCCCGCCAGCAGGCGCCCTCGGGGGGACGTCACCACATTCACATTCACAGTCGCCAGCAGGCGCCCTCGGGGGGACGTCACCACACGGGCCCGCGCGCACGGCCCGTGTATGACCCGAGCACCCCGCGCCCTCGGCTCCCTCCGCCCCCTCCGCGGGACGCGAGGAGCCCTTATCATTGGGTGCCCACGACGGCGCCGGATCGGGCTCGATCGACGGAGGCCGCGGCGCCCACGACGGCGCCCGATCACGACGGATCCCCCTCCCATGCGGGCTCGCCCTCGGCTGCCGCCAGCGTCGTGAGGAGCGCCCACGACGGCGCGGGGGACGGTGCTCGGGACGCGCGCCGTCATGAGCGCCCCTCTTCGGCGCCGAGCGTCGTGCCGAGTGCCCAAGACGGCGCGACAAGCGCGGACGCGTACGCAGCCATGCGGCTCGAGGCGCGGCGGAAGTCCCAAGTCTTGAACCATTTGCAGCCACCTTCATCAGGGACGCCTTCCCGATTAGGGACACCTTCCCGATTAGGGACAGGGGCGGCGAACGCCGAGGCGGCAGAGGGGAGGGGAGGGGCGGCCGCATCGGATCTGCTTCGCGGGACCGTCTATGGATCGCATCGCGGCGGCGGCGGCGGCGGCGGCGGCGGCGGCGGCGGCGGCGGCGGCGGAGGCGGAGGCGGCGGCGGCGGCCATCCGTCCTTCGCGACCGAAAGCGCTCGTCTCGGCGCGCGCTCCGGAGGCATCCCACGCTACGTGACCGACACGACGCGCGCGCCCGAAGCGACGCGGCTCGGGGGAGTGCCGATCCCATTCACACCGCCGAGTGTGGCGGTGCACGGGCGCGGACGCGTTGCCGCGGGCACCATCCTGGTCTCCGTCAAGCCTCAGCTGATCCGGCTAGATGGGCCCGTGCCCAACGTATTGACTATGCAGCCGCGCCCACCGACCGAAGTGCACGGCGGGCTGCGTCATCGGCCGCGCTCGGCGCCGTTCGCCACCTCGAGCGCCGTCAAGGTCGCGCAACAGCGAGCGAGCGCCATGGCGAGCGCGCCCGGGCCCGCGGCTGATCGGGGGCTGCTGGGGCCGTGGAGGGCGGGCGGAATAAGCTATTCGACGAGCGGCGGGATGAGCTGACGGGCGTGTAGTGTGTACGCCGGTCCGGTGCCCCGGTGTGTCGACTTCTTACTTTTGAAGCCTGTGAACACAGTTGACGGGACCCTGAAATCGGCGTCGCTCGGGTCCCAGCCCCTTGCTCGGGTCCGCCGCGTCGCGGGCGGCCACATGGGCTCATCGCCCGACGCGCGACGCCCACCACCCTCAAATTTCGGCTGGCGATTCCTCACTTTGCTTATCATTGTCTGGTACAGCTTCTCGCTGCTGGCCATCTGCACGTCCAAGGTCATCCTTGACTCGACTCCATGCGCCGCTAGCCTATGCGCACTGCAGCTCGGCGCGGCAGCATTGGGGTGCCAGATTTGGAGCCGGTTGACGCCCCGTGGCAAGGATCACGATGAGCATGGGCGAGGCCCGGCGCCGCTGACAGTCGCCGAATACGGCATAGTGTGCATCATCGCACTTTCATACAGCTCCGGCTTCGTCTTTACGAATGCGGCCTACGAGTTTGCGGCGCCTGCGTTTGTGGAGACTGTGAAAGCGGTCGAGCCACTCTCGACCGTGGCGCTCGCCACCGCCATTCTTGGCGAGCGTGAGCACATGCTCACCTTGTGCTCGCTCGTGCCGCTCGTCCTGGGCGTGGCGATGGCCTCGGGGCTCGGGGAAGGTCACTTGGCTGCCGCCTTCTCTGCTGCCGGGATGACGCTCAGTCTCGCGAGCAACCTGAGCTTCTCCGCGCGTGCGATTGCGACGAAGCAGCTGCGGACGGCGCATCCGAGTGTCGCAGCGGTCCGATCCGACCTCGTGCTCTTCTACCACGTCTCTCGGCTGGGCGTCCTTTGGTTGCTGCCGATGGCAGGATTGCTCGACGCGCGAGCTCTGGTCTCGGCGCTCATCGGCGGGAGCGGTGGCACCGACGATGGTCACAATAGCAGCAGTAGCGGAAGCAGCAGCAGCAGCAGCAGTAGCGGAAGCAGCAGCAGCAGCAGCACGAGCGACGTGGGTGATGGTGGCGAGGCCGATGGTGGCGGCGGTGCCGATGGCCATGCCGTGAAGCCGCAAGTGCTGCTGCTCATCATACTCGTCAACACGGCCTCGCACGCCGCATACAATGCGATTTCGTTTGCTGTGCTCAATCGGGTCTCCGTCTCAAGCCACGCGGTGCTCAACATTGTGCGACGCGTCTTCATGATCGGCGGCACCGCGCTCATCCTCGGCACGCCCATCTCCACTTACAACTGGTTAGGCATCGCCGTCTGCGTCGGAGGCTGCCTCGCATTCGCCAAGGGCAAGAGCGGGCCGCAGCCCGTGGCGGCGCGCAAGAGCGCCGCTAGCATGGCGCGCAGCGCGCGCGTACACAGCGTCTAGGCTCTTAGGGATATTCAGTTTAGAATGCGGCTTAGGAGGCGTGTCGGCTGTCGCCGAGAGGCTCTGGAGAGTTCTCTCCGCTCTGGGACGACGAGCGCCATCGCCGAGCTATCGATGGTTGCGAATTCGAGTGTCGTACGTATTCCGTTAACATTCATAGCTCAACGCGAAAAACGGTAAGCAGAAAGCACGTTCTTTGCGCAAACCGGTTTGAAATGTCGATCGAGATAGACAATCCTTAACTTCCTAAGAAACGCTCCGACTTTCATACGGCCTCGACGGCCTGGGGACCTTGCCCTTCAGCCGGCAGTCCGCTCGCCCTTACAGTTACGCTCACCCCTCGCCCGACCGTTTCGTCGGACAGTGCCCGACTCAGGCTGATCGCAAGCGGCGAGCGCGCAAGACTCACGTGCGAGGCCAGCATGCCCACAGCCAGCTGCGTGCCCGCGGTGGCGACGCAGATGACAATGCAAAGCCACGGCCTGTCGCGCGCCTGCTCCTTACCCGCTCGATTCGCTGCAAACCCGAGCGTGCCTAAGACGGCCAGCAGCACGATGCATGCCGCGTCGATCGCCCACTCAGCGCACCGTGTGGAGCCAGGCGGGAAAAGGACCACGAGGAAGTTGAGAGCGTAAGTGAGCGTCCAAACCAGCGTCCAAGCGACGGCGGCGGCGTAGAAGACGTGCGCGAACCCATACCAGAGGCGTGCCCCACTGCTTCCCAAGCCGGCTGCCATCCACTCCGCATTGGTCACCAGCGCGAGCGTCGACACGGAGTCATAGAACGAGATCATGATCGCGGTCCCGACCAGCGCCAGCAATCGACGCGTCGGCGCAATCGAAGCAAAGCCGGCCGCCGTCACGGCGCGTGCGACTTTGGTCTGGAGCACATTCTCAAACCGACCGGTACCGGTACCCGTCGAGCTGTCCGTCGAGCTGTCTGTCGAAATGCCCGTATGTGGCTGGGGCTGGGGCTGCGGTTGTGGCTGGGGGTGGGGCTGGAGCTGGGGCTGGAGCTGGGGCTGGGGCTGGGGCTGGGGCAGCTGCGGCAGCTGCGGCAGCTGCGGCTGCGGCTGCTGCGGCAGTTGCGGCTGTGGCTGCTGCGGCAGTTGCGGCTGCGGCTGCTGCGGCAGTTGCGGCTGGCTCGAGGCGCGAGAGTAGAGGGCGTCGAGCATCGCGACGACAAGGAGCCGATCCGACTCGACGGAGCACTGCGCTTGGGCCAGCGAGAACGTCGAGATTTGCCTGTGGAACTGCATGCGAGCCATCACTTGCCGTCGGAGCGCATGCATCGGGACAAGGCCGAGAAAGAGACCGAGCAGGGGGGCGACGAAGATCGAGCTCGCCAGCGAGATAGGCGGCAGCAGAAAGTAGATGAGCGTGTACAGGAAGCAAAAGGCGGCGGTGATGAAGGCTTGGGCAGGCTCGAAGAGTGGAATGATCTCGAGCTGCTTCGCGTGCTCCACACTCCCAATGTCGAGGAAGACACCAATCTCGAAGCAGCACCAGAGGCGCGTAAAGTACTCCGGCGACCAGAGCATCAGCATCGTCTGCGAGTTCTGCAGGTAGATGCCGATTCCGTCGATTCCCTGTCAGCGGAGCGCGCTCTCAGTGGCAATCGGTGGCAATCAGTGGCCATAGGTGACGAGTCCCTGTCAGCGGAGCGCGCCTTCAGTGGCAATCAGTGGCAATCAGTGGCAATCAGATGCACTCAGAGGCCATCAGTGGCCATCAGTGGCCATCAGTGGCCATCAGTGGCCATCAGTGGCCATCAGTGACCATCAGTGGCCATCAATCAGCGCACCTGCTGACGAAGCGCGTCATCGTCTTGGCAGATGCAGAGCTTATCAAGAAAGCAACGAGTCGGCCTCGCGAGCCCAGCACGCTCGAGGCGTCCATGCACGTGCTCCCACCCGAAGAGCGTGAGCACAAAACCGACGAGCCCGAACATTTGCGCCCACGGCGACGTGCGGTCCGCGACCAGCTCGTTTATGTCAGACGGGACGGACGTCTGCCGTACCTTGATCTGCCAGGGCAAGTCCAACATGGGCAGCACGCGGGTTCCCACGAGCAGGAGGGCTAGCAGGCAGGCAACATGGGTGACGACGAGCGCCGGCCACAGGCTAAAGCGGAAGAGGAGCGCGAGCCACTTGAGCAGCCGCGGAGCGCGCCACGAGTGGCTGACAAAGTACTCGTACTCATCGCACGATCGCGAGAGTGCGTACTCGCGCTCGCCCGCCTTGTTGGAACGAAAATGTCGCGCTCGCCCACCCATGAGCGTGCCCAGGTTCACACTGCGCTGCACGCGGAGGCCACGCTTCAACGGCGACGTGAGCTCAGGCTGCGGCGGCGTGCTGCGCCGCTGCAGTCGGAATGACGCCTTGACGGCGCGCTGTTTGCGCCACTGCACGAGCTGGTGGACGCCCAGTTCGACGCGGTCTGCAGGACCGTTCGTTCGGCTGGGGGTAACGCCTTCCTGCGCTGTAAAGAAAGAACTCGTGCTGCTGCTGCTACGGCCCGACCGCCACGAGCTGCGATTGCTGGAGCCACTTGGGCTGCGCACGTGCACGGGCGGCGGCCGGTCGCAGGAGACTGCTGCAAAATCTAAAGACGCCACGCACATGTTCATTGCATTCTGCTGACGGTTCTTGTGAACTTCAAGCGATTTCAATTCACAACAAGTCTTTCTTCGTTCGTTTCTTGGGCCCTCTCGGCCAGACACACACCCACAAGCCCCGAGAATGTGTGCGTGGGAGGCGCACACAGTCAAGTAGCCACTTAACAACGGAACCACGATATTTCACACCTCGTACACCGCACGTTCACACAAGTCTCTTCAACTGTAGTCACTCCACAGAAAGTCAACGAAGTCTCAAGTCAAGCGTCAAATCAAAACAAAAACAACAGACAACCGCGTGTCGAAACATTTCCATTGTTGCTTCAAGCTACAACCCAGCCTGCTGAGGGAAGCCCACATATGTGGAAGCCCATCATATCTATTCGTCGGACGCACCCCTAACGGACCCCCCCCCAACCATATCCCATATCGTACGGAACGGAACGACGTGCTCTACATCGTACATGTATAAAGGAAGGCGGGGTATCTCCAAGGACCCATATCGTAGGAACACCGAAGGTCGGTCCACACACCTCCAGACTCCACAGTGCTCCTCCCTCGTCGTGTAGTGGTGCTCTAATGGTCCAGCCCGTCCGGAGTCCTCCAGACCACTACAGACCACGCCCCCTGTGCCATGACCAACCACGCACGCCTCGAACGGCGGATGGACGGATGGACGGAACACCGAGCCAAGCCCCAGCTAGTCCAAGGAAGCCGCAACGTTCTGCGCTACCTGCGCAGCTGGCATCACCCCGTTTGGCCGCGAAATAACGGACTGACTCACTGGCACCCCATGGTCCCATGCCAAGAAAGGGCCATGCTTTAGGACCTCTCGTCGATGGAATCGGGCGATTTCGAGCGCCGCCTCCTCTGCCGACTTGAAGCAGCCCAGGGAGATCCGCAGTCCATCGTGACCCTTGGCCTTGGCTAGGTAGCAACGCGGACCATCCCCCATTTTGCACACGCCCTTGAAATGAGTGCTCTGCGCAGCCGTTGTGCTGCGTGTGAGCGTCAGACCCTCTCGCGCGGCCGTCTGCAGCGCTTCCTCACTCGTCATCGGCGGCTGGGCCTCCTGCTCCACCGCTTGCGCGAGCCTCGACGCTGCTTCGAACCCAAGCCATTTGGAGTAGGCAGTCGCCGCCTCCTTCGGCGTACGCCACATGCCCAGCGACTTGCCCCAGTCATCCCTTGCCTGCCACGGCTTCTTAAACGCCCGTCGACTGCCATTGTAATGCACATTCTTGTACCCCGACTTCGAGTTCCATATGCTGCGCACGAGGGGCCACTCGTGGGGCTCATGGTGCTCATGGGGCCACTCATCACGTGCGACGAGAGACGATGACGTCTCAGCAGCAGCAGCCATGGCCGCGTTGTCCGGTGGTTGCGCTTCGAGTAGCCCGGCAGTTGGCGCCTGAAGCACCTGTCGATGCAGCCGTCCGCTGTGGAAGAGAAGGCTAGAATGGTTGTACGCTGGAGCCATGCGCTTTTGGGAAAGTGACGGATCTTTGGGAGGTCGCTTGGAGGGACGCCTCCATTTTTGAAGGAAGCCTCCTGGTTTCGCGCCTCGTTTCGCGCCTCGCCTCCCTCCTCCTCGCTCGTAGTCCTCATCCTCTTCTTCGTCCTCGTCCTCGTCCTGGTCGTCGTCGTCGTCGTCCTCGTCGTCGTCCTCATCCTCGTCGTCGTCGTCGTCGTCGTCGTCGTCGTCCGAGTCCGAGGCGATCATCGCCTTCGCCTTTTGGCTCGCCTTGGCAGCTGCCGCGCGTCCCGGGCGCGACGAGGCCGCGCGCGGCGCCACCTCCACCTCGTCCTCGTCCTCGTCCTCGTCCTCGGTGGCATCAATGGTAGCCTTCGCCTTGGGCGCCTTCGCCTTGGGCGCCTTCGCCTTGGGCGCCGCCGCTGCCTTTGGCGGCAACGGCGGCGCCGCCGCCACCGCCGCTGTCGTCGATACCGAGGGGCCTCGGCTCACGATCGCCTGGCGCTCGGTACAGCGCGGACAGAACCAATCTCCTGCGGGGAGGTTCTGGAGCGGAGGATCGCAGCAGTAGGTGTGGAGGGCGATCGGGCATGTACCACCCAGGCCGTCGCAGAGAAGCATCGCTTCCTCATCGCCACGGCTGCCGCACTTTTGGCAAGGCACGTCCTCGTCCTCGTCCTCATCCTCGTCCTCGTCCTGGTCCTCGTCCTCGTCCTCGTCCTCGGTGGCGGTGGCTTTGGTGGCAGGACGTGACAGCTTAGCCATGCACGCCCCTGTCGTGGGCTGGAATGGCTTCCGAGACCTCCCACCACGCTCCACGAAGGTAAAGATGCAAATGCCGCTGTGCTTCTCCTCGAGGATGCAGCCAGGCACGAGGCGGCACGGCGCGTACTCGGGGCAGCCACTGCTTGACGCGTCGTCTCCAGTCAGCAAGGCAAGCACGCGTCGCCTCACGCACGTCAGCCTGGCCCGGCTGCCATCATCTGGCTCCCCGCCCTCTTCGCCGCCCGCCTCGCCGCCCGCCTCGCCGCCCGCCTCGCCGCCCTCTTCGCCGCCCGCCTCGCCGCCCTCCTCGCCGCCCTCTTCGCCGCCCTCCTCGCCGCCCTCTTCGCCGCCCTCTTCGCCGCCCTCTTCGCCGCCCTCTTCGCCTCGCAGAAATCTTTCCACGAGAGGATGGAGATGCTTTGCCACACGCTCCTCGGCACTCCCCTCGACACCCTCG
>Ga0210247_102220_pt1 | contig 12379 bp, 5 predicted proteins | sample ChrtobMetP3_16mM_FD_155449 | JGI IMG/M metagenome (GOLD analysis project Ga0210247, IMG submission 155449) | Chrysochromulina tobin associated microbial communities from unialgal haptophyte culture, Seattle, Washington, United States - P3_16mM | ecosystem: Host-associated > Algae > Haptophytes >...
GGAGGAGGAGGAGGAGGAGGAGGAGGAGGAGGAGGAGGAGAGGAGGAGGCGGCGGCGGCGGAGGAGGAGGAGGAGGAAGTGGTCGTGGTGGTAGTGGAGGAGGAGGGGGAGAGCGAGGGTGATTGGGCACTTACATCCCCACGCGTAGACCCAATCAGGCGAGATCCAAAAGTAGGACCACTTGCCCGGCATCGGGAAGCCCAGGAAGGAGGCGAAGCATCGCGCCGAGACGATGGTGAGCGACGAGACGAGCGATGACTCCACCAGGTACACCCACGCATACTTTTGGCAGTACTGCTCGTGTACATACCGGTACATGAGGAAGAGGCCGACGACGACGATGGCGATGAGGATCCAGAAGCCGCCGGAGACAACGACCTCGGAAAGGCCGGTGCACGTCTGGCCAGGTGGCGTGTGGACGCACGTGGGCGTGATCGGCGGCTGGGGCTCGCCCACCTGCGAGAAGACCACGCAGACCACGCCTACGATGATGAAGGTGATGCCGATGGCGTCTTGCCGAAGGAACGGCTCGCCCAGCAACAGGTGGGCAGCAACCGCATTGAAGACGACCGTCAAGCAGCCGAGCGGCGTCACGAGCGTAGCCGGCGCGTACCCGAGCGCCGCGAGGTTCATGATCTCGGCCACAAGGTTGCCGATCGTGCCCACCCACCAGAGTGGGATCTCCATGAAGCTCACCATCGGCTGGCCAGTCGAAGGGTCCGTGTTCTTGATGTGCACGTACTTTTGGACGTTGAGCGCCGCGCAGATCCCAGCGGAGGCGAAGACGACGAGCCCGAAGCCGATCATGTCGCTCAGCAGCGCGCTCATGCCCGCAGGCGGAGGAGGCGGCGGCGAAGGAGGCGGCGGAGGGGAGCGTCTTGGGCGGTGCGGCGGCTCGGGCGGGAAGCGCGGCGGCAGCGGAGGGTGTGAGGGCGGCTTCGAGGGCGGCTTCGGGGGCGGTGTCGAGGGCGGCGGGAACGGCGGCGGCGACGGCGGCGGTGGTGACGGCGGCGGCGAGGGCGGTGGTGATGGCGGTGGGCTCGGCGGCGGCGGGGAAGGTGACGCTGCCAGCTCCAAGCCTTGGTCCTTTCCAGACTCGACGTTCGAGCCTTTCGTGGACGGGATGCTCGGTGAGCCACCGACCGCGAGGCGCTGCGCAGTGGCCAGGGCAGCGAGCGAAAGGAGAACCGACCAGCGGGCATTCGCCATACCGTCGCTCTTCGGCGATCCCGCTCGGAAGGGATCTGTGAATATTCACAGCCCTTCCGTCGAAATAGGCTCCACTCTCGGACTTGACGCGTGGCAGCTAGCTCCCCGCACGCCCGCCCGCAGCGACGCGCCGCAGCGCCGCGCCTAGTCCCGTATTGTCGGGATCTCCAGTGCTGACTTGTTTAGTTGGATATTGTCCAACATCTTACGCATTGTCGTAGCTATGTCGTAGCCGCATATGATCCGCATGGGCACGCACCATCAAATCGAGTCTACACTCAGTTAATCACTTTGACTTTCTCGGTACGAAGTCAAGTTACAAGTTTCACGCAATTCCAATTGGTTTCACGAGCGGCCGCAAGAAACGCGCCGGGGTCCCCACAACACAACACGAATCTCAACACGCCTCTCTCAGTCACCTTATCATAAACTCAGGCATCGAGATCGACGTCCAGGTCCTTGAGCGCATCGGTCGCAATCTTGCCCGCGAAGGTGATCGCGCCGAGCGTGGCCGCCACACCCACTCCGAGTAGCACCGGATCGAAGTCGGCCCCGTTGATCACCACGTCCGCGCCCACCGAGCCCGCTGACACGTAGGCGGCGACCGCGGGAAAGCTGCCCAATAATGTGCCGACGCTGAACGCGGCGGCGGGCACGGGCGAGAGGCCAAAGACATAGTTGGCCCACGCGAAAGGCAGCACTGGCGAGAGGCGCAGCAGCGTGATCAGCGTGAGGGACGTCCCGAAGCCCGCGCTCCCAAAGGCTTTGTCGAGCGCCTGAAACTGCTTGGACTCCTTCGTGGCCTCGAGGAGCCCGGCGCGGCCGAGGTTGCGCGCTAGGAAGAAGGAGATGGTCGCCGACATTGTCGAGCACGTGAGCACGGTGGCCGTCCCCTTCACCGCGCCAAAGATCGCGCCCGCTGAGACCGTTAATATGAAGGCAGCGGCGACCGGCACCACCTGAAGGAAGATCGTGGCTGCGGCGAACGCAAAGTAGCCCTCGGTTCCGAGGCCTTGGAAATACTCAATCATAAACCTGACCTCCTCCGCAGGGTTGCTCGTGCCCGTCCACTGCTGCCCGAAATAGAAGAGCGCCGCTGTGCCGCTAAACTGGACGCCTTCCAGGATGAGTGCCGAGGAAGCGAGTGCACCCGCCGCCACGGCCGTCCCGAGCGGCTTCTCCTCGTCTGCCTGCCCCGCCTGTGTCAGTGACACTTTGCCTCTCAACCAGCGCAGTTGCTGTCGCTGGCGTTGCTCCGCTGACGCTCGGCAGTCGCGGCAGGAATCAAAGAGCGGCCCGCCAGCCGTCACGTAGCCGGCAGCAGCACTCAGCAGGCAGACGGAAAGGGTGACGAGTAACCGCATTGACGTCCCAGTCAAGTCAAGGACTCGTCCCACCTCCTCGTCGTGGGCACAAAAACGAGATCAACCTTTATCCGAAGAAGTTCCCTGAGGAATTTCGCAAACTCAAAAAAGGAGTGCCCCACCGTCGGGCGTTTTGTCATCCCGGTGGCGCGTTTGTGATTTGTTTCTCTGAAAAAAAGACTCTATTCACAAAACGCCGTATTGGGCACACCGTGACCCACTCCTGTCTGCGCTGCGGCCTGACAAACCGCGTACGCGCGGCCAGCGCTCCCCTGCGCAAGTGCTCGACCTTGCCGAATTTCGACGCGCGAACGGATCGTTGACCACAGCCACCCATGAAACTTGAGAAGAAATTTGCCTCGGGCGACAAAGTCGAGGTTCTGTCCTCGGAGGAGGGCTTCTCCGACGCTTGGGCGACGGCAACAATTGTGAAAGCTGAAAAAGGGCTCTGGCTCGTCGAGTACAGCAAGTTTGTCGACGGCGATGGAAAAGCACTGCGCGAAACGGTACGCGCCTCGCGAATTTCACACTGGCCGCTGCCGTCCAGACGCCATTGGGCCAGGCTGTAGGCCACCTCGGCCTTTTCCGCATGGGTGTAGCCAGTGTAAGCCCAAGGCCTTCGCTGTGCCTCATGAGCATGCGGTGCACTTTTGGGGAGGACGCTCACCCTTGCCGCGCTCCGGCCGTGACTCCTCAACCGCTGATCTGCTTCGGACGCGCGCGCTGCGCCGCCTCTCTCGCAGGTGCTCCCTCACCGGCTGCGGCACGTGCCGATCTTTCCTGTGCTCTTCAACCCCGGGCCGGGCGTGCGTGTGGAGGGGTACCTTCACGACTGCTGGTGGCCCGGAGAGGTCGTCGAGCAGCACTACCGCAAGGGCTTCCGGATCTGCTTCGACGACGGCGACAACGCGTGGCTCGTGCGTCGCAACGTGCGACCCATGCTACGGCGTGCGCCCGAGCCGGGCACTTGGACACTCCGTGGCGTGAGCAGTGTGAATGGCGTGAGCGGTCGCGAGTCGCAACGGCTGGGCGTGCAGGGCACGCCGCCCTTGCCACCGCCGCCGCTGCGCTTCCCGAACGAGCTCAACCCTCACGTTGTGATCGGCGCGCTGAGGGAGCTCATCGAGGGTCGCGACTGGGCGACCCTCAACCTCGCGACCATCCAGATGGAGGTCGAGGCAACGCTGCTGCCGCACCAGCCGAGCGGCTGGCTCGCGTCGTATCGGCTCTCGCTCGTCGCGGCCCTCGAGAGGGCCCTCGCGTCGCAGCTGCTGCGGCCCGCACCCAAGCGGACTAAGCACCGGTTACTCTCGCCAGCCGCTGGACGCGACACCAAGCGCTCGCGCAACGCCGCGTACTCGCGCGTCGGGCTGCTCTACCGCCCTCTGCTGCGCACGCAGCTGCCGGTCGGCGTGTCGGTCGTGGCCTTGGCGACGGTGCTACGCGGTGTGCGCCGGCTGGCGGCTTCGGCGGAAGAGGCGACGTACCTGCTCCAGTGCATGGGTCCCGAGGTGCTCTTCATGCCGAGCACTGATGAGTGTGATGATGAGCACGATGATGAGTGTGATGATGAGCACGATGATGAGTGTGATGATGAGTGTGATGATGAGTGTGATGATGAGTGTGATGATGAGTGTGATGATGAGTGTGATGATGAGTATGATGATGAGCTCTGATTGCCCCTGAGTCCCGCTGAAGGTCTCGGATGATGGCCTCCCTCAACAGGTGCTCTTCATGCTTGCTGCCGAGCAGCTCGCTGTGCACAACGCGCCGCCGCCCCTCGCCATCACAACGACCAACGCCGCCGCCGCCGCCGCCGCCCGTGCCTCAGGTCGAACCTCCGCCAATAGCGCCGAGGCGCCCGGCCTCGCGGGTGCTCGACACGGCGCTTCTGCCAACGGTGCCGAGGCACCCGGCCTCGTGGGTGCGTCTGGCGTGGGCCATAGCGCCGTGTCGAGCACCGCGCCTGAGGACTCTGTGGCTAGCCTCCTCCTCTCACCGTACCTGCAGCCCGCCGCCTCCGTCGCCGCCGCCGCCGCCACCGCCGACGCCTCCACCATCGCCGCCTCCTCCGGTGCCGCCTCCTCGTCCGCCGCCTCCACCAACGTGATGCGCGTCTGCTCGGCAGATGCGCTTGGGACGGCGCCTACCGGTGCCGACACAGGACCCGATGCGGTCGAGGGCTCCTTCGACGAGGACGATGGCGCGGTGCGCTGCGAGATCCGCAGCGCCGCAGCCGATGAAGGCGGCGGCGGCGGCGGCGGCGGCGGCGGCGGCGGCGGCGGCGGTGGCGATGGCGGCCGGCGCGTCTGTGCGATGTGCTCCGCGTGCATCTTCAACGTCTTCCTACGTGCCGAGCCTTTCCCGGCCGCGGACGGCAATGGTGCGATGGCCGCTGCGGCGCCGCCGGCAGCTGCTGTCCCACCCGAGCCGGGCTTGATCTCGATGGATGAGATAGCTGAGGACGCGATGGACTCTCTCGCCGAAGACGCGATGGAGCCGCTAGCCACGTATGATGAGACCAGCCCTCTTACTCTTCACAGCGGGCCGGCCGATCCTTCTTCCTCTTCACAGCACTCTTCTTCACAGCCCGCCTCTTCTTCACAGCCCGCCTCGGCCAGCCCGCCGCCGACCTCGCCACCCGCCGCTGCGCTCGTCGCCACTATCGACATCTGCCCCGACTGCTGGAGCGCCGTCGTGGGCGGCTCAGCCGAGTGGCCGACGCTGCCAGACGGCACCGAACTGAGCGCGCTCGCCTTCCGCCCCTGTTGTGAGCTGCCGCCGGAGCTCTGCGCCGAGACGTCGCGAAGGCTGCAACATGTGATGACGCCCGAGGTGCTCGCGGCTGCCGCGAACCATGAGTGGTCTGATTGCATCTGAGTGCATCTGAGTGCATCTGATTGCATCTGATTGCATCCCTCATCAGGTGCTCGCGGCTGCCGCGAACCACGCGGCGAGCCGACCGCCGCTCGGCGGACCGCTGAGTGAGGAAGGCTTTCGGCGCTTACTCGAGGGGGACTCACCGCCGACGGGCGTCGCCAGGCTGAACGCGCGCGGACCGGCGCTCAATACGGCGTTCCTCCACCAGTCCGCCGCCGGCCGAGGAGGCGGCGGCGGCAGCAGCAGCAGCAGCCGAGGCGTCGGCGTCGGCGGCGGCGGCGGCGGCGGCGGCGGCGGCGGCGGCGGTGGCGTTGGCGTTGGCCGGGCGCTCGGTGGCAACGGCAAGAACGCGCAGCCGCCCAAGGGCGGTGGCGTGTCGTCCAAGGGCGCGCAGGCTAAAAAGGGCGGTCGCGTCTCGTCCAAGGCAAGCGTCGGCAGCTCCGAAGTGCCCAGCGATGCTCCCTGGATGGCTACCGGGCTCGAAGGGGTGCCCTTCCCCGAGCTCGGCCCGGGCTGGCGGCGTGTCTCACGCCAGCGGCCGAGCGACAAGACCGGCAAGCACGTCGATCACGTCTTCATCGCGCCCAATGGGATGCGATTCCCTTCGAAGATCAAGGCGCAACGATTCCTCGACGGCGAGCTTGGGTTCGACCACGACCACGGGCCCGAGGGGCGCCAGCGCAAGGCTGGCGGCGGCCGCGGCGGCATGGGCGGCGGCCGAGCCGGCGGCGGGGGCCGGATGCCCGACGACTACGACGAGGAGGGTGTGTGGGTCGCCTGCGATCGATGCGACAAGTGGCGCCACCTGCACATCTTCGCGCCGCCCAACGTCAAGAGGTGGGTATGCGAGATGAGCCCGGACTTGGAGCGCAACTATTGCGACGCGCCCGAGGAATCGTGGGAGGAGGCAGAAGAGTGGGTCGAGGAGGACGGCGCCGTACCAAGCGGGGTGAGCGCCGTACCAAGCGGGGTGAGCGCCGTACCAAGCGGGGTGAGCGCCGTACCGAGCGGGGTGAGCCCTGCGGCGAAAAAAGCGCCCGCAGACCCACCTGAAGCTGCTGCGCCCGCTCCGCCGCCATCCGCTGCGCCGCCAGCTGCTGCCGCCGCCGCCGCGACCCTCGCGAGCCACGTCAACGGCCGCATCGGGACCCACGTCAACGGGTGCACGCCCAAGAGCGCCGTGTCGGGCACGTCCAAGAGCGCCGTGTCGGGCGTGTCATCCGGACGGGGCGCCGTGTCGGGCACCGAGGAGGAGAGCGACGAGGAGGAGAGCGATGAGCGCTGTGTCGAGCGCCACGAGTCCTCGCCCTCGAAATTGAGCGCCCTGTCGGGCACCGAGGAGCGCGACGAGTCCTCGCCCTCCAAACGGTGGGCAGGCGCGGCCGACGGCCCGAGCAGCGGCGGCCTCTCCAATAGCCAGCGCTCGGGCCAGCGCTCGAGCAGCCAGCGCTCCAATAGCCAGCGCAGCCGAAAGGATCGTGTGCCGGTGGTGGTGAGCGCGGCGATGCGCCAGGCGCTCGCCAAGGTAGAGGACTGCAACGAGTGCAAGTTCTGCAAGGACAAGCCCAAGAATGGTGGCGCGAACACGATGCGCCAGCGCTGCATCTCGAAGCAGGAGCTGCTGCGCCAGATGATGGCGAGCGAGTCGCAGCAAGATGCAGCGAGATGCAGCGAGACGCGCCAGATGACGGCGAGCGAGCGAGCGGCACCGGGTGGCGGCCGAGAAGCACTAGAAAACGGCAGGCGAGGGGTGGGCACCATCACTACGAAGCAGGAGCTGACGTGGCAGGGCTCTAACGAAGCGCCGGGGTCGGCGGCGCCTGTCATTAACGAAGCGCCGGGGTCGGCGGCGCCTGTCATTAACGAAGCGCCGGGGTCGGCGGCGCCTGTCATTAACGAAGCGCCGGGGTCGGCGGCGCCTGTGCTCGCGTCTCCGGACCCGACTCTCGCGATGGCGCCCGCGATGGCGCCCGCGATGGCGCCCGCGATGGCGCCCGCGATGGCGATGGCGCCCGCGATGGCGATGGCGATGGCGTCGCCGATGGCGCCCCAGATCGCCGCGCCGATCGGGGCAATGGCCGCGCTGTGTTCGGGTCCATTCACAACGGGTCCATTCACAACGCAAGGACCATCCTATGTCCCGAGCGCTGTCCCGAGCGCGTTCGCGGAGCCAATCCTGGTGCCCATGGCGGCGCCGCCCGTGGCCTTCGCGCCACCTGCGACCACAGGCTGCGTGCTGATCTCAGATGGCGCCGCATCAGGCATGCGTGCACCCGTTCATCAGGCGTACTTGATCTCACAGCCTGTGCTGCCCTTGCAGTCGCCCTCGAAGCCCTCGCCGTCGCTGCAATGGCACGCGATGCAGTTCCCAGGGACCACGATGGCGCGCGGGAATGGGGAGGGCGTTGCCGTGCCATCCTCCGCCGTCGTACCCCCGTCGAGCGCCATGCGGCCCTCCGTCACGGCGCAGCCGGTGCATGACGCCCGCCACGGCGCCCGCTCTGCACCCGTCAGCACGCACCCGCGTTGGGACAGCCCCACTGTGAACAACCTCGCTGTGAACAGCCCCACCCGCTTCCTATCGCCACCGCCTGTGCAGATAGAGCCAGCGCCGAGCATGGCGGCGGCGGTGCCCAGCCACGTGGCCGACGGATCCAGCCACGTGGCCGACGGACCCAGCCACGTGGCCGACGGATCCAGCCACGTGGCCGACGGTGAGGCGCGCATGCTACTCGAAGCAGCGGTGCCTCCAATGCCCAATACGACGCTGTGCCACGGTGAGGCGCCCGATGCGGCGCCTATGCTGATCGAAGAGGAAGGCGCGGCGGTCGAGCCGTTGGGAGCGTCGTATTGGGCCGCGGCGCCTGAGGTGAGCAAGTCAGTACCTGGGTCGGCCCCAGCTGTGAAGGCGCCAGCTGTGAAGGCCCCAGCTGTGAAGGCCCCAGCTGTGAAGGCCCCAGCTGTGAAGCTCGAAGAAGTGCTTGACGACGGGGCGAGCAAGGCAACAGGCGAGGCGGCGGGCTATGCCTCAGGCGAGGGGGAGGTGGACAAAGCGGTGGCGGAGGAAGAGAAGGAGGAGGCGGAGGAGTCGGAGGCGGAGGCGGAGGAGGCGGTCAAGGAGGAGGAGACGACGGAGGCCACGGAGCCAGCGGACCACGAGACGCGCGCTGCAGCGAGCGTTGTAAGGAAGCGCAAACAGGTCGTCCCTAAACGCAGCGGGAAGAGCGCGAAACGCAACGCCCTATCGCACGAGGCCAAAGCCGCCGCGAGGACCTCCGCGCCCGCCACCTGCAACGTCGGCGGCAGCTCCGCCGATGTGTGCGTGCGCCTTCAGTTGCCTCTGCCCTCGGATGGCAAGCCGCCGCCGCCGCCGCCGCCGCCGCGCATAGTGAAGCGGATGGGAGAGGAGGCGTGGGCAGCGAACGCGCACGCGCTGCAAGGATATGGGGTGTCATTCCGCACCTCGTTTGGCCAGGGGCAGCCCGTCATCGTCGGCGATGTGCATCGTCGGCTCGACACGGCGGCGCTCGACACGGCGCTCTTGGCGGCAAGCGGCGACTCGGAGACGGTCGGTCCCGGGGAGATACAAGGGGAGATACAAGGGGAGATACAGACGCTGCTCGCGGCGCTGCCCTTCGGCGCGTACACACAGCCTGATGGCAAGTGCAATCTAGCCGCGTACGCGCCCGAGGGCGCCTGCGCACCGGAGTTGCAGGTACGCGTGCGCCGCGCTCATGGGCAGCTCCGTGAGCCTGAGCCCACGGGGGAGGGGGAGGGCCGCCAAGGCGAGGCAGGCGCCGAGCACGGCGCGTGTGTGCCGCTGCATCTCGACGCGTGCGACACGACTACCGTGCTGCTGCGGCAAGGATCCTCGTACAACGACGACGATAAGGGGGCGACGGCCGCGACCGGCGAGACGAACGCAGCGATGGGCGGCGAGGACGATGTCGTGACGGTGGCTGGGCAGACGGTGCTGCCTTCACACGGCGCGGTCTGGCACATCTTTTCGCAATCGGACTCGCGCGTGCTCGCGGCGGCCTTGCCACGTCTCATCCGGCAGCACACGCAGCGATGCCCCCCCGGGCACTCTCCCGCCCTCGCGAACTCGACCCAGCCGCTGCTCGACGGGTGTGTGTACCTCGACGCGCCCGCGATGGCGCTGCTCCACGCGGAGTGCGCCCTCAACCCGTACGTGGTCCTCCAGCGCCTGGGCGACGCGCTACTCATCCCCGCAGGCTGCGCATACCAGGTCCGCAGCCTGCGCAGCACCGTCATGGTGACGGCCCCCTTTGTAGCGCCCGAGCATGTGGGACACTGCGTCCGGCTCACCGAGGAGCGCCGGCAGCTGCCCGCCGCCCATGCGCGCCGCGCCGATGGGCTCGGCGTGCGCTCTCTGCTGCTGCATGCGGCGTGGGCTTGCCTCGCTACCCTCGACGACTGCAAGCGCCGTGACGAGCGCCAGCGCCGCGCACTCGAGGAGCGTAACCGACGCGTCGCTCGCCAGCTAGCCAAGCAGGCTGCGCCGGCTGATGGCAAGTGCAATCTAGCGCCGGGTGGCTCGATGGGCGCTCTACCCGCCGAGGCGGGCGTAGCCCCATCGTCCTTTTCGGCCGAAGCGGAGGTGCCAGCGCTCACGGCCAACGAGCTTGTGACCTTGGACGCTGCCGGCGCGATGGTCGCGTCTGCGCTGATGCTGCGCTGACGCGGCTTGAACGCGTCGTGAGTGCGCTCTGCGCACGGCTTCGAGCGGTGCTTTCGCGTCGGCGTGGGCCAGCGGTGCAAGCTGCGCTGCAAAGCTCAGACGCTCGAGTGCGGCGCGATGGCGGGGGTCGCGCGTTATCGGGCGATCGACGAAGAACGTCGCGCCGCGCGCGAAATATGAATATTCGCCATGCATGGTATGCTACTGCTTCGTAGATCTACGCTCTGCTCACCTCCACGACACCTCCTGTATACACTGGACGTATGTCGAGAGAGTTAGCTTCTAGTGCGCTTGACACTGTGGACCCCACTGAACGCTGCAGCCCCTTGTTGGCTGTGCGGTCGACTCGGGCACGTCAAAGTTGACGAGCCGAGAGGCGGGAGCTTCCACGGTTTTTGTCAAACACAAATTAGGAAACAACCTTCACCCAGCCTCGCATGCATGCCAGGCATGCCGCCGACACTTAGGGGTGTGTATTCCCTCACTTAAAGGGGTGAGACCATCCCGGTCTCACGCGTCCCCCCCAATCCGACGTCCTTTATGGCGTTGGCATTGTTGTTCCCTTTGCGATGTCGCCTGGTACCTCAGCGGTCCCAAGGCGTCAGTTCCCGAGGTCGTCACCGTCGTCGCTCTCAAGCGCATGGCCTAGAGGCCCGCTCGATATGTCGCCGTGTGCACGAGCTCTTGCAGGTACGGCAGTGTCTGAGCACCGCGTTCCCCCCCACGTGACAGATGTCAGCCGCGCGAGTAGGCGTCCGAGTTCCGGGCGTCGTCGTCGTCGAACTGTTGGCCGTCCGAGTCGCCGGGGTACTCCGAGCCGCCGTACATCTGCCGTACATCGGCGTGCGTCAGGCCGCACATGCCGTCTTCCTCGTCACTTGGCACGAGGCCCTCCTTGTTCGTCTGGTAGGTCACGCCGCGCGAAGAGGACGGACCGTGCGAGAACAGACGGTGCGCGAAGTGCTTTGGGTCCGCGAGCGTCGTGTCGGGCGGAGGCCCTGGCGGAGGATCGGGCGCCGCGACTACCGGCGGAGCCGCGTCCCCTCCGGACGGAGTGGGGTACTTGCGCTTTTTGGAGCGCAGCGTCATGAACGACGCCGGGGCTTCGAGGGCTGACACCTCGAGCAAGGACACCTCGGGCTTCACCTTGATCCCGTTGGCGCCCTCCACATCGCTCGCATCGGACTCGACGCGGTTGCGGGAGTTAGTGAGATACGCGACCGACGCGTCGATGAGCTTGCGGCCCTTGTGCTTCGTCATGAAGTCGACCGGCATGGAGTCAGTGTCGACCTTGACGACGCGGCACGCGCCGCTTGCGACGCGCATGCGAATGGCCGCCCACCTGCGCAGGGCGTGCTTCGCGCGGCCGGGCGTGGCCGTGCCCGCGCTGAGCGTGAGGTTGGCCGAGTTGTCCGTGCCAATGATGGTCGGCGCCGTCGGGGGCATGCCAAAGGCGGTCGCGACCGCTCGGGCGTACACAGCAAACTGCGAGCAACGGCTGGTCGCGATACTTTCATTCTCGCACGAGGACTCATCGTTGATGATGGAGGCGGTGCTCAGCTTCTTGACCATGTGCAGCACGGCGCCGCCGTTGCAGGTGACGGCAGCCGCGTAGACGGAGCGATCGTCGACCGTCGCATCACCGTGCACCTCGATCTCGGAGGGAGCGCCGTCGGCCAGATCGAGTTGCGCGTACATGCCTCCCTTGAGCGTCTTGCGGAGGTTGAGGTTGCCGCCATACGTGACGCCCTCATTCCGGTGCTTGTAGATGCAGGCCACGAGCGAGCGCGCGACCTGCTTGCCGAGGGGCTGGACAGCCCCGGAGGCTACGCACGAGAGTCGGTGCTGCATAAGCGTCATGCGTGGCATACAGCCCTGCTCGATGTACTTGGTTCCGCCACAGATCTGCTGGGTGGCCTTCTCGTCAGCGCTCATCTTGAGGGGTCGTGGGTCCTGCATGGCGAGGCGATCGCACGCCTCCTGAAGCTTCATGCCCGTGAGGATGTCACTCGGCGTGGGCACGCTCGGGTCAAGGAGCTCGGGCACCCAGTCAAGCGCGAGGGCCACGGCATGGGCAGCCATGGAGATGGTGACAACAGACCCATCCTTGGACCAGTCGATCTTGTAGCCCTTCCAGGAGGTGGGCTTGTACTTGACCGTGATCTGGTCCTCGCCGTAGGCCCCCTTGAAGGACTTGATGACGCGGTTGGTGAGCACGTAGTCG
>Ga0210247_102230_pt1 | contig 12297 bp, 6 predicted proteins | sample ChrtobMetP3_16mM_FD_155449 | JGI IMG/M metagenome (GOLD analysis project Ga0210247, IMG submission 155449) | Chrysochromulina tobin associated microbial communities from unialgal haptophyte culture, Seattle, Washington, United States - P3_16mM | ecosystem: Host-associated > Algae > Haptophytes >...
CATGGAGGCGTCGCAGATGTGGCATTCTGCGCTCGCAGATGTGGCATTGTGCGTCGCAGATGTGGCATTGTGCGTCGCAGATGTGGCATTCTGCGCGCGCAGATGTGGCATTGTGCGTCGCAGATGCATCGCATTTGCGCGCAGTTGCGACGGTTTCTCGGCGCTCGGCGACGGTTTTTCGGCGCTCGTGCGACGTCATCTGCGACAAAGTCTTCTCTGACCCCAAAGTCTTCTCTGACCGACCCTTCCTAGCCGCCGTGACGGCACTGCCCAATGTACCGAGAGACGAGGACAAGCTCCGGCTCTACGGGCTCTACAAGCAAGCGACGGTTGGTCCGGCGCCAAAGAGGTACCCCGGCTCCGTGCTCAACGTCGTCGAATTCGAGAAATTCAAAGCTTGGTCGGCGGCGAGGCCGCTCAGCATCAATGGGGCACGTCGAGAGTACGTGGCGCTCGTCAAGGAGCTTCAGGCCGCTGCACAGTCCGGCGCTCCGCGCTTCATGCTCAACGAGCGCGTGGAGTACCGCGACGATGGGACCGTGGACTGGCACGTCGGCACAGTGCATTCGGTGAACCCACTCAAGGTGAAGCCGGACGGATGGGACTCATCGCACACGTTTGACGAGGTGCGCTCGTTCGACCCGAACGCCCTCAGCACGCGCGCCCTCGTCGGCCTCGTCTTCTTGTTCAAGCTATTGCAGTTTGTCGACCGCGGCATCACGAGTGGCTCTCCAACTGAGTTCAACGCGTTCATTGAGCGCACGACGGGCGCCGTGGAGCAGCAAGCGGTACTCTTTGCCTCCATCTCGAGCGCGTACACGGTCGGCAATCTCGCCGGCTGCGTGGGCGCCCTCGGACTTCACCGCGCGGGCTACACGGGTCATCGGCTGCTGCGTACTGGCATGATCCTCTGGCTTGTTGGGATTGTCCTCTCCTCGTGGTGCTCCGCGCTCGGCAGCGCACCGTTGGTCTTCTACCTCTTCTGCACCGCGCGGCTGCTCGTGGGCGTGGGCGCCGGCGCCGTCGTCGTCTCGTGGCCGCCCTACATTGAGTCGATCGCCATGCCGACCGAGCGCTCAATGGCGATGACGCTGGTCGAGATGGGCACATCGCTCGGCGCTGCCACAGGCTACCTCTACTCGGCGACCATGACGAGAGCTTGTGGGTGGGGCGCGGCCTACTTCGGCGTCGCCTTCCTCGGCGCCGTTGCCATCGTCGCGCCGATGTGCGTCTTCAACGAACCGTATCCCTACACGCGGGCTCGCAGGCCGGGCGAGTCAGTGGCCGTTCGCCATCAGCAGCAGATCCACGAGATCAAGGACCCAGGGTTTCTCGAGTGGCTCGAGGGACTGCCCACGCTCCACGAGCTGCTGTGTGGTGGCACCTCGCGTGCTCACAAGGTGCAGCGAAAGAGCATGGACGTACGGATCGAGAAAGCTGGAAACGGTGGAAACGGTGGAAACGGTGGAAACGGTGGAAACGGTGGAAACGGTGGAAACGGTGGAAACGGTGGAAACGGTGGAAAGCTGGAAACGGTGGACACTTCGGCGTCGCTTATGGCTCAGCTGGAGACCATGTGCAGCTCGCCGGCGCTCGTCTTCCTCTTCCTCGGCCTCGCCTGTGCCTCGGGCGGTATGCAGGGCTTGCAGGTCTTCTTCCCCACCATTGGGATCGACGTTGGGATCTGGCCGTCGGAGATTGCGGCGGCGGCCTCGTTTGGCACCGCGATCGTGCTCGGCGCCGTTGTGGGCAGCCCGATGCATGGCGTACTCGCCAGCTGGATGACACAATTCTTCTTCGTCACCGGTGCGCCCCTCCCCTCATCTCCCCTCATCTCTCCTCATCTCCCCTTATCTCCCCTCGTCTCCCCTCAACTCCACCATGAGCTGATCCCGAGCCCGATCGTGGCCGACCCCCTCCACATGCTCCACCAGGACCATCCCCTCATCTCCCCCTGGCCCCCATCCCCTCCTCTGCCCCTGGCCCCCATCCCCACCCCCCCTTCCCCTGGCAGGATCCGGTGGCTCGCGCGAGGCAGCGGTACTCCTCGGCATCATGGGCTGCACCACGCTCGCCGGCGCCATCGTGGGCACTGGGCTGCTGCTCGCGATTGCGACACACTCCGCAGGGCTCGCTTGGAAGATCCTGGCTCTCTCCGGGGCGCTGCTGCTCGGGAGCCTCGGCCTGCAAGTGCGTGCGCCGATGCTCCTCGTGCCCCCCTCGATGGGTCCACTCGCGGTGCTCGTCTCGACCATCTGTGGCTTCGCGGGCGAGTTTGCCGGGCCGCTGATTGCGGGCGTCATCAAGGACTGGTACGCTCCGAATTGCGCGGTCATCGATCTCGGCGATGGCTCGAGCGGCGTCGGGCCGCTGTGCGCCTCGCCGGCCGACCAACACGGCCTCCTCCTTGTGCTTGGCGTCATCGTCAGCCTGACGAGCAGCGCAGGCGTCTTATGGCTCGCTGGCAGTGCCTACGCGAGTCGGCAGCTCAGAGGCGAGCTGCCCTCCTCGAAGCCTGACCCTCATGCGACCACGATGACGCTCGTGTGAGCGGGTAGTGCTGTTTCGTTTCGAAAGGCATGCGGAGCCCAGTCCAAGCCGGGCGCGCGATGGAGAAAATGTTCTGCCATGAGAGGCAGAATCCGGTGGGCCCCTGTGCATGCCGTGCACACGTGTCGGACTGTATTATCTGGATCAATGTGTACAAAAGACTTGTTGTAGGAGAGGTCCGACCACCTCGCTCAGATCTCCCCAACTCAGAGTCGCTCTGGGAGGTGACCCAGAACTGCTGGGCCCGCCCATGGAGCAACTGGAGGCCGGGGATGGTGAGGTGCTCGTGCAGCTCGTGCTAAAGATCTAACTTCTAAGATGGGCCCGTTCGAGCTCATCGAGCGACGGCCAATCAGGCCTCGTAGCCCATTGGCGCTTGATCAGCTCCTCGAGGCAAGAGCGCCGGCACGGGCCCTGCCTCTTCGGCATCTCGCGGCACAGTGGCTGTAACGGACACCTCAGCAGGATGGACATGAAAGATCCCTGCACACCGCCAGATCCCAATTCGCGCGCGCGCGCAGGCGCCGGCAACCTAACACGGCGCGAAATTCATGAGGCGATTCGTGAAGGGTGAATTGTGAATGCCCTCTCAGTACGGCCGGAAAAAGGCATCCTCTGAGTCTCTGCATTACTTGTAGCAAGAACACGAACTGCCGCATTCGACTTCAGTTAGAACCTAGTTTCTAGTACTTTTCAAGGCGAGGGTCTGCCTTGCTCAACTTCAACTCACCTCGGCCGCATGGCACGCGGTTATCCAGCGGCGTGGCACCAGAACAATGCCCAAGTTTCGCCTGCACCCAAGGCGGCCATCGTCGGCCTTGCGATACTCGCTCACATTGGTGAGCAGCACATTTCGCTGCTTGTCAAAGCAGCTGAATGTTCCGACGAGAACGCGCCCGTCAGTGAGCGTCACGCGCAGATCGTTGTCGAGCAGCTCCCTGACGGCATCCGTCTGGCTCATGTTGCACCCTCGCGGAGCGAGCTGGCCAAGCCACTCGTGGCGCCACTTCGTCCTTTTGTGAGAACTTCGCGGGCGCGGTGTGAATCCGAGGTGTGAATCGCACTCTCGAAAGTTGATGTCTCCTCGCGCTTCGCGGTAAGTCTCCTTCACAATTTACTGTACTCTGTAGCGTGTGTTGCATCCCTATTGCCTCTACGCACTCTCACATAAGAATCTCTCAGAAACCCTTCAATGCGCTAGAGCTCGCGGAGCGCCTTCTCAGTCCACGCCTTGAGCTCGCCCCCCGAGATGTTGAAACGGAGGATGCGTGCCTCGGGCTGGCTTCGCCGGATGATCTCCCTGATCGTCTCGGGCGTGGTTGCATCCTCTCGCACCTGATGAGGGAGGCAATCAGCCTGATGAGAGAGGCAATCTCGGGCGTGGTTGCATCCTCTCGCACCTGATGAGGGAGGCAATCAGCCTGATGAGAGAGGCAATCTCGGGCGTGGTTGCATCCTCTCGCACCTGATGAGGGAGGCAATCAGCCTGATGAGAGAGGCAATCTCGGCATCTCGGTTGCATCCTCTCGCACCTCAGGGACATGCTCGTGCACGTACACGAGGATCCGATCGCCCCAACGCAAGAGGGTCGCCGCCGGCTGGTCGATTGACCGCTCACCTGATGAGGGAGGCAATCAGCCTGATGAGGGAGGCCATCAGCATGTAATCGCCGCTTCACATCGGCGTAGGGGCCTCGATGAGGGAGGCAATCAGCCTGATGAGGGAGGCAATCAGCACGTACCCGCCGCCTCACATCGGCGTAAGGGCCTCGGTGCAGACCAACGCACGCCATCACGCGAGAAGGCGACGCAAATGCACGCATGCGCACGGTGAACGAGAGGGAACACGGCCACCTGATGAGGGATGCAATCAGTCTGATGAGGGAGGCAATCAGTCTGATGAGGGGGGCAATCAGCCTGATGAGGGAGGCAATCAGCAGGTAGGTGAACGATAGGGAGCAAGGTCACCATGCTTCCAGCCGTATCGACCGGGTTCGCTTGCGCGGCAAAGAAGTAGATGTCGCCATGGGTAGGAGTGTATCCTCGGAGGCTGATCAACTCAAATCGAGACCAGACGCGCGTGTCCATCGAGCTCGCGACTTGCACGAACCGCTGCCCGCGACGAGCCAAATTGGCGCGCGCATAGAGCCAGAACTTGCCCTGATGAGGCAGGCAATCAGAGGTCATCAGAGGTCATCAAGGTAGATGGACAGATCGTGATCTCGCACCTGGAAGTGCGCGAGCGACACGCGCCCATCGAACTCGCACGCCCCCGCAGGCACTCCGACAGACGTCAGGTTGCGTCGCTCGATGCATCCGGGCTGCCGGCCTTCGATTGCGATGTGCGGTCGGACCCACGAGCTCTCGACGCCACGGTCCCCCTTGACGGACAAGAGACCGTCTTGCGCGCTCAGCCAGAGCCGGCCTCGCGCCGAGGCATCGCCTACGATGGCCCCTTCACCGCCGTGCGCATTGTAGCGCCATGTCTTGGACGACGAGAGCCAAATGCCGAGCTCCTTCTTGGGCACATTCTCATGCGGACGGTACCTGATGAGGGAGGCAATCAGCCTGATGAGGGAGGCAATCAGCATGCAGCACGCGGACGGTACCGACCCCCCGCCACGTAATAGGAGCTGATGAGGGAGGCAATCAGCCTGATGAGGGAGGCAATCAGCATGCAGCACATTCTCATGCGGACGGTACCGACCCCCCGCCACGTAATAGGAGCCATTCAGGTGCGCGATCGCAAGGTTGTGGGTCAGCCGCGCGATCACTTCCATAAAGCGGCGCCGGCGGCGCCTCGCGTCAATCCGCCACATTCGCGGCATCACCAGCTCCGCCACCGAATCGAAACGAAGCCCATCCTCGCTGCTGATCGCGCCGACGAAACTCTCGAAGTTCGCATCCTTGAAAACAAGGCAAACGCGCCCGTCGCAAGGCAAGGCCGTCAGGTAGCGCAGGTTACGCAGCAGCTTCTTCCGGACGGTCTTGCGCCGCCAGGACGCCTCACGCGGCCACCAGCTGATCTCCTCGCCCAGGGTAGCCGCGAGAAGCGCTGAGCCGTCTTGAGCGCCGTTCTGAGCACACAGTGAGGGGGTAGCGGTGACGCGCGCCACGCAGACCATGCGCGAGCCACGAAGATGAGGCCAGCTGACGGTGGCACACTCGCCGCGCTCGAGCAGGTCGCGTTGGGCTTGCAACGCCCTCCATCGCCCCAGCCAGCACTCTTCCCTCTTCTCACACGGATAGCGTTCAAGACGACCATCAGGGCTCCTTTGCACACCAGGCTCGGCAGGGAGCAAAGGGTTGGCCGCACGGCGCATGCACGCGCCGCCGGATTTGAACCACGCGAGGCGGTGCTCGGCCATCGTGCAGTCGTGGCCGACCGCAACGAACGTCGCTGGATGGCGCGCGAGCGGAAAGGCCCGTGTCAACCCAGAGAGAACGACTGCCTGCCGTTTGTCGACTTCCTCTTGGTCGAAGCCCATCAAGACAAAGTCGCAGGTGCCCGACTCCAATGGTGAACCACTTCTACCGAGCACAAAGTCGCTGGCATTGTGGACGATCGTTTGGCAGTTCGGAATGCTGTGCTCACGAGCGGCAAGCGGATCGAGGAAGTGAATGATGCCGCGAGAAGCGCCTCGCATAGCAAAGGACAGCAGCCCTGAAGGCACGCGTGTGAGCGCGCAGATGCTGCGTGGAGAATGAGGAGAGCCAGTCATGCGAAGTGAATCTAGGTCCCGAACTGCTGCCATGGCCTCATGCGCGTGCGTCTGGCGCCACTCCCCGGGAGCGGCGATAGGCCGGACCAAAACATCGATCTGACATTCACATGAACAGCATCACATCGCGACTCCTCCTCCTTCCGTCTAGGCTCCTTTAGACTTGCTCTCCCCCATATTCACGCTCCGCTTTCAAGAGTTCACTGCGCGTTCCCGAAAAGGAAACCAACAAACTCGCACGAGCGCGAGTCGAGAGAGAAGTGGACACGGGATGGACATCGTACATGGACGCGGGATTCCCTTGACGTCGTCTTCGGGAGAGTTGCTCTTGATGTTGCATCCAAAACAATGGATCACGGGAAACTGACTGGGATGGATTATGCCAGAAGTACGAGCTTCTTGCACCAGTTGAATGTGAGTCGGTCATTCCCATCATTGCCGATTAATCAACGGGCGGAGAAGCGTGCCGCGATTGAGAGCCTCATGGGCCGTCTTCCGTCAGACGCCGCCGGAGCAGGCAGTATTCAACTACCTGACGACAAGAACTGTCCCCGAAGCTTCGGAAACTGGCACAATCTTGTGCTCTCTGCTCTGATGGTAGCCCAGACGTTGCGCATGCGGCTAAGTGCAACGTCCAGCATGGATTGCAATTCGTTGCTACGATTCAAACTGGCGCATCGGGTGCTGCCAGTCAAGACCAGTCTGTATGCCCGATCACCTATCCAACTCTCTGCGTCCGATGCGTGTGATCGATTGTCGAGCCCAGCCTTCAGCATGCAGATGAAGGAGATGCTTCAACTACCCGTCGACGAGCACGGACAAGAGACGCCGTGGTGCTTGCAGCGCCGCTTGGACGATTCAGCCAGCGGACGCACATCGGATTCAACTCACCGACGTAAAGAAGACCCCGGCGCCCTCTTCGCCCTCGGCCCGCACGCAGCCTTCGGCGCCATCTTTGACACCAGTTTCGAGTTGCTGAACGAGTCTGTCCCCACATGGCGCGCCGGAGAGATTCGAATATCCGTGCACGTGCGCCACTTCAATGTTCGCGAGACGGGAGAGGAGTCGCTGGGCATGTTTCAGGCCGCCATTCGACGAGCGGTCCAAAGTGCGCAGTGGGCCAGCTGTTGTGCATTGCTCGTTGCTTCCGACCGCCGGAAGACGCTTGAGTTGATGGGCTCCATCGCTGCGAGCGTAGGCTGCCGGCTGCTGCAATCGGCACGAAGTGAGAAGAAGCGCGACTTCAGCTTGGAGCATGGCGAAGACACAGGAGTGGTCGTGCTACGTGACGTCTTCCTGCTCGCGCACGGCCATCTGCTCATCGGTACGTGGGGCTCAACTCTGACCACCACCATCCAGCAGCTAGTTGCATATCGTTGCCTACGGCACAATTCGACCTGGGTACCGACGGTCACATACTGTGAGCTCACGCGCGGCGAGTGCATGCCTCCGCTGCCGCTGTTGACGAACAAGGGCTCCGAGTGGTTTGTCAACATCGGCCGTTCGGGCGCTGCACGCATTTTTTCGAGCACCATGATGGCAAAGGTCGTCAGCAGGAAAGAGTGGTCGAGAAGGGATGAGCTTTTGCGACAGCAACCGATGGGCACGACTGGATCCGACTCTTGTCGACCCTTGTACAAGATGCGACGCGCCCGAGGGGACGATGCGTGTCAACAGGGTCGGACTTTTGGGTGCTTTGACGGTGGGCTGCGTATGTGGGTCTCCGGTCGTTGTGGCGGCGTCTTCCAGTGCGGTCCGAACAAGGTCCTGTGCTCTCATGTGCAGGGGAACAGTTCGGCGCCCACGCGCACGGACTGCGTCTGCGAAGGATCGGCAATTGGCTGGCCATCAGCCGAGGAGGCGATCGCGTCGCTCAGCAGACTTGAGCAGCCATTGCTCCAGATGGCGAATCGTGGCTCTTGGCTGGCTGCCATCATCAGCGCCAACGAGTCCAACTTCCGGTTCACTTTGGCTGCACGCGCAGTGACATCTTGCGGGTTTCTGGCACGCCACGTGCTTGCCGCTCGGCCAGAACAGTTTTCGAGCTTGTCGGCGATGGTGCTTGAGCTATTTGGTACGCCACGCAGCCGAGCCGCTAGAATGAGTCCGTACGAGCTGGGTCGGCTGATCTCCCACAAGCGCGCACTCAAGGTCATCGCGCATGCGGAGTTTTCGTGGGGTGCCGTTTTTGAGGACGACGCAACTATCAACGCAGCTGTTCCGCCATCGGTGGCCGGTTACTTGATTGCCCAATCCATGGCGGCAGCTGGCAACGGAAGACTCCTATACCTGGGCGCGTGCTCCCCGTCCTGCCTCTCTCCCGAGCAGCAGAACGAGGCGAATGGCAGTGGCCTGCCTCCAGGCTTGCTGCGGGGTGGCCGTTGCAGCTCGTACTGCACCCACGCGTACGCCGTCTCGCGACGGCTGGCAGCCACTCTATTCGAGGATGTCTTTGAATGTAGGAATGGCTCGTCGCGATGCGGCGCAGAGTGCGCGACGCGCCCGTGCTTTGCGGACTGGGCCTACGTACGTCACTTTGCGCGTGGGCGCGGCGAGGCCTGGATTGTTGGAGGCGGGCTGGTCAGCCCTGACCTTCGATATCGAGACCATCGTGGCCTCTTCGTGCAAAATCGCTCGTCCGTGCTCGGAAATCAGGTTCCTGGTATGAGCCTAAGTCGCACTTACCGGTGGCCGCGGCTTCCAAAAGATGGTTCCCTCGCCAAGTTCTCAATTCGCAGTCCGGGCTTGATGATGAAGGCTCGGGTCGCATCTAAGCGCACGGGAGGCAAGGAAAGGCGGGAAGTAGCCAGGAATAGCAAAGGGCGTGCCAAGGAGGTTCTTTCTTCTAGGCGTAGTCGTCCCAGCTCATTTGCTCGAAGTCTCGTTCGCGGCTTCATCTTCGGCCTGGCCCTGGCCTTGGCGTTAGGGATGGGAGCAGCCCTTTGCATCTACCTGGTCAGATGCGGAGCATGCGTGTCTCGTCCCTGACGGAGCTAGACTCGAAGCACGCCGAGTACCGACAAGTATGGCGCGTATGCGGGCTACGTGTTATAAAGAGGACGGACGGTGGGCCGGGAGCGGATCCCACACCCGGACCCCGCAACCATTCCGACCGGACCGCCCGGGGGACGGATGCCGGTTAGAGCTTGGAAGAGCCCCCCGCTGCCGCACAGTCTCCGCTCCGGATACATGTTATGGGAAATCCTATGAGCCCTCAGCCTTTTAGTGGATCCAATTCGCAATTGAGTGGATCTCTCGGCCCGTATACCCCGGTACGTACGTACGGTACCGTATGAGAACCCTGGTGTGTCGTGTCCTCGTGTGTCCCGGCCTCGGAGCGGAGCACGCAAAGCCGGCAAGCGGCAATCAAACAAGGAACGTCAAAACTGTAAACTCAACTCGAGGGCGCCGCTGATACTCTCGGCTTCTCTACCGGGGGCACCTGTGAGAGAAGTTAATAGCAAAGGGGTAGTGGGTCAATCGACCGTGCCGACCGGTCCCCGGGTGGGAACCGATCGGCCTACCACACACCTGCGTCCAAGCACCCCACACACAACTATGGGCATACTCGTCCGACACGGGTGGGCGGGTGGGTTCGGACACAAACTATGCCCTAAGTCGCGCGGCTCTCCCAGAGCCGAAGCGGAGACGACGTCGCAAGCTGCGACACGCCGTCCCCCGCGTCTCTCATTCACATGGAATGCTCGAATGTGTGCATGCATGCACACCCAGTTACACACAAAGGTCCCCGACCTTACATCGGATGATACTGGCTCGCCTCCGTACGGGGTCTGCCATCATCCCCTCATCGACTCTGACCGTTACTCATTCTGAGTAACGGTAGTGCCTGCCCTTGCCCGCGCTCTCCCCCGCGCGCGCTGCGGCCTCTCTATCTGCCTCGCTCCTTATCGAGCTCCCTCCCTGCGGCCGGAGCCGCGTGGCCGCGTCACCGGTCCTACGTGAGGGCGCCGCTGATACTCTCGGCTTCTCTACCGGGGGCACCTGTGAGAGAAGTTAATAGCAAAGGGGTAGTGGGTCAATCGACCGTGCCGACCGGTCCCCGGGTGGGAACCGATCGGCCTACCACACACCTGCGTCCAAGCACCCCCAGCTCGTCGATCACATCATTCCCGTGATCTTTGCCGTATCCATCCGCTCGCGGATGCTCAGCGATGCGTAGTGCACCTGCATCGCCAGCAAGAGTATCTTCTCCTGCCAGCCAAAATAGATGTCAATCTGGTCCGCAGTGACTCCTGTCACGTGCCGGTAGCGCCTGGCCACTGTGTCTCCGAGTCTTCGAAGAGAATGTGTCGACCACTTGGGCATCGCTCCCGGCGCCAGATCCAGATCGGGATCCTGGCTCACTCCTCCCACGAAGCCCGCTTGCCAGGCCTTGGTGAGGATCTCCTTCGTCGGCGCTGAGGCCGTCGAGGTGCTGTAAGGCAGCAGCTTGGGCACCTGGCGGTTCCCACCCGTCGTCGCGAGCAGCAGCGGCCCCGGCAGCTTCTGAGCCGTGTACCCGAGGGCGCAAAGGCGCGCTACCACTTCGTCCAAGCTCGCGTCCGTCGAGTCGCCCGACGCGACGTTGATGTACTTCTTAGTCTGGCTCTCACTGCCGCTAGCAGCGTACCGACGCCGAGCTTCGGTCTTCGTCGTCTCCAAGTGACGAAAGACCGAGATGGACTTATCCTTGCTGAGCACGTTCAGCAAGCGGTTCACGCCTTGCTCGTTCAGCCCCAGCAGGCTGACTCTCACCACCCAGAAATCGGGCGTGATCACCCTCACGCCAGCTTGCACCGACGTGATCATCTTGAAGCCCGCGGCCTTGCAGTAGGCCATGATCGTGTCGGCCACCCGAATGCCGCTCGTGGCGGTCACCGCGGCCATGTCGAGGTAGCGCGAGTACCCCGTCTTCGAGTGCTCCAACTTGAACTCAACGATCGACCTTGTGAGCGCCTCCGTGCCCATCGGGTCCTCGACGAACCTCAGGTTGTTTGCGAGGATCCCGTGGCTCTCGCCTCCCCCGCAGACCTCCCCGATGCGGCACCCACCCACTCCCTCGCAGATGAACTGGACCTTCTCCCTGAGCGCCACGAACCCCGACGGGTGCTTGAAGCGCTCATCGATGCCCTCCTCGATGCACCACTTCAGCATCGCGGGCGTGGCCGTCGTGGCCGTCTCATGCTCCATGCTGATGCCGTCGAGAAGGTCCTTGGCGTGCGCCTTCACCGAACCGTCCTTTGTCACATCCGGCAGTCCCAACTTGACCATCATCGACCCGGCGGTTCTCATGACTGACTCCACCGAGCGCGCTCGGTCGGCGTCGATGGCCATCCAAGTCAGGAAATTCTTGAACGACTCGGCATTGTGGCGCGGGAGATGCAGAGCCGCACCGTCCAGCACCTTGCCCATGCCCAAGGCATACCTCTCCTCGAGCTGGGTGTAGTCGGCGAAGCCCGCTGCCGTCGTCTCCTTCCCCTGGTTCAGCTCGAGCACCATCGTGCGCCTCACCACCCGCTCGATCTCTGCCGACGGCGATGCAGTCGAGCCCGCGACCACGAGCTCCCTCATCCGGCATTCAACGCAACGGAAGTTACCGAGCGCCGCGAAGCCTCGCCCCATCTGAGCGCACGTCTCGACGTGCAGGCGCCGACCGCAGCCGCTCAGGCACTTGGTCGAGGTTTCGTCGTGATCCACGCCGCACTTCCCTGCGATGCACAGGTCGATCATCGCGAGCCGCGCATCTGATAGCTTCTCGAACAGATGGGCGCGTTTCACAAGCGAGCCCTTGACCGCTTGCCCGGGCACCACGACCTCTGAGGCCCGCTCGAGGGTCGTCCGGCGAATGAACCGTGCCGCTTCCTCGTACGTGGCGAAACCGCTACTAGTGCTGAAGACCGACTCGTCCGCGGTGGCAGACTCCACCTCGCGGAGGCTGTTGAAAACCCCGCTGACGCCCACCGCTTCAGAGTACACCCCGAAGAAGACCGCGGGAGCCGCCGCCACCTCGATCTCCGCGGCGGCCT
>Ga0210247_102235_pt1 | contig 12245 bp, 11 predicted proteins | sample ChrtobMetP3_16mM_FD_155449 | JGI IMG/M metagenome (GOLD analysis project Ga0210247, IMG submission 155449) | Chrysochromulina tobin associated microbial communities from unialgal haptophyte culture, Seattle, Washington, United States - P3_16mM | ecosystem: Host-associated > Algae > Haptophytes >...
CACTTCGTGCGGGTGGGCTCGCGGAGCACCGGTTGCTCTAACTCTCACCGCTTTAGCTCCTGAGATTCCAAGAGATTTGGTTGCAGTTCTTCTCTGTGTCTCGTTTCACTGTTAACAAGTAAGCCCATTGTGCTGGGCGCAACATCCCGATAGAGTGTTGCTAGGCGCCATTACTTACACATGTGGGGCACTGCAGTCTCGCCGCTGGTTTTTTCCAGGGCACCGACATCAGCCGTCTTAGCGATGTCACCGTGGGCGTCAGTCGTTCGTATAAAGGCCGAGGAAGGCCACGCCTTCAACGAGCAGGGTGATTTTGCTTCCGCACGAGAAGCGTTTCTTGAAGCGCTCACACTTTGTCCAGACACGGCAGCTTCTTCCAAGGAGAAGGCCACACTGCTGTTCAGTGCGGCTAACATGTCCGTCAAGCTGAACGAGCTGGACGAGGCACGGCGCCTGTACCACAAGGTGCTGTGGATGCGTGGGGTGGACCCATCGTTGAGCCAGCGCGTGCACGAGAAGCTGGCCAGCCCGCTCTTGAGCTCGTCTGCACCAGCGCCGGCAGCGACCCCCACTCGCCCAACTCCATCGACGCCGGCGACTGAGGTCTCACTTATGTGTGGTAATCCACCCTCACCGTCGCCTACGACGCGTGAGCCGAGCTGGATGTGGAAGGCAGCAGGCGACTCGCTCGTTGACCACGTGCTTCGCCCACGCGTGCGGCTTGGGCCTCCGACGATCCAGAAGTCTGAGGCGGAGCTGATCTATCGGCAGTGCGTTGTGCTGGGCCACGCGGCCAACGCGCACGAGCGTTATCTGCTCGCGCAGTCGTGCTTCGAGAGTGCGTACCAGGCCAAAGAGGATTCCACAGCGTTCATCTCCGCCATTAACATGCGGCTTAAGATGGGCCAGTGTACCCTCGCGTGCTCACTCTACCAACGGCTGCTCGTGGACGCGCGTGCGCCACTGACGACGCAGCAGGCGCAGCTGGTTGGTCGCAAGCTACGCGAAGCCGCCGAGGCCATCCGAGCGCGCGCGTCCACGAGCCCCCGATCGCCATCAGGCGGCGCCACGCCACTCACCACGCCTGTTAGGGATGAGATCACCGGAGATGAGAAGTCCGCCGCTGTGATCTCATCTACGGTGATCGCATCTCCGACGAGTGTGCGCATCACGCCTCTGAGGGATGAGATGTCCGCCCTCGTCGCGCCGCTGCCGCAAGGGGCTTGCACGCTGACGAGTGGTGAGACCGACGAGTTCCTCCGGCTGTTGCGCCGCCAAGGGCACGGGGCGAATGAGCAAGGGGACGCGGATGCGGCGCTCCATGCATTCGAGGTGGCGTTCGCCGTCAGCAGAAGCCCTTCGGATTTACTCTCAGCGGCGAATATGCGCGTCAAGCTCGTGGACACATCGACGGCGGCCGAGGCGCTGTACAACTACTTGCTGTCCCTTGGGCTCGGCTGGCCCGATGGACTGAGCAGCACCGAGGCTCATGTGGCCTCGCGCCAGCTGGAGGCCATCCGGGAGCGCCGCAGGGAGCGCAAGGCGCAGCTGGCGCTCGCGGCCGCTGAGGAGAAGCAAGCAGCTCCGCGCGAGGCAGACGACGCGGCCAAAAGCGGTGGCGAGCCGGAGTTCATGTCTTGGCTGGCGAAAACGGCGCTGTCCGAACACCAACCCTAGCCGCCTAACTAGGGCGTAGCTCCGTAGCACAGTCGAGTCGTCAGGGCAAAAGTCTAAATGTGCGAACTGAGAGTGCGATTGTGGTCTCACTGAGTTCAAAATCAGGTGGTGGGGATAGTGTGTGAATCCAGAAAGAATACCCTCCCCTACCCCTTTGGGTCAACCACTGAGTTCAAAATCAGGTTTTGGATAGTGTATGAATCCAAGTTCAAGTTCAAGTTATTGATTCCAATAGGAAGAAAGTGTGTGAATCCGTGTCAAGCTCTGTGCGTTTCGGATTGCGAAGAAACCAACTTCGAGAACGGAGAAAGAACATCCATGGCCAGCACTCCTGTGCGACGAGCGCCTCACTCCGAGGAGCTTCTGGTCAAAGCGTACACAACCCAGGAGTACCCGCCAAGGGCAATCCCGCGGAATCGCGGTGACTCGGTCACCTCTTCCGCGTCGCGTCGCGGCCCGCCGGCACAGCAGAAGCCCTCCGGGCGACCCGCACGGCGGGGACAAGTCACCGTTGTCGGCGGTGGCCAACATGTGGCGTGCTACTGCCCGCAGTGCTTGGCCGCGGCCGGCCTTAGCAAGCTTGATGGCAAGCGCACGCCCAACTGGCACCAGTCGTCGCCGTACCTCGAGGACCTCACCAAGTCGCTTGTAATCTCTCAACCAGCGAGGCGCAAGGTGCATCTGGTGCCGCCGCGGCGTGCGCATGCAGCCGCCTCGCCGTACGAGACGTCATTACCAACGCGTGCGGCACCAAAGCTGCGCACGCAGGTCCAGGTGCGGGACGCCCTCGCTTTGCCCTCCTCCGGTTCTCAGTGCCGCCCCAACCGCCTTCCCCCCACATACACACATTCCAAACAAGCTCTGAGGGCCATTCACGCTCTCCCCTGATCTCCACTGATCTCCACTGATCTCACCATCAGTCGTCGCCACGCGCCCCTCTCCCCCCCCCCCCCTCCCCCCCCCCCCCCCCCCCCCCTTCCCTCCCGTCGACGCAGACGGAGCTCGCGGAGCGTACCTTGCGGCGGCTCTTGGAGATGGAGGCCGCCGCCGCCGCCGAGCGGTGCGGTGTGGATCTCAACACGTACACGACGCTGCTCGAGCTACAGCATCGAGACATTACCCCGGAGGACTACGATACGCTCCAGCTGCTCGACTCGGCCAACAAGCCAAAGACGCTCAGCCAGTCGCTTCTCGACGCCAAGTTCCCTGTGTGGACGGTGCCCGAGGGTGGCGGCGTACCTGCGCCGTCGTCCGCCGCGGAGCGTCGTGTTGAGCATCAGCCGCGCGCCAGCCGAAGCCTAGATGCCGCGCTGCGTGCGGCAGCTGCCGAGGAGGACGGGGAGGGCGGCGAGGGCGCGGCCGCAGTGGCGGGGCCGTCGGACGCGGCGGCCGCTACGGCCGAGGCCGACGACCTTTCGGCCACGCAAGGCAACGATGCGACGGCGGCGGCGGGCGCGGTGGACGCGACGGCGACGGGCACACTATGCGAGCCGTGCGGATCTGTGCACGTGGGACCATGCAAGAAACTGCCATGGGACACGGATCGCGTTTGCTCCATCTGCCTCGAAAAGTTCCTGCCTGGCCAGCTCGTGCGCTCCCTCCCTTGCTCGCACGTCTTCCATCAGGAATGCATTGACTCGTGGCTGACGCAATCGAGCCGCGCGTGCCCCGAGGACAACATCCCGGTGCTGAGCGAGGGCGAGATGGCGGGACTCGACGAAGAGGAGGCCGAGCAGCAGCGCCAAGAGCTCTCGAGCGGCGGCGCGAGCTATCACCTCGACGCGTATGCGCTCGGCCTCGGCGGCAGCGCCGAGGCCGTCCCCGACGGGTATTCGGACGAGTTTCTCTACCGGCTCGAGGAGGCATACGCGCGCGCGGCCGCGGAGCAATCAGGAGGCAATTAGCATGCAATCAGGTGACAGCATGCAATCAGGCATTTACGCGCGCGGCCGCGGAGCAGCAGCAGGCACTCTAGTCGGGCGGGCGCCTCAAGCCGCCAGGGGTGCCTCAATCCTGGGGCGTGGACGGGCTGCTCAACAGGCTGCTCGCCGCCGCGCCTGTGCCGTGAGAGCTGCCGCACGCCTATACGCAAGCTGCACGTGGCGACCTGGGGCGCTCCGGAGCGTTCACAGGAGCGTTCACAGGAGCGCCCGGGCGCCTTGGGCTGTGCGCGATCCTCTGTGGGCTCGATTCGATGGGTCTGACTCTACTTCTAAGTTGACTTTACAGGGAGCGGGGGGCGGTGGCAGCAGCAGACGGTGGCCTAACGGCGGCCGATGGGGGTCTAGTCATGAGGACGGTGGGCGGGCGATACGCGAGGAGATGATCCGAGATTTATCCGAGATACGATCTGATGGCATGGCAATGGAGCGAGGTGCGGCGAGTGCAGACGCAGAGTCCAGTAAGACGAGAACGTAAGTTGGCTGTGCGCGCGTGCGTGCACCGGTCAGCCGAAGCGACACGGCACGCGCGCCGGGAGCGCCCCGGGGCCCGCCGGCCCGCGCGGGTGGTGGGCGGAACCCCGAAGACCAAGACGCAAGTAAGTAAGTAAGTAAGTAAACATGCCAACAGGCAGCGCACACGTGGCGAGAGGCGACGCGACGCCCCCGCGGCCGCGCGAGACGCGCGGTCGGGCGGCGCCGCGACGTGGTCGGCTAAAACGATATCATTACGCGATATCATAACTGACTCATAAGAACGAATTCTTGAGATATTGGCTATTGCAGTTCAGCAAACAGGGGACAAACACACTGATGCGCACAACAGGTGGGCACACACGTACTCACTGACATTACAATGATCCCGCGCGAGAGCCGAGACGCGGCGAGACTTGGCGAGACGGGCCACTGGCCCGCCGGCGAGCCCAGCCATGGCGGAAAGGCGAGGGTGAGCCTCCGGCTGAATCACCAAAGTATATCGTCGTACTGCGGAGCGGCCTACTCACATCGAGGCGAACGAAGTCGGCCCGGCTTCACCACGCCACGACAGCATACAGAAGCAAGATGAGCACGACAGAGAGCACGAAGATGGCGCAGAACTTTCCCCGGTCCTTCTGCTTAAGCATTTTTTTCATTATATCCTCCGCCTGTTTCATCTTGCTGCTCGTCTGGTCCATGTCGCCTCCGAGGGCATCGAGCTCCTTGCCCTGCGTTTTTAGTTCCTCATTTATCACTTTGCTCATCGCGCCAAGCCGATCGAGCGCATTCCCGAGCACGCCGAGCTCCTGGTCCTGATTGTCTATGATGGCCTCGCGGTGCTGCTGCTGCTGCTGCAACGTGGCCTCGTTGTCAGCCCACGCCGCTTGGTCGCGTTTGGTCCCGCCCGATTCGGCTGCACCCGCTCGGCTTGCGAACAGGTCGCTCCGGTCGGCATTGGTCACTGCCGCCTTGGCCGCAAGGCGGCCGGCGGCCGCGGGCGTGGGCTCGAGCAGGTCTCGCGAGTCGTTCACGTGCGCCTGCAGGTCGCGCACGAACGACTGCCGCGCCATGAGCTCCGAGGGCGTGAGCGCAAATTTTGTAGGGTCCTTCAGGGCAATGTCGATGGTGGCCTGCATGTCCTGCAGGTCGACTTGCAACTCGGAGACTCGGCTCATGATGCGCTGGCGCATCGGCTCATGCTTGGGCGACTTTGTGCTCAGCTTCTGCCACTTCTGGATATCGGCCTGCACGCTATTGAAGGATGCCGTGACCTCGTCTTGCACCGCGCGGAATGGATCCATTGCCCGCTGCGGTCGCTGCTGTGCTGCTCGAACACAGGTCTTCCGAAAGGTGTGAAACTCGAGGGCGAATCTTCACATGCAACCTAACCTTCTCGCAGGTTGGCCGCTCAAACGAGGTTGCGGAAGTGAAAATCCCCCTCATGTTCGGGTCCTCCGATTCGTGAAAGCCTGCAAGGGCGCTGCTCAATGGAACCATGAACATCACTGCCACAGAAACCATGGATAATCCGCTCCTCGGAGCGGCTGCCACGTCTTCCTCCACACCCGAATCGAGAGGGCCGCTATCAACGCTGCCTCTGCCGACAGCTGCAGAGCTGCCGGATTCAGAGCCGCCAGCAACAGAGACGCGGTACGCAGGCCGTTCAGGCTTCGAGGACGATGCTGAGGAGGAGTACGACCCTGACCAGTCTCGCTATGACGAGGACCCCGCCCTGGACGGAGGTCGGAGGTTAATGGGTGTCATCGAGATCTTCGGCTACCGTTTCCGACCAGCCACGTCGTTCGCCTTCTGCTTCGGCCTGCGCGAGGCTATGCTCATCTTCGTGGGCATGCAGTTCCTTTCGGGGGTCTTTTGGCTTTATGTGCGCGCGCGCTCTGCCGCTCCGCTGCTGCTGCGCCCCCCGTGCAGGCGGCGTCCATCAGCTGTCTCACTTGCTGATCACGCCTGTGCTTGCACCGCAGACGCTCTATCGGGTGCCCGGGGAGGATAAGGCCACGGGAACGCCGATGCTCCGCGGGGTCTCCATAACACTGTTCCTGCTCAACGCGGTGCTTGGGCTGGTTTCCGTCCAGCGTTCGAGTGAATTGGCATCGCTCAGCCTGGTAGGGACCTTTGGGCTGCTGCTGCTCATGATCACCATCGTCTTTGCGACCGAGCGTCCCTCGGAGTGCTCGGTCTCCGAGGTCGTCGACTCGACACCGCTCGGCGAGTTGGTGATCAAGCTTCTCTGGACGTCGGACGCCTGTGTGCTCATGTCCGTGCTGGGGTGGGTGTTGCTCGCCGCCGTGGCAGGGCTCGCCATCTACTTTTGGTACCTGAGCGCCTGCTACTACGTCGAGCTGCGCGCGCGCAACGAAGACGTGCGCCGCGTGCGCAAGGCCATCTCATCGCTACCGTGTCGCCGCTTCGTGATGCCGCCCACGCCGGCCGACGGCGGCGAGAGCGGCGATGGCGGGGACGAGGGACCCACGTGCTCCATCTGCCTCGGTGAGTTTGGCGAGGGAGAGGAGGTGCGACTGTTGCCGTGCATGCATGAGTTTTGCAAGGACTGCATCGACTCGTGGATCCTTCGCCAAGGGATCGCTGCCTCGTGCCCTCTGTGCAAGCGGATGCTCATCCCGCGCCGTCCTGCCCGCAACGGGCTCGCGCCGAGCCCAGCCGTTCAACGCGCGACGAGGCGCATGATCGATCGCGAGCGCGCCGCACTCATCGAGCAGGGGGAGGAGGCCGCAGCAGCAGCAAACCTCAACACGGGCTTCAACTTCGATGAGCGCAGCTATGGGCGCAGAGACCTCGCAGACTCTGACAGCGACGACGTGTCGGCGACGCCCGCCGATGCATCGGCGTCGGGCGTAGACTTCCTGTGTGGTCTGCGCCCGGTGCCGAATCAAGGGGCCCATAGACGGGGCCCATGGCCGATGCATCCAGATGACGAGGCCCGTTGGGGCCAACGGCCGATGCATCCAGATGGCGAGGCCCAGAGTACATGCACGACGCAGGCCGAGGCGGCAGACGACGACGCGCGGGAGGAGGTGGATGCTCGCAGCTTCACCCTCGATCCGCTCTCCGCAGCGCTGCCTGTGGAAGAGAGCAAGAGCAGCGTAACAGCTTGAAGACGACGTCCACGCTTTCAGTCTCGGCTTACTGCTGAGCGCGACGGGCGAACATACCATACGTGTGTGGCTGCGGACAAGGACTCAGACGGCTGGGAGGCGCTACAGTGCACGACGCTTGCGCACCCGGCCGCAGTTCAACTTGAAGACAGGCGCGGGGCGTGTGCAGTGTATGTGCATCACCCGCCGGGACGTCTCGTGTAAATAGGTAGTTCGACTGTACAAATACAATCCGAGTGTGTGCGCTCAGACATGTTCGATGCGTGTGTGTTTATATTCCGTAGATGGCCATATTATTAAGCGTCCGGCCGGCACCTATGTCGTCGCCTGTGTGTGTTCAAACTTGTCGTCTCGTCCGGATCCAGCATCCCGCCGATCGACGGCGCGGTCCGCCGCCCGCGGTCCCGCGGTCCGGCGCGGGCCGCGCCGGCTCGTGACGACGCCGGGCCGCCGAACGTGCAACGTCGGCGCGAGCGGCCGGAGGGCCGCCGGTCAGAGGGGCCGCCGGCGGATGACGACGCGCGCGCGGCCCGGGGGACAGAAGAACCCCGCGGCGCGGGTCGCGCACGCATACATGGATACACAGTCACCCTCCGTGCCGTCCGTCCGCTCCGGCCGCCACACGAACGATGGGCCGGTCCGCGGACGCGCCCGCCGACACACTGAGATACGTCTCTAGCGACTCAAAAGCACCCAGTTCGGAGGACGAGCGGCTCTCATCTAAGAGTGTCTGAGGCCACAGCGACCCGAGAAGAGAGATGCGCAGCTGCAGGTTCGTCCCCCCGATCGCCGTATACCCGGCGCAGCTACCACGCCCCTATTGAGAGAGCTTGCCCAAGCCGGCCCGAGCCGGCCCCTTCCCGCCTAATGAGGGTAATGAGGGTAATGAAGGTAATGAGAGCGTGCCCGAGCCGGCCCCTTCCCGCCTTCGCAGTTTGCGTGCGTGCGTTCAGCGTGCATGATAGCTCGTCGCGTTTTTGTTCGTCACCCGCCGGTAGGGAGGGGTGGCTGGGCGTGCTTCAACGTCTTGAAGCCCCCACTCGGCCCGCTGGCTGGCGACCGACTGCGCCGCGCCCTCCTCCACCAGACATGTACTCGTCGAGCAAGGCAGCATAGTTGCGGCGCGGCGACGCGGCCGGCTCGCGCGCAGGAGTGGGCGGCGCAGTCGGGCGACGCGCGGGGAGCGCACGCTGGTGACCGACTCGCGAGTCCACCCCCACCGCGCTGCTCCGGTGCGCGGGCGAGGCCGACGGCAGCGGTGAACGGATTGTGAAACCGCCGCCATACCCCCCGCCGCCCCCGCCGCCGCCCCCGCCGCCGCCGCCAGCACCAACGAGCTCCTCAATCTCGTCCCAGCTCGTCTGATAGGCCGACTGGCCGTGGTGCATCCATCCGTCTGATGAGGGTAACGAGGGGAGTGCATGGGGGTTTGGAGCCAGTGCGACGTCGTGCGCGCGGGGCATGCTGCTGCCCGGGGAGGGCAGAGGCCGCACACGCCTCGGTGCCTCCTCGGCTTCTCCGAAGGCACCCTCGGTGCTGTGGCCGTCGCGGTCGCGGTCGCCGCCGCGGGACGCCACGTCACTCCATTCATCGAAGCCGAGCGCAAGGGCCTCTGCAAGGAGAGCGGCGTCCGAGGCGAACGTCGAGGGCCTGCCGCCTTCGCCGGCGGCCGCAGTGGCGGAGGAGAAGACGTCGATGGCGGCCCAACTCGACGTGCCCGCGGTGCCGCTGGCGGTGCCACTGCCTGTGCCAGCGGCTGTGCCGGTGGTTTTGCCCGCGGGGAGCGGGCCAGGCCCGAAACAGCCCAACGCTTCGAGACGGCTGGAGATAGAATCTCGAGGTTCGGGCATCTCTGACGAACGGTTCACGGGCGCGAGCTGCACAGCGGCTGACGAACCAGTTGGCCAGGGCGGGGCTCCGGGTGCACTCGAGGTAGCGGCCGAAGGCGTCGGCGGAGCGGCACCTTCGGGCGCAGGACCCAAGACCGGTGTCCACCCCCCGGCAGGAGCCGTCTGCCCGACAAGTAGAGCGTCCCAAGCGCCACCACGGCGCTCCGAGGCACTCGAGGTCACCGCCGCCACCGCCACTGCCGGCAGCGCCCCTCGCGCACGAGACGACGCCACTGGCGCGGGCGGAGCTGGGGGCTCTGGGGGCAGTGCGGCTAGGGTGGCGAGTTGGTGAGCATGGGCCGCCCGCTGCTCCTCAATGTAGCTCTCCGCTGCTGCCCTCTCCCGCTCGGCCGCCTCACACGCCGTGCGCGCCACTGCGAACTCGGCCTCGGCCGCCGTGATCACCTCGGCCGCCCGAGCTTCGGCCGCCGCGACAGCCTCGGCCGCCCGCGCTTCGGCCGCCGCGACCGCCTCGGCCGCCCGAGCTTCGGCCGCCGCGACCGCCTCGGCCGCCCGAGCTTCGGCCGCCGCGACCGCCTCGGCCGCCCGAGCTTCGGCCGCCGCTGCGCCGCGAGCTTCCGCCTCAAGCACTGCCTCCCGCAGCGCCTCTGCCCAACGTCGGCGGACTTGCGATGCCGCAGCGGTTTCGGCGTCTGCCTGCTTCCTCGCCACGTCGGCGGTAGCCACGGCGGCCTCGGTGGCCTCGCGGTCCGCGGCCATCTGCCGCATCGCTTGCCGCTCAGCCATGCGCGCCGCCTCCAATTCGGCAGCCGACCTTTGCACCGTCTGAGCAGCAGAGGCCATCGAGCTCGCGAGGGCACTCTCTGCGGCCTCCAACTCGACAGCGAGGGTCTCGAGACGCACCGCAAGCTGCGAACGCTCTTCGCGGTGCGCCTCGCGCTCCAATACGCACTCGTACTCCCGCCGTCGATCCTCATCTCGCCTCTCGAGCTCAAGACGCTGGCGAGCACGCAGGTCGGCGTACTCTTCGGCGGCGCGGCAGTCGGCGTTCGCCCGTTGGGCTCGCTCGAGCGCGTCACGCTTGGCGTCGCGCGCCTCGACGAGCTGCTCGTGGGCGAGCGCGCGCTCGCCCTCGATCCGCGAGAGCCGCGCCTGCAGCTCCGACGCCTGGCGCTCAAGCTCAGAGGTGCGTGCAGCCACTTGCTCCGCTATACGCGCCTCGACGTCGGCAGCGAGCGTCTCATGTTGGCGTGAGATCATCGCGAGCTCAGCGGTGCGACGGTGCGCCGCCGCGTTCGCCTCGGCGAGCGCGGCGGAATGCATGCGCGAGAGTGCGCCCACCGTCTGCTGGTAGCCTTGGCGCAGCAGCGCGCGCTGCGCCCTGTGCGCTGCGTGCACCTGCTGCAGCCTCTCCAGAAGAGCGCGCGCTCCACTGCCCTTGGGACCAAACGAAACCCCACAGCCCTTGGGCTCGTGCGCCACAGCCCGCGAGGCGGGCTGCAGGCCACCGCCGCTCTGGCGCACCCCCGCAGGCGCAGCTGGCACCACACTGGGCTCCGCCGGTGCTGAAGAGCCGCCATCGCCGCGGCCAACCGTCCACATCGAGGGCACTGTGGAACGGGCACGTGGCGGTATAGGCAGTGTCGCTTCCGGCGTGCTCGCCGGTGTTGCAGGCGGGGCGAGCGGTGCGTCCAGATCGGCCGCTATCGCATCAACAGCCTCGTGCAGCTCCCGCAGCAGCGCGACGTCGACCTGCTCACGGTCGACACTCTCCGTCGTCGGCGAGCTCGTTGGCTCCACATGGTCCGTTTCCGTCGGCTCTCCGTCGTCGGCTGGAGATGGTGCGAGCTGATTGAGGGATGTGGGCGACGTGGCCGATGTGAGCTGCCGCTCCGTGAACGCTGGCGTTACTATGGGCTCCTTGAACAGCTCCTTCAAACTGAACTCGTCGGCCAGCGGCGGCAGCGGTGGCAGTGCGATGATGTCATCATCCTCAGACGGAACCTCGGTTGCGGCCGTTTTCCACTTCTGCGTCACATCGGTGCAGCGCTTGTCAAAGGCTGCGCGACGCGCGTCGAGCACTTGGGCGAGCTGCCGGGCTCTGGCAGCATCGGCTGACAGGCCGGTGCGACGCATGGCCGGTGCCGCGAGTCGTGCCGCGACGAAACTCTCGCGACAACCTATTCATACGCAAAAAAGCATTTAGATTCATGGTTTCACGAGTATTGTTGGAGAAAAACGCCAGATGTTGAACGTCAAGCGCCGAGTTGTATGAATCGCTCTCCCCCAACTCCCCCCAACCCTCAGCAGGGGTGACGCGTGGAAATGTTCCTCGCGCGGAAGCCGCTCCACCGTGCGGCCGCTCCTATCTTTGCGCGCTGCGCAGCACTGCCATCATCGCTGGCTTCGGGGGGCTGCTCGCGAACACTGCTAACCCGCGCAGCTGGCAAACTGCAGCCTCCGCTCGGTACCTCCTTCCGGACTCAGATGCAGCAGGGTGGTGCTCCAAGCCCATTGGCAGCGTTGCTGGGGGCTGCTCCATGGCGAGCGTCGCAGGCACCTCTGCTGCAGCTGCTATCGGGGGCGCGCCGGCATAGTCACAGGAAGGATGGGGCTGATGGCCGTGGCGCGCGGATGGGCGGGGCACGGGCACAACCCATCCGCGCAAAGCCGAAGCTGAAAAGACCAGGAGTTCAGACCAAGTACAAGCTCAAAACGCACAAGGGTGCGATGAAGCGCTTCTACCAAAAGGGCGATGGGACATTCATGCACAAAGCCGCGGGTAAGAAGCACTTGCAGGCGGGTACGTCCCGCCGGCGGCAGACGCTGCGCAAGATGGCGCACCGCCCTGTGACGACAAGACGTATCATCAAGAAGCTGAAACGGTTGATGCCGTACGGGTCGACAACGCAGCCGGCGACACGTTGGAAAGTTTCGCGCCTCTGGGAGCGGCCAGCGGACTGGAAAGAGCGCGTGGCCGCGGCCGAGCTGGCTCTTTTGGCCAAGGGGAAGGCGGCGGAGCCCAAAGTGGCGAAAGTCAAGAAGGCCAAAGCCGGCGCGGCGACGGCTTGAAAAAAATCTAAAATGAAGACTGAGATGCGTTGAAACATACTATGGGATGTGGGGGGGGGGGGGGGGGGGGGGGGGGGGGGCGGGGGGGGGGGGGG
>Ga0210247_102236_pt1 | contig 12244 bp, 10 predicted proteins | sample ChrtobMetP3_16mM_FD_155449 | JGI IMG/M metagenome (GOLD analysis project Ga0210247, IMG submission 155449) | Chrysochromulina tobin associated microbial communities from unialgal haptophyte culture, Seattle, Washington, United States - P3_16mM | ecosystem: Host-associated > Algae > Haptophytes >...
AGAGGCGGCGGCAGCCGGGAAGAGAGGTCCATGCTGTACGTTGGGCTCACTGGCGGAGCTGAGTCAGGTGGCGATGGCGTTGGCAGGTGGGTGGGCAGCAGCGGCGACGGAGAAAGGTCGAGCGGTGGTTACTGTGCCCATGGGTGGCCAGCACGTGCGGCCGGCGATCGGGATCGACGAGTATGTACGGCATAGGGCGCGCTGAAGCCGCCCGCTTCGAGCGGCACAGCAGGTGCTTCGAGCGACACAGCAAGGTGCTTCGAGCGACACAGCAAAAAGGCGCACGCGCAGTTTCGGTCACAAGGTTAAAATTCCCACACTTCCATCCTTACGGTTCGGGTGCGCGACCTGATCTCAGCTTCACTCACAAGGCAACCGTTGAAACTTACAAACTTGATTCGCCGTCGGCCTCCCTTCGTTCGCGCGACGAAAGTCAGCAGGGTGTCAGGGACTTGTGCAGCACTGGTGTCAGATGACGAAAGCTAAGGCGCAACGCTCTGCGCAGTCCGGTGAACTCCATTCCGAGCAGCATGCACCAGGATTCTCGAAATCAGCCGCTTTCATTTGCGTAAGCTCGAGTTTCGCCGCTGTGCTTGCAGTCTCGTGGCACTTCATGGGTCGAGAAAGTAAAAGCGAGATAGCTCTCCGGGCTCGAATCGCAGCCCTTGAGAATGTGCTTGTGCATCGGGAGCAGCGCATTGCCCAACTCCAAGAGGCTTGCTCAAGAGACTCCAGCGGCCCAGACGCCAGTCTTAAGGCAGCCGCAGGCATTGCTGCAGCGTTGTCAGCTGATTGCAACGTGGTGCAAGAGATCTCTCTTCACTCAGTGGCTCCTGCTGAGTTTCGACCCCTGAATCTCACCTACGGGCTACCATCGACTGTGCGCTGCCCCATCGTCATTCGTGGCGCTGTAACGTTTTGCCAAGGAAGTAAACTGGCGCAGTCTTGGACGTGGAACCGTGTCCGTAGAGCAGGGCCGCAGCGGCAGGTCACTTTCGATGTGTCTGCCGAACCCGGCTTGACGTATTGGAACAACGTGACCATGCTGGCTGAGCTCGTCAAGCTGCGTGGCCTTCGCACCCAAAACTTCAAGACGGTGACGACGAGAATCGACCGATTTGTCGATGCCATAGAGTCAGTCGATGACGAGTATGGTCCCTTTGTGCGATATGGTGCACCGCTGCGTAAGTTCTCAGCTTCCATGGCAGACGAGCTCAAAACGGCACATACTAGCATCAATACTCACGATGCTGCAGGGCCTTTGGGGCGTCTAGCTCCATTGCTGCCAGACAACTTCGGGGAGCGCGAGATTACTTTGTTCCTTGCGGCTGCTGGCGTGACTTCCACCGCTCACTACGACAACTCCGCAAACATGCATATGCTGCTTAGTGGACGCAAGCGCTTTCGACTGCGGAAGCCGTTGCTTGCGCTTGACACACTCGTTACCTGGCCTGACACACATCCGAATGCGCGGCAGCTGCAGACGCCTGTCGCCCCAGATGACGTCACGTTCACAACGGTCGAGCTAGAAGCTGGCGATGGTCTTTTCGTGCCTGCAGGCTGGATTCACGAAGTCACGGCACTCGAGAGGTCGATTGCACTTTCGCTCCTTGCGCCCAATTTCGAATATGGCGATTTCGAGAGGTTTGGCACAGAGGATCGCCTGCAGATGATTCCTTTCCTCGCGCGGTTGCGGGGCACGTTCGACCCAGTTCGGCTCTCAAAGGTCTTCAAGGTCTTCGTCGTCTCCTTACTCGCACGTCTCGAGATGCCCGAGCTGATGCGCACGCTGCTGAGCATGTACTCGGCCGAGACACGAGCGGAGTTCGGAATGCCACCCGCGGCAACATGGCCGTTTGGTTGCCATGCCGCAGATGCGATCGATGCGGCGATCGTCCGCGAAGGCGCCGAAGTCGTCGCAATGCGTTTCCTCAAGTACCATGCCACACTCCGCCCTCGCTATGTGACGGTCTACCTGGAAAACATACTTGGTGTGATGGCTAGCTTCCTGGACTTGCCGACCAAGGAAGCGACGTATGCTGCCTGGCTCGACTTTGCGACGGCTTGCTTGATCATTCCGCCTTCGCCATGATTGCACTGGTTGCGAGCTCAGGTGTGACATCGACGACGTCTAAGCTGCGTGCGCCCTTTGCGCTCCTGTATGTTGTGTATGTGTCCGCCGCGCTGCCGATGCTGTGAGGCTGAGGCTCCACGCGGGCTTCAGACGACAGACCCGAGGTTCACCCGCGGGGCTGAGCCGGTCGGCGCGAGCATCTCTGTGTTTGTGAGTATCAATGGTACCGCCGATCGCCTTCGCGCGCCGGATCCGCGGGTGACTCCTGTGGCACTAGTCGGTCATTAGTCGGTGGGTCCTCGGTCTGTGTGCCCCATGTGAGCCCTGTGTATAGTGTCGCTGTCGGCTGGGCGCGAAGCCGAAGGCGAACGTGGTTCCGCGGATCCGACGAAACGAGTAACCATCTAACCAACCGGTGCGTTGAAAGTGTTATCGGGTTGGTGCTGTTTACAGTACGCGTTGTGAGCTAGTTGTAACCGCACACGTATGTACGCCGGTCCGGGAATCATGTAAACATTGGCTGTGAATTCATAGTGTTCACGCGTTGCTACTGTTAACAGCGTCATGGATGCTTCTGTGGCTTGGCTCACGCCTCCATCCCACCCGCCTTCTGCATCCACTATCCGATGCTGGCGGGGAGCGTGGTCCTTGGCTACGCACGCTATCTCGGCATCGACCCTGAGACCGAACCGAGGTTGGTTGACGTTGCGCGGGAGGCACTCACTGACCCAATGCCTCCTGGATGGGAACGGCACCTGAATGAAGAACATTGTCGGCCGTTCTTCTTCAGTCCGGAAGGGATCACAACCTGGGAACATCCGCTGCTGCAGCACTACCTCGCAAAGGTGGATGGGCTTCGGGCGAGCACTGCTAGAACTACCCACTGGAGCACCCAAAGCATTCCACCGTCAGCGACACATGCGCCACACTTGCAAGCGCAGCTCGCTGGACACGTAGCAAATGCACACCAGTATCTTTCCAGTCAATATCTGCAACCGCCACTATCGACGATGCAGTACTGGCCTGCCTCTTTGCCATACCATCCGTTGCAAAACATGCCGCTGCCGCTCGAGGCGCCTGGACACATTCCAATGCCGATGGCATACGGGCACCCAGCCTCGTACGCGATACCGGCCATGGAGCATGCTTTCACACCGTATGTTGGCGCGCTGCACCAATACCACGCTGGTCACCCCACCCAGCATGCAGCACTCGCACCACCTGCTGTGCACCTGCCCACCATGGTGGCGCTTCCTCACGTCGCCTGCGCGCAATTGTCAGTGCCCTCCATGCAAGGCCCCCCGCTGGTGACGGATCTGGAGCGCTTACGCCATCATCAGGTCGAGAGGTATCAGCAGCAGCTACGACAGCTTCATGGGCAGTCCGATCTTGCCAATCGGACTCCATCTGAAGCGCCATCCTCCAGTGCTCCTCACTGGCAAGAGCAACGCCGCCGCCAGTGGCAGAGGCTGCAGGAGCTGCAGCACGATCATATCGAGCGCCAACTGCAGCATCACGACGACCACAACGACCCGCGGAGCAACCATGGGCCTGTAGATGAGACGCGAGCTGAGGCGGCGGCCGTTGGTGCGACTGCTGACAATGGAGGCATGCCACCGACGGAGCGCAAGGCCTCAGAGGAGACCGTGCGATGCGCGTCGCTCGAGTCCGCCGAGCGCCTCGGCGAGTGTGCTGGCGGTGCCCATGGTACCGAGGAGGAGCCACTGCCGTCTCTCAAGCAGCTCGCGGCGCCCCTCCTTGGTATCATGGGCTCGGCCCTACAGCGTACTGCCTCTGCTGGTGCCACCGCTGCCACCGCGCTCAAGCGTCGCGGCTCAGCTGCGGCCGCCGCCGCTTCGGCGGCGGCCGGTGCTGGACACGGCGCTGCCGCTGTAGCCGCCGCCGTTGCGTTTGCGCAGGCGCCTGGATCACCGGCGCCGCCACCGCCTCCTCCTGCTGGCATTGGTGGCGGCAGTGTGGCGCAGCTGGCGGCAGCAGAGGTAGAGGCTGCGGAAAACGCCTTCCGTGCTGCGTCCGAGGTTTGGACGGCAACGCTCGGGCAGCAACGCGAGGCCCTTCCCTCGTCCGCGGCTCGCCTAGTCAATCAGGTCCTGGGCGATGCTCGCGCTCGTGTTGAGAGCGTCTCCCAGCAGCTTCGTGCCGAGCTCGAGCACGCCGGCTCTCGTGGGCGCGCCTTCTGGCCGGCGGAACCAGTCTCTACCTCGGACGAGGCCACCGCGCCTGGGTCCGCTAAAACTGCCACCATGCTCACGAAGAGCGCGGTGGATGCATGCGCTGCGCTGGGAGAGGCGCGGGATGCAAGGGTGCTCGAAGTGGAGGCGACTCTGCGAGCATGCGAGAAGCGCCTTGACGCGCTGCGCTCCACGCGGCACGAAGCGTCGGCCTCGCTCGGTGGGAACACCATCCTCCCCAAAGTCTCTAGTGACACAGACGAGCCGTCCTCTGCCGAGGTTGTGGCAGCAGACAAGGCCCTCAAGGACCTCGATTCGTCTGCCGCGTTTGAGCTCGAGCAGGCGCTATGGCGCGGCGGACTGCGCGGAGCTGCGCTGCAGGCACGTGTTGCCTCGGAGCTGAATGACCTGCGTGAGCAATGGCGCGAGCATCGGGCTAAGGCGGAGCATGCAGCCGTTGAGGAGGCCAGGCAGCGCGAAGCGCAGAAGAAGCGTCTGGCCGCGTACGTGCGCCGCTCGATGCTCGATGCGGCCACGCACTCGCTCTCCCGCCTCCTCGACGTGGCCACTGCTACTGCAGGTGACCTCACAGCAGTGGCACTCCGCGCTCTGCATCAGCGAACAATCGCGATGCACCGAGGGCTTGGCACGCCGGCGGACGATGGGGCATTGACACGGGACGCCGCCACTTCCTCGCTGGTGCAACACCTCGTGTCCGGCGGCGAGGCTCTGATGGTGCAGCTGCATGCCGAGCTCGCCACGCTCGTGGAGGCGGTGGCCGCTGCGGCCACGCAAGTGGAAGCGTGGGTTCGAGCGGAGGAGGAGCTACGCATTGTTGCGCGCCAAGCCGATGTGCAATCGCGTGGAGCCGTGGGCGTCAGCGAACGAGCTTTGGAGGCGCGGTGCGCAGTGTTCGACGGCGATGTGTTGCAGCTGCGTTACCGGGCGCTCGAGGGCTTCGGGCGTGGCCTTACCTTGATGCTGGAATTTGGCGAGGCGCTTCTCGTCGGCGAGCTCTTGCGTGTTGCGCCATCGTGGGGCACGCAGCAGAGTATGCCCCCGCCGCCGTACTCGTCGGCCCAACCGTTGGGACCGGTCTCAACGACGCGGACAGCGATGCCCCATCAGCAAGCCGCACCGCAGGTCGGCGATTCATCACGCGACATTCACTTGACGGTACCGGCATCGACAAAAGAGCATTCTGCCACCCGTCATTCATCTCTGCTGTGTGGGCCACCCATGAATGCCGTAGCTGCGTGTCCTCCCACCATTTCCGCCACACCGGTGGAGCATTTGGCACTGCGGGCGCCGTACCAACGTACGGTCGCCCGACCATGTGCATCCCTGTGTGCATCCTTGCCGAGGGCGCCCTCCACAGCAAGCGCCGAGGCTGGCTCTGCTTCGCCCCATACGCCCCAGACTTTACAGTTGCAGCACAGTCGTGTGCCAGCCTTCGACCCGGCAGAGAGCAGCGCCGAAGCGGGCACGCCCCTGACTCGAGGAGCAGCGTCCACGGCATTCGCGGAGGTCTGGCTCAACTCGCGGGGCTCGCTGCTCTCGCCGGGCTCGCTGCCGACAGCCAACATGTCCGTGACGCCATTGACGGCCGTGGACGACGGCAGGCTGTCCGTTGGCACCATTCCAGTGCTTAGCTCGCCCCCTTCGTGCCTGGCCTCTACCACCCATACCGCCGAGCCTGTAGGTGCGCCGCCGGCCGCTGCGCCCGCTGAGGAGGAGCTGGTGGCACGGCAGCTGCTCTGGGAGGAGGAGTCAGACGCTGCTGCCGCCGCTACGGCAGCGGAGGAGACAGGGGAGGAGGTGGCCATAGCAATCATAGCAGAACGCGAGCAGGGTGAGATGGCGGTAGAGGAAATGCTGGCGTTCCTCGACGAGGCGGCGCAGCTTGTCGGGCTTCCCAAGCCCTCGGAGCAGATTCAGGAGCAGACTAGGCTCGAGAGCAGGCCTGCCCAAGTGGAGGATGTATAGCCAGGAGCGCGCGAGAGTATCTCGAAGGCTGTGTCCGTTGCATTTCTATAAGATGTCGCCGACAAACGAAAGCGCTCTTTCGGCGTCGTCCGAAAGGCGACGTACCGACGAATGGTGAAGCGTCCGCGCGAGGTTGCCGTCGCCTCGTCCAGCGAGCCTTTTGCTACTTTGGGCGAGGCTGTTCCCACCGCCATCGCTTCTGCACCAAAACGCAAGCGCAAGGACTCGCGCAAGGATGCAGTCGCACCCCTGGATGCCCTGGTTGCATCCCACGACAACAGTTCCAGTGACGCGGCCGCGTCTGCGTCGGCGGTGTTACCCGTCAACAACCCGCGATACCCCGCCGTCCAGCGGCGGACGGCGCACAAGAAGAAGAAGACGCTCGTGGTGTGCTCACGCGGCGTGACCTCGACCAACGTTGAGCTCATGGAAGACCTGCTCAAACTCATGCCGCACGCTCGCAAGGATCCAAAGTTTGACAAGAGCGAGCCTCTCACATCGCTCGGCGAAATCGCCGAGCTCAACGGCTGCGCGGCGGTGCTGTACTTTGAGGCGCGCAAGATGAAGGACCTGTACCTGTGGGTGGGCGCGGTCAAGGCAGGAGGCCCATGCGCAAAGTTCCTCGTGCAGCAGGTGAGGCCAATGAAAGACCTGCGCCTCACAGGCAATTGCCTGCTCGGCTCGCGCCCAATTCTCTCCTTTGACGGCGCGTTTGACGGCGCGCCGTACCTGCAACTGCTCAAGCAGCTGCTCGCGCACGCGTTCGCGCCGCCCAAAGGCCACCCGCGCTCGAAGCCCTTCCACGACCACGTGCTGTCCTTCTCTGTGCTGGGCGGGCGTGTGCTCGTGCGCCACTACCAGGTGGTGCCGCCGCTGCACGACGCGAAGAAGGAGGGGGATACCCTCGTCGAGATTGGCCCGCGGCTTGCGCTCGTGCCCATTCGCATCCTCGGCGGCGTCTTTGCGGGCGAGACGCTCTATGTCAACGACACGTACCAATCGCCCAACCTGCTGCGCGCGGAGCAGAAGCGGCGCTCGGCAAAGCGCACGATCGGTCACGTTGCGCAGAAGGAGAAGCGCCGCAGCCGCCTCGCGCAGGGCGCCGACCAGCCCCCCGCTGACGACCTGGCAGACGTGTTCGCCGTCGGCGAGTAGAGAAACTCGCTCACGGTCTGCACGCCCTCCGATAAAGAGCGGTATGCGATCAGCGCACAGTTGAGTGCTAGCTCGAGAAAAATATTTTCGTACAAACGGCGCCGTTCACACCCCTCGGAATCTTCGGCGATCTCCCTTTTCTAATTTCAATGTCGCGCATTGTTCTTGCTGCAATGGCCGCTTCGGCGTCGGCTTTCTCGCCTGTGGCGAGCTTCTCGCCGGTGGCAGCACCGCAGCGCGTTTCCTCTCCGCAGATGTCCACAGACGGCTTTTCACGCCGTGCTGCCTTTGCGGCCATCTTCGCCGTGCCTGCCGCTGCCAATGCCATGGCTGTCAGTGACAGCTACCCCTCGAACCGCGCCGCTCTGTCGCCGTGGCCGGCAGGCTGCCTGAGCCTTGAGGAAAACGCCCTCTCGCGCCCTGATGCGCGCATGGACCCAAATGGCGCGCTTTGCGCTTGCGGTCGCCCAGACTGAACATGGGCGTTGCCACCGCAGGTGCCTGGCCTCAACAGCCCTGGCCTCGTTCCCGCCAAGAAGGTGCGGAGCGGCTTGACGCGCGCCGATTTCGACGAGAAGATCCGCGACGCTGACACCAACCATTTCTGGTACGCGCGCGCACGCTTTGCAGGCAGTTTGGCTGCTCTCGCTGTCTGTGTAGGCCAACACTTTGCGATGCTTATCCAGCCAACTCATCGTGGACTGCTTGAATGCACCTGTGCTGCAGGTCGCCCAAGGGGATCATGGACTCGGTCCCGAAGATGAAGGGCATCATCACGCCCAAGACTGCGGGCTTCAAGACCAAGTAAGGACGGGCACGCGTGGGGAGTCTGAGAATTGCGTTGTGTTTCGACAATTTATGACTCCGTGAGGCTGGTGCGACATTTACCCTAAACCCTATCTATACCTTGAAGTGTGCATGACACATTCAGTGCAAAGAGTGAGGAAAACCCTCAGCCGCGAGCCGCCTCTGCCCTCACAAAGTCAAAGAATCCCGCCGGGGCGCCGGCGTGACGTGGGGCGCGGGACCCACCCCAACAGCACGGCGCACCTTCCGCCGGCGGTAACTTGATTCGGAGATGTGCGTGACCACCCCCCTCTTCCTCCCGATTCCCCCAAAATTCCGTAAATCCGTAAAAAAGTTGTATTTCCCTCTGTGTTGAGGCCCAGAGCTGCCCTTTGATCAGCTGTAAAGCCGGGTGACGCAGGAACTTCAAACTTGCAGATTGGACTCAGTTTCGGCGTGCGAAAAAGCCCCGCGCGCGCTCTCTCCTTGGAGTCGAGAGGGCTCGCAACATGGCCAACGTTCAGGATTCGAGCAATGACAACTCGAGCGACGATGACGACGACGATGAGGACGAGGAGGAGGATCCAATGGAGGAATCTCTCGTCAACCTGGTCGGCAATACGATCAAAGAGCTCGCGCCAGCAGCGCAAGTGTTATGCAGGAAGCAGATCATCCTTTCCAAGTTGGGTCGAATGGGCATCTTCCGCGTGGTGGATCTTCAAACGATCATGGATGCCGACATTCAGATGGTGGTTGCTGCATTGTCCCCCACGCCTCTGCTCTTTGCCTTCAAGCTCAAACAGGCGGTCACCGCCTTGCTCGCCGGTGCCGAACGACAATCCACTTCGAGCCAGTTTTCGCCCGCCGGCGCCGCTTCGACCGGAGGTGCCGCTTCGACCGCCGGCGCTGCTTCGACCGCCGGCGCCACGTCGCCCGCGAACGCCACCTCGCCCGCTGGTACAACCCCAGGCAGTGGCGCCTTCCAAACGCCTCCGATCAATGTCGCACCCGCTGCCACGCCGTCACCCAACACCTCCGTAATTGCCACGGTGAAGATCGGCCCACAGACGTATATCGGAGCGCACCAGTTCACTGTCACGGTGACCACTTCCTTCGCTGAGCTCTTGCGCCTTGCAATCTCGGGGAAGAGCGAGGTGGACCGTGCAAAGCTGGAAGGGCTGCCTGTGAAGGTTGAGACGTTCACAGGTCCGCAGCACCTCTCGACGCACAAGGCCGATGCGTCGCTCTCGGCGCTCGTCACCGACTCCATTTCGCTCGGCTACCGCCACATTGTTTTTACGCATGCCCTGCCCGCCCAGAAGCCCGCTGCCCGCCCCTCGAATAGTGCGTTTGAGCGCATGATGGGCCTTGGGCTGCCAGACAGAGAGACCGCTGCCGACGAGGCTGAGCTATCTTTTGACCAGAGGCTTTACAACTGGCTCGTCGATATGTGCGAGGAACAAGGGCTTGGCGTTCGTGGCGACGAGAAGAAGGAGTGTGAGTACCTTCTAAACGCGAGTTCAACGAGCGCTACTCGCACGCGGTCGTGACCCCTGGGTTGCTCCGATCTATGTATGCGCTGCTCACAAGCGACGGCTCGGCACCCATGAACAGCCAAGCGAAAGCTGTCGACGAGGCGGTGCTCAAATTTCTGGCGGCTGGCGGCGACGTCGAGCTCTTTCCAGACCTGCGCGCACTCAACAGCGGCGAGCGCGGCAAGTACGACCTCTTCTGGGCGGCGGGGGCTCGCGTACTCGCCTCACTTGAAGCGTGCGCCGCCGACGATCGGCACGGCGAGAACCGTACTCTGCTGCAGCCCCTCTCTGTGCCGGACTTGCGTCGGCGTATCGTCGAGCAGCTCGTGAGTGAGGGGCACCCTGAGCCCACCGCTCCGTGCGATGAGTGGATCAGCTTCCAGTTCGCGCCACGCTGCCCATCACGCACGATCGCGACACGGCATACGGGTCGTTGGGACATCACCCTCAAGGTGATCTCCACTACTTTACGCAAGTCCAACGAAGATTCACACTATTGCAACGCTCTGGAGCTCAACGTGAAGGCCTTCTTACACGACGCCGACTTGGTACTCGAGCGTGAGTTCAAGGTGCTCCTTGAGCATCGTCAGCAGCAAGATCGAGCTCGCCAGGCGGGCCAAGGTATCGGGTGGGGTGCCGTGCTGAACAATCCTGATGCAGCAATATCTACGGGTGACATAGAGAGGTACCTCACGGCCACCCTCGAGCGTATCGTGCGGGTCTCGAACGACGATAAGTGCAAGGTGCCGACTGGCGAGCCTGGCAACCCGGTGGGCACCAACGTGCGCCCAATGGCGGCGGGCGTCGCCCTCAAATCTGTGCGGCTGCTGGCCATGGACCACAGCTGGCATCGTGCCTCCATCACCCCGACGGTGACGCTGCTGTCGGACGTTGCGCACGGCTTCGAGACTGGCAATTGGCGACACGGTCAGCTGGTTGTGAGCATCAAGGACTCCGTGCTCGAGCCGTCCTCGGCCTTCCGAAACGCTGCAGAGCTCGCAACCACCGTCCTCGCTGCGTGCGCTAAGCCCATCATCCTCGACAAGAGGACCGACGGCGGCCCAGAGCAGAATACAACGTTCGGCTCGGTGCAACTTGCGGACGTGGCGCTCTGGAAGAAGACCGGGGCGGACTTGTGTATGCAGACGGCCAAGGCGGCAGCGCAGCGGAGTGGTAACCCCAAGGCCGATCTGTGGCACGCAGCGAGTGCACGCTGCACCATCGGCTGCTCTGAGTGCGGCTTGCCACGTGTGCTCTACTCGCTCAACCGCCTGTCACCCGAGGAGAAAGACCTCGCACAGTCCGCCGTCGACAACGTCTCCTCTTTTGTCTGCGGTGCCACTCAGCTGTTCGATGAGGGCCATCAGCTGGCCTCCAAGCTCTTCGTGCGCTCTGCGAATGCGTGCGGCTTGCCCGTTGAGAAGCAGTACTATACGTCAAAACAATTTCGTGACTGTTGCACATGGTGCGGCTTGACCGATCCCCTGGAGCTCGAGGACCTGGAGAGCCTCAACCTAAACGGCGCAAAGGGCTACTCGATCTGCAAGAGATGCTACGCTGACGGCAAGAAGGTGATCACGTTTGGCAAGGCAACAAAGACAGCGTTGCACCAGTCAAAGGCCAAGGGGCGGAAGCGAGCAAAGAAGGCGGTGGTGGACTCAAGCGAGGAAGAGGAAGACGACGAGGACGGGGATGACGAGGAGGAGGACGTCAACGAGGGCGAAGGCGAGGGCGAGGAGGATGAGGATGAGGGCGAGGGGGAGGAAAACGAGGACGAGGGCGAGGGCGAGGACGATGACCATCAGTACGAGGTTGAGATCATCCTTGCCAAGAAGGAGTTCACCGAGCCGCGTAAGGGCAAAGTGATGAAATGGGCCGTCAAGTGGCAGGGATTTGACGAGACGAGCCAGATGACGTGGGAGCCGGCAGGTAACCTCACGAACGTGCGCAGTGAGGTCGATGCCTTCGAACGGCGGCTTGCGTCCATGCCGTCGCTCACCGCTTTCACAGCGCCAGCGGGCTCGTCGGCGTGCTGCTTCGGCAGCACCTGCAGGCACCAGAGCGACCGCGAGACGACGCAGAACCCGTGCTCCGTCTGCACCAAGAACATGCATCACATGTGCGCGAGCGAGCACCTTTTCCTCAAGCCATTCTACTCAGAGTTGGAGCACTCAAACATCTGTTTCGATTGCTCGCTGCTCATTGCACTCATGGAGAAGCGCACGCCGTTTGGTCTCACCGGCGCGCAGCTCATGTTTGAGCCGTACTATCGTCAGCTGCGTGGCGTCGCCTCGCTCGCACCTACGCCATTTGGACTGGGCGCCCTGCTGACCACGAAGGCGCTCAAGCTCTTTGAGCCCGACGCGCTCATGGCGCGCACGCTGCCGACAACCCCCTGTCAAAACTTTTCCGCAATTGTCTCAAAACCGAAATAGAAAGCTTGAAAAGGATTTCTCGCGTCTTCGAACGCAATGGCGCATTTTTCTCTCGATATCGCGCACGAGTTCGCGAGCCCC
>Ga0210247_102245_pt1 | contig 12201 bp, 13 predicted proteins | sample ChrtobMetP3_16mM_FD_155449 | JGI IMG/M metagenome (GOLD analysis project Ga0210247, IMG submission 155449) | Chrysochromulina tobin associated microbial communities from unialgal haptophyte culture, Seattle, Washington, United States - P3_16mM | ecosystem: Host-associated > Algae > Haptophytes >...
CAGGGCATGGTGCCTCGGTCGGCTCGGTTTCGCGCCAGGCGCGACGGCTGACGTGAAAAATGGGGCGACGAGCAGCGCAAAGGCCGACTCGCGAGAGCATGGAAAAAAATTCGCTCGACGACCGAATGGAACCAGAATCCGACAGTGTGGAAGTACCCGCAAGCTAATGACCTATATGCTTCTCTTCCGAGGCCGAGGTACCGCCAATTGGAGGTACCGGCGGGGCGAGGCCCGCTGACCCTAGAACCATGCCCTAGAACGCCCAATCGAAACCGCTAACAACATTCTTGGCTCTGCGCTCTGCGGCCCGTGGTGCATGCCGTGGTGGCCGGCGGCCCTAGCCCCCACTTCACGCGCAAGCACAAATCCAAATCGTCCGTTGAAATATTCAAAATATCTGCCGCTCGGCTCGTCGCACGTCTGTGTTTCGTCAATGACGAATGAGCGTACTATGAGCGCTTCTGGTTCGCCCCCTTCCCCCCGTGCGTTAGGCAATGGACATTCCGTCCTGGCCCCCCTCCACTGTTCTTCTCCCCTCCGCCCCACGGCCACGCGCCCCTCGGCCGTCCACCGTCATGTCCACCGTCCCGTGACGGGCGAACATGCGGGCGAATTGGACGTCATTGGTGACGGGCGCCTAGGGCTCGATTTCTCCGCGGCACTGACTGCCCCTTAACAGGCCTTTTAGTTCGGTTCATCGCCCCGGACTGCCCCCCTTAACTCCTTAGTTCATCGCCCCGGCCTACATGTACGACCGTAGGGACATGCTGCTCAGCTCCTGTCTTGTGCGGATCGCCGAGGGTCGCCGCTCGTGCCTTCGGTCTCATGATCCATCCTATCGGAGGAGCACCATCGGAGGACGAGTACGATCGGAGGAGCGCTATGAGGAGCGGGGATGGGTTTCGGTGCGCCTGGGGTACGATCGGAGGAGCGCTATGATGAGCGGGGAGACGTATCCTCTCCACGGACTCTTTTCATCCAGCTGCCACGGGGGGTGGGACTGTTCGCGCACGTCACGCAGCGCAAAGCCGCTCGCCCCGTCTGGCCCCGGAGCCGAATGCGCCCGATACGACGCTGGCTGGTACACCACTTTGCAAGCTGTTCGCGTCGGTCTTTCCCTGGGCTCATGTTGGCGACTCCAACGCTCAATCTGTTGCAAGCCCAATGGCTCCCAGGTGATGAGCGGGTCGGTCTGTTCCTTCGCCAACGGGGCGAGGCGCAAGCGCACTGCGTCCCGCTCCAAACACGCCTCTTCGCCCATGATGACATGCCAAGTCCCTTCGAGGGTCTTCGCCCAGTTTTTGCCCGCGTCGTCTGGGGCGCGCTGCTTCGCAGCGGCAGCTATGGTACGGGGGATGTTGGCCCCGGCGAGCACGTGCATGATGCCTTGGTAGAACTCGCGCGGCCTCGAAGTGAGCCTCCGCTCGTGCACCGCGATCTGAGCGCTCTCGGTGATGCCTCGTAGGCACTGGCTTCGGTCGACTCGAGTGAGCGCCGTCGCGGGCGCCAGAGGAAGCGGCGTCTGCCCGGCATGCTGGCTGTCTCGGGATTTCTGACTGGATTGGGGCTTCACGGCGGTTCCTCGCTGTGTACGTAGGATGTCGTCGAGGGCATCGGCCCAGCTCTGCTCGCCTCCAGGCGCCCGCGTGGTCCCTTGTGTCAGGTCGAGTGGTGTCAGGTCGGGATACGGCGGATAGATCGTGTCGACGAAGCTGAGAAACTGCGGCCCGCCAGTGCTGTTGAGGGATGCCCAATCGAGTGCACACTCGGAGAGCATTGAGCTGTGAGCGAGGTAGCCCCCTTGAAGAAACAGGGTCCACTGCCCAAGGTGGCCATAATGAGCGGCAATGTGGTGCAGGTACGTGTGCGACTCGAACCCGACATTCGGCAGGTCCTCTTGATGAAGCTGCCACAGCTCCGGATCGTGGAATCCATCCCATTTCGAGCGGCCGCACTTGTGGTAGAGGAAGACGCGCCAGCTGCCCGAGAGCAGAGAGCCAAGCGGCACCTGAGCGGCGATGAGCATCTGAAGCTGAATGGGCGTGATCTCGTTGCAATCTGCGATCACGAAGTCGATGCTCGTCCTGTCTGCAGAAGGACTCGCAGCAGCGCGCATGGTGGATGGCAGCGATTGGAGCTCGGCTGTGAACGTAGGACCTAGCCACCGGGAAAGCGCGAGCCGATCAATACAACCATTCTGAAAGGAGCGTGAGCCCTCCAGCTCTCCCTCGCAGCGTTCGAGCCCGGCACGATCTGCGTCACTCTCTCCGAGGAGTGCGCGCAACCGTCCTTCCAAGGAGCTTGCGATGGAGCTCACATTTGAGCAAGAGCCGATTGTGGAGCAGAAAGCCTGCGCGACCGAGGTTGGTGTCATCTGCAACCTTGGGTACGGGTTTCCAGGGAGCCGGCTTCGACGCCGCGCGGCTACGGATGTGGAGGAAGTTTGAGCGGCGCGGCCTCGTGCCGACAAGTCCCACACCGGCGGCGCCGCCGACGCGACGACGACGGGCGACCGCGCAAGGTCGGCGGTGAGGAATATCGCATGAGAGTTGGGTTTCGTCCAAAGGTTTTTTCACGTTTTTCACGACAACACACACGGCCACCCAGTATTTTCGGAAATTGAGTTTGGTTGAACCGAGTTCCAGTTGTGGACTCGGATTGGCCGCGTTCACGGTCGATAGGTGGAGGTTCCACACTCACACTCGTCCAGCGCGCAGCGCCAGCGGTGCACAAAACGTCATCACGCGACTTTCACGCGACCGGATTGCTCTCCACAAATCCGTCGACTTCATCAATGTCCTCGCTCCCCTCTCCAATTCAATCGGGAATATCGGCCCCTACAACTGAAGGCGGATACCCTCTACGGGCACAGGGTCTGTCCCGTCGCGCGTGCCCCTGCGTCTCTCCCGGGCGTCGGCCAGATCGGCGAGATCCTCATCTGAATCAGCCTCGACATCCGTCGCCTCCCGCTCGATGGCATCGAGCGCGGCGTCGCGATGGGCCCGCGCGGCGTCGAAATCATCCTCGTCCTCTTCACCCTCGTCAGCATCACTCGGCACGGGTAAAAGCTTTGGCGCTGGCACTGCGCCGCCGCCGCCGCCGCCGCCGCCGCCGCCGCCGCCGCCGCTGCCGCTGCCGCTGCCGCTGCCGCTGCCGCTGCCGCTGCTGCGGCCGCGCCGGCTGGATCGCGCACTCAACGGCCTCGATTTTGTGGGGTCGCTCCGCTCACTCCTGAGCTCGTCGCGCTCATCCCGTTTGCCAACCGGCAGCGTCGGCAGCTTGAGCGAGGGCGGCGACGCTAGAGCTGCTGCTGGTGCCGGCGCGAGGGCTGCCGAAGGATCGGAGGCGCCCATGACGGCGCGCGAGTGCGCGTGCTGACGTGGCATCGCAGTGCCCATGACAGCGCGCGATGCCGAAGGATCGGAGGCGCCCCCGCCGCCACCTGAGCTCTTGAAGAAGGCCACCCAGCGGTGCGCGGCGTTGGTGCTCATGCGAGCCTGTTGCTCCTGGCTCATGTCCGCCCACCAGGGCCCCGCCCACAGCCGGGCCGCCGCGTCCACCTCGTCAAAGCCGTTTGTGCGGCACCACACCACCGAGCGAGGCTCAAGCACATCCTCACCGGCGCGCGTCGTCGTGGGCCTCACGAGGCTCACGGGCGACTCGTCGGGATCGTACGCGATCACCAGCAGGTTGGCGAGCCGTATCGTCACGTGGTTTGGGAGTTGGTCGCGCTCGTACACGCGCACGGCGCAGCGCCCGCGGTTCGCATCGTAGCCCGGCGCGATCACGACTCCCGACAGGCCGTTCAACTCGACCCGTCCAGAAAGACCGTGGATCTCGACCTCATCGCCCGGTCTGAGGTCGACTCGACCGGTGCGTGTGAGCCCCGTCTGCGGAAGGCCAACATCAGCAATGGATTGGCCTGGTGCGGGCGGCTCAACCGGTTGGTCAACGTACGGATTGGCACGGACGCGGGTGAGCAGCATCTGAAGCTGCATCTCTGTCGCTTGTCGCCGGTTGGCCGCCACCGCCAGCGCATCTGTGAGCGCATCCAGTTCCGAAAGGGAGAGGCATCGTGAGGCGACGCACGCGGCCGTCACGTCGTCGTAGCACGACTCAAGGTCGTCGTCGGAGAACGCTACGAGCTTCGTGGCGAGGTCGACGTGCGCTGCCATCGCGGGTGCCGGTCGACAATCCAGGATGAATCAACTTGACGAATCCTGCTCCTGTGAACGAAACACTACCTGAGTTTCGACCCTTTCACAACCCTGCCGAACGCCGTCCGGCCACTATTCATGGGAGAGAAGTCGTTGCGAAGAGAACATAAATTGCGTACCTTGCCGACGAACCGTACCCTGCTAACAGCTCCTCAGCACCTCTCCTACAATTGCTCTCCTCGAAGATGAGACTCGCACTCCGCTCCTCCGCGGCGAGCGGCGACGCACAGTTGGCATGGCCGCTGCCTCTTGGGTGGTGGCGACGCATGCATGTCGCTGGCTGCAGGTGTGTTAGACACGCGCTTGGGCACGAGCACCTCGAAATGCTCGTTGATGAACACGAACGGCACGGCCGCGGGCACACGCTCGATCGCCTTGCAGAGAGCGTCGTCGCGTACAATATCGGCGTCATGGGTCCGCTTCGTGCCACGTACGACTGCCGTGCAGCCGTGCATCGGGCAGCGTCTGAAGCCGAGCAGAGCGTCGCGGTTGCATGCGGATCGATGCATGCAGCCGACGAACCTGGCCGGGTCGGTGAGCCTCTGACGCGTGACGGCACAGCGGAGGTCCACCTGCTGCCAGCTGCTGTCGAGAGGCTCTCGACAGCCCTCTCGCTCCGGGGCGGCAGAGCTCGTGCCCGAAGAGCTGCTGGCGGCCACATACATGCGTCGCAACTCGACGACGTCATCGTCGTCCGCGGCCTTGGCCTCGTCCTGGCCACTGGCGCCGGTGCGAGCGTTGCCAGCCTCGTCGTCGACCTCCCGCTTCACCAAGGCTTCGCTATCCGCCTCCTCCTCCTCCACCGCCCCCTCCGCCCTCCCCTCCGCCTCCTCCTCCTCTTCCTCCGCCTCCGCCTCCTCCTCCTCCTCCTCCTCCTCCGCCTCCTCCTCCTCCTCCTCCTCCACCTCCTCCACCTCCTCCACCCTCCTCCGCCGCACGGGAGCAGCCGCAGCCTCGACGCCGAGGTACGCCCGCACGGCGTCGTCGATTGCGGCACGCGTGCCGAGCGATTGTCTCTGGTTCGATAAGAGCCACTTCGAGAGAGCGGCGCGATCGTGGCATGAGAGGCACAAATGCTTGCGCAGCCTGACCTGGGAGAGGCCATGTGCACGCATGTGCACTCGGAGCCGCTCGACGAGCGCTGCGTGCTCGGCTGAGCTCACGCTCTTTATAGCGTGGGAGGTGGACGCGGGAGTTTTCTTGCCGCGCGCCTTGGGAGGTGGGCGGCGCGCAACAACAGGTGGCACGTAGGTGATCAACGCAGTCAATGCTGCGGGATGCTGCCGAGGAGTGCCCGGTTGAGAGGCCGCCTGCAGGCGAGCGACTTGGCTCTCGAGGTCCTTGATGCGACTCTGCAGCTCGTTGACTTGAGAGAGCAACGCTCCTGCGGGCCCATCGAGGAGCTTCTCCGCTTCCCGCTGCAGCTGATGCATCGAAATCGGCACATCGCCATCGCCAGGCACGTGTACAAGCAAACGCTTGTCGAGTGTGATGCCGACCACCACGCACCAGGTGTGGAAGTGGTGCCCTTTGCTCACTCGTGGAACCAGCACTTCGCAACCCGGCTCAAAGTCTTCCACGCGGAGCACTCTCGCGGAGGCAGCGATGTGCAATGAGTCGCGCCGCGGGCGCTGCGGTACAAGCACGTCGCGATTCTCGGCCACGGTTGCGACGCCAATGCGCTTCACCAGCGATATCAGCCCCATGCTGAGTTCCGTAGTTTCATGTACACCTTGTTTGAAAGAGGGTGAGTGAGTGAGAGAGAGAAAGGGCATGGCGTATCTTTTAACAAGTCTTTTAACAGACCTTGTCACTTTGATAAGCGCCTCAATTAGTGCTTCGCCTCGAGAAATGTCCCTTCTGGTTCCTCTTTCACGCACGAATCCCCCGCAATGCCGCGCATCGTCGTCCTGTACGCCATTCTGCCGCTGACGGCGGCCTTCCAAGCGCCCGTGCTGTATAGTCGAGCTGTCACGTCGCGAACGACGGTGACCGCATGTCGGGAATTGCCATCCTCGGGCACCAAGTTGGACGAGTTCTTGACACTGCTGGGACGCTGCTATGCAGGGGCTGGCGTGGCCCATGCGGTTGACTTTGCGACCGCCAACGCTCTGCCGGCAGCGGCGGGCCTCGTCCCATATACAGCCCTACCACCAGCTGGTCAGGCGATGGGCGTTCTCTGGTGCCTACTCGGAATGGTGCAGCCGCTGGCCACGAGCCGATCATCACAGGAGACATTGGCAATCGCATACGGGGTTTACGAGATTATCCTGACGCTCGCCGCCTCCACGCTCACGAGCGATCCCGATGGCACGCTCGGCCGACTTGGCGCTGCCGCCGGACTCCAGGCCGTCGTCTACTTCTGCTATGTCGAGCTGCGCAGGCAGTCAGTGGAGATCACTGAAGTAGACGAGCAGCGCTCCTCCGCAGGGAAGCGTCGCGCGCCCGAGCTCCGAATGCTCGCCTCCAAGCCGCCCACGAAGGGCTCAAAGGCCGGCGCACGGCCGGCTGGCAAGAAGGTCTCAAAACCCACGGCGGAGCCACGATCAGTGCAGCAGCAGCTCGAGGACCAATTCGGGGAGGGCGCGGTCAAGTCGTTTGTCATACTTACCGGCGTGCTCTGCTATCCGCTGATGGCCTACGGGATCGCCATGAAGCAGTCGGGCATGCACTGAGTCGCGGAGCAGCTGGGCGTGGACTGAGCCCCAGGAGCCATGATGCTACCATGATGCGAGGCGTGGTGTGTGGCGTTATTGCAGGGATGCGTTGCGTTGCTCGGCAACTCGGCGATCATGCAACTTTATCAGCTCAACTTGATCGGATTGAGAACTGGCTTCTGGCTGCCTGGCGGGCGCTTGCCGGTGGGTCGCCGCATACCACTGTGGAAGCAGAATGAGACAGTGTGACGAGTGTGTGCCGAGTACCGCCGCACGTGGGCGTTGGGGATCTGATTTACGAACGTTTCTTACGATCTATGCGACGAGTAGTACACGAGAAACCCGGGAGCGTGTGCAGCTGCAGGGCCTGAGGCTCGGCCGCTCTCGCAGGGTGCTCGGAAACTCTGCGCGCCGCGGCCGTCCCCGCGCCGTCCCGCGTCGCGTCGTCGGGTCGTCCCGGGCCCCGCGCCGATCGTCGCCGCACGCCGGTCGCGCGGCGGTCCGCCGCATCATCGACCGGACACACACATGTGTCATCGCCCGCCCGCGTCTATCTCCCTCGGGATTACAGCGCAGAAGTGCTGGTCCACTACGTACGCCAACTCGACCCGCGCCTTGACGATGGTAAAGGGGCGGGGATCCATTACGCGCGTGTGCCCGATGGCTCCCTCACCCGAGACGACGTAATAAGCCACCTCGACCCCAAAGCAGTCCGCGGCGAGCGCCAAGAAGGCCTGGTCGATCCAGGCGGACGGATCCGCCATGTGTTTGAGCCATCGCTCGGCAGTCATCAGCTGCCGAGACCCGATCGATTCGTGCCAATCCAACACACCCCAATCGAACCCGCCCCCAACACGGTTCACGCTTTGGCCAGGAATGGCCCACGTGGCGAAGGAGTCCTCGATCACATCCCTCACAAGTATCTCATCGATAGAGCCGGAGGCCGGCTCCCACACTGCCCTTGCATGCAGCAGCTTCGTCGCGTGCGCCACCACGCGCCTCCGGACGTCGTCGCCATCTCCCTCGTGGAGCCTCGCGTAAGCGAGCACGCGGGCCAGGCTGTTTGGTCCGCACGTGCCGCCACCTCCACACTCCACCACTCTCCTGTGGGGGGCGAGCGCGGCCGCAAGCGGCTCCAGCGCTCTATGGATGGCTGCGGCCGGTGCCGCGTCCCGTGTCAACGCTAGGTCGCCGCCCGTGATGTCGATCGGGGACGTTGCATACCGCCTCGATGCTCCGGGGCCTGGACCCAGCTCCAACACTCGGTCGAATGAGAAGTCCCGCCCTCGCAACGGCGTTTCGAGCACCGCGAGCACGATCGCTGCTCGCGCAACATTCTTCCCGCACGACTTGCAGCTTTGAAGCCTCATTGCGGCCGCCACATTGTGCGCGAGAAGACAGCGCCAGGCTGTTACCTCGGTCAGGCGTGAATGATCAAGCTCTCCTTGTGGTCCTCGATCTGAAGTGCATTTGGGGTAAAATTGAAGTTTCGAACGGAGCTGACCTTTCCATGTGTGTGTGAAACATCTCGTGGGCGACGCGGCTTGCTCTGGCCTTGCGAAGCCTGAGGCAGAAGCAGACAGAGCGCAAGCGCGATGCCCAAGGCTCCGTCGTCCAAGAAGACGCCGGCGCCGTCGCCGTACGAGGACCCGAAGAAGAAGGCTGCGCCTGAGCCGACGGAGCCGATCTGGGAGAAGAAGCCCAAAAACTTTTCGATCGGTGGCGACATCCAGCCGCGCAGGGAGCTCGGCCGCTACGTCAAGTGGCCGGCGTATGTGCGCATCCAGCGGCAGCGCAAGATCTTGTACCAGCGGCTGAAGGTCCCGCCTTCGATCAACCAGTTCTCCAACTCGCTCGACAAGAACCTCTCCGTGAACCTCTTCAAGCTCCTGCACAAATACAAGCCGGAGGGCAAGCAGGAAAAGAAGGAGCGCATTGCGGCGGCGGCGGAGGCCAAGGCGGGCGGCGAGGGCGAGGAGGCCAAAAAGAAGCCTCTGTACGTCAAGTACGGCCTCAACCACATCACCAAGCTCTGCGAGGACAAGAAGGCGCAGCTCGTGGTCATCGCGCACGACGTCGACCCTATTGAGCTCGTCATCTGGCTGCCTGCTGTGTGCCGCAAGGTTGACATCCCCTACTGCATCGTCAAGTCCAAGTCGCGCTTGGGCTCGATCGTGGGCAAGAAGACGGCCACTGCCGTCGCGCTCACGTCCGTGCGTCCCGAGGTACGCAACGCGCCGGATGTTGCACCTGGGGCCGCTGCTGCTGCTGCGCCGGCGGCGTGCTCCGATGCAGGCAACGGGCGGCGCGGCTTGCGAAGGGCAGCTGCCGGCCGGCCCCCAGCCTGCGCGCGCCTGTGCAAATGCAGCGCCAGGCGGCAACGCCAGGCGGACGCTCAAGCAGCAGCGCGTGGCAGCAGCGCAGAGCCCGCGGCCGCGTGTGGTTGCCTTGTATTGGCCTCGGACTGTTCTCGGACTGTTCTCGGACTGTTCTCGGATGAGGGCCAACCCATCGTTGACGACGGCGCTTCTGTCCGATGGCGGTCCGGGGCCATGCGGCGGTCCGAGGCCATGCGGCGGTCCGGGGCCATGCGGCGGTCCGGGGCCGTGCGGCGGTCCGGGGCCGTGCGCGGCCCGCCAGGCACCCACTTCGTACCCCTTCTTCCCCGCTCTCTCTCTCTCGCTCACGAGCGCTCGCCGTTCCTCTCGCCCCCGCAGGACCGCCATGAGTTCAGCCAGCTGGTGACCGCTATCCGTCAGCAGTACAACGAGAACGCGAAGCAGATCGAGCGCACCTGGGGCGGTGGCATCCAGGGCACCAAGTCGCAGGCGGCGACTGCGAAGCTCGAGCGGCAGATTGAGAAGGAGAAGGCCAAGAAGGCGTTGATGTAGACATCCGCGGCGCAGTTCAACGCTCCATTTGTGTGGAGGTCACCAAACTTCCCGCTCAGCGCGCGGGCTGGTGCGCCGTCCGCAGCAAGTACGCATGGTGTGGGTTGCAAGCGGTGCCCACGCTCGTGAGGTGCCACTGTTTCGTTTATCGTGGGTGTGATTTCGATCTTAACAACAAACCGGTCATGCTGTGGCAAGACGCGGGACCTGTGGTCGTGCGTCTTGCCGAATGGCAATTCCATACGTGAATGTGAACGTTCATGAAGTGCCGAAACACCGAAACCGTGACGAGATGGCGATGCCAATCCCGCAAGAAGCGGCGTCGGAGATGGCAGCCGATCCCGCGAGATGCGGCGCGTTCAAGCTCTCCTCCTTTGGGCAGCTTGTTGGCCCATCGCGCTTCTCAGCGGGCCCGTTGCAAGAGGTGATGCGCCAGCCGGGAGCACACGTCCTCGCCCAGGGCGTGCCGCCGATGGCGTCACTCCCAATTGTTGGCGTGAAGATCACGCTCGCTGATGGAACTGTCATTGAGATCGACAAGGCGGAGTCGCTGACCTCGCAGCGCTACGCGCCGTTTGGCTGGAGCTCTCTTCGCTCTTGGTTGGTGGAGCACGTGCGTCAACAACACGCGCCGCCAGCAGAGGACTGGGACGTTGGCATCACAAGTGGCTCAATGTACGCGCTTGATGCGGTGCTGCGGCTGCTCGTCGATCCAGGCGACGCTGTGCTGTGCGAGGAGTACACGTTCTTGGCGACCAAGGACCTGCTCCATTGTCTCCGTGCAGACATCGTCCCGCTCGCTATGGACGCCGACGGCCTGCTGCCAAGCGCCATTGAGGCGGCATGCGAGGCACGGATCCGTGCAGGCCGGCCGCCACCGAAGCTGCTCTATACAATCCCAGTAGGCCAGAACCCGACCGGCAGCCGGTTGCACCCCGACCGATACGCCGAGATCTACGCGCTCGCGCAACGCTTCGGGTTCGTCATCCTAGAGGACGACGCGTACGCTTGCATGCAGCACCGGCTGATGATCGCTGATTACGAAGGAGTGCCTCCGTGAGTGCCTCCCTCATCAAGTGCTCTTGGATGATGATGGCTGATTGCGTCCCTCGTCAGGTACTATTATATGCAGCACCGCGCACACGAGGCCGAGACGACCACCGTGCCCGGCCTGAGCGACCTCGGACCATCATTCCTCTCATTAGACGTCGAGGGGCGCGTGGTGCGGCTAGACACCTTCTCCAAGTGCCTCGCCCCGGGATTTCGACTCGGATGGGTGAGTGCGCCAAAGGGATTTGTGCTCAAGCTGGACGGTGTGCAGTACTTCTCGTCGCAGTGGGGCTCCACCTTTTCGATGATGGTGGGCTGATTGCGATGGATGGCTTCAGAGTAGTGCCGCTTGTGGCTGAGTTGCGTTTGTGGCCATCTGATGACCTCTGATGACCTCTGATGACCATCATCGCTGAGTTGCGTATGAGAGATGAGAGATGCCACCGACTGCGCGTGAGTGCGCGTGAGTGCAGGTACTTGCCAAGATGCTACACACAGAGGGATGGTTCCTTGCGCACGTCACCTGCCTACAGACTGCGATGCGTGAGCGATGCTTGGCGCTGCTCGCGGCGGCGCGTCGTCACCTGCAGGATGTCGGTGCGTCGTGGACAGTGCCGCAGGCGGGCATGTTCCTTTGGGTGCAACTTGGAACTGAGCGGGAGCCGTCCCAACTCATCGAGGAGATGAGGCGGATTGGTGTGGCAGTGCAGCCTGGCGAGAACTGCGCCGTGGCGCCGCCGCCTGCGGGCCATAAGCACATTCGACTTACATACGTGATCGACTGCGAAGAGTATGAGCCAGCGCTGCTCAAGGTCAAGGAGCTCATCAGGCCGCCTTTCACGGTGGACTGATGAGCTACGTTGAGGAGAGAAAGCGTTTGAAAGCCACCAGCGCTGCTATAAAGGTGACTGGCCGGGCAGAGGCGGGTAAAGGCGTGTGAACACACACGTGCGCCGCAGGCTCAGGGACAGGGTTGTGGGGTATGGTCAATGGTGGGGAGCACAGGCGTGTTGAGTCCAGTCGAAGGTCGGTTAGGTTTGTGCATGTTGCGCTTCAGGCGTCGACGTGCGTGAAACGCCGGTCCGGTGTCTTGGACGTGCGGCGCGCGCAACAGAGCCGACGAGTGGGGCAAGCGGGCCCGTTGCAGCGGTCCTGACCGGAGCGCGCAGAAGGAACAGGGTGGCCACATACGACGAGACCAGCCACAGGACGGGACCGCGCAAGCAAAAGATACCGCACATCGCCGACGCGAGAACTGCGACAGGCAGGCTAACGGAAGAAATCAAGATCGGACCGCAGATGATCGGCATGATTGAAAAAAGCGCTTCACTCGCACGGACGGCGGAGGCAGCGGCAAGACAACGACGGCAGAGATATGATGACGGT
>Ga0210247_102258_pt1 | contig 12133 bp, 2 predicted proteins | sample ChrtobMetP3_16mM_FD_155449 | JGI IMG/M metagenome (GOLD analysis project Ga0210247, IMG submission 155449) | Chrysochromulina tobin associated microbial communities from unialgal haptophyte culture, Seattle, Washington, United States - P3_16mM | ecosystem: Host-associated > Algae > Haptophytes >...
TCAGTGAAGACCGTCATCGAGAAATCGTGTCGATGACGGTGTGTGAAGAACACCGTCATCGACAAATCGCGTCGATGACGGTGTACTTCACACACCGTCATCGACGATGCGCAAAAGACCCTTCGCCCCCGTCGCGTCCGCGCTCACGGTGGGTTGTCCTCACGGCCGATCGCGCGTCTTTCCGACGAGTCACGGACATGATTGGGTAGCTTGGCACGCAGAGCGTGCATGCGTTCGGCTTCGAAAGCGCCGAAATGGGCGCTCACGGTCGCATTCGAAGAGTTTTGGGCCGCACGTCCGTCGGACATCATGCAGAGGCCGTCCGGGCTCAACCCACAGCAGGTGGAGCAGAAGGTGCGGAGCGTGCAGCGTGAGCGGCAGCACATGGTCGCGCAAGTCGATGCGGAGCTCGAGGCCGTCATGGCTCGAATGCAAGCCAAGAAGAATTGGTCACGGCTCGAGGAGGTGAAACAGGAGGAGGAGGTGCAGAGGGCCGCGGAAGAGGCGGCACGCAAGGAGGCCGAACGGGTGGCGGCGCAGCAGGCAGAGGAAAGGCAGCGCAGGGAGCTTGCGGCCAAAAAGCGCTCGGAACATGAAGCAGAAAAGCGGGCCAAGGAGCAAGCGATGCAGAAGGAGTGGGCCGCCAAGGACGCTGCCCTCGCCAAGCAGCTGGAAGAGCTCGTGGAGCAGGTTGAGTCGGGTCAGGCTCCGCCCGAGGCAGCTGCGATGCTCAATAACCTCCTCGGCGGCCTCCTCGGCAGTCCTCCCGCTTCCAAGGCGCCCACCATGGCGCCCTCTCCAGTCACCAAGCCGCGTTCGCCCTCGAAGCCGACATTGCGGGGCGTCGCCCCCGTGATGCCGCCGCCGCCGCAGCAGCAGCAGCAGCCGTCTTCGCCCTCCGCGAGGATGCAGCAGCAGCCATTGCCCTCGTCGCGGCAGCACGATCAGCAGCAGCAGCAGCAGTCGCCCACTTCCTCGCCCACCGCGAGAACGCAGACCGCGAGGCGTGTGGCGATGAAGCCCGTAGAGGCGGACGAGGAGCACATAGCCACGGGAGCTGAAGGAGGGCTGGCAGAGGCCGAGGCGGCCCTCGACGAGATCGAGCATCAGTACCGCGAGGCCGAGCGCCGCATGCAGGAGCTGCGCGGCGTCGGTGGGCCTCTGCTTAAGGAGGCGGTGGCCGAGTACAACCGTCTGAAGCCCAAGTTCAGGGAGCTGCAGATGGCGGTGCGACGCGCCGCGCGCCTCTCGGACGCCGGCCGCTCGTCTCACGTGCCGGTGATCGGCTCCAAGGCGAGCATGCTTTCGGCGCGCCGCCTCGACAGGCAACGCGAGCGACTGGCTGCCCGAGGTGGCGGCATGGTGTTCTGAGCGCGGTACTAGCGGTAGCGCGCCCCCTTCCGTCCCAGCACATGGTCAATATCTGCCAACACAGTGTAATGTGGACCCATGTTCGCTATTGCATGGATTATTTAGCAGGGGTCTTCGTCGGATAGCATGTGTTATCATTCATTACGTGTGACACGATTCAGAGACGAATATATTCTAAGTTAAGATTCAAGACACAAGAGCGGTACGCACGGCGTGCGGTAGGAGCTAGGCTCGCGGACTGCGTGTTGCGAACTCAATTGAGAGCCGCGGCTCTGGCCTCTCCCTCAGTCTGCCTCTCTGGCCGCTATAGCGCACACTACCGCGACTATGGCATCGTCTATAGATCCATAGGTTTTCGTCCTGCTTCATACGCTGTGTTGCTCCTCTCGCGTCTCGGGTCTCGGCACCGAATCCGATCTCGAGGTGATCTCGAAGAGATCGTTCCCAAGATAGAATCGGCCATTCAACCGCCGGCGAGCGCTCACGACACGAGCTGGGCGCTCCTTTTCTCAACGGCGTAGTCGACGATGAATGCTGGGACCGCCTGTGCCACGCTGACCGGGCTCGCCTGGCCTGCGGTCGGTGGCCAGCAAATAGCGAGCACGAGCCGCCAGACGCTCAGAGCGGGCGTGGCCCCGGTGGCGGCATCCGCGGCGTTCGCGCTGCTCTCGCCCCCACGCCCCCACTGGCCATCCCCGCCACCAGCGCCGGCGCCGCCTAGGCCGACGCCGAGGCCACCGCCGCGCCAACAGCTTCGCACGTCGAGCTGGTGGGCGAGCACGAGACCCTCGGTGCGCGACGGGCGTGCAGCGACGTGCAGCAGACGCAGCCCCGAGCGCACAAAGTCGGAGATAGCGCCGAGATCGTCGCCAAGTACGAAGGCGAGTCGGGGGGCGCCCGCCACGGCGCTCGGCGACCCACCGGCAGCGTCCCATGTGGGGAGTGGCGCGCGGCTGAGCGGCTGCGCAGGGAGCAGCTGGCTGGGCAGGTGGCTGCAGCACTGGAGCACGCGCAGCACCGAGACGGCAACGCCACTGCTGGGCGCAAAGGGCGGTTGACGTCCGACGAGCTCCGCTACCATCGCAAAGGCCGCTGAGCTCACACCTACCTCGACAATCGACGCGCCCAGCGCCAGCGCTCCGGGCTCTGCGAGAGGGGGTGCGAATGGCATGGAGCCGCAGCCGTGGAGGGGTGCGAAAGCGTGAGCGCTGTTGACAGCAGCGGGGAGGGGGAGCGAGCTCGTCGCGTCTGCATTGGGACGCGACGCCGTCGGTGCTGAGTGGTAGGCGAGTCCGTGGACCAAGCGCCGTGTCCATCGCCCCCCTGCGCCTGCCTGACGGACCGTACCCGAAGGCCGAGCGCCCCTGGGTGCAGCAGCCTTGCCTGCTGGCACCCAAGGGCCGTACAGAGCCTCGTAGCCGTCGGGTGGTTCCATGCCGATCGGCCACACGGGATCGAGCATGCAATCGCTGCGTTGCGGGCGTCCGGCGCGTGCCGCGGCGACCCGCCGCGCCGCCATCTGTGAGTGCTCGCTATCGTACCACGGGTGACTTGCCTTATCAGGGCGCACCGCCTTGCGAACCCGCCGTGCTCGCTTCGCCTTGGGCGGTGGAGCGGCTGCCGCCTCTGCGGCCGCGCTCGCCATCTGTTGGCAGCTGGCGGCGGCGGCGGCCACCGCGACCGCCGTGGACTCGGCAGCGGCGGCGGCGCGTGCGGCAGAAGCCGCGGCCGCATCAGCCGCCTTAGCGGCGGCCGTCGCGGCTGAGGTGGCGGCCGTAGTGGCAGCCGAGGCGGCGGAAGCGGTGGCAGGAGCAGTCTCATTCACATTCACATTCACAGCCACCGAGGCAGTCTCGTGGTCGGTCCGAGTGGGAGCGTGTGCGGGGATCGGCACGTGCAGCTTTGCAGGCAGCTGTGTGGGCCTCGGTGTGGTCGGTGGCGCGGCTCGTGGCAGCACCGTTTGTGCGCCCGCCGCTGCCTGAGGGGCGCCCGAGACAGCGCTCGACGCGTGTGAGGCTGCCTGAGGGGCGCCCAAGACGACGCCCGCCGCTGCCAGAGGGGCGCCCGAGACAGCGCTCGCCGCGTGCGAGGCTGCCGCATGCGCGGCGTGACCCCATTGCGGCAGCCCCGGAGCGGCCGCCACGGTCCCATGGAGCGCGAGGGGTGCCCGGGAGGGTGCCTGGGAGGTTGCTTGGGATGCGACCGCAGCGCGCACTCGAGCCGAGTAGCGCGCTGTATTGGGCGCGACGGGGGTCGATGGTGGGGGGCGGAGTGATGCGCCGACATGCTGGCGACGAAGCCGCAGGATGGCAGCAGCAGCGGCAGCGGCAGCTCGAGGCGTGCCTCCAACAACACTGCCACCCCCACCGCTGCCTGCCCCCCGAGACTCAAAGGGCGTGCCACCACCGCCCCAAGACTCAACGGGCGGGCCGCCGCCCCCGCCTGCCCAAGACGACGCCCAAGGCTCAACGAGACTGCGCGGTCGTGGTGTCGTGATGCGTGGCTTCAAGGTCAAGTAGCGCGGCATGGAGCCTGCCAGGGAGGTCAGTGGCGTGGGCGGCTCCTGGGCGCTGTACTGGGCAGCCCCTTTCGGCGGCTGCACTGGCGTGGGCTGAAAGCTTGTTATGTCCATCGGCGCATCCTCAATAGCAGCCTTGTCCGCCGGGGGCAGCAGCACGCGAGATGGCGGCGGCGGTGGCGGCTGTGTTGGTGGCACCAGCTGTGGCCGAGAGGGTGGTTGTGACGGTGTTGGCGGCGGTGGTGCCATGGCGCCCGGTGCGAGCGGGGCAGTGGCCAGCGCCGTCGCGAGCGCCGCGAAAGCTGCAAGGGTTGGCTGGCCTTCACACCCCGAGGGCGCCGTCGCGAGCGCCTCGAAAGCTGCAAGGGCCGTCCCGTCCGAAGCCGCCTCCGCCGCCAAGGGCCGCGCTGCGTCCCCGAGGTGGTGCGATGGCACTGATGGCGAGGGGGGCGAGAGTACCAGGCTCTCGGACCAAGCGACCAAGCTCTCGGCATCGAGCGGCGTCAGGCTACCAGGCTCGAGCTGCATGGGAGAATGCTCGAGCTGCACGGGAGAATGCTCGAGCTGCACGGGAGAATGCTCGAGCTGCACGGGAGAATGCTCGAGCTGCACGGGAGAATGCTCGAGCTGCACGGGAGAATGCTCGAGCTGCACGGGAGCATGGTTCTCGCGATCGAGCGCTGCGTCTGCTGCGTCCGACACGTGCACAGAAGGTTTCATTGCGCTGCCCGGCATCGCTGGCACGACCGGGACAGGTCCTGGACCTGGTCCCGGGGCCGATGAAGGCCCAAGCACCTCTGATGGGCGATCCGATGCGCGATGGGCCAAGCCGAGAGCTGTGAATCGACGCTGTGAATCCAAGCCGAGAGCTGTGAATCGACGCTGTGAATCGAAGCCGAGAGCAGCCGACGGACCCAGCGGCAAGGGTGGCTCGCCATCGGCGCTCATCACGGCGCTCAATAACGGGCTCTGGTCAAACGCTGCTCGAGGTGTGAACGCTGCTCGAGGTGTGAAGGCCGGCCAACCTACATGAGCGCCCTCGGGCGCCATGCCGGGCGCCATGCCGAGCGCCATGCCGGGCGCCATGCTGGCTGTCTGTGTGCGCGGGTCGTCGAGTTCGTCCGGCGAGGGATGCTCCGCCAGCGGCGTTGAGAAGTGGAGGGGCGATGACATGTTGAGGGGCGAGGGCACTTCGTTCTGCATGAGCTCGGCTGGGTGTGTCTGGATGGCGCCATTCACACTGACGTTCACACTGGCGCCAAGCGTAGGGCACGAAATCCCGAGGGCAGCCGAATCCTCAGGCAGCACCTCTAGTGCCGCCGGCGTGTGCGCCCATGCCGCCCGTAGTTCATGGCTCTCCCCACAGGCCGCCCGTAGTTCATGGCTCTCCCCACAGGCCGCACGTAGTTCATGGCTCTCCCCACAGGCTGCACGTAGTTCATGGCTCTCCCCACAGGCCGCTGGGGGCTCCGGCAAGAGCATCGGCGGCAGTTGGATCTCGAAGATCTGGCCAGCGCAGAGGCCCGAAGGCACCACCGCTTCCATGTTAATGATGAGCCCAGAGGGCGTGCGGATGCCATTCACACCATGATTCACATTCACAGCGGTGCCGCCTGCGACGCCCTCTGGTACCGTCACGGCCATCGTGTGCAGCGTATGTGGCGGGCCTTCACACCTATGTGGCTGGCCTTCACACCCCGAGGGCGCCATCGTGTGCAGCGTATGTGGCGGGCCAGCGGGCGGTGGAGTCGCTCTCGGCCGTGGCGGGGGTGGGGCCGCGCCCGGGACAGCGCCCGAGAGAGCGCCCGGGACAGCGCCCGAGAGAGCGCCCGGGACAGCGCCCGAGAGAGCGCCCACCACAGCGCCCGTGCTCGGATGAGTCACCAGCGCGGGGCTGCGCCAGTCCGCGGGGCTCGGGTGCACCTTGAGGACCTTCGCCGTCAGCCTGGCCGGGGCAGGCGCGCTCAGTGCAGGGCTCTGCAACTCGGGCTTCGGCGGATGCGTTGGTGGCAGCTCAACACAACGCTCCGCCGTCGGAGGCGGCGCAGCGGGAGCGTTGTGTTGAGCGTCCGCAAGCACGGCGGAGGGCCAGCCTGCAAGCCATCCAGGTGTGGTCTTGACGACGGCTGCCGGCGGTAAGGGCGCCGGGGTCGAGGCGATCGGCAGCGGCGCGCCCGAGACAGCGCCCAGGGGCTTCGGCTGCTTGGCTGACGGTGGCGTGCTGGTCCACCTGGCACGTGGCGTGCTGGTTGACCTGCCAAGTGGCGTGCTGGTTGACCTGCCACGTGGCGTGCTGGTCGACCTGGCACGTGGCGTGCTGGTCGACCTGGCACGTGGCGTGGCCGACGACTGAGTGACTCTGTGCGCGACGATGCAGCTCTGCGCTTGCGAGGTCTCCTCGGGCTGTGAATGAGGAGACCGGTCTGTGAAGAAGTCGGGCGCTGTGTCGGGCACGTCCTCAGCCGTTTCAGTGCGACCGTTGATCTCAGCCGCGCTGTCCCTAAAATGGCAAGTGCGACCATCGATCTCGGCCTCGATGTGCGATGATTGCGATGATTGCAGTTCGGAGTGCGATGATTGCGGTGGCTGCGATGATTGCGATGGCTGCAGTTCGGGCTGCGATGATTGCGATGGCTGCAGTTCGGGCTGCGATGATTGCGGTGGCTGCAGTTCGGGCGGTTGCGGCTCGAAGGACAGCGAGGCTGCTGGCTCCACGGGCGGAGCTTGCTCCAGTGCCGCACTTGCCATATTAGGGTCCTGCTCCAGTGCCGCACTTGCCATAGTAGGGTCCTGCTCCAGTGCCGCACTTGCCATATTAGGGTCCTGCTCGAGTGTCGGCGCCAGCCGCGCCTGCGCCAGCGGCGGGGCCGAGGCGGGCAGCGACCGAGCGCCCAGCACAGCGCCATCCGGTACGATAGGCGCTGGTGGGGTCGCTCGGGTGGTCTTCATGAGACGGGGCAGCGTTCCAGTCTGCGCCTGCCTAGCAGCAGGTGCTCGCGTTCCAGCCTGCGCCTGCCCGGCAGCAGGTGCTCGCGTTACAGCCTGCGCCTGTGCTCGCGTCGCCGCCTCAGGCTGTGCCCGCGACGGCGCCTGTGCCCGCGCGCTAGGGTGCCTCCTCTCGTCAGGGTGCATCCTCTCGTTAGGGTGCATCCGCGGAGGCTCAGCTGCCATATTAGGATGATGCACGCGATTGTTCGGCGGGGGGTGCGGAGGCTCCAATGTCGATGTCGATCTCGATGTCGATCTCGATGTCGATCTCGATGTCGCAGGTTGAGCCTCGACGACCCGTACTGCCGGCACTGCTGACGGCGTCGCTGCCCGTGGCGTGCATGCCGATGCCGAGGAGGGTTGAGCGATGCATGCCGATGCCGAGGAGGGTTGAGCGATGCATGCCGATGCCGAGGAGGGTTGAGCGATGCATGCCGATGCCGAGGAGGGTTGAGCGATGCATGCCGATGCCGAGGAGAGTTGAGCGATGCATGCCGATGCCGAGGAGGGCACAGCGACTGGAGTGGCTGTGGCCATCACTCGCGCGTGTGAGGCGACTGACGCTGATGCAGGTGTCTTCACGGGCGCTGCCACGTACGCGGATGTCAACGGCACCGGCACCGGGACCTTCACACCTCGAGCAGCGTTCACACCTCGTGCGGATGTCAACGGCACCGGCACCGAGACCATCGATGCCGCGTACGTAGTCGAGTGCATGGGCTCTGTGGGGATGGGCGAGACAGCCGAAGACATTGGGAGCGATTGGGGCGCTGAGGGCGGCAACGACGGTGGCGCAGACTTGAGCGGCGGTTGAGCCCAGTAGAGCGCCGTCTCGAGCGGCGGTTGGGCCCAGTAGAGCGCCGTCTCGAGCGGCGGTTGGGCGCAGTAGAGCGCGCCCACCTCGCTGGACGTTTCAGGGAGGCTCGTGGCCGAGGGAGGAGAGGGATCAGGCGTTGGCTGCGCGCTGGGCTTCGGCTGGCCGGGTGTGGAGGGCCCCGGCGTCCACAGGCCCTTGAGCGACGCCTCGGCGTCGAGTGTGAAGCGCATCTGCGCCATCTGGCTGGCCTCGGCGTCGAGCGCGAGGCGCATCTGCGACATCTGGCTAATCTTCTCGACCATCTGGGCTTGGAAGCGCTCGAGCTCTTGCTGCTGCTCGAGCTGCTCCTCGCGCGTCTGGAGCGTGGGCGTCCTCTGACGCATCTGCTCGATGCGATCCATCTGATGCGCCATCTGCTCGCGCAGCTGCTGCTCGAAGCGCTCAAGCTCCCGCCGGCGACGATGCCAGCTCGAGGTCCGCCGCGCCCCTCGGACTGGCGGCTCATCGTTGATCGCGTCTTCCTTGGTGGCCTCCGCCTCGCTCTCCCCCTCCTCCTCCTCCTCGTCCACATCCTCGTCCTCGCCCTCCTCGCCCTCCTCCTCCTCCTCCTCCTCCTCCTCCTCCTCCTCCTCCTCCTCCTCGCCCTCCTCCTCCTCTGCAGCCGAGCTCGAAAAGCACCGCGACGACGCCGGCGCCCGTCGCACCGTCGACCGGCTCAAACTCTGCGCCGGCGACACCTCGCGTGCCGATGACGGCGTGGCCCCTGTCGGCGTCGTCCCGAGCGCGTCCAAGGAGGCGAAGCACGTGGCCACAGCATCCTCAATCTCCGCCGCATGCATGTGCCGGCGCATGTAGCCGTCGCATCGCCGTTCCATTGAGAGGCGCCGCCGCTCCGACTCTCGTGTGCTCGCCTCCGACGCTTCCCATGCTGCGACGCCCTGCGCCATCTGCACCTGCTGCTGCATGCAAGTGCTCGCCACGACGCCCTGCGCCATCTGCACCTGCTGCTGCGTCGCGGCCACACACCCCGAAGGCCCAGCGGGCCGCGGCTCTGGTGCGTAGACGGTATGGTACAGCTGCTGCTCCGGCAGCGCAGCCAGGCAGCTCGCGACGTCGGCCGCGCGGAGCCGCCGATCAAGCGCCTCGGTGGCGCTCAACACGGCGCTCGCGCCCCGAGACGGCGGTCCCGACACGCTGTTCATCGTCGGCCTGAGCGCGTTCACGCTGGTAGCGGAGGCGGCAGCAGCGGCGGCAGTCGCGGCGGCAGTGGCGGCGGCGGCGGCGGCAGTGGTGGCCGGCGGGACGAGCGCTGAGGGCGTCGCTTCCCACTGGCTCTCCCTCATTTGGCTCTCTCTCTTGCGCATCCGATGAGGCGACTCCGCGAACGCAGTGCTCTCCAAGAGGCCTTCCCTCAACTCATCCCTCGATCGCTTGGGAGAGCTCATCAGACCTCGGCTCTCTCTCTGGCGCTCAGCGCGCCGGGCACGCCTCTGCTCCAAGATACGCATCGCGAGCCGCTCCGTCTTGCCAATGTGTGCGGCCGTGCGCCAGTCGTGCCACGTCTCGCGAAGAGTCCTCTGGGAGTGGTGCGCGCGTGCACAGGCGAGGCAGTGCGCGTGCACCGCGCGCTCATATCGGCGCGTCGCCGCGCTCGCCTGCCACTCGTACAAGTAGCGCCGGCACGGGCGCAGCTCGCGGCTCGAGATCGCGAGCTCGCGGCTCGAGATCGCGAGCTCGCGGCTCGAGATCGCGGGCTCGGCCCCTCCGACGATTCGTAGGGAGGGAGGGAGGAGATGCTCCTCGCGCTCGGATCGTGCGCCGGCCGCATGCCAGCCAGCTTGGGCCGCTTGGCGTGGCGAGCACGTGCCAGCTGGCGTCGCATGGAGCGTGTATGCCGCTTGGTCGTGGCTGAGCGAGGATGCTGCGTGGCTCTGGTGCGCAGCGGTGCAGGCTACCGCTGCAGGGGTCGAGACAGCTCCCAAGGCTACAAAGGCTGCGGCCGCGCACGCTGCGCTGCGCCGATGCCATCGCCCTTCCTCGTCACGACACAGGTCCGCCTGCTGTGCCTGCAGCGGCTGCGACGATGGCTGCACCTCCAGCGATTCTTCGACAGTGCCCAGCGCAACACGGAACGCTTGAGCCACCTGCGCGTCGCCCGCCAGCAGGCGCCGTAGGCCAGCGCGCAGCTCATGCGGGCTAATGGAGCCGTCCGCGTTGCTATCGAGCGCCGCAAAGAGCAGCGCGCTCTCCGCCGCACTCGCGCCGGGCGCCAGAGCCGGAGTTGCCATATTAGGAGCCGGAGTTGCCATATTAGGAGCCGGAGTTGCCATATTAGGAGCCGGAGTTGCCGACGCCGCTGGTGGTGGCACGTGTGGTGCGCTCGATGCGACGCTCGTCGCCTCTCGCACAGCCGACGCGGGTGCACACGTAGCCCCGAGAGCCTGCGCGCCGCGGGCATGCAAGTGCTCGCTTTGGCGCGATTCGGCCGCATGCAAGTGCTCGCTTTGGCGCGATTCGGCCGCATGCAAGTGCTCGCTTTGTCGCGATTCGGCCTCGCGGCAGCTCAGCTTCAAGCGCAGCGCCGCGGCCGAGGCGGCCGCGGCCTCCGCCAAGGCGAGGCATCCACACTGGGCACGGGCTGCTCGGACGGCGGAAGGTCTCGCCACTTCCATATTAGGAGCGATCGGCCCTCCCGAAGGCACCGAACATGCGACCACCACGTCAGATGCGCCCATCACGGCGCCCATGCCTGTGGCCATCTCCCGGTGTGCCGAAGCACAGATGTCAATCTCCCGGTGGGCCGAAGCACAGATGCCAACGGCGGTCCCGCCCACGCCGCCCGCCCCGCCCACGCCGCCCGCCCCGCCCACGCCGCCCGCCCCGCCCTTGACGCCGGCGCCGCCCTTGACGCCCGCTTCACATGCGTGCAGATGCGCGAGCTCGAAGGACGAGATCCCTTTTGGCGCGATCTCGAAGGACGAGATCGCCTTAGCGGGCGCGCTGCGCAGTCTCCCCGCCTCGAGATCGCGTACCAGCTCTCCAAACTCCTTGAGATCCATCTGACCGTCAGGCGTGTCATCGTACCGGGCAAGCACCGCCGCCGCGCCCGGAGCTGACAGGTCGATGCCATAGTGGCGAAGGGCCGCGTGGAGCTCGGCACGATCGATGAAACCACTGTGGTCCGCGTCGAAGCGATCGAAGGCGGTCACCACGCGCACGGGGACACGCGAGGAGCCTTGATACAGGGAGTTGAGGCGCGAAGAGCCCAGGTGCAACGAGCTCAGGCTCGAGGTGCAATCTGGCCGTCCGGAGCTCAGGCTTCGGCTTGGCTCGAAGGAAGTGTGGCCCGCGGCACACGCCAACGGCTCGGTGGCTGTGGCGGCGGCGGCGGCGCACGAGTAGCCAGAGGCGAAGGCGCATGAACAGGTGCAGCCGCTGCTGGCAGCAGCGCCCGAGCCGCGGCATGCGGGAGCAGCGCTTGAGCAGCAGCGGCTCTGCTCCCACGCCAGGCAGGCCGTGCGCTCGTGACTGTCGATGGCGATCCCGTCAAGCAGTGAGAGGCGCGCGTGCTCGCGCAGCATCTCTCCACGCCACGCCATGCGCGCCATCTGCACGGGCTGTGGCACTGGCGTGCTCGAGCTCGAGATCATGTGCTCTACGTCCGACCATACCGACGAGAACGGATTGAATCGTGCGTCGCACTGCTGCAGAAGCGCCAGCGGTCGAAGGTCACGCACGAGCGCCGCGCCGTCACGCAGCCGATTGTCGCGAACGTCGATTGTGATGAGCTGGGCGCACGCCGCAACTCCGGCGCAGCTCTCAATCATGTTGTGACGCAGGTCGAGCACCCTGAGCCGAGAGAATGACGCAAGCCATGGCGCGAGTGCTTCGATACGATTGCCAGCGGCGTGCAATTCGCTCCAGCGTTCTGGGTCCTCGTCTGTGACGATACTCACGCCCTCAAACGTGCGGCGCAAAACCGCCGACATGCTGCGTCCACGTCGCTTCAGCGATGGCCGAGCCCGGGACAGCCACAGGCCCGGTAGCAGGGGCTCGAATGAGGCGCCCCTAAATGAGGCGCTATCGCGAGCGCGACCTCACCGCCTCAAAGACGACCGGGAGCCGCTCGGTAAAAAGACACCGGGGGTAGCCGGGACACACACGGGACACACGGGCACACGGATCACATAGACGAACCTCACAAACATCCCAACCCATCAACGCACTCACACGCACGACCGCACGACGACCGAATCCGCGGCCGCTCGGTACCTGTCATATGATGTGGCGCTAATACAAAGTTCTCGCCCGTCACACCGCGCTACGCGCGCCCCCGTGGGCGTTCACACAACACATCGTCAGCACTAACGTGCTCTCCTCACCTAGAGGGATCGGCATCCTCGCGCAGTCCCCCACGGCGCGACCAGAGGGGAAGGAGG
>Ga0210247_102259_pt1 | contig 12123 bp, 3 predicted proteins | sample ChrtobMetP3_16mM_FD_155449 | JGI IMG/M metagenome (GOLD analysis project Ga0210247, IMG submission 155449) | Chrysochromulina tobin associated microbial communities from unialgal haptophyte culture, Seattle, Washington, United States - P3_16mM | ecosystem: Host-associated > Algae > Haptophytes >...
TGTATCTTAAATGTATCTTAAAGAAGGATACATATTCCTAGGTAAGATACATTTCCTATGATGGCCAAAGTGAAGATACAAATGTATCTCGATGTATCTCGATGTATCTTGATGTATATGAACGGGAAACATCAAGATACATGCGAGATACATGCACGATACATGCGCGATACATGGGATACGTATCCTGATAACAAACCCCCCCCAAACTCGATAACAAACCCCACGTCACCCGGCGCACTGCCTTGCTAACACAGGTTACATGTATTGAAGGTTTGAAGCAAAGATTGATCAAGAAATCAAGTCACTACCAAGGGTCACTACATAATAACAACAGACAACCTATTACGGGAAGCCTATCGCAGGTGCGGTGAGACGCACTCTGAGCCCGTACGAGAAAGAGACTTGACTTGACTTGACAAGTACATGTAAGAATACGAGCGAGGCCGAGCGGAAGATCGCAAGCCCGCGGAGGACGCCCTCTCTTGTCGCCCCCCGCGCTCTCTCTTCCATGGAACATATTGGCAAGCGCGTCGAGATTCAGTTCCGCGGCGATCCTGGCATGCCGTGGTTCGCGGGCAACATCTGCAAGCTGAACTCCAACGGCTCTCATATTGTTCGCTTTGACGATGGGCAGAAGCTCAACATCAACCTGCAGGAGCACATCGATGAAGACATCGTGCGATGGCCAGCTGAAGGCGAGGCCGCCAAATCATTAGTTGAGACCCCTGTATCGGAGGTGTACGAGCCCCTCGCTTCAAGCAAGTCAAAGCGGGCGGCAACGCCGGCACCCAAGCCCGCGGAGGTGTCTCCCGTGCCCGCTGTGACCGCAGCCAAGGGCGGCAAGAAGCGCATGGCCGCGGACGTCGAGGTCCAGAGCCAGCTGTCGCTCATTAAGAGGCCGTATCGCGCCGCCGCAGCCCAGGCGGTCAAGGCATGGCAGGCGGAGTCGTCGGTCAAGGTCGGGGAGGAAGAGGACGAGGAGGAGGGGCGCATGGGTGGCAAGGGTGGGTCGGCGCCCAAGGAGGAGGACGAGGACGCGGAGATGGCCATCTCCGCGAGCGAGGAGGACGAGGACGTTAAGGACGAGCACGAGAAGAAGCCCAAGCGCAAGGGCGCCACCAAGAGCAAAGGATCGCCGCTCTCGCGCCGCGCAAAGCCCATCGGCTCTGTCGCCCCCCTCGGCGTACAGAGTGTCGCTGCCCGTGGCCTGCCAGAGGGTGCCCTCGCGCGCGGCCGGGGAGGGTTCGAGGTGCGGGCGCTGGAGCGGGTGGCCAAGCTAGATGCTAGCGGCGGCGGCCGCCCCTCGGACCCGCTCCCGTGCCGCCTCCTAGTGGTGAGTGCAGGCATTGGTGTCGACGAGACAGGCCAGCCGCTCTGCCCCGCGCATCTAGTTGACCAAACCTTTGCCAATGGGGAGGAGCTGCATGGGCACACCAATGGCGACATCTGCATGTACGAGATGGCGACCACGGCTGATGAGGCGTGGATGGGCTGGGACGCGATGCGCCGTCGGCTGCTCGCGGCTGGGATCCTAACGAAACCCGCCTCGGCCGCCTCACCATCAAGTAGCGCCTTGGTAGTCGCTGAGGGGTTCGAGGCGGTCGTGACTGTGATCACGTGCACTGATGACGACAACGACGACGGCGCACCCGTGGCGACAACGCGACTGCTCACGCAGGCAGTGCTCGAGATGGCCACGGACCGGCCGGACGCGCGCTGGGCGCTGCTCGAGGGGCGCTCCCGGGATGGCGCCGCGGTGATCCTGTCGGCTCCCGCGTGGCTCGTCGACCCCGTCTCCTCCTCCCCGTCCCCCGCCTCCTCCTCCCAGGCGCTCGTCGCTAGCTCAGAAATGCCGCGTGCCGGCGCCGGCGCCGACGATGGCGACGGCGAGCGACGGCAGCACGCACCGTTGTCGACGGCGCTGCTTCCGCGTCTCTCGAACGAAGCGCGTCACGTCCGGCTGCCCGCGAGCCTTGTGCAGAAAGCCATCCGCCGCCGTGCAGGCGTGCTCTGCTCCGCTGCACCTCTTCTCGAGGCTTGCCGAGCGCTCCTCCTTCCACCAAGCGGTGGTACATGCGACGGCGCTCGGCCGGCGCGCGGTGCGTCTGCCGCCTTCCTCCGTGCAGTGTGTAGCTCGATGCTCGCCGAGGCGATGCCGGCGGCCACATCAGCAGGAGCCCTCGGCATCGACTCCCTCCTCGCGCTCTGGGTGGTGGCGCTGGCTGACCCTGAGTGGATCATGCCGCCGCGCCTCGCGCGTCAGGCCGTTGCTGCCGCTCTGCGTGCTCAGGGGCGCGACACAAACCAGTGGGTAGGCTTCATGCGCCAGTCTCGTAAGGGAGAGGCGGTGTCATCCCTCCGCCACATCGAGCTCGAGGACGCCAGATCGCTGGAGGACGCCGACACGCCGACTGACAGCGTCTGCCATCCAGAGGGTGTGGGCAAGGAGGACACGCGCCGTCTTGGGCGCCGTCCAGAGGGTGTGAGCGAGGAGGGCGAGCGCCTCGGACGGCGGGTACGCAATACGCTGCGCGTGCTCCACGCGGCACTCGGACTCAATTTCACATTCGGGCACTGGGGCAAGTACACTGGCGATCGCGAGAATGGCGCTATGTACGTGACACTTCAGCAGCCGGGGTACGATGCCGTCTGGCTACAGCACGAGCGGCTTATCGCGCCGGTGGTTACCGAGGAAGCGAGACTGCTCGATGCGTGGGCGTCGCCCACAACGGCGCTATCGGCCGTCACGGCCGGCTTGGACGCGCGGCTGCTCGCCCTCGACGATGAGACTCGCCGTGCCGCGTTTGACGCGCACCTGCTGCCGTCCTCACTGCTGTTGCTGCAGGCCGCGCTCTCATCGCCCCCTATGCGCGCGTCCAAGCACGGACTGACGATGCTCAGTCGACAATGGCGCAAGCTGTCGTCCGAGATCAACCCGCGTGATGAGCAGCGAATGCTTCTCGAGCGTGTGCAGGCAAATACGGGAACTGGAAGCACGGCAGGCGCCATCGCGAGCACGGCGACCGAGAAGCAGACCGACCAGAGCGCCGTCGTTGGCAAGGCAGCCAATGACTGTGTGGGAGACAAGGGCAAGGGCAAGAGGCGCAGCGAGGAGGGGAGCCAGGTGGACACGTTGGCAGAGCTCTCCAAGTTGAGTTCGGCGCGCGAGCTCTTTGAAGGCATGAGTGACAAGGAGCGCGAGATCATCGAGATTGTGGAGGAGGTGCAGCAGTGGCTGTTGCGCACGAGCGCAGCAGCCTTGCAAGGCGCAGGAGCGCAGCCTTTGCCACCGGCCCGCCGCCGCGACTCATCGGCTAGTGCAAACGCGATGGCGCCAGGCCGCATCGCCACTGGCGACGCCCCAAACGGCGCCCAAGACGGCATGGTCGACGGCGCACCGCGCGGGCGGCGCTCGAGCGCCGGACGCCCCCGGTCCGCGCACGAGGGTCGCACCGCTTTTGTGCTCGCGTTCGGACGTGCCATGCCTCTCAAGGTCAAGGTGGACGAGCACACAACCGAGTCCGTCACGGTGCTCTTTTGCGGAACCCCGGACGCGCCTCTCCTCGTACAGCGCACCGACCATGCGGCGATCGAGGAGGCGGCGGGTGTGAGTGGTCACGGCGGGGGCGGGGGCGGGGGCGGGAAAGGGGCGTCGGGCGGCACAGCGGGCGCGAGCGGCGCCGCTGCGGCCGCCCCTCGCCTCGGCTACGTGCTTGGGAACCGATCGCTGGACGGATTGGATGACGAGGGACGCGCCCAGGCCATCGCCGACCAGAAATTGTACCGAGCGGCAGTGAAGGCGGCGGCGGCGGTGTGGGAAGGTGGGAAGACCGTCAGTTTGCCCATCCCACCGCGTGGGCTGCAGTGGAGCCTGGGGGCGGCTGCGGGCGACGAGGATGCGGCCGAGCGCTCGTGCTACCTGACGGCGACCCTCGAGGATGAAGAACAGGGAAAGTGCCCGCGATGGCGCTTCGCGATCGCGGGCACGGCCGTGGCTCCGCTCGACGCGCGCGCCGTCCTGAGCTCATGCTACTTGCCGACGACCATCAAAGCCCTCACACCGGCGGCAGCGGAGGCCAGGGCGCCTAACGATGCACACGACCCTAACATAGCAATGAGGCTCGCTCTGCTGCTTCGACGCGCCTTTTACGCGCACTCGAAGCCCGCGGACGTCGCCGACGACGACTTCGAGGCAGACGGCGGCAAGGCGGCGATGGTGCAGCTCGGGCTGAGCTCCCGACTAGAGCTCTTCGAGGAGCTGCATGCAATCGCGACCAACGCCCGGCGCGGCGGCGCCGATGAGGGCGCTGTGTGGGGTGGCTGGGCAGAGCTCGCAGCAAGCGGTGTGCTGCGCAGCGGCGTGTGGCGTGATGTGCTCCTTAAGATCACAACTCGCGACCTGGACCACGTGGTCATCGGCCCCGTCGCCGCGGATGGCTCGGGAACCGGTAATGACCTCAGCGAGGGCACCATCCTGCGCCTCATGTATGCCATGGAGGCTCTTTACCCGGCAGTGATGTTCAAGGACGGGGCGCTGCGATGGCGCGTTGTGCCGCGTGGCGCAAGCTACCATCACATGCTCACGTGCCTCGAAAGGCTTGGCAGGGCCGAGGTGCTCACCACGGCGCCCGCCGAGGTGCTCACCACGGCGCCCATGGCGGCGCTCACCGCCGAGGGCGCGCTGGCGGCCTGTGCCTTGCCATCTGGCTATGCGCGTGTGCCGGTTGCAATGGCGGAGACGGAGGCCAAGGCGCTTTCCCTGCCATCGCTCAAGGCGGCGCTCACTGCACGCGGGCTTCCTACGAAAGGCAAGAAGGCGGACCTCGTGCTGCGCCTATCTGCCTCGCCGCTTGCCTGCACTGTCTCCACCGCTTCCGCCGCCTACACCACCTCCGCCGCCTGTGCCCCGGCAGCAGTCAAGGAGGAGCAAGAGCAAGAAGCAGCAGCAGCGGTGAGGCGTCCTCGTCGAAGCAGCGCGGCGGCCGCATCGCAGGCGGCAGCGGCCATAGCAGTCTCGGAGGCGGCGGCGGGCGGCGGCCGCGACGACGGCGACTTTGCGGCTCCGCATGGCGCCAATCGAGGCGCCAAGCACTCATCTGCAGCCGATGTCGACCTATCGGCCGAGTACCTTCCATTACCCACGATCACATCGACGCTGTGGGAGCACCAGCAACGCTCTGTGGACAGCGTGCTCGCGGGTGTGCGAGAGGGCAAGCTCGGATTTGCGGATGCCTCCGCGGTGGGGGCGGGCAAGACCCTCACCGCCCTCGCGACAGTTGTGGGTGTGGCGAAGCATCTGCATGACAGCGGCATTGCACGGCGCGGCTCGTTAGTCATGCTGCCGCAAGAAGCGCTGCTACGGGAATGGCTGCTCGAGCTGGCAAAGCACAGCGGAGGCTTCCACGTCGTCGAGCAGCGCGCGGACGGCACACTTTTCTCTCTGACGTACGGCAACACTGGTGCGCCCATCGACGGCAACACCATCGTCATCTCGACACTGGACCGCGTCGCTAAGTCGCCGTTTGTGCGCCAGGCCGCGTGGGACTTTGTGGTCATTGACGAATGCCTCGCCGTGCAGAACGCCGCCGCCAAGCGATGCCCGTCCGCATGGCGACAGATCGAGGTGAGCCGATGCGGCTGCCTGCTGCTGAGCGCCACATTTTTTCGAAGCAAATTCCACAACCTCTTCTATATGGTCCGCATGCTGCGCTCGCCGCTGCCGCGTACCGTCGAGTACCTCCCCGCGCTCGTGCATGAACACATTGTGTGTGAAGTGCCGATCACCGATCGCTCATGGCTCATGGAGCCAGGCCACGTGTCCCTGCCCAACGGCAAGCTCTTCTACAGCTCCGAAGGCTCCGTGCCACTGGCGGACTATTCCACGTACAGGCGTCGCATTAGCCAGTGGGAGCGTGACGGCCTCAACCGTGGCGACCCGTCGGGCCTGAAGCTGCATGCCGACCTGAAGCACCTGCTGCGGGGCGAGCTGTGGGAAGGCGCCAAGGGAGCTCGCACCTCGCCGCTCGCCGAGGCGATCGCGATGCAGGTGCTGCGGCTTCGAGACGAAGGGCGGCGCCCCGTTGTCTTTGCCAACACCGAGGACGAGAAAATGCGCTTCCGTGCGGTGCTGCGGGCGCGCGGCCTGACCGCGCTGTCGTGGGCGGAAATCAACGAGAAAACGCGCGCCGCGGGCTTCGATGTCATCCTCGCCACTATTGGCTCCGAAGCGCAAGGCATCAATATGCAGCACGACGCAGACGCAATCGTGTGCCGCCCAACGCCTGGCGACGTCCTCGAGCAGATCAAGGGGCGTGTCGACCGGCCAGGGCAAACGCAGAGCGAGCTAAAGCTCGTCATCGTCTTTGCGCAGGCAACTATCGAAGAGGCCGAGGCTGCAAACATACGGCTCGCGGGCTCCTTTTTCCGAACGTACCTTGCTCCGAAGGCGACCAAGTATAAGGAGGCGCTGCTCCAGGTCGACCTCGCCGCAATGGTCGCGGTGCACGGTGGCGGCGAGAAGAGGGGCGCCCACCGACCCAAGGCCGGGGCGGTGCGCGACGCGTGGCATTCGGCGCTCGAGGAGCTCACGAACGCCAACGCGCTACAGGGCCACGGCTTGGACGTGCCGGCTGGCAGCGCCGGCTCTTCGGGAGAGGTGATGGACGTGGAAGACGACGACGAGGAGGAGGCAGTGGAGAGGCCGGTGGCCGTGGAAGACTGCGACGACTTGGACGAAGGAGAGGACGGGCCGGCGAGCAAGCGCGCCCGTGGTAGTGCTGGCAAGAGGGGCGCGGCGGCCAAGGCGGCTACGGGCAAAGGGAAGGCGTCTGCTGACGACAACGACGCCGAGGAGGAGGCGGGCGTTGAGCCCGAGCTCAAGACGATCAACAAGACGAAGCGCAACCGGCGGAGCCACGAGCAGTACGCGGCGGCTAAGGCGGCGGCACGCAAAGGCCAGGCGAGCCTCGCGGTCCGCCGTTGGCTCTTCAAGACTGAGGAGGTTAAGGCGGAGTGCCTCACGCCACCCGAGAAGGATAAGCTGTGGGAGTTCTCGACGGCGAGCCCGCCCATCACGCTGACGCGCAACTCCGTCGAGGCCGGCGTGCGCCAGCTCTGCGCGAGTGACCCGAAGCTTGAGCGCATTATCACGCGTGTGGGCGTCAATGCGATCTACATGCAGGTGGCGAGCTTCGCGGCGAAGCGCCCAAGCAAGGTGCGCCTCTTTGACTACCTGCTGCACGGCATCACCTTCTCTATGATCTCCGTTGACGCGGGCAATGCCTTCCTTCGAAAACTCGCCATCAAGGCGGGCACGCTCATCGAGGTGATGCCGGCCGTGCAGCGCCGCGCAGCTCTCGAGGCTATTGCCACCGAGATGGCCGAGAGCGGAGATTATGAGGAGGGCAAGGCGCCGACCGCATCTGAGCTGCTCGACGGAAAGGGGGGTGGATTGCTGCTCGAGGCCAACACCAGCCGTCTCATGTTCCCGCCTGCGCTCGTCGGCGTCATCGTCGACGCCTGCGATAAGTGGGGCCTGCCTCACCTGTGCGCTCCCGATGACGACGCGTACGTCAAGGTTGGGTGCGGCAAGAACGAGGGCACGCAAGGATTCCTGAACGCGTGCCGCGCGCACCTTAAAGGCACCGGCGGCAAGGTCAGCGTGCGCTACTCGCTCGGCGCTCTCACCAAGAAAGGCGATCGCAACGGCAAGGGCAAGTTCATCATCGAGCTCGTGAAGCGCGCACGCCGACCCGATGGGCTACCCGACGTCGCGACCATGTCGGACCGTGACGCGGCACGACGGCTCATGGAGATTGACGGCATCGGGCCGTGGGTGGCGGGCGAGTGCCTGGTCTACCATCTGGGGCGTGCCGACGTGATGGTCTCCGGCGACCTCACGCTGCGCAACATGCTCAACGACCTGTACAACATCGACCACCGCGAGTCCGAGACGCTCGTCGAGAGCGCGGCCACGTTCCCAGACTGCGCGCGATCGCGCATCCTCCTTGATCGGCTCGCGCGGTCCAACGGGTGGCACGGATACCGCACCCTCATCCTATTCCTGAGCTACTTCCTGCAGGAGGACAGCTTGGTTCTGCTCTGAGGGACTAGTGTGGTCACGGAGGAGTGTAAAGGCTCTACGGGTGCGGGCAGGGCGAGGGCGCGCGCGGGGCTCTGAGCGCAAACGTGCCGGCTTGGCATCAGCATTCAGCTTCTTCCTCTTGATGCGCCATGCGTTCGGCTCACGACGCCTCCTCTCGTCCCAGACGCTCTTCTTGCGGCCAGCAGCGCATTGGGTGAAGTGCCAGATGAACAAGGGCTCACAGCCTGCCAGCATGTTAATCAGCATGTTAATCAGCATGTTTATCTGGCGGTGATGACGTGGTGATTATCGGGGTCGTGGCGTGCTCGTGCTCGTGCGTCGGTGAGTCGGTTTGGTTGTAAGCTTCGTCTGTGTGATGCCGTGCTGTTATCCGTTTCTCGATTACCCGTGTGTGCGTGTCTCCCGGCTCCCCCCGGTGTTTTTGAATCGTGTGTTCCGGCTCCCCCCGGTGTCTTTGAAACGAAACGGTAAAAAGAGCCGGGACACACACCGGTATTGCGATCGGCCTCCTCGGGTAGAGGACGACCGGCCGGCACGAACCTGCCTAGGGGCGACCTTGGAGGCATCGGCTCCGTTGAGCCCCAGGCGTCACGTGGACAGCGTGGTTAGACTCAACAAGGTCTCTTCACACACTCTTGACTCTTCCCGTGAGAATCCCCTCCGGACCCTCCGGTATCTCGTCTCATCTCCGACGGATGTAACAGGTCTAAGTATGGTTCCGATAGCATGCCTAAAGGACCCACACCTCACCTATGACGTCAACGTGACGCACTGCGTTCACAACCGAGTAGGGGCCGAGTATTAACAGCCAATTCACACGGGGTTACGTGAACGTTAACACTCTCAGAACTGATACGCATCGATATTCGAAGGTCCGACCGTCGGCACGCGGAGCCGCCGGGGGAACTTGCAACGCCGACGGGCCGTCGGCAATGCTAAGAATAGAGCAACATCAGCCCGCGCGCGGGCGGCATACGAACCGCATAACAGGGTGCCTATAAGGCTTTCCCCTGGGTATCCCCTTCCCCCCATACGGCGGTGAGACCCCCCATTGGGTTCTCCCGCATCCCCCCTGTCTGGTTCCATGATGGATACCGTCCTGTAATCTGGCCCTTCACGTTGGGTTCACAGCCGTGTAACTTTGGGCGTCACACGGCAGACAACCGGTGCTACGGCACTGTTACGTGTACAAAAAGTACCGGTACCGGTGTGTCCCGTGAGTGTCCCGGCTCCCCCCGGTGTCTTTTTACCGGTAACCGGTAAGAACACACACCGATCGTGAAAGTCTCTGCAGTCTCTGCAAATGATGCACACCCCGACGCGAACTCCGATGCAAGTGCATCAGCACACGCCCGAGAGGACGAGACCTTCGTCGCCTCGTGTCGCCTTTAAGCCAGGAGCTGGCATCGTGTTGATGAGTCCGTCGTCACCACCTGGCAGGACATCCTGGAAGCCAAATCACCAGCCATTTGCGAATCACCAGGTGCTCGATGTTGTTCTCTCACCCTGCACCTCGGCACGCTCCTCCTTGAACTTCTCGTCCTCCGCCGATCCGGTTTCCAGCTTCTCCCACGGCTCATACGGCTATGCAGTGTCCCGCCAAGGCTGCATTCAGCGTCTTCCGCTGGTTTGGCAGCCCTCGGGGAGTGATTTTTTCCCGGTTGCGTGGCACGACTCGCAGCAGCTCCGCGAGCCGCTCAAGTCGCCGAAGCTGGTGCCCTGTCTCCGACCCAAATCGGCTGCTGTGCCTCGAGCACAATCGCCGCATCAATCGCCGCCCAGGCCCAGAGCCTACCATGAAGCGCCGCTCAGAGACTCTGAACGTGCATGGCTGTTCGCAGTTCACGACCAAAGTTTAGCGCGGGCACGCAACGGGCACGCACACTATGCAGAAGATCACACCCATGGTCATGTCTTCAGCGTCCACCACCCGGGCCGCATCTCCGCCACCAGAAACTGATTGTGATTAATATTGTACGGGCGCCAACAACCAACAACCAACATGCAACACAGCCGACCGCGAACAGTTACGTAACGCACGGCACATTTTAAGTGAAGTGACGATCGCGGCTGCTCGACGCGGCTGCAACACAACCGACTCGAACAGTATAACGTTGCAGCCGCGAGTCCTTCACCCTTTGGTAGCTTGATAGCACCATGGGTAGTACCGGCGCTTAGCGCTTCTCTAATATTGCTTCGCAAGACGCGGTTATTCGGATCGGATTCGAAAGTCTCGGAGTTCGGGATAGAGTGGCGCTCGATCTCCTCACGCGCGTGCTTCTCGGCGTGTACGATCGCCATCACTTCGGCCACGTCCTTCGCAGCCTCGGCAGCAGTGATGGCGACCGCATCGTTTGCCGCCGCCACAACAATCGCCATATGCGAGCGCGCCGCCTCGACCGTGTCGCCGGACAAGTCGGTCTGAGCGCTTTCGTGTTGAATGAGAATACGTTCCCCGCGCAAGATCGACGTCGGCGAGCTTGCCCTGGAACTCCTTGAGGATGAATTCCCGAGCTTATCGGGGGAGCTCGGGGAACGGTTGGCGGGCTGACTGGATGACACTACCGGCGGAGACATTGAGATCTCAGATCGCGTCTTCTTTCCGCGCGTTACGGCTTGCACCTTGGCGGCAGCACGGCCTGCATCCATAGGAGGCGCACTAGTAAATGTGGAGGTCGTGGCGCTGAGAGCAGAGCCGGCGGTCCTGATTGATGTGTTGATCCCGTCGTGACGCATCCCTGACATTGAATCCAAAGCAGTCGCGAAGCGAGAAAATACGTTATGTCGTTTCATTCGTTTTTGCATTTTGGGCCATTTTTGCATGCGGACACCAGATTATGGATGTTGCCATCTCTGCGTGTTGAAACCACATGGTACCGGGTATAAGGAATCCCTAAGGAACCCTACTGCCATGCCTGCGGACGAAACATGCCCGGTTTGAACAACACCAACAACAGTCGGAACGTCGACCACAGAGTACAGATAGTTCGCGTCACTGGTTGGTACCACCTCATGATCGCGCTCAGCCCGGGCGTAACTGGCTCGTCTCCCCGCTCTCTCTCACCTGCTCGGCGCATCGGCCCATCGCTCTCTCACAGATCACAGGACCCACACGCGCATCTGTTTCGTGTTGTGGTTGCCGCGAACTGGCTTGGCCACGAGCCGCTCCTTGCCGTCCTTGCCAGGTGTGAACGTGGAGGCTGTGATGGGGGTGCCATTCTCGTCTAGCATCATGGTGGGCACTCCAAAAAAGCTCGGCCCGCGCAGCAAGCTTACCTTCATCGGCGAGGCGCGCGTATCGTTGACGTCATCCAACATCAGCATCACACTTGGAAGCTCAACCTTCACCTCGGCCTCGGGCAGCAGCGCTTGAAGCATGCGAGGGCTGTTGCGGTTGCTGTCGCGGTCCGTCTTGCGGCCATCGCGGGTCGTCTTCCGATCGTCCCGGTCCATCTTACGACTGTCGCGCGCGACAGCCTCGGGATTGGTGTCGCGGCCCGTCTTGCGCCCCTCGCGGGTGTCTTTGCGGTCGTCACGGTTGTCACTGCGGCCGTCGCGCTCCATCTGGCGGCCATCGCGGTCCGACTTGCGACTGCCTGGGTCCTCGCCCGCAAACCGGCCGTGGGGTGCATCCTCGCCGTCTGCATCGAGGGCGGAGAGGCGTGCGAAGGCGCGCCGACCAGCCCCTCTTTCAGACGCAAGCACAGCGTCGAGACTGTTGTCACCACTTTCGTCCTGCTCGAGGGCGGCGAGGGTGGCAAGGGCAGCGACACGGCGGCCTGGGGTGTCGCGAGGGGTGTCGTCACGAGTCATTTGGCGGCCGTCACGACCGTCCATGTGGCCGTCAAGGGCGACCACGGAAGCGTCGAGGCCGCCAAGGGCGGCCATGGAAGCGTCGAGGCCGCTGCCGCACTTGGAGCACACGTGCTCTCCGTGGATCTGGGCCACCGACATGCCCCAGTCCGATCGGTCGAAGTACACGGCGTACTCGCGCAAGAAGGGCATGCCCAAAATGA
>Ga0210247_102265_pt1 | contig 12085 bp, 11 predicted proteins | sample ChrtobMetP3_16mM_FD_155449 | JGI IMG/M metagenome (GOLD analysis project Ga0210247, IMG submission 155449) | Chrysochromulina tobin associated microbial communities from unialgal haptophyte culture, Seattle, Washington, United States - P3_16mM | ecosystem: Host-associated > Algae > Haptophytes >...
TGACCTTGCAAGCCTCGGGTGGATCTGACACGCCGAGCAGCTATACACAGACGATCAGCGTGCATGCTAGACGCATCTACGCGTGAAGCAGCGGCCGCAAGAAGCGGCCTCATCGATCATCACGTTTCATTCGTGCTCGTCGACCATGCAGATGGGACACCTCGACGAGCTCATGTTGAGTCTTGCGTGGAAGCTGACCTTGCAAGCCTCAGGTGGATCTGACACGCCGAGCAGCTATACACAGACGCGCAGCGTGCATGCTAGACGCATCTACGCGTGAAGCAGCGGCCGCAAGAAGCGGCCTCATCGATCATCACGTTGCATTCATCGTCGACCATGCAGATGGGACACCTCGACGAGCTCATGTTGAGTCTTGCGTGGAAGCTGACCTTGCAAGCCTCGGGTGGATCTGACACGCCGAGCAGCTATACACAGACGCGCAGCGTGCATGCTAGACGCATCTACGCGTGTAGCAGCGGCCGCAAGAAGCGGCCTCATCGATCATCACGTTGCATTCGTCGTCGACCATGCAGATGGGACACCTCGACGAGCTCATGTTGAGTCTTGCGTGGAAGCTGACCTTTCAAGCCTCGGGTGGATCTGACACGCCGAGCAGCTATACACAGACGCAGCGACCGCAAGAAGCGGCCTCATCGATCCGCCGTGCGCTTTGCATCCCCGCCGCCACGCTCGGTTCTCGCATTTCGTCTACGATGCATCGATCGGCTCTTTTGTCGGCCCTAAACGTCGATCGCTATGTGAAAGGTCCTTATATAATGTAACTACACCTTTTGTGCACGTGTAAGTAACGATAATCACAGCCAATGGTTATAATTTGGTTATAGTTGACACCCTTGTACCACTATAGCTCGGGACCCCAGCCTGGCGCACCCCCTTATGTAGTTTCTTATCACACTCTGTCAACCATTGATACTCGATCAGCCGACCGGCCGGGCCGCTTAACGCTTTAACCTCGCCCGGTCGCACAGCGCCCGTGCAGAGACGCAGCGACCGTGCATTCACCTCTTCTGGCGCTGCCTCTTCTTTCGGGCTGGCATTTCGGCTCTCTTCTCAATGCCAAGCTCCGAATGCCAATCGCCGTGCTCGGCAAGCCGCTCCTTCGACTTCTTCGTGAGCACAGCAGCGGTCGTCAGCTCCAGCGCAGTCTCCATGATTTCTTCGGCATCCGCCTCATGCAGCCAAGCTGCCGTGTCGCTTCCCGCTTCTTGAGCCGCCTTCTTACAAGTGATGCGCCTCTCGCACCCTGTCGTCCACTTGTGTTGACCGTGACACGCAAGCGCCCAAGGCTTGGTGATGATATTGACGAATTTGTCTCGATAGATTGGCATTCTGTAGTGAATCGTAACCTTGGACACGCACGCTTTTCCACTCGAAGAACCCACTGGGTCGAGCTTGACCTCGCGCACGTCGCCGACGTAGAAAGGCGTACCAAAACCGCCAATCTCTGAGGTGGAGACGGTGGCATCCTCATCCCGTTTCAATGCAACAATGGCCCCAAGAGTCACGTCACCTTCTTCGAGTGCGGAGCGAGCAGTTAGGTCACGCTGGCGCTGCTCTTTGTTGAACGATCGGCCGCCAGGGTTGTCGTAGGTAATGAGCTCCGTCTGCATGCGATGCTCCTGTGTGACGGGAGCTGTGGGCGCAGCTGAGCACTTCATTGGCATCTCGCACACACGTAATCTTTTCTCCATTGGTATTTCGCCGAGAGAGTTAGGCGTGTTCGTTGCCCATTGTTTCCAGTTCTCGACCACTTCCTGCGGGAAGTGGGATGGCATGTGTCCCATAACACCCTTCGAAAACTTTGCGCCGTCGGCACCGCTGCTCCCGAGAACAGCAACCAGAACATCGGCCGTGTTGAATGCTTTCTTGCCAGATGCTGCACGCTCCCTCGCCGCCTTCATCCGAGCCCTTGCGCCTTCGACTTCCCTCTCCTCCTCGTCGTCACTACTGTCGCGCATGGATGGATAGGCACACTTTGCATGGCGCCTTAGACACCAAAAAAAGGGACAAATGTACGTGTGAATTCACAGCTATCGATGTATGGCTGTACGTTGAACAAACACGCGTATGCTTTGCATTATATAAGGTGAGACACAAAGTGACCACAATCTCCCTTTCAGGCGTGTAACAGCCTACCCGGTACTCTAGATACGGAGTGTCCCACGGAGTGTCCCATTTTTTGGGACACTCGCGATCTGGTTCAACGAGCTCATACCTACCTTCATGTATGTTCGTCTGACCGGTACCTTGTACGTGAAGTATGAGCTACGGCATAGCTATCTCACCGACGTGAACATGCGTGAAGTCCATAGCATGCTGCATGGACGTGTAATCCATGCATCGAACTTGCATGAAGGTAGGTATGAGCTCGTTGAACCAGATCGCGAGTGTCCCGAAAAATGGGACACTCAACTTTGGGACACTCCGATCTATCTAGAGTAGTCGTTCACTCGCTCTGAAAGGGGGTCGCCCTGTGTCATATACTTCAAAGCAACGGGGTTGTGAAAATACAGTACAAGGTTGATATCAACGATTGCTGTGAATTCACACTTGTCTTAGTTTGGGACTTTCCGGAGCCATGCGACAGTCCGACGCCGAGAGCACGCAGCTGGCATGCGCTATGGCAGTGCCCTCGACGGCGGTACGCTTTTCGGTGGCACGCTCTACTGCGTCACTACTGCGTCACTACTGCGCTGTGGTGGCACGCGCAACGAGCGCGCCAGGTGTGCAGCGAAGGTCAAGGAGCGCAGTGCACAAGGCGGCATCAAGTGCGCACAACCGCTGCTGATGGCGGCAGGCAGCAATAAGGCGGCGGTCTAGCTGCCGGTCGTGACGATACCGTCGTTACTCGACACCACCCGGAGCTATGGCGTGTCGGCGGCGCACGTTGACGCACGACGGGGGCCGCGGGACGAGCCAGCGCCACCCTGCCAGCGGTGGAGCAGCACCATGTGGACCAGCCAATGGGGAGGGTTTGGCGTGAGTGTGTGTGTGGCTTCGTACACCATGTGTGAGCTTGTATACTTAACTGATTGTCACTAAACCTCTCCATTCACTCACCTCCAGGACCCTGGACCTTCACCTTGCGCATGAACAAGCACACACTCCCCTCCTTCAACCGCTTTTCCTCCGTGGCGGTCAGTAGTTTTCCATGTCCTGCCCTGTATTCGCACTGATGGCATTTTTGACCTCGCGCCTGCAATTCCGCCATTATGTGAAAGTGGGCTTTGGGCCATGCGCGACGGCCAATCACGTGAAGTAGGTAAGGAATGAACTCCTCATCTGGGGCCAATCGAGCATGGCTAGCCGAGTGCTCCGCGCCGGCGTGCGCGTATGCAGCGCGGTAAGCCGCGGCCAACCTGGCCTGGTGACGAGGCACCAAACTCATCAAAAGGTCGGCATCCACTCTCGATAGGCCGACCCACATCGACCCGTAACATCGAGCTGGGATAGGCTCCAGGTAACCCTGCTTGGCCATCGCCTTCACCCTGGCTGGCTCCCAATTGGGCATGGTGGGCTCCTCTTCTTCTGCAGGGATACCCAGGAGACTTGCCCCCTGTGGCAGAGAGGGCTGCAGCCGCCTCGGATCCTCCATTGCATCACCACCTGCGATCGGTATGCCGTCGCCTGGACAGGTGTAAATGTATTTGACCATGGTGTAGGTCTGCACCGCATAGCCCACCATTCCAACCATGAGATTGAACAACGAAATATCCTCCCATGCACTGACTGCTGCGAAAGGGTAGCGAAATGCCTTGAGCTTGGTAGGCAAGTCCTTGTTGGAGTGGATGACGATGGATACGCGTGGGTGGTCCCGCAAGAATGCCACCCAAGCGCCAGGACGCACCACCCCGTTGTGGGCGATGAGGCACACGACTGCCATCACGTCGCTTAATTGGCCATCTCTCTTGCGGGCAGCGTACTCCAATGGCGAAAGTCTCCGCTGATCCGAAGTCTTCTTCTGCCCAAAGGCAGCCGATGACGCATACTGTGCTAAGTGGTGCTGTGAGGCAGTACGCGCCATTGCCGCGACAGTATTGGTTCGCTTCGGACGCACAGAGGCCTCCGTAGGCGTCCTGCCTGTCGGACGCGCCGGATTTGCATTCGAGCCATTGCTCGTCCGCGCCGCAGCCCTCGTCGCCGCCTTGGCCCGCAAAGTCTTTGGCATTTGTTGAAAGGCGCGGATTTGGAAACTATTGTATACCGGTACAGTACCAGAGCTCAAGTTTTATAGCACCTCTTCCCGTGTTGTAGTGGATTCTATACCTAACAATGTTCTGTCAATACCTCACAATGTCCGACGTGCTTCAGAAGTGTCCAATTACCAGGCCATTGTACACCTGGGAGGCTGACAGCGGCGGATCAGCTCTGAGCTCTGCCTCTCTACACTGACACCGACGCGCTACAGCACACTTCCACTATGCTGTTGACGTAACTGAAAAATCTCGAAGCGAATGCGCACCATTTGCTGTACGCGCACTAGGCGCGTTTCGTTACACGTGTCGATTGCTTGCATTTCTTGCAGCGTCGCGAGAGTAGTCTCTCGTTCGTTGATCTGAAATACTGCATTTCTGCGCAGCTCATCGCTACTGTCCGATCTGCGGCGCTTCTTACTGCGGCGCTTCTTGCTGCGTCGGCTGCTGCAGTGGCTGCTGCGTCGGCTACTGCGGCGGCTGCTGCGGCTACTGCTGCTGCGGCTGCGGCTGCGGCTGCTGCTGCGGCTGCTGCTGCGGCTGCTGCTGCGGCCGATGTTCCTCCTCCTCTCTTCCTCCCTTGCTTTCCTATGTTTCGTCTTCTTCTCTTCCTTATGTTCCTTATGTTCCTCATATCGTTGCTGCACCTTCGGCTGCTGCATCTGGAGCTGCTGCATCTGTTGCATCTGCTGAATCTGCTGCTGCATCTGCTGCCGCATCTGCTGCTGCTGCTGCGCCTGTTGCTGCTGCTGCTGCTGCATCTGCTGCTGCATCTGCACCTGCTGCTGCATGAACATCTGCTGCTGCTGCTGCTGCTGCTGCTGCTGCTGCTGCATGAACATCTGCTGCTGCTGCTGCTGCTGCTGCTGCTGCTTGAACAGGTCCAGTAGTTGCATGTGTTGCTGAGGCTCGGCGAGTTTTGCGGCGGCGGCACCAGCGCCAAAACCAGCGCCAAAACCCACGGTGGGCGCGCCGCCTGGCGCGCCGGCGAGTGTTGAGGCGGGCCTCGATTGACAGATAACGGCGGCGGCGGCGGGCGCGATGCCGGCGGCACCTCCTGCGCCGAAGCCGGAGGCACCAGCGCCAAAACCAGCGCCGAAACCCAGGGTGGGCGCGCGGCCTGGCGCGCCGGCGAGTGTTGAGGCGGGGCTCGATTGACAGATAACGGCGGCGGCGGGCGCGATGCCGGCGGCACCTCCTGCGCCGAAGCCGGAGGCACCAGCGCCAAAACCAGCGCCGAGACCCAGGGTGGGCGCGCCGCCTGGCGCGCCGGCGAGTGTTGAGGCGGGGCTCGATTGACAGATAACGGCGGCGGCGGCGGGCGCGATGCCAGCGGCACCTCCTGCGCCGAAGCCGGCGGCACCAGCGCCAAAACCAGCGCCGAAACCCAGGGTGGGCACGCCGCCTGGCGCGCCGGTGAGTGTAGAGCTGGCTGCTGGAGGTGCACCTGTGGGTTGATCTGTGGGTGCATCTGAGGATGCGGGTGCATGTCCTGAAAGCTCTTCTGTGGTGCATATCTGAAGCTCGCTGTAGGCGGCATATCGAAACCTTTGCTCGCCGTTGTGTTGGTACTTGTAGACGACGCCTGTTCCTTGTCTAAAAACAGCTTCGAGAACTATGACACGGCGTCGCCCGCTGCGAGACGAAGATGATGAGATCAACCAGCAAGGAGTGTTTGGAGGAACCTGAGCGTTTGCAGCTTGCAGAGCTTGTTGCTCCCGCGCCTTCTCTTGAGCATCTTTGGCAGCCTGAGCTTCATCAGCCTTTCTTTTCTGGATCCTCTCTTCCTTTTGTTGCTGCTGTTCCTCAAGTCGCTTGCGTTTTTGCGCCTCCTTCTCCTCGTTGGCAAGCCGAGCTGTGGCCTCCTTCTCAGCCTGTGCTGCAGCCCTTTCTGCAGCCTGTAATTCATGTTTTTCGCGAAGCTTTGCTTCTTCCTCCTTCACCCTCTCGTCCCTCTCGTGCTTGAGCCGAACCTTTACAGCTGACTCCTCGTTCTTCTTTAGCTTGAGCCGAGCCTTTTCAGCTGACACCACTTCTCTGTGGACGTCATCCAGCAACTTAATCGAGATTGGGTTGACGTTCACTTCGCCACCGAGAAGTAGGGATTCAATCCACGCCGAGGCCCGTGAAACTCCATTCACTCGAGCATCTTGTAACTGACGAAGCAGGTTAGCAATGTCCTCAAAGAACACGTTCTTGGGCTTAATGCGATCCTCGCGCCACTCGGCGAACCCCTTTGCGTCGATGAACTCGACATTGTGCGGCTGCTCGAAGCACAGGGATGGCCAGAGAGGATGGTCCAGCACGACCAACCACTTGCCAAAGGGCATGGCACCATGAGCACGATGAAAGTCCACGATGACTTCTGGCTTCACCGCGTACAGCATGAAGCTCACCACGTGGCGGAAGAGTCGTTCCTTGTGCTTGGCGACCATTTGGCCCATCTCGATCAAGATACGTGGTTCGCGACCACGTATCGTGGCACTCGCGGCACCGGGTTTGGGTCGGAGACGCGTAGCAATAATCATGTACACGTTCGGGTTCGCTTTATCGGTGTCCCAGCTGCCCCTCCAGGGGCAAGGCATTGTCATGTTGAGGTCCGGCTCATATAGACATGATGGCTTTTGGATCTCCCTGGAAATGACCTGCTCCATGCTCTTCAGAAGACTTGGATTTAGAGCTTCAGCACCATGAAGAGTGCCATCCTCGGAGCCTCCCTTCATCGCTTCATCGTGATTGTCTGAGGCGCGTTCCTTGCGACACTTTGATTCCGCCTCCATGCTCTCGACGATAGAGCTCCAATCGAACCACGTTGACAAGGACACGTTGACGGTGCCGCCGACTACCAACAATGACATCTTGACGCTGGGAAGAGGGGGAAGAGGTGCTTCCTGAGCAGCTAGCTCCTCGAGTGTCATGTTCTCGACGTCCGACTCGATTGCCGCAGGCTCGTCATCCTCATCAGACGTGTCGTCAACATCTTCACTTGAAGGCTCGTCATCTTCTGCATGCACTTCTGCGTCCGTGGGGACCTCGTTATGTTCTCCTACTCCACCCGAATTGGGCACAGGCCATTGCAGACAACGAGGATGCATGGGCGAGTCTTCATCATTGGCCTTGACTGACTCCATCGGGAGCTCGCAACACGCAGGACAGTGTATGTGTACCACGCGTCCCGCGCGCAACGACGGCTCGCGGAGCGGCGTCTGAAACTTCCGAATCAATTCACACAATAAAAATCAATTCCCACGCTATCTTGTTACCGCACCGGGGAGGGCGTCTCAGCGCCACTCAGCCGTCGACAGTTGAGAGCAGGGACAGGCCAGCCTATCAGGTAGTTGTCCGTTCGGCTTAGGAGCCTCCTAGTCTCGTGCATGGTGCATGCACCAGCAGCCCTGTGAGAAGATGTTCAAGTATGAAGTAAAGACTCGTGAGATTCGGAACGCGACGACCTACCCGCGGCTACGCGTCAACCGACTCCGAAACCCGGACTCGCGAGCTCGTCGCGAGCCCCTCTGCGGCAATTACACCTCAGACAGATAAAGAATCACCATGGGGGACGATGATGCACCGCAAACCAACGTCGAGGGCGGGCCGCCGCTCGGCGCGGCGCTCGCACCTCCATCCGACACATGGTCCGAACCGCACCCACCGCCTCGCCCTCGGGCTCGGCCTCGCCAAACAGACCCTCGCGCGCGCGGTGCGGCACGTCGCTCGTCGGGTCGCACGCGCTCCCAACTGTCGTGACGCAAATAAACGCAGCCCCTCCGTGGCATTGCCACCGCCGCACCTCAATAGAGATGTGGACGGCGGGAGACAATTAGGGAGTCGAGCCGTGCCGTCTAAATTAGGAAGTCGAGCCAAGCCTTCCACTACAATCCAGTCGCGACTGGGACCCTCCCCGTCATGCGTAGTATACGCGGTCTTTCATCGCGAGGTGCAGATCCGCCCGCGAACCGCTCGAGCCGTTGCTTCCGTGGCTGCTCGTCGACTGCAGGTCCCACTCGCCATGGCGCTCCCGGAAGGCCGCGTCATAGTATGGCCCGAGCGCCGCGGCGAGATGCGCATAGTAGAGGTGCGCTGGCCGGCTCACGATCTTCGTGGCACGTTGGTACAGGTGGCATAGGTCCATAGAGAAGCGCTGCAGCTCGTCGGGCGACAGCCGCGCGTCGTTCACGAGGACGTGATAGTGCGAGACGCGGCCCGAGCCTTGGAGGACGTGGTGCGGCTTCGCGTACCACTCGAATGTGCCGGCACCGGTGATGTCCCGGTCCACCACCGTGCAGACCGGCACGTCGTCGAGACCGCTGCCGTTGCCGCCGCCCTTGCCGCCGCCCTTGCCGCCGTCACCCTTGCCGCCGCCCTTGCCGCCGCCCTTGCCGCCACCTCCGCCGCCCTCGGTGGCAAGGCGCGTCTTCGTGCGCATTTGCGTGACGATGAAGACGAGCTGGATCGGCGTGCCGCCGTTGAAGTCCATGCACGCACGCGTGACCTGCTCGATCTCCTGCTCGGCCACCGCCTCAAACTGGTTGTGTGCGACGCCGTCGCGGAAGAAGACGATGCGCCGCGGCGGTCGGCCGCCGGTTTTGAAGCAGTTGGCGCGGCAGAACTCTTTGAGCAGTACGGTCATCGTATCGTACAGAGTGTGCACAATCTCTTGCCGCTGCTTGCGCACTGTCTTGCCGTCCGCCGTGCGCACGTCCACCATCTCCTGCGTCGTGACCACAGTACGCATGGTGACGCACTGCATGTCGAGCGACGCGACGACGGCGGCAAAGGATGCGCCACTCGAGCCAGGCGAGGCATGATGCACGTCGAGGCCGACGACCATCGTGCCCTCGGGCACCTGCATCATCAGGATGAGGCGATCAACGGCGATCAATTGCAATCAATCGCAATCACCTGCATCATCAGGCTGAGGCTGCCGACCCGCTCCGCAATCAATCACAATCAGTGGTGATCACCTGCATCATCAGGCTGAGGCCCTCTTCGCTGCTGCCGACCCGCTCCGGTGAGATGGCGTAGCAGTTCTCGCCACCGAGCTTGAGGTTCATCTTGAGGAGAAGCCCGGCGGCGTACTGCGGGTCATTGGCCATATTCTTCTTATTGCCCACCTTCAGGGCTTTTGAGACCTGGGCGCACTGTACGGGGATGCCGCTGATCGTGTGCGACCACCGCTTGAGCGCAGGGAAGACGTAACGACCGTTTTCACCGGCCGAGTCGCTGATGATCGCGAGGAGCATCCCAATCTTGTGCCCTGGGCTCTCGCGCTCGAGGCGCGCCACCTGATGAGGGAGGCAATCAGCATGCACTCAGAGATGCAATCAGTCGGAGCACGAGGCTCTCGCGCTCGAGGCGCGCCACCTGATGAGGGAGGCAATCAGGCGCACTCAGGTGCAACCAGAGGCAATTAGGGGCCATCAGGGAGCGCTCGAGGCGCGCCACCTCATCGCTCAGAAACTTCTCGGCCTTGATGACGGCGCCGGGCTGCATCGCACCGTAGGCCTTGATGGGTGCGTCGCCGACGATGGGGCCGAGGCGCATCTGGCGCTCGCCAGCAACCCTGGACAGCGTGTTGATGAAGACGGCAATCTCGGCGCCGCGCATCTGCTCGTCGGAGACGCACTGCACCATCGCCCAGCCGGCGCACTCTGCTGGCCGTTTGAACGGAACGTTCCGAAGGTTCCAAGAGCCGCGATGGTCGGGCTGATACACCTGGTTGCCGTAGCGCAGCGTGCACGGCTGGAGCACGCGCCCCGTCGTCCTCACGCTCTGTGGGTCGACTTCGATGCCAAAGTCCTCGCTGAGGCGCCGCTCTTGCGTACTCGGCGCGTACTCGGCGCGCACGATCTCATCGATCTTGGGGAAGCGGACGTGCGGCTTGATGGCGGTCTGGCGTATCATCTCCTGGAGCATCTCCGGGCTCGTCTCCTGAACAGGCTGGCCGGGCAGGATGCTGAGGAACTCGAGCGGCACCATGCAGCTGCCCGGGTCCGTCTGCGAGCCGACGAGGACGCACGGCCAGTCGGGGCGCGTGACGGGAAAGCTGGGGAAGTTGCGCGCAAACCACTCCGCGACCGTCGTCCACGTGGGCGTCTCGCAGCGCTCTTCGATGGGCGATCTCCTCGGGATGGTCCCATCTCGGCAGCGCGCGCACGCGCCGCAGACCTCCTGGAAGCGTGCCTCGTCGCATCGGCACGTGTCGAGGCCTCGCACCGTGTAGTTCATCAGCGGCATGCGGCCGTCGGCGCTCATGCGGTGTCTGGACGAAACCTTGACGTTTCGCGCCCCCTCTGTGAGCTTACGGTTGATCGAGGGTATGGGGATGCCGCTGAGGCGTGCGTGCTCGCCGCGGCCGGTGAGCTCGAGTTTCGCCACACGCAGCTTGTCCGCCATGAACCGGTACAGCTCGGTAGACGCGAGCATGCACGACGCCGCGCGGTCGACCTGCAGCCTCGGTCCACTCGCCGTGTACACGACCGCGGTGCGGTAGCCGAGCCAGAGCTCGCAGAGACCGCCGGCGATGCGGTTGCGCTCGGCCCACGGCCGTGTGCTCCTCTCAAGTGTCGCGTCGTAGAACGCATCGCCCAGCACCTTGCACCGGCGCGCCGACTGTGCGCGCAGGACGACGTCGAGTACCATCATCTGGACGCGCGCTGCAGACCCGCCGACAGCCGAGTGGAAGCGCTCGAAGTCGACGAAGGCGCCTTCGTAGCCGGCGCGCGTGAGTGTGAGCGTGCCGCCGAAGCGCCGCGCGCCGCCGCGCCGCCCCGGCTCGACTGCCGGCGGAGAGCGCACCAGCTGGCCGTGCTCGGTCCGCGCCCAGCCAGCAGCGGCCGCCTCGTCCGTGAGCGTAAGCTCACCGTTGGCGACGAGGAGGATGGCCTTGCCGTCGTACGCGCAGCCAGTGACCGGAGGCGGCGCGAGGAGGTGCAGCAGCGCCTCGCCCACGATGTGCCGCCGCGTCTCCGCCAGCTTCACCTCTTCTCCGCGTCCTGACTCCAGCCTCACGTCGTACTGCACGACGCGCAGATGCGGGTTGACGCGGACGCCGTAAAAGTTGGTCACGACCTCAATGGTCCGGCCGGCACCGCCGCACTGGCCGGCGCCGAAGATTTGCCCATCGAGCCGCCGCCGCTTCGGCGCCGCCGCCGCCTCGGGCTCGATACCATGGCCTCGGCCACTGAAACCGTCGCCCATTGCTCCTTCGCCCCGGACCACACCGGGTGGCGCAGGCGGCGGAAGTGCGAACGTCGCCGGCGCCGGCGGCGTGATCGGTGCCTGCGTGATCGGCGCCTGCAGTTTGCAGACTAAGTCGCCGGTCAAGAAACGGCGACCCATGGTGTCATCTTGGTCACACAACTGTGTCACGTAGATGACACTGCCGTCATCGAGCTGAGCTTTGCGAGGAAGACGGTTGTGGCAGAACTTATTCATGTTTTTCTGACTTTCTGATGACTTAGCCCGAAGAAGAAACACGGCAGTGCTGGTTGGGATGGCATCTTGTTGAGCATCGGTGAATATCAGCTCGCGTGGCAGCCTGGCTAGCGTTGCAGGATCACCGATGGCGGTGGACGTGGCGACCTTCCTGATTTCCCCCTTGGACGACAATTCTTTGATGATGATCTCAGTCACATTGGCGGAGGTAGCCGGAGGGTTCATGGCGTTCGGTCAAGCGTCCCTCTCCGTCCCTCCACAGGTCTTCAAGGCACCACTCAAGCACCCGTGCTCGAAAAAAACCTTTTGGGCTTACTTGTTAACAGTGAAACGAGACACAGAGAAGAACTGCAACCAAATCTCTTGGAATCTCAGGAGCTAAAGCGGTGAGAGTTAGAGCAACCGGTGCTCCGCGAGCCCACCCGCACGAAGTG
>Ga0210247_102270_pt1 | contig 12061 bp, 14 predicted proteins | sample ChrtobMetP3_16mM_FD_155449 | JGI IMG/M metagenome (GOLD analysis project Ga0210247, IMG submission 155449) | Chrysochromulina tobin associated microbial communities from unialgal haptophyte culture, Seattle, Washington, United States - P3_16mM | ecosystem: Host-associated > Algae > Haptophytes >...
TCGTTGGGAGCTCGTCGAGGCTCCGAGGAGGAGGCTTCCAGTCTGGCGGTTGCCAGCGGTCGACGACGCCAGCACCCGCACGCTTGGGTCGCAACATGGAAAAATGCGGGTTGCGGGAGTATAGACGGTGCACTCGCTTTTGTGAAATTCCGAAATTCCCATTTGCAATTCCGGCCCCCAGCGGCATTGGAAACCATGTGAAATTCCCAGATTCCAAGATTAGGATTACATTTCCACGGAGTGTACGGGGAGGACAGTATCTAGGCTAGGATTACAATTCCCAGTTTCCGAGTTTGAGCCTCAAATTCCCGATTCCACGACTTTTGATGGAATCTGGGAATTTCAACGTCATGGAAAGGCTAGGATTACAATTCCCAGTTTCCGAGTTTGAGACTCAAATTCCCGATTCCACGACTTTTGTTGGAATCTGGGAATTTCAACGTCATGGAATTTCGAGGGGGCTAGGATTACAATTCCGAAATTCCGGGATTTAAATTCCAAGTCCGCCCCTGCACTGTCGCCTCACCGTACAGTAGTAGTGAGATATGCGACGAGCTCTCGTGAGACGTGACCCACGGTGCGCACGCGCAAGCCCCGCCGGCGCCGCGCGACCGGCCACCGCGGCATCCCGGCACCGCCGCGCGCTGACGCAACCGGACTCGCAGCACGGTGCACGCTGGCTCGCAGTTCCCGGTTGTGGCCGGATGGCTCTAACACACTGACACACTCAGAGCCCAAAAGCCAAATCGAATAAGGTAGCGAAGCCGCGCGGCCGATCGATGTTCGATCAAGACGGCATGAGCGAAGAAACAATTGGGGCTCCGTCCACCGGTACACTGTCCATTTGAATCCCTTTGGAATAGTTGTTATGCAAGCCATGGGTTGACCCTATGAGTTGTTCTTCATTCAAGAATCAAGTCTTGATCGATGGCCGCTCGTCTATAGATATGGAAAAGGCGCGGCCCAATTAATTTTGATAATGAAGATCGGACCAATTTGGGAATGAGGCGCGGCTCGCTTTTGCTCAAATTTCTATAGACTTATTAGCTTTCGGAATGGATGATGCTGGCGGCGCCGGTGCCAAGCGGCGTCAGTGACCGGCAGCTGCCGCCTGCTGCTGCTTCGCTTAGCTTTCTCAATCGCAGTCAGCAGCAGTCTATGCGTCCGATGTTTGAGGTCATTACACCGCACGGAGTCATTGTGCGCGAGAAAATGGAGACGGCGTCGCGACAGGTTTGCACGCTAACTTGCGGCTCCAAGGTGCTTGTTGTCGACGCGCGAAGGAATGGCGAAGGTGCCCACCGCGTTTGCATCAAACATCCCGGTGTTCCGAATTCGCTTGGCTGGATCACGGCACAGAAACAGGAACGTGGGGAGACGAATGTAATGATCAGGGAGGTTTCCGAAGTGGCCACTCTTCCGCGTGAGCCCCCCAGCAGCCTCCATCGTCTCGTAACGCCATTGTGGGCCAGCACAACCCCTTCATCTGCCCGCGGGCCCAGCACCGGACGAGACCTCTCATGCTCAGCACGTAAATCAGCACGTGGGTCCGCACGTGGATCAGGCTGGAGCATACTGCAGCAGTTGGGGGCTCGGGCTACGGCTTTGTCTGCAGGCGGTTCACACTCTTTTCTCACAGATAGTCGAAGCCTTGGTTCAGCTCGAGGCTATGGGTGTGCGAGAGCCAGCAGCACCGATTCCCGAACTGCTCGAGGGAACCTCCAGTCGACGCAAAGTGTCATATTCCATAGCAGCACGCCTGGCACGCCGGGTTTCACTCGCCGACAATTGATGATCGATGCCGCCAAGGCAGCACGAGAGGCTGCAGAGACCAGCTTTAGGTCAACCCAAAGCAGCTTTCGGACTATCAGGAGCGGAAACGCCCCCAGTTGCATCATGGGTAGCATCGCCTCGAGTGCAGCGGGTGAGGAGCCGAAGGCCCCGCGAGCGGCATACTCGCCGAACTTATCTTCGCCACACAAGGCTAATAAGCGCAGCGGCAAGCTTGATTCTGCGTCGCTGCTTCTTACGTCGGCCGCTCTCGAGGGCATTGCTGTCCATCTGCAGCAGCAGGTCGACACTCTGGAGAAAGAATCTCAACTCGAGAAGACCGTCGCTGTCCTGCTGGGTGAGGTGCTCTCGGCGCGCAACGTCAAGTTGGCCCTGCTGGTCAAGCAGTGGGCGAAAAATGGCGAGGAACCGATTTCAAAGATGGAATTTCGACAGCGTGTGCGCAAGCTGCTTCCCAAGGTGGATACGACCGAGATCGATGAACTCTTTGTGGAGTTGGACGACGATGGTGGCGGCTGTCTGGACTTGAACGAGCTCAAGGACGCCTTGAAGCAGTGTTGCGGCAGTGCAGCAATATATGCGGAGCGGTCAGCGATCGCGCGTTCAAAGATTTCGCGGCTGCAAGAGCGCATGACGCAAGCGCGAGAAGCGAAAGCCGCCATGGCTGCCGTCGAACACGCCAACGCTGAGATCGAAAGGCTCAATATGAATCAGAGCCTTGAGTCCCGGCTGGGCACGTTGCTTTTGCAGAAAGCGTCCGGCTTGAGGATTTCCGACCTCGTACGAAAGTGGGATGCGGATGGCAACGGGAGTATTGACGCCGACGAGTTCAGACTGAATGTGAAGAAGCTTGGTCTTGTAGCGGCCGATTTCGAGATTGACCAGTTGTTTAGGGACCTAGATGCCGACAAAGGTGGCTCGCTCGACGCAGACGAGCTCAAGAAAGCGATCCGCAAGCTCATGGAATCAAGATCAAATGATATCGCGCGCGAGAAGGAGCTGCGACAGACCATTTCTGCACTCTCGAGTACTGCACGCGCATTGCAAGCCGAGCTCCGCAAGCGGAATCAGGAAGAAGAGGCAGCCGCCGAGGAGGATGCACGGCAGGCGAAGGCGGCCGCCGAGGAGGATGCACGGCAGGCGAAGGCGGCAAAGTCAAAAAAGAAGGAGGCTGCAAGGCACGCGAAGGTTGCCAAGTCGGCGAAGGTCATGACCATCGCGCAGGGCCCACCGAATGTCCAGACCGTATAAGGTTCGACAGAGGGTGCGCCCGCCCGCCCGTCCGCAAGACTCTCACTCACACTCTCACCGACTCTGATACGTTCAGACTTAGACGCCGGGGTGGACAAGTTAAGTGGACATGGCCGGACTCGTACGGGCCCGGACTTACTTACCTTTTAGAGAGGATTAGGTAGAGATGATAGAGATGCCGCGCCATAGCCGCGTACGACCGGTACCACAGATTCGGCACCCTGTCCAACCCTATGTGCCTGTGAGGCCGTCCCCCTGGTCCACCAGGGATGTAAATACAATACCCTACGCTAACTCGAAAGCTGTGAGTCGCACCGCGGAGTCCAGTACAATTGTACATGTAAGACAAGAACTCTACCACAGAGCTGCAACGACTAAAATCCAAAGTTCCTTTGTCAGGTTTTTCTTGGACGCCTTTTCACAAAAGAGAGAGAGCGCATTCACATTCACACGTACAGTACATGTTGGCGGGGCGCGCCCTTGCCCGTGCGACGATCGCATCCACCTCGGGCGGCGCGCTCGCATTCGCCGCGTTGCACGACGACGCGGACTCGTCCGCAGCACGGTTTGGCCGCACGTTCTGGCATGCGTCTGTCGTTGGCTACGAGTACAAGTACGGCGCCGCGACAAAGCTGCCTGCTGGCTCAGCGGAGCGGAAGGCGGCGCTGGCGGAGACGCACCAGCGTTCCGCCGAACGGTTGCTGCACGTGTGCCGGAGGCACGGCGGGCTGTACACCAAGCTCGGCCAGTTTGTGGCCTCGCTGAATCACATCCTTCCGCCGCAGTACCCAGAGGTGCTCGCCGCGTGCCAGGACCGCGCACCCGCTGTGAGCTTCGACGAAGTGCGCCCGCTCATAGAGAGCGAGCTGGGCTGCCGCGTGGAGGAGGCGTTCGCACACTTTGAGCCCACGCCTATCGCCGCCGCGTCGCTCGCGCAAGTGCACCGTGCGCGCACGGCCGACGAGGGCCTGACCGTCGCTGTCAAAGTGCAGTACCCCGCGTTGGCGCGCCAAGTGGCTGCAGACTTACGCACGGTGCGTGTGCTGGTCGCGCTCCTGGGGTACGCGTTCGAGGGGCACTCGTACGACTGGCTGCTTCCCGAGTTTGAGGGCAGCATCCGCGCAGAGCTCGACTTTCGCCTTGAGGCTGCCAACGCGGCACGCACGGCCGCCTTCTTCGCGTATGAGCCGCGGCTGCACGTGCCGGTGGTGCTGCCACGCTTGAGTGGCGCGCGCGTGCTGACGATGGAGTACATCGAGGGTGTCAAGGTGACCGACGCCGCCGGGCTCAAGCGCCTCGGGCTGAAGCCGCAGCGGCTTGCGTCGCTGATAAGCGACGTGTTCAGTGCGATGATCTTCGGGCACGGCAGGTGCGCGCTGATCGCCCTCTGATTGCCCTCAGATTGTCTTCTGAGTGCATTATGATTGCACTACGATCGCCTCCGATGCCTTCAGATTGTCCTCTGAGTGCACCATGAGTGCACTATGATTGACCTTCTCCTTCGGTATCGGCAGTGTGCACTGCGATCCGCACCCTGGCAACCTGCTCGCCCGTCCGATGGCCGGCGGGCGGAACGGCGACGCTCAGCTCGTGTTGCTCGACCACGGCATGTACCGTGAGCTACAGCCCGCCTTTCGACGTGAGTATAGCCGGCTGTGGGTCTCCCTCCTGACACGTGACCACGAGAGTGGTCGACGGGCCGCGGCCGCGCTTGGGGTGCGTTCGGACGATTACGACGCGCTCTCGCTACTCCTCACGTTCCGCTCGTCGACGTCCGCGCGCGCGCTGGGCGTCGAGTTGAGCGCTCATGAGCGCGCGGCGCTCCGGCAGCGCTATGCCGGTGTCACCGTCGCCGACCTGAATGCCTTTCTCGAGCGGCTGCCGCGCGATATGCTCTTCGTGATGCGTACGTTCTCGCCTTCTGGCCCCTTGATGGCCTCTTGGTGGCCACTGATGGACTCTGAGTGCGTCCCTCATCAGGAACCTGGTCCCTCGTGCGAAACCTCAACCGCACTCTCGGAGGGACATCGGCACAGCGCTTCATGATCATCGCCGAGCATGCGGTCGCGGGCGCCGCCGAGCCGCTCGCGTCGGACGCGCCATGGGGGCGCCGGCTCGCGCATCAATGCGGCCGCCGCTGGGCACGCTTGCAGATACGCGTCCTCGTGCGGCTGATCAATGAGTCCGCCAAGCTGCGCGCCGTCCTGGGCGCCGGCGTGCTCCGTGCGTGGCTGGCTGCCGTTGACTTGTTGGGCGCGCTACACAAGACGTTGATGGTGCCCACGAGGAGCCTCCATGGCATCTTCCATGGCAGTGCCGGCGACGGTGCCGGCTGCCGCGCGAATGGCTCGACCAGCACGGCCACGGCAGGCACCACGCTCATCGGCGTGCTCGAGCCGCACGCAACGTCCCCAGGCCGTACGCTGGGACAGCAAGTAGAGCCGCGCCCGACGCCAAGAGAGCTGGGATAGCGCGGCGGGGTGCGTTTGACAGATGACAGCCTCCACACCCATCAAGGAGCAGGTGCGTCGCGGCGGAGAGACGACATGAGAGACGACCGTCTGGCGGTACGGGAGAGATTAATAATGCGTGAGCGCGTACGTGCCACGAAACTAACAAAAACTAACCCCGAACGCATACCCCGAAGGGCCCGCAATCGAGGCCCGCAACGCCCAACGCCCCGTGCATCCGCGACACACCACCAGTGTGCCACAGTTGCTGGATGCTGCGCCGCGTGGCTCGTCTTCGAGATTCAAGCTCACCCCCGGGAGAAAACCCCTATGCCCAGGTCCGGTCGGGTGATCAAGGACCTCGCAGATATTGGCGCCACGCAGTCGCGATAGCGCAACTTCAACGCGTGTGCAGCGATGACATGGCCCCTTGCTATCTATGTAATGACCGATTAGACCGTGCGCAACAAAACTCGTCCCAGCGTTGCAGCTTGCAGGTTGCACCCATGTGCCCAGTCTTGGAACCTCCCTTCCCTCATAAGCAGCTCAACGTGGAGGGCTCAGTAAGCAGTCATAAGCTCAGTGAGCCGTCAGCATCCACGAGAAGAAGGGGACGCACGCGATGAAGCTCGTGCCCGAGAGAATGCCCGCAAGCAGGAAACCCTCCACTGGGTCCGAGCGCTTCATGCCGGCGCGGTCCGCCGGGTGCCACTTGCCGCTGCCCGAGGTGACGGTGCCGACCTCGGTGGAGACCTCCTTCGAGAGCAGGCGGCGAGGAGCCGAGTTCAGGAAGGCTCGGTTGGCAACAAAGAACGCGCGGTGAGCAAGCATGGTGGAATCGGATGCGCCCGCGGAAACTTGGTGGCAGGGCACGAGGCGATACCGGAGCTTACCCTTCGGTTCAAAAACATGTGCAGAGATTTAAACACACAATGTGAATTTGTGTCAGTGTGACTTCTGACACACATCATGGAAAAAGTACACGGGGTACGGTTTCGGGGCTCGGGGGGACCTCGCGACGCCAGACGCGGGATAAACTCACGGCTCAGCTTCACAGTTCGTTGGGCTCGGTTGGGAACACAACAACAGCAACACGACAGAGCGCACGAGACGCGAGAGCGGATTCTCGAAGCTTTCTCGAAGCTCTCACTGAGTGCCGCACTCAGCGATCATTACGATCCCGATATGGTAATATGGGCGGTATATGCATGCATGCTCGGCCGGACCGAAAGGTCGGCTCGCCTGCGGGAGCCCTCATTCACACCTAACTGAACACAACCACACCTGCGGTGAGCTTGAGGATATGGGGTTTGGGGTTGGTTCGATGATGAACTTCTTCGTCGCCACCGGGCTGCTCGTGGCGGCCGCCTGGTCGCCGCCGAACATCCTCTGCCCGCGGACGCCTCTCCGCCCTGCGCGTGGCGCCATCCTCCTCCATGCGGTTACGCCGTCCACCGACAGCCTGCTCTGTTCCGGCGCAGCCGTCGAGCTGTGGCACGAGGGCGGCCTGGCGGTCGGCAACTTCCGAAGCCGCGCAGAGGGCTCCAATGCGCTGATCGTCGAGCTCAGCAGCGGTCGCAGCATCAAGGTGGACGGCGGGCAGCTCGTCGACGTCTGGGCCGCTGACGCTGGGTATCCGAGCACGCCCGATGGGTGGACATCGTTGCAGGCGGAAGCGGCCGGGCTTCTGGCTGAGCTGCCGCCGCACATGCTCGATTTGCGGCCGCTGTGGCAGCGCCTGCTCACCGAGAAGGCCGCTGCGCGCGAGCGCGTCGACTCGTCGCGCGTCGCGCAAGAGCTCTTCACCTCGCCGCACCGGCAAGGCCCGAGCGCACGGCAGCGACTGGTGCAGCGGCTGGCGGCCGGCCAGCTCCTCGCGGCTGAGCGCACGCTCTTCAAGCGCGTGCCCATCGAGCTCGCGCAGTGGAGCGGCGATGCGCCGTCTGCTGCCGATGTGCCCGTGCGCTGGGCGCGCGGCGGCTTCAAGGTGCTCCCTCGCTCTACCTCGAGCTCGCAGGCCGAGGCGTCCTTGATCGAGGCGATGCGCGCACGCCACGCGAGCATGCGGCAGGAGGAGGCGCAGGGCGCGTCGCCTGCAGGCGGCGAGGGCGGCCGCGAAGCTACTGCAGAGGCCGGCAGCCGTGGCAGCAGCAGCAGCAGCAGCAGCGGCAGCAGCGGCAGCAGCGGCAGCAGCGGCGGCAGCACCTACAGCGGCGGCGGCGGCGGCGGCGGCGTCTGGCCAGCAGCGACGTTGCCGCTGCTCGCGGAGATCGAGATGGTGGCCCTCGGCCTGGGTGAGACGAGCAAGCAAGTTGCGCGCGTGCTCCGGCAGCTTCGACCAGCCCGCCAACGCCACGGGCGCCCGCGAGCTCTTCATAGAGGTGGGTCAGTGGGTCGAGGGCGAGGCGGACGCGAGCGCGCGGCTCGGCTACTCGTCCGGCGCGTGGCTCGATCCATTCCCGCGCGAGGCGCTCGCCGAGGGCGCGGAGCGGGCCGAGGAGGTGCGCCTGCGCCGCGAAGGCTACAAGCAGATCGCGCCGTCGATGCTCGCGGCCTCCAGCGGCGCGGCGGCCAGCGCGGCGGCTGTGCCTCGGCAGGTGGGGTGGCTGTCGTGGCTGCCGTCGGCGGCCGAGGAGGAAGCCGCTTGCCAGGTGGATGACAGCGACGAGGGCTGCAATGGGCTGCACGGGCGCGTCGACCTGCGCTCGCGCTGCCCTCGCGTCTACGCCATCGACAGTGACTCGACCGACTTTCGCGACGACGCGATATCATATGATGCGCAGAGCCGTACCCTCACGGTCCATATCGCCGACTTGACCTCGGTGGTGCGTACGCACGCGCTCCTCGACGACGTCGCGCGGCTGCGGCTGCAGACGATCTACTCAGGCGCGATGCCGCTGCACATGCTGCCCCCGCCGCTGCTGTGCGCCAGCTGCCTCTCGGACCGGCAGCCGAACGAGTGCCTCTCGGCCGTGCTGCAGCTCGACGCCTTTGGGCGCGTGCGCCACTCGCGGCTCGTGCGCTTGGTGCTGTCGCCCGTGCGCATCCTCTCATTTGAGCAAGTCGATGTGCTGCTCTCGGACACGTCGATTGACTCGCAGGTCCATCGTGAGCTGCGCGCGCTCGCTGAGGTGACCCGTCGCCGCGCGCTCTCGCGTAACCGCGGTGCCAGTGCCGGTGGCGAAGCGCACGCGTCGGAGGGAATCGAGGCGGCCCGAGCCCGCGCCTGCGCCCTCGGCCGCCACGCCCCCGCCTGCCTTGGACGCGCACACGATGGTCGACGAGGCGCTCGGCATGTTTTCGTACGCCGCGCGCGGCGCTGCCAAGCGGCACAACCTGCTGCGGCTGCCGCAGACGGAGGCGCGTCGCATCGCCACTGCGCCGCTGCGCCGGTATGCGGACATGATCGCGTAGAGGCAGTTGACGGCTGCGTTGTGCGGCGCGCCAGGGATGGCGGCGACCGAGGTTGCGGCCATCGAGCGATGGATCAAGCAGAGCGAGCTCGCCCGCTCGGAGGAGGCGGCCGCGCGGCAGCAGGCGCCCCTGCAGCAGCGCGCCCTTGAGAGCCTCAGCGCGCGCCAGGCCAGCGTCGCGGGCTCGCTGCTCGAGAGCGCCGTCAGAGCGGCCGCGAGCCCGTCCGCCGCACAGCCAGAGGCGGCGCCACGAAGCGGCGGAACTCGTGGCGCGGGAGGACGCGCCGCGGGTGGACGTGCCGCCGCGGGAGGACGCGGCGCTGGAGGGCGCGGCGGACGCGGACGAGGCGGCGGCGGTCGGGCGGCGGCCATCAATGGACAAGCTTGGCGAGTCTAGCTGAGCCGGTGGACCGCTGTTCGGAGGATTCGCCGGGTCCTAAAAGTAACAGTGACGATATTACTTGCAGGCGAGAAGTATCGCTCGTTTTGTTCCCTGGCACGTTCCGTATTTATTGTTCGCCCCAGGGGCTTTCGTTCACGGGAGAGGAGTCTCCACGTTCAATGTAAGTTGCCAAATAAATCGTCGCTGCTGGCCTTCCGCGTCGCCGCCGTCCGCGTCGCCGCCGTCCGCGCGTCCGCGTCGCCGCCGTCCGCGTCGCCGTCCGCGTCGCGTGGCGCAGCTGCAGCAGCCGCCTCCGGCTCCACTGTAGTGACGGGACGCTTGAGTGATCTCCCTGCAGCCGCAGCGGCTCTGGCAACAGCCGTTGCCACCCCCCGCATGATGCCGACTGTCGTCGGGCTGTAGCCGAACGATGCTATCGTAGAGTCTGCCGCCGAGCTCGCAGCTGCTGCGGCCACAGCCAGACTTGGGCTTGCATATGGCTTGGCTCTGCTGGAGGGTTGCGTATTCGCAGCGGTGAAGGTGGATAGGTGCCTTTGCGCGGCGCCGCCATTCCAATGATCTTAACCGTGGGCACATTGTGGAGCGCAGTCGACGCGCGGGAGCCCCCCGAAAGCCTTCCGGCCACGTCTCCTTCCCCGTCGGCTAGTGTGTCACAGCGTTGGTCGAGCGCCGCACGAGGGTAGCGATTGCAAGTTTCGTGTGTGAGAACTTCAGCATGCAAATAGGGGGAGGAGGGGGAGGGGGGGGAATTTTTAGGGGGATCTCGATCTCGTCTGCAGCACGCGGTGATCGCGCGGCAGCTTCACACAGCCAAATATCCAGGCTGCCATCACCTCGCGCTCACACCCAGCGTCTGTCGAATGTGCCCGTCAAGTGTCTACAACCCGGCGTCCACCGCGGCCCGCGCAACGGCCGCAGCGGCGGCCGCGACCTCGCCGCCAAGGGCCCCTCACACATGAGGAGGACGCCCTCATCGCCCCCACCGCGACTCGGTGTGCGTCGTGTGGGGGGGGGGGGATGGCGAGGGCGGCGGCCGCGCGCTGCTGCCCCACGTCGACGGCGAGCACGATCTCGCCCAAGCAGCGCGAGGTGCTCGCCGCATCGGGGCGCCCATCTCTCAAGCGCCAGGACGTGGTCGTCGTGCTGCCGACGGGCGCGGGCAAGTCGATGGCCTTCCTCGTGCCCGCGCTCACGTTGGACGTGACGAGCACGGGGACGCTGGCGGTGGCCTCGAGCCGCGTCTCGTGCGCCTCGCACACGTCGTCGCGCATCTGCCGAGCGAGGGCGTCCATCGCGCTGTGCACGTGCCCACCGCGCGGCGCCGGTAAGGCGCCGGCAACCGGCGCATGGGGACGCTGGCGGTGGCCTCGAGCCGCGTCTCGTGCGCCTCGCACACGTCGTCGCGCATCTGCCGAGCGAGGGCGTCCATCGCGCTGTGCACGTGCCCGCCGCGCGGCGCCGGTAAGGCGCCGGCAACCGGCGCATGGCCGCCGGCGCCGGAAGCGCACGCCCCCACTCGGCAATCGAGACTGACTTAGAGGAGGACGAGCACGAGGAGATCATTGCCATGTCGCTGGAGGCGCTCAAGGCGAAGCTCCAGCAGGTCCAGACGGAGGCTAAGAACCTAAGTTTGCCATCGCAAGCGTTAGCGCATACAACAAATCAAACAAAACCCATGTCCGCGCAATTCTGATTTACGCCCCACCCTGATCCATGGCTTGCGCGCGGGCCTCCAACCATCTGCTCGTGCTTCTCCTCCCACGCGCGATGTACCGCGGGGTCTGCTGCCTTGCGCGTGCCAAGAGAAATCAGGCCCACATTGCGCGTGCCGAGAGATACCAGGCCGACGTCACGCAGTCCGCGTGTCACCTGCTTGCGGTCGCGTCTCCAATATTGACGATCGCTCTGGAAGCGCCACAGCCCATCGGCGTCAATCTCACCGAGATCGTTGCGCGCTTCGTTGGAAACCGTGCGAGGCCCCCAAACGCGAGAAGACATACGCGGCCACGAGCCATCAGCGTTTTGCTTGGCCACTGGGCGTGCCCGCACAGCTGGAAGCTTGGCCGGCGGCGGCTGGAGCTCCTCAAGATCTGAGCACTCATCCCCATCTCGCTTCTTGCCGGTGCGCGCCGGCGGTGATGCGGACCGCGGCTCCGGCATCCCTGCCGCTCGCAGTGGAGGCGGCGGCGTAACGGTACGCTGCTGGAATATCGGGTACACCTGACAGTAGGGCGGCTCAGCGGCTGCATCACTGCGATGCAGCTTGTCTCGGCTGACCGAAACGAGCACATCTGCAGCTAGGTGGCACGCGAGTCGCCGGATGAATGCCATAGTCTCGCGACTCGAACCAGGGACTTTGCCCTCCGATGTGTACGTTGCCTTTAAGCTGACGGCGGAGGCGGTGGCCTAGGTCTTACCGTTGGCGGACGAACCGATGTCGGCCGCCTTGAACGAGCACACGTGCACGTTGCCAAATCTCATTCTCGATCCCAGGGGCAGGGTCGGTACGCGTGACAGAAATTCGACCTCACCAAGTTCCGGGGAATTCTAGCGGAATGGATTTGGAAAGGGTTCGTCATAAAATGTTTAGAGTGCTACCGCCGGCTTCCCCACCCCTTAAGGAAAAGGTGAGGTGACAGTGCAGGCGCGGACTTGGAATTGAAATCCTGGAATTTCGGAATTGTAATCCTAGCCCCCTCGAAATTCCATGACGTTGAAATTCCCAGTTTCCAACAAAAGTCGTGTAATCGGGA
>Ga0210247_102272_pt1 | contig 12051 bp, 7 predicted proteins | sample ChrtobMetP3_16mM_FD_155449 | JGI IMG/M metagenome (GOLD analysis project Ga0210247, IMG submission 155449) | Chrysochromulina tobin associated microbial communities from unialgal haptophyte culture, Seattle, Washington, United States - P3_16mM | ecosystem: Host-associated > Algae > Haptophytes >...
CCAAAGTACACGATCGCGCCAAGTAGGGTCTCGGGCAGTTCATCAGGTCTCAGCCATGCATCAAATGGAGGGACTCGCCTGTTGACGGCATCACTCGACCAGATGCCTTTGATGAACGAGGGAACATCCCCATCCCCGAAACCCCGGATTGCTTGAAACTCCGCAGACGGGTACAGGGAACACAAGTTTAAACACAAGTGGAGCAAGTGACGCTTCATTGACTCTTCAGCGCTTGTTGAGGGAGTAGCCATTGCGTCAACTGAGCTCGACTTGCGAGTTGACATTGTTGGGGCTGCACTTTGTATGTCCTCGGCCAGCACCTCTCTGTCGACCTCGGCTCGTACCCCTGGTACTGTGCTGCATTGACGCTCGCTGGACGCCACTGTGGGCATCTTCTCGAAGTCATCCTCCTCTGGACTAGGGGGTGCCATGAGTTGTGCATACCGTAGTTTCACCTCCTCATCGCTGCCCTCTACCTGAACTTCGTCAACGGTGCGCTCAGCAGCCCGCCGCCGCCGCGGCGGTCGACCGCTCACCTCAGGATGATGCCCGGCCTCGGTGAGGTCTGGTTTGGGCGCTGGGGTGATGGCCACCTTCTCAATGACGCCCACATCCGCCGGATTCAAACCCGTGCTGCCGAGGTCTCCCGGCTTGACTGCCTTGGCCGCCCCCCCCCTCTCGTTAGATCCTGCCGTGAGTGTCCTTGCCTCGACTGGCTCGATGGAGCTTGCCTCGCCTGGCACCTTCAAGGGCGCCTTCAAGGACGCTGAGGCGTGAATGACCGGTTGTGATGCACTGGATAACGTGACTCGCGCCATCATTGCCTTGAACTTAGTGGCCAACGGGTACTGCTGCGCAAAATCAGCCTGTTCTTGCACTGGCAGCTGTGATACGTTAGCCGTTCCGATTCCCTGAATGACTCGACGGATGATCGAGTGGTGGCACAACTCCGCGAAGGCTAGCCGACGAAAATGTGGCATGTCGACTTGCGTGTAGTTGCACGGGAGTCCGAGGCTGTCAGCCTCCATCCAACGTATGAGAAACATGCCGCAATCCACTCCATTGCGTTGTGGCGGAGCCTGACCACGATCCAGGATCCGGATATGTTGAGCTGCATCCTGTAAGGTGCCCTCGATGGGACCGTCAAGAAACGAGTTGGCACCATGCTCCTCCCATTCGCTTTTGAATCCAAGGAAGAGAACCTTGTAGAGTTCCCGGTATTCAGCGCGCATGCTTGTGGACAGTGAGTCCATGCAGACTAGTTTCATCTGTAGGCCTTGTACGCCTGGTTTCTTACCTTTCGACTTCATTGGTATTTTAACCAGCTCAATCTTTGCCCCCACCCAATGAGACCCATCGACATGTAACGGGATGTAGAATGTACTTATCTTGGTTGGGAGTCTTGCCACCCTGATGCTGCCGTCGGCCCGTGTTGTGGCCTCCGCCCCTCTCATGAGCCTGAACCTCCGCGCAACATACTTCCAGCCATCTTTAGCATGCAACCAGAAGTTAGTGTGCGCGAAGTAAGGGCGGCGCTCACTGGTGCCCAAATCCGCGCTTTTGGAAAGGAGGACCATGAAACCATTGATGACCTCGTCGCTCAGCCATCCTCCTTCGAGCAAACGATCCACATCATTAACGTATAATGGGATGTTACCGTTCGACACATCCCGGTCGTTGAATCCACGCCGGAACTCACCATTCCAGGGCTGCAACCACTCATCCATCTCTGACGGGTTCCACTGCTTGGAGAACTCATCTTGTGCAGGCGGCATGGGGAGTGGAAAATGAGGAATAGGCAAGTAACGAAGATGCAGCTTGGCTCCGCTCGCGAGTTGTGCAACAATCCTCTGAGCTCCCTTGCACGTGGCGGAGAACGCCACAAGTGCTCTGACGTTATCAGGTAGATACCACGGCATCCCTTTGTGAAGCACGTCGAGGACGAGATCGTCACTCTCGAAGAAACGAGTTGCTGCCGCAACATTAGGGAGTGTAGGATTGGCGACCCCCATGGACTCATCTCCTGAGCAACGTTGAGAAGGAGGGATTCCTGAGGGTCGCCTGATTTCGACAAAAAAGCAGCGGTCCTCCAGGATCATGTCCAACTGGTTGTCATCCAAGGGCTGTAAGGCATCCGCCATAGTGAGAGTGCTAAGAGCTCGCGTTATCGGTCGGCATGCATCCCACCGAAGGGTGGTCATGAAGTCGTCCCGTGGGAGCGAAGCAAGCTCTTTGACACTAGTCGAGTCACTGTCTAGCATCGCCGTTAACAAGTCAGAGATGAAGGCAAAGTATGTCTGCTCCCACGTGAAAGCGAGCTCGTATACATGAGTAGCATGCACGATAGTTCCGGACTGGGTCACTCTTGAAGAGGAGATGGTAACGTGTGCGTTGAGGTACTCAACTGGCATGCACTTGTGAAGAGTGTGTCGTGTGCCATCGTCACCCCTGCCTCCTTGAACCTTGAGCTGCTCGTCAACGTCACGTTCGCTTGGAAGCACGTCATGCTTACCATTCACCACTGCTGCCTTGCCCGAATCTGCACCCAAGGCCACTGACTGACCTCCACCATGTTCATCTCCAGAGCTTCCTACCAGGCCTCCTCCGGAGCTGACCTGCTCAGCTTCATCCGACATGGCTGCATCACCATCATCATCCAGTTGTGGATAGTTGTCGTTTAAGGAACCCACCTGAACGGCTGGCAACATCATGGCCATTTTACCAGGCTCCGTGTTCCCGAGCATATGGAAAGTATGTTGTTCAACTTCGGCGTGCATATGGAAAGTAGCGGTAACTGATGCGGCAGCTGATGCGGTAGCAAAGGCAGGAGACGTACATTTTGAGGCGGCAGCCGAGGCGGGAGGCAGAGTGCTCAACGCTGCGCCAGCCGATGAGCAACCTAAGGCACCACCTGACGAGACGGGAACGTTGGGTTGAGTCGAATTGATGGCATCTTGCCAGGTAGCCATGACGGGCGCTGATTCAGGAACTGGGGCATCCACTGAGATTGGAGGTGGGGCGCAAGCTGCGGTTCCAGTTGAGATCCCACCCTGACGGGTGACGAGGCCGACAAGAGCCGACTTTTGACACGCACGTGCCAATGACATTGGCGCTGTACTGCTGCCACCAGGTTCTCCAGGTGTTGAAGAAGAAGGGAGGACACAATTTGCATGGTCAGTGCTGTTCGAAGAAGGTCCTAGTGTAGCCGAGGTGTGAGCCGAGGTGTGAGCCGAGGCAGACTTGCGTGATTTTGCCGGTTGTTGAAAAGGAGAGGCACGGACCCACCCAAGTGGATTCGACCCATCCAGTCCTTTTTCGACCGTTGCATCCCGTTCAACTCTGGCGGCAGATGGCCATGGAACTGTCGTCGGAGCTCGATTTGGGACACGTGGAATGTTGTGGCTCCCGGAATGCTGAGCTGCTGCTTTCATCATCTGCGGTGCGTCTCGAACCACTTCTTCCATGGGTTTCACACGATCATCCCCGGCAGATGCAGAAGGCCGACCACCTTTGTGAGCGTCTGGAATCCGAGGTTGGGTCAACTTTTTGAGCGTCAGGGTGCGCATCTTTGCAGATACCCCTTCGTAGGTGAGATCATTTGGCGCGGTTGGACCAAGTTGCTGTTTGCAAGTATGTATACTCGTCCACGACTTCCGCATCACTGTGGTAAGGTCGAACGTTTCGAGGACGTAAGTGACCTCTGGGCAAAACTGAACTTCCGTGCCATTGCGTCCACAGGAACAGAGATCAAACCAATTCTCTTCCTTTATGCACGACAAGCGTACGGTGTGAGATTGGAGTACAAGGTCTTTATTGCCAGTGACGAAGTCCCAAGCTCGCCGATTCACATCATCGGTGGCGCGTTCCTGTATGAGGATGCTCCCACGTCGATCACAGATCACCTTAATGGGGTTATCCAGAAGCGTCGGATCCCTGAAGATCTTCATCGCGGTGAGGGGTTCAGGCATTGATTTGAAGTCAATGTACGTATTTCTCTGCGTCGCTCTTGCCATCTGTTCCCGCTCAATCTTTTCGATGCGCACCGGCACGTGCCGACCAACCGGGCTCAACAGCTGATAGATGTGCATCCACCGCATCCGAATGAACGCCCTGACTTCAATGAACGCAGCGGCTAACGTCGTCTGCAGGCGTGCTGGTTTGATCATCATTGCAGCAACCTCGACGCAGGAAGTGACCTTATTACCATGATGGTAAGCCCCTGTAGGCATGAAGGCACGACACCACTTGTGCAACGGTACGTGCGTGAGGGTGTTGAAGGCGTCTTTGTCGTCACGCTCGAGGACGCGAAGGATCTCTTCAACGTCGGCCTTGCGACTTGGGGGCAGGTCATGAATCTGAGCCATGATCTTCCGTACACGATGTGATTTGATGTCCAGAAGGAGGTGGCGATAATCACGAATGTGATGCGCATCCTCTCGATAGGTGACCACTCCATTGATCAAAGAGATGCCACCGTCAGTACCACAAACGAAATCCTTAGAATTGAATGCATCTCCGTAAGCCGCCTTGGAGTGAACGTGGTGCAAGTTAACCCCGAAGTCGCACTCCGTGGCCAGGAGTTGCATGATGAAGGCAATGTGAATGGACCGATCACCACCCAAGATGGCCTCGAGGTAGAATGTACCTTGGCCGCGACGCTTCGCGAACGCGCAGTCGATGGCCGTGAATTTGCAGAACACGCCATTCCCAATACCCTTCCGGACATAGCCTGGCACTAGACACCAGCCAAGGAGATATGATATCGTGTGAGCCATTTTCATCGACGTCTCGCACGTCTGGCATGTCTCCAGGACTGGGAATGAAGGGAGGCATCTTTGCTTTGCGGCCGTTGCAAGCACGTTTCCATTGGTTCTTGTAACGAGCCTCTGCAATTTCATACATCCGATCTCGTACTTCCTGAGCCGTGGCCTCGATTAGTTCTGCATAGTCTCCGTCATCCCGCGCTTGTGCGATCGCCCCTTGAAGGAGGTTGTTGAGTGCGAACTCATCAACCGGTCCGCCACCAACCAGATAACGTCGCACCTGTTTTGCTACACCCGGTTTGCTGTGTCCGTATAGTGCAAGCTTGTCGACTAGCACAGGAACGCTTGTACTTTGCATCAAGTTCGATGGCTCCTTAAGCTGCATTGTATGGGCGATGGACCTGGCCCCGGCGCCGCAGTTGGTCTTCCTCTTCATGTGCTCCTGTAAAGCGGTTGCGGAAGACAGAGAGTGACCAGCAGACTCGGATACAGACGCAAAATCTCCACCAGAGTCGTCAACCACATCGGGTTGAGGATGAAAGCACCGATGTGGTGCGTACATCGTAACGAAAGCTCTCTTGTCGTCTGACCCTAGGTCTCCACTGTAGCCGTCGTATGGCCATTGGTCTACAAAGGGGGGACCACCTGCAGCGAGAGTCATCAGCCGATGCTTGTGCGACGAATGCCCTTCCACCCGGTCTGAATTTGATGTGAGCCACGCAGTCACTTCTTTTGCTGCCTGAGTATCCCGGTACGAGAATTTTTTGCGCTGTTCAGCGGTGATGAGTTGGGCCTGGAAGATGAACCCGCAGGTCGTGGTGGGGTTCCGTTGAAGAAATTGCATAAAGTTGGCGAATGCGTCTTTGCCCCTCATGGCCTGTTGGCAAAGAGACTCTGCACGACCAGACTCTGCAGAGTGCAAGGATTGTGCGAACTGCATGACATCTAACTTGCACAGCCATTTAGCAGATGTTGTCCTTTGATCAAGCCCTTTGCCGCGCACCCTATCACCGCCCCACAAGACACAGCAAGTCCCTTGGCGGTGTTGATGGGAACGCATGAGCTGCTCGAGGTCTTCCACAGTTTTCGCCATCATCATGAACCCCATCTTGGAACCCTCCGCCAACGTGGGAACGTGCCCAATACGGTGCTCGCAGTGACGAGCCTTCTTCTTGGAGGACTCTGGCTGCTCCGCGGTGCCTGATGCTGGAGGACCATTTGGCAATGTGTCGTCGCGTGTTTGGCCACCCGACCTGTCTCCGCCAGAAGGCTGATTGGAACCAGCAGCTGCCGAGGAGGCAGTGTCCACCGGAGCCGCGGACTGTTCAAGGACAGAAACGCGTCGCATGAACGGCAGAATGTCGACCCAAGATCTGTCCATGTCTGCGTGAAGCTGAGAGATGCTTTGAAATTCTTCGGCAATGTTACCGGCCGCAGCACCATCCTCGACCCATCGCCAGATCGTTTTGCGTTTTGTCGGGATGGTGCTGCGCACTTGAGGTGAAAGGATGGACGACACTGCAGGCGTGCGAGTTGAGGTTTTCTTTGGCGATTCGTCGTGACCTTGATGCGCAAATGCCAAGCAGCCAGATCCCTGCTGGTCGCTTGCTGCAAGAACCTCTTCATTTTGTGTTGCATCATACGTCCCCCAAAATTCACTGATGTCATTGTCGAAATTCCATCCAAGCGAGTCGTCGTCCTCCTCGCCGGAGTCGGAGCTGGCGCACTCGGGAACACCGCCATCAACATCGGACATGTCGTTCCCAGACGCAGCAACGCGCCACACGAGAAATGGGCACGCGCGCAACGACGATCCGCGCTGATTCCACCAAGTCCGGGTTTGAAACGACAAACCAGGTGCTTAACCCGGACTTAGCAAGTCCGGGTTAGGCACCAATTCCAGGGGCCTAACCCGGACTTCACCAAAAATTGGTGCGTAACCCGGACTTGGCTGAATTCGTCAATTAGGAAATGCCTGACCCGGACTTAGACCGGGTGCCTAGGTCCGGGTTAGGGACCGGGCACAAGTCCGTAACCCGGGCTTCACACCTCCAAGTCCGGGTTAGACACCCGGGCACGGGTTCTTAACCCGGACTTGGCCAAGTCCGGGTTAGGCACCTCTGGCCAAGTCCGGGTTAAGAACCCGTGCCCGAAAGAAGTCCGGGTTACTTACGGGTTACGCACTAACCTCGTTCCTAAGTCCCAGGATAACCACACATGAAATGATGACAGATGGACTCGAGACAGGCTGAACGTCACGTTTCATCTTAGTTACTTAGAAGACAAGCGCCTCGTTCAAGGGCCTCGATTCGCGGCTCAATCAGCTAATCTTGCAGCTAATGAGGCCAATGACTGAGGCGCACCGGTTCAAAAACACCGGAGGGGGGCGGGACACCGGTACGGCACTCCACCCGAGCCGCACCTCAAGTCCGCCAGCCATACGCCGCCGCCCGAGTCTGCCGAACTTTGGAAACTTAAAAAACTGCACCCTTTTTGGTCCTTCACGCACACTCGCACTCTCCACCCCGGGCGTCAATCAGGTATGTCGCGCGCTTCGGCCTGCGCGTGCTCTTCCACTTCGTCCAGCGGCCGCGCCAGAAATGAGCATGGGACCTAGCGCACGCCAACGGCAAAAGGCGCTCGACCACATGCGTGCAAATCAGATGGTTTCGAGAAGCGTGCGAACCATCTGTCATCCGCTTGCGCGTCTCTCCTCCAACGTCACATTCGCGGATGGACCCCTAGGATACGACGAGCATCTGCAACAGTTGGGTACTCCATCGGCAATGACGCACGAGATTCGCTTGTGGAAAGAGAATATCATCAGCGTCCCGCCACGACTGCACCAATCCTGGAAGAATTGCACTCTTGCATTCCAGCAGCGCGCGTGGCATCAACGCTGTGATGCCATTCTCCCGCGCAATTGGAGCATGTGGCTCTGGACGGACGAGGACAATCGTGAGTTCATCGCTCGTGAGTTTCCCAGCTTTCTCGCGCTCTACGACGGCTACGACGTGCACATCAAACGCGTCGACGCCGTGCGCTACTTCTACCTCTACCGATATGGCGGCGTTTACATGGATCTTGATATGCTCTGCCTGCGCCCGTTTGAGCCCGTGCTGCTCCCAGGCCACGCCACGTTCGGCACTGTGCTAAAATTCCACAAGCGCCAAGATCGGACGCAGGAGCAATGCGAGGCCGGGCTTTGCTTTAGGCGCAACGGAGAGAATGTCCACCCTGCGCTCATGGCAGCGCCAGCTCGACACCCATTTTTTGCCTTCCTGATACATCGCTTGCACTCTCGTGCAAATGCGACATTTAAGGGGAAACGGGCTCATCCACTCGCAGCCACGGGTCCCGTGTTCCTTCAGGATGCCATCATGGATTGGGCTGAGCTGGGCCACGGAGGCATCAGCATCCGAGAGAATCCCACCTTTTTCAACGGCGGGCCGACGAATCCCCCCTTTGTTGGTTGCAACATCATGGAAGCCATCTATCCAAACACCCCCGCAAAGCTGGCCAAACTCGAGAGTTGCCCGGCCCGCCTACCAAAATCGACCACCACGAGCTTCTGGACCGGCCTTTGGATTGCCGACTGGTTGGCCGAGAAGAACCGATCTGGGATCTCACGAGCGAGTCGACGGTCTCCAGCACATTCTTGAGCGAAGCGCGCTGATGCATGAGTATCTAGGCGTGACAACAGCGCCGAGTGGCCATGCGAGTTTCAGTACAGTTCTCATATCAGTCGATCGCGGCGCGATCGCTCGCGCTTTCCTCCTTGGTGGGCTTTCGTGCTCCCAAAATATTCATGGGCCGCTAAAGCGCTAAAGCGCTTGACGCTTTTCGTTTCACTTCCGCAAATCTCTTGCGAAAGGGGGGTCCTTGACAAGCTTTCTCACGATTGAGTAGCCCGAGCGAGCGAGTACTGTGTACTCAGTACTTGTGTTGACCGAGGGGAGCTTATAGCCGTCCTTTGAGACCGGGTGGTGTGGTGAGTGAGTTATTGAGCTCACTCACTCACTCACTCACTCACTCACTCACTCGTGTGGTGAGCGCGGGGGGACCGCGACAAAACTGACTGGCTGACTGATCAGCGCCGGCGTTCACAGCCAAAGTGAAGCCTGAGGAGCTCTGGCTCGACGCAAGTCAAGCGAGCACACCTACCACTTCTTTTCCTGCGCGGCACAAAATGCCGCCCACAAATGTCTCCTGCCCGACTGACTGTACGAGGATTGGGCACTGCCTACACGATATGGTCCCCCCCCGGATTGGGCACTGCCTACACGAAACTGACTGACTAACTGACCTAATATGGAGGACGAGGAGCTGCGGGAGGACGTTACTCTAATAACAGGGCCGTACTTTATACGGTGCTGTACAGACTCTGTACAGTAGCGGATTCGGTTCTCGTGCGACCACGCTCGCGCAAATGCGCGCGCGCGCGCCCCGCCCCAAGTGCTGCCCCATCTCACGCTCGGAGGTCGACTCTCTCCGCACCCGGACAGGACCAGCTGCTTCGGAGCGGTGTGGGGCCTCTGTTGTGAACTTATCTGTCGGCCGAACGTGCTCGTGGTCTGCGATCGATGGCTCGAGGACTCCTGCACGGGATCGTCGCCGTGACGGCCTCGGCACATTCGCCTGTGCCGCCGCCTTTGACCGTAGTGCCGCCTCCGCCGCTCCCGCCCGCGCCCGACGACAGCGGATTCAGCCCTCTGCCGCCGCCGCGACCGCCTTCGACGGAGCTCGGACGAGCCCTCCCGAGCAGCCAGCATGATGGGCGACAGCTCGCGCACTCCACAACCATCGTGGGCTCCGGGTCGATCGTGGGCAGCGTCACCTCGGCGTCCCTTATGGATTACGTGCGTGCGACTCGTCCCTGCGCTTTGACCTCGGACGCCGCGCCGCAATCCCACGCCCCTCGAGCTTGCTCGCCCACTTGCACGGCCCCTCATGCCCTCTCGCGCTCGCGACTCACTTGCTGTGCACACAGCCTGTAGCCGTCGCCGTGAGCGGCTCGTACGCATACGTGGCGGGGCGTTATTCCAACTCGCTGACGGTGTTCGACATTAGCAACCCTGCATCTCCAGTTATCCGGGGCAGCGTGGTGTCGTCGTCTCTTCTGGCTGGGGTGAGCGCGACCCAATTCTGCGACCGCGGTTGACTCGGCACCGCGCTGCGCCTCGTCGCGCTTGCGTCCGCCCCGTCCATCATGCTCGCCCCCGCGGTGCCTCCGCCGCTGATGCCCCCTCGCCCTCCCGCCCTCCTGCACTCTCTCTCGCTCGCTCGCACGTGCTGTGCACGCAGGCTTACGGCGTCGCCGTGAGCGGCTCCTACGCTTACGTGACGGCACATGTTTCCGACGCGCTGGTGGTGATCGACATTAGCAACCCTGCGTCTCCAGTTATTCGGGGCAGCGTGGTCTCGTCGACCGATCTGGATTGGGTGCGTGTGCGGCCTGGTGCTTCGCGCGCATGGATGACCTCGGGCGCCGCGGCATGCGTCCGCCCCGCCCATCGTGCTCGCGCCCGCCGCGGCGCCACCGCCTGCTGATGCTCTCTCGCGCTCTCACTCGCTCTCTGTTACGTGCTGTGCACACAGGCTGCTGGCGTCGCCGTGAGCGGCTCCTACGCTTATGTGGCGGCGCATGCTTCCGCCTCGCTGGTGGTGGTCGACATTCGCAATCCTGCGTCTCCAGTCATCCGTGGCAGCGTGGTCTCGTCAACCGTTCTGGATGGGGTGCGTGTGCGCCCTGGTGCTTTGCACGGGCGGATGGCCTCGGGCGCCGCTGCATGCATCCGCCCCGCCCATCACGCTCGCACCCGCGGCGCCACCGCCTGCTGATGCCCTCACGTGCTTTCACGCGCTCGCACGCGCGCGCTGTCACGTGCTGTGCGCGCGCACAGGTTATGCACGTCGCCGTGAGCGGCTCGTACGCTTACGTGGCAGCTGCAATTTCCAGGTCGCTGGTGGTGATCGACACTAGCAATCCTGCGTCTCCAGCCATCCGGGGCAGCGTGGTGTCGTGGTCTCTTCTTCATGGGGTGCGCGCGACCCAATTCTGCGACCGCGGACGGCCTCAGGCGCCACTGCATGCGTCCGCCCCGCCCATCACGCTCGCGCCCGCGGCGCCACCGCCTGCTGATGCCCTCTTGTGCTTTCGCGCGCGCGCTGTCACGTGCTGTGTGCACAGGCAAGTTTCGTCGCCGTGAGCGGCTCCTGCGCTTACGTGACGGGGCAGTATTCCAACTCGCTGGTGGTGATCGACATTAGCAACCCTGCGTCTCCAGTCATCCGGGGCAGCGTGGTGTCGTCGTCTCTTCTTGAACAGGTGCGTGCGACGCGGAGCTGCGACCGTGATTGAACTAGGGCGAAGGCTTGTCGCGCTTGCGTCCGCACCGTCCATCATGCTCGCACCCGTGGTGCGTCCACTGCTGGTGTCCTCTCGCGCTCTCGCCCTCTTACCCGCTCGCTCTCGCGAGCTGTGCACACAGGCTTTATCTGTCGCCGTGAGCGGCTCCTACGCTTACGTAGCAGCGTGGAATTCCGACTCGCTGGTGGTGGTCGACATTAGCAACCCTGCGTCTCCAGTCCTCCGGGGCAGCGTGGTCTCCTCGTCCTTTCTGGATGGGGTACGTGTTGCCCTTAGCTTAGTCCATCATGCTTGCCCCCGCATCATGCTTGCCACCATGGGCCATCGGTCGACCATGGAACCACTAGAGACACACACACAGCCCCACGACCTACTCTTCGCGCCACACGCTCGCCCTCGAAGGCAATGCCTTCGACTCCGGGGCGGCAGCCTGCTTAGCAACCGGAAAAAAATAGGGATGGACCAGGTTTTCGTGGTTTGAACCAGGAAAAGCGGTCCGGACCAGCCCAAAGTGGTTTGGACCACCGACGGTTCGTACCACTATTTAGTGGTTTGAACCACTTTGCCGGTACAAACCAGAAATAAGTGGTATGAACCAGCTTCGTGGTTCACACCACTTTGGCTGGTTTGAACCTGAATTTCCGGTTTGAACCAGGAACACGTGGTTTGGACCAGCAGTGTGGTTCGAACCGCGTTGCTGGTGAATACCACTTTTTCCTGGTACGAACCAGAAATTTTGGTCTGAACCACCCCAAAGTGGTATGAACCATGCGGCTGGTTCACACCACTTAGGGGTGGTTCAGACCACTTTTCCTGGTCCGTTCCAGCTCAAAGCGGTCCGAACCAGCGGACTGGATCAAACCACTTTGGGATGAAACAGACCAGCAAATGTGGTCTGAACCAGCCAAGTAAGGGACG
>Ga0210247_102276_pt1 | contig 12026 bp, 11 predicted proteins | sample ChrtobMetP3_16mM_FD_155449 | JGI IMG/M metagenome (GOLD analysis project Ga0210247, IMG submission 155449) | Chrysochromulina tobin associated microbial communities from unialgal haptophyte culture, Seattle, Washington, United States - P3_16mM | ecosystem: Host-associated > Algae > Haptophytes >...
GGGCGGGAAGGGCGGCGGCGAGGGCGGCGGCGGAGGCAAGGGCGGCGGCGAGGGTGGCGGTCGCAAGGGTCTGGTCTCTGGCGGTGCCGAGATGGGAGCCGATGTGCTGCCGAAGTCGATCGTAGATCTCCTCCACCGACGGAAAGATGGACCGCCTCCCAAAGATGGCAACCCATCCAAAGATGGCAACCCATCCAAAGATGGACCGCCTCCCAAAGATGGCAACCCATCCAAAGATGGACAGCCTCCAGCGCCGCCTCCAGCCCCGCCGCCAGCAACCGCAGCCAAGGCAGCGCCAGCAACCGCAGCCAGGGCAGCGCCGGCATCGGCGCCTCCGCCAGCGGCAACCCGTGCACCGACAATGGCGAACCTCGCTGACGAACCTCACATGCATGCGGCAGCTCATGCACCGCCAATGACGAGGCAAGCATCGGTGCTACAGAGCGTCTGTGGCATGCATGTGAGGTTCGTTAGCGAGGAGGAGTCCTTGCAAGGAGGCGGAGGCGGCGGCGGTGCGGGCGGAGGCGGCGGCGGTGTGGGCGGCGGCAGTGCGGGCGGCGGCGGCGGCACGGGTGCCCAGTACGGCGGCACGGGTGCCCAGTACGGCGGCACTGGTGCCCAGTACGGCGCCCGAGGCCACGACGCCGATGCGTCTGACGACGAGAGGGAACGGGCGTCGAGGGATCCGAGGAGAGGAGACGACCAGAGGGGCAGACGAGAGGGGGCAACGAGAGGAGAAGCAAGCCTTGTACGCCTGATTACGCCTGACTACGCCTGATTACGATTGATTACGATGGAGTACGATTGAGTACGATTGATTACGATTGATTACGATGGAGTACGATTGATTACGATGGATTCCATCTCGATACGCGCCTCCCCGCCCCACCCACCCTTTCCCTCCCCCTTGCCCCCCCCCTTACCCCCCCCTCCCCCCCTCCCCCCTCCCACTTTGCGAGCGTCAGGGCACAACAGAGTGGTGGAAACATGTCCTTGGCGCCGAGTACGCCGGGCGCCCCCCCGCCGTCCACTGGACCTCCCCTGACAACCCCGATGCTCACCACGGCGCTGACCACGGCGCTGACCACGGCGCAGCCCATGGAGACTCAGCCTGGATGAACTCATTCAAACGGCTCATAGGAGGCGCGGCGGGAGGCGCCCACGGCAGCGCGGGAGGCGCCCACGGCAGCGCGGATGGCGCCCACGGCAGCGCGGATGGCGCTGGCACGTCACCGGACTCTTCGCCCTCTTTTCTGAAGCGCGTGAGCGCCGTCGTGAGCGGTGGTGCCGCAGCGGGCGCCTCCGCGAGCGGCTCGTTCAAAAAGTGGGTCGGCGGCGCGGCGAGCGCCGTGTCGGGCGCCATATCGGGCGCCGTTTCGGGCGCGATGGGCGGCTCGTTCAAGAAGGCGACTGCAACGCGCCGAGGGGACACGGGAAAAGGGCACCGGCACCGCCACCGGCGCACCTCAGGCGACCTGCGCGGCAGCAGCTCAGGCAGCAGGCGTGCCAACAGTAGCGCCGACGGTGGCGACGGTGGCGATGACGGCGACGAGGGCGAGGGCGGCGAGGCCGGTGGCGATGGCGAGGGCGGTGAGGCTGGCGGAGACGCTCGCAGCGAAGGCCCCACCCCTCAAAGGCTTCGCAGCGGCGGCGGCAGCGGACACCACCGACGACGCCCCAAGCGCCAAGCAAGCCATGGCAGCGAGGATGGCAAGCGCCAAACAAGCCATGGCAGCGAGGATGGCAAGCGCCAAGGAAGCCATGGCAGCGAGGATGGCAAGGACAGACGAAGCAAGCGCCCTGAAGCCCGTGGGCATGCCAGTGGGCGCCATCGCTGAAGGGGCAGACTGGGGCCACACCTTCAGGTTGGGTCCCTTAGTACAAAGGTACTTGGTACTACATGTACATCGCACGCGACGTGGTTCCGACTCTATGCATGACTTGAACTTGCCCCGTCCTGCTGCTTTCTAAAGATCAGGTGCCCCGAGGAGATTCGAGTAGCCCATCACGGCGCGTTCGCCATGGTGCGTCGCGCCTTGATGACGACGTTGGCCGCAGCGCGACGGCATCGCTCGTCGACGGTGCCGGTCGGCGGCAAGGTCTTCGCGTCGGCCGCCGATGCCGTCGCCGACGTGCCGTCGGGCGCGACGCTGCTCGTCGGCGGCTTCGGCCTTACGGGCGTGCCTGAGAACCTGATCGCTGCGCTGCAAAAGAAGGGTGTGGGCGACCTGACGGTGGTGAGCTCCAATGTGGGCACGAGCGAGCGTGGCCTCGGCCTGCTCTTCCAGGGCAAGCAGATCTCCAAGATGATCGGCTCGTACGTGGGCGAGAACGCTCTCTTCGAGAAGCAATTCCTGAGCGGCGAGATCGATGTCGAGCTGGTGCCGATGGGCACGCTGGCCGAGCGGATGCGCGCGGCCGGCGCGGGCATCCCGGCCTTCTTCACCGCCACCGGTGTCGGAACCCTCGTTCATCACGGCAACATGCCAGTTCGATACGCATCCGATGGCTCGGGCAAGGTCATCAAGGGCTCGACGCCACGCGCGTCGCAGCTCTTCGAGGGTAAGGAGTACATCATGGAGCGGGCGCTGCCTGGCGACTTTGCCCTCGTGCGCGCGTGGAAGGGCGACACCGAGGGCAACCTTATCTATCGCATGACCTCGCGTAATCACAACCCGGCGGTGGCGACGGCGGGCAAGATCACCATCGCGGAGGTGGAGGAGCTCGTGCCCGCTCCTGATTGCCTCTAATTGCCTCTGATTGCCACTAATTGCCTCTGATTGCCACTAATTGCCTCCTCGAGGCAGGTGGAGGAGCTCGTGCCCGCGGGGACGCTCGACCCAAACGACATCCACACGCCGGGGATCTTCGTCGACCGGATCGTGCAGGTGATGGCGCCCTCTGATTGCACCTCACTGATTGCGCCCTCTGATGGCGCCCGCTGATGGCGCCGCTGATGGCGCCGGCTGATTGCGCCGGCTGATTACGCCATCTGATTGCGCCCGCTGATGGCGCCTCTTCGTCGAGCGGATTGTGCAGGGACCGTCCGAGCGTTGTATCGAGCGCCTCACCCTCGCCGGTGAACGGACCGAAGGGGACGCCATGACGCCGGACCGAGAGCGGATTGCTCGGCGCGCGGCGCTCGAGCTCGCTGACGGAGATTACGTCAACCTGGGCATCGGGCTGCCGACCCTCGTGAGCGCCTGATGACCTCTGATGACCTCTGATGACCTCTGATGACCTCTGATGACCTCTGATGACCTCTGATGACCTCCGATGACCTCCGATGACCTCTGATGACCTATGATGGCTTCCCTCATCAGGTGAGCAACTTCATTCCCGAAGGCGTCTCGATCACGTTGCAGAGCGAGAACGGGATGCTCGGCGTCGGCCCTTTCCCCACAAGGGGGCAAGAGGATGCCGATCTGATCAACGCGGGCAAGCAGACGGTGAGCTGAGTGCCTCTGATGGCGGCTGATTGCATCTGATGGTGGCTGAGTGCGACTGATTGCGGCTGATTGCGGCTGATTGCGGCTGAGTGTATCGGAGTACGTCCCTACTCAGGTGACTGCACTGCCCGGCGCTTCGTACTTCAGCGCGGATGCCTCTTTTGGAATGATCCGCGGCGGCCACTGCGACGTGACCATCCTCGGCTCGATGCAGGTCTGATTGCGCCTCTGATTGCGCCTCTGATTGCGACTGATTGCGCCTGATGAGGCCCAACCTCAGCTCGGGCTCAGGCTTGATGGACTCTGATAGCCCATGATTGCGCCTCTGATTGCGCCTCTGATTGCGACTGATTGCTCCTGCGACGTGACCATCCTCGGCTCGATGCAGGTCTGATTGCGCCGCTGATTGCGCCTCTGATTGCGACTGATTGCCACTGCGACGTGACCATCCTCGGCTCGATGCAGGTCTGATTGCGCCTCTGATTGCGCCTCTGATTGCGCCTCTGATTGAGACTGATTGCTCCTGCGACGTCACCACCCTCGGCTCGGGCGCAGGTCTGATTGCGCCTCTGATTGCGCCTCTGATTGCGACTCTGATTGCGCCTCAGATTGCGCCTCTGATTGCGACCACCCTCGGCTCGGGCGCAGGTCGCTGCTAACGGCGACATGGCCAACTACCTTATCCCTGGCAAGCTCGTCAAAGGCATGGGCGGCGCGATGGATCTCGTCTCCTCTCCCGCCAAGGTGATCGTCACGATGGAGCACTGCGACAAGAGAGGGCGTTCGAAGGTGCTCCGCCACTGCACGTTGCCCCTCACCGGCGCACGCTGCGTGTCGATGCTCATCACCGAACTCGGCGTCTTCGACGTCGCACCCGACGGCTCCGGCCTCACGCTGCGCGAGATTGCATCTGGCGTCGATCTCGCGAGCGTGCGCGCGGCCACCGATGCCGACTTTGGCGTTATTGACGGGCTTTCGCTCATGAAGGGGGCCATGTATCCGGATAGTAACAGTTTAGAGAGTAGCCAGAAGTGAAGGCGCACAGGCCGGGTGCCAGGTTTAACGCCGTTAACGCGAAGCGACCACCGCACGACGAGACCAGTCCGTACTGCTACTGAGTACTGTGGTCGACCCGCGGTCTGGTATTTGAATTTGTGGCGTCGTGTGTGATCTCAGATCACAGATGACAGAGATCTGTGACGTGCGCGGTTGAGCCGGTTGCCCGGTCGCGGCGGTTCCGTTACGCGTTCGTCAGATCATATCATGCATCATATATCATATGTGCGTCTTGACTCTTGTCCCGTGTGAGTGTCCAGTGTGTGCAGGCCCATTTTCTTAGAGTCGCATTACCCATGGCGTTACCGTGGGTCGCTGCCGGGGCACCGGGGGTCTGCGCTCCCGCCGCTCTCCGACTCCGTACCGGCTTCGGCTCCCACGACCGCTCGGGTGAAGGAAAGGTAGCTAGGTACAAGCGGCCAAGGTAGGCGCAAGCGGATTAAGTCTTAGTCTAAGCAGGAAGCAAACTAAAGTCAAAAGTGCATGCAAATTGCAAAAGTGTGAGCACAGGCCACAGGGTCGCGCACGAGCCGCCCGCAGGAGCCGCGACCGCCCCAGATCGCGAAGTATTTGAGCCTCCGGGAGGCCATCCGCTGCCCTGTGGCTGTGCCCAAGGGGATGATCGGATGATACCCCCCACTTTGGGAACTATGACGCGAAGTATTTGAGCCTCCGGGAGGCAATCCGCTGCACAAGGATGATCCTACGGGATGATACCCCCCACTTTGGGTGAACTATACCAGAACTGCCAGAACCGCAGAAGCGCCATAGCGTGATAGAACGCTGCTCGCTGCTCGTTGCTCGCTCGTCGCTGCCGTACAAATTTCCCCTCTTACGGTTACGCTGCGTCATGAATCATTAGACTAATTAGACTAATAAAGTGGTACCAACTAGAACTACCTAAGAACTACCCCATGGTCTTTAGCGCTCTTCGAAGCGCTCTGTGGAAGATAGTGACTATAGTTCAGGAATGAGGAAAATGATTTTGCACAGATTCCCTGCGACCGCTCCTGCTCTGATCAACTCTGGCGTTATGATCCTGGTTCCCGGAGTCCACGAAATGGAGAGGTGAAGAATGCGGCATCACCGAGGCTCGTGAGGCCAGATCAGTCGCCCCGCTGCTTGATTTGAGCGGCCTTGGGCACAATTGCTTAGTCCACGATGCTCGTGAAGCCGGCGGGCAGCTCAATCGACGTCATAAAGGAGCGAGGAACCAAAGTCTTTGCTCGTCGCCGCAGGCGCGGTAACCGGAGTAGCGCCCAAGTTGCTGCTGCTGCTGCTGCTGCTGCTGCTGCTGCTGCTGCTGCTGCTGCTGCTGCTGCTGCTGCTGCTGCTGCTGCTGCTGCTGCTGCTGCTGCTGCTGCTGCTGCTGCTGCTGCTGCTGCTGCTGCTCCTGCTCATGATGATGACGACGATGATCCTCCTCCTGCTCCTCCTGCTCCTGCTGCTCCTGCTGCTCCTGCTGCCTTGAGCCCAAGGCTGCGCCCGAGACGGCGCCTGTGATGGCATCTGCCTCGGCTGACGGGACCACCTCCTCAAGCGCCGTCCCGGGCACCTCGACCGGCCTCGAGTCTAGCGCCGTCCCGGGCGCATCGACCGGGCGCAGCACCTCGAAGACGAGCTCGCCTAATGGGAGGCCGTGGAGCAGCTCTACAAAGCCGTCGAGGGACTCGACCACCGTGCCGTTGATGCTCATCAGCCGGTCGCCCTTGATGATGTCCGCGCCTGAAGAACGAATGAGCCCTCCCTTGGCCACGTCGTTCACGATGAGGTGCCCTGTCCCGCTAGGGACGAGTGCGAGCCCTAGCGGCATATTCGCCCGCGCCCTCTCGACCACCACGTGGAGGTGCCCCGGCTCGGCGAGAGGATCTTGTGCTGCAGATAGCTTCGGGCCCAACCACGCCGGCGGCCTCTCGACCAGCCCCAGCGGCAAAGGAGGCCCAGTGGGATGGTACGAGCCCAGCGAAGAGGGGAGCACGTCCAGAGTGGACTCCCCGCTCGCCAGCCGCCTCTCGAACCGGCCCAACCACGGGCTGTTCGGCTCTTTCCCTTCGGCGACGACGGCGGCCGCCTCTACCTTGGCAGTGAGGTGATCGATCTTCTGATCGAGATCGGGCTGTTTGTTCGAGAGGCTGTAGCCGTTGGCGAGGCTGCGGGGGACCCAGGAATGCGGCGGCCTGCCCGTCTGTGCGAGGCTCAGCTCGTACAGCAGAGAGCGGGTCACGTTCATCATCCGAATCTTCTTACTGATCGGCGCCGAGGCTTGTGGATGCTCCCTGAGCAGGTTCGTCAAGTCCGTCCTCGAGAGTACGAAGGTCTCGACGAAGCTCAAGCACACGGCCTGAGCATGGTCCTGCAACTCCGTGTTATTGATCAGCATATCTTCCCCAAAGACCTTGCCGCGGTTGAAGAAGCGCCAGAGGCGCACCACCATGCCACGGCGCATCACGTACATCTGTGTGCCCAAACACAGTGGCCGAAGCCAAAGGGTGAGGCGCTTCATTAGCATGCAATGACGCCGAAGGGTGAGGCGCGCAGGGAGATCATATCACGATCATTAGCATGCAATCAGAGAAGAAGGCCATCAGCAGCACATGCATCGAGGAGGGCCATTAGCATGCAATGAGAGTGTGGCACACTCAAGTGGCAATCGATCACCTCGCCCAGGGGAATGCGCTCCTCGACCGCAAAGGCGACCACGCGCATCGACTTCGACATGGCGGCGATAAAGTCGCGCTCGACACGCGAATCACCGAGGCTGCTCAGGAACCACACCTGCTTCAGCCAGTCTGCGGAGGCGGCGAGTGCCACCTGATGAGGGACGCACTCAGCGATCATCAGCGGCCATCACTCCGGGCGCGGCCGTGAGAAAGCCAGTCTGTGGAGGCGGCGAGTGCCACCTTTCCTTGGAGCATTGGGGAGAGCTGACTCAGGAGGGAGCCGTCGCTCTCTGCCTGGTTGACCGCGCGCGCGTCCACGAAAAAGTCGCGCATCACGTGGCGCATTTGGCTGTCGAGCTTGCGCTCCCGCATGTAGACATTGAGCGCGTCCATCGAGTTCCGGAAGGCCGCGCCGTTTGGGTCGAGCGTGGCCGCGATGCCGGCCGCTTCGGCGATGACAAAGGCCCACGTGGCGCCAGAGACGATCATCAGGAGGCAGCATACAACCCGTTCGGTGTCGTTCTTCGGTGTAATGTCGCCGTACCCAATCGAGGTGATCGTCATGATCGACCAGTACAGCGCACCCACATACAGCCCCCCCGCCGACACCTCGCGCCCGTGGACGGCCCGCTCGTTGTCTCTGAACGTGCCCACCCACGAAGGCTCGCCCGCGTCCGCCGCGTCGATGGAGACGTAGGCGAAGATGCACGCGAGCATGTGCGACACCCATAGGAGGAGGAAGAAGAGGGAGATGGCCTTGATGGTCCCATAGGAGAGCTCAAGTTTCGTCATGAGGAGATCGGCGACCAGCCGCTTGAGCACGCGCGAGGCCTTCAGAATGCGAGCGAGCTTGAGGAGGCGCATGAGCCGGACGACGCGCACACTCTGCAGGTTGGGCGCCGCGATCCCGGTGGGGCCGCTCGCCGCCTCCCGCAGGTGTACAGGCACAAAGGGGCACTCGGCACCCTCGCCCTCCAGAAACTCTTGCAGCCAAAATGGCGCCACGCTCGCCAGGTCGATGGCGAGCCAGCCTTTGGCGTAGTGGCACATGATCAGGCTGCGGTCGCGGATCCACATGCCATTGCTATCCTGGACGCACAGCATGCACTGCACGGCGATGTCGAGCAGGAAGATGACGTCAAGGACGCGGTTGACCACGAAGAGACCCGTGATGCATGGCCCCTCATCGATGAACGTCACTTCCATAGGTGTGACCGTCGCTGTGAAGGCGAGCGCTACGAAGATGATGATGTCCCACACGGGCATGAACTTCGAGGTGCGAGGGTCGATCATCCATTCGTTGCCCAAATACGCATTTCGAATGCGCTCGTGTTCAATCGCTGAGAGCTGCCGCGGTGGCAAATTGGCCGCCACAGGTCGTTTGGGGATCAAGAAAGCCTCCGGCTTGAATGGGGCTTTCGTGGCAGCCGCTCTTGGGCCTTGTGCATCCGCTGTGGTCTTCGCGGCAGTTCGAGCTGAGGCATGGTAGCCGACGTCAAATCGTTTGGGAGCCTCTTGGGTGAGTGCTCGTCGGGCAGCCACTGTTGCCTCCACCTCTGTGCGCCTCTGCGCCTCCGCCTCCATCCTGGCCTTCACCATCGCCGCGGAAGCCACCTCGCGCGCCTTTCTGCCCGCTGCCTGCTTCGCGGCGAGTCTCGCCGCTCCTCCTGCCGAATCAGCTGTCGACATTGCTGTGCGCGCTGATTCGGGAAAGACCCAGACGATGCAAGTAGTGACCCCCAAAAACGAGAGCGAGTCAATCTTCGCGCGTTGAAGGCGAGCCAATCTTCGCGCGTTGAAGGAGGGCGTTTTGTCGACCGTTACGACACGTCACGATACCATGCTGATGCATGCATACCGCACGCTCGCCCACCAGGAAGGCTCGGTCTAGGGCCTTAATCAAATTAAAGTGAACGTGAACAAAGGTCGGGCAGCGTGAAGCAACCGTCTCAATGCAACCGTCGTCGTTCCCACGCGTCGCCTGGCCTCCTGGCCGGGTGAGCGCCTCCAAGAGGGCTCCGCCGGCGACGCTCCATTCGGCCGAGGCCAGCTTCGAGGCACTCGGCATTCGACACGATACGCTTGCCTTCACGCCCGCGGACGGCGGCGGCTCCGCCCGGATCTCCATGGACGTCTCGAGCCTCATGCGCCTGCTGACGACGCCCGCGAGCCAGGAGGAACGGGTCGAGTGGGCACGGCATCTGGTTCTCGAAGCTCAGCAGCGCCTACCGGACGCGCACCTGCGCCACCTGTGGACGTCCGTTGGCCGAGAGGGCTGGCACGCCCACCGCCTGCGGTTTGCTGCCGGCGGCGGCGGCGGTGGGCAGCTGCGCGGCAGCAAGCGCGCCACGAGCGCCGGCAACGCGCCCAATTCGCCGCTGTCGCTGCGCACGGTGGTCAACCAGGCGAGAGGAGCGCGAGAGGCCGAGGAGCGCCAGGCGAGAGCGACCGAGGAGCGCGAGGAGCGCGAGCTCATCGCATCCGAACTCCAATGGCTCTCGTGTAGGCTCCGCGGCGCTCTCGCAAGGCAGAGGGCGCAGGATGCGAATGACCGGCAGACCGACAAGCTTTCCCCGCTCGCGCAGGAGGAGTCGGTCGAGGAGACGAGCTTTGTGCCGGACGTCCTGCGCGCGGGCCGTGCCCAAATCTCCTCTACGGACGCTGATGACGGCGACGCTGCCTCTAGTGGGGCTGCGGGTGGCACGCACGGCGGCGTGGGCGGCGGCGTGGGCGGCGGCAGCGTCGCGGCCGCGTGGGGATCCACAGCATCATCAGCGTCACCAGCGGCCTCGTGGGGATCCACCGGTACAACGCCCGCGGTACTGTACTGCCAGCCTACGTGGGTCGAGGTACTCAACGGCAGCCGGTGGCAGGCCACCCTTCACTTTGTACCCGGCATCAGCCAGGGCGATGAGGTGCGCGATGACCCTCCGAGGACCTCTGATGGCCCTCTGATGGCCCTCTGATGACCCTCTGATGAACCTCTGATGACCCTCTGATGGCCCTCTGATGACCCGCTGATGACCCGCTGATGACCCGCTGATGACCCGCTGATGACCCGCTGATGACCCGCTGATGACCCGCTGATGACCCGCTGAGGAGCCACTGATGATCTCCCTCATCAGGTACTCGTCGCTGGCCCATCCGGCGAGACTCGTCAACTGCTCGTGCCGCCGGGGCTGCGGCACGTGCAGAGAGTGCTCGCCTCGGTGGCATCCGCGAGCGAGCCAGCCAGGAAGAGACGCGACACGGCGGCGGCGGCGACGGCGCGCGCAGCCCCTCCCCTGCGTCTGGATCTAGTGCCACTACCACCCAATGCAGCGCCTGGCCACGTACTCGATGTCGGCGGTGGAAATTCCATTGTGCTCCCGGCGTATGTGGCACCGGCGACCTCCCTCGTGATCGCACTGCCGGCGGCGGCGGGCGCGTCCGAGCTGGGCCCACCGCGTCGGCCGTTGACGAAGCCGTTCACACCGCCCGCGGGCGCCGCCGCGCTCGCCGCGGCGGCGAGGACGACTGTCCCGGCGCTCGCGCCATCGCATGCTGCGGACTTGTCTCCGATGCCCTCGGCTAGGACGACCTCTCCGTTGCCCTCGGCTAGGACGACCTCTCCGTTGCCCTCGGGGAGGGCGATGCCGCTCGGGATGCCCACCACAACGCTCGGGGTGCCTAACACAACGCTCGGGGTGCCCACCACAACGCTGGGGGAGCCGCTGCAATCCGAGCGATCGCTTCGGTCGCTGCAGCAAGAGCCGCCGCCGCCGACGCCGCCGCAGCAGCAGCAGCCGGTACCGACCCAGCCGAACCCGCCGAAGTCACAGCCGATATTACAGAAGCTGCAACCGCCGGCAGAGGCCCAAATAAGGCAACTGACAAAGCCGCAGCAGCCCCAGCAGCCGCCCCAGCAGCAGCCCCAGCAGCAGCAGCAGCCCCAGCCCCAGCCGCAGCCGCAGCCGCAGCCCCAGCCGCAGCCGCAGCCGCAGCCGCAGAAAGCCGAGCCGGAAGCAGACGATCCCCGGGACGACTTTGCCTTATTTGGCAACCCCCGCGACGACTCTGCTGTGGAAGACTCTGTCGACGACTCGCTCGAGGAGTCACGTGACTTTTTCGACTCGGCTGACTTTGCGGTCGGCCTCGCAATGGCACCGGCCTCGTCGGCTGCGGCGCCCGGTGCGTTGCGCGCTGCCGCCTCAGCTGCCGCCGTATCGGCGGTCATGCAAGAAAGGCGCGGGGAGGACATTGCCATATTTGGGACGGAGAGGCGCGGGGACGAGTCCGCACAGAGCGACTCAGCATTGGAAGACTCAGCTGGGCAGTCTCTCGATGAGTCGGGCGAGCTCTTTGCATCCGACGACTTTGCAGTCACCCTCGCGGCCGAAGCCGAGGCCGAACGTCGAGGGCGCGCCGTCGCGGGCGCCGATCTGGGCGCGGGCGAGGGCGAGGGCGCGGCCGCGGTGTCGCCTCCATCGCTCACCTCCCCGGGCGCCTCCAGCGGCGGCACACCTCTCGTCAGCAGCGGCGGCTTCAAACGTCGCCCCTCCGGCACGTTTCAGACCTTCAGCACCGCAGTTGCACCGGAGCGTTCGGCGCCCGCTACGGCGCCCGCTACGGCGCCCACAACGGCGCCCACAACGGCGTCCGCACCCGCTACGGCGCCCGTCGCGGAGGTCCCTGGAGAGGACTTGAGGAGCCAGTCGCCGGGCCCGTCCCTGGAAGAGTCAGGCGAGTACCAGCTGCTCACGTCGGGAGATGACAATCTCGCATCGGGAGATGAAAATCTCACGTCGGGAGACTTTGGTTTGAGCATCTCGGGCGCACCGGCCGCGACGAACACGGCGCCCGCCCCCGCCCCCGCCCCCGC
>Ga0210247_102292_pt1 | contig 11934 bp, 12 predicted proteins | sample ChrtobMetP3_16mM_FD_155449 | JGI IMG/M metagenome (GOLD analysis project Ga0210247, IMG submission 155449) | Chrysochromulina tobin associated microbial communities from unialgal haptophyte culture, Seattle, Washington, United States - P3_16mM | ecosystem: Host-associated > Algae > Haptophytes >...
TGCTCGGGCACCTCGTCAGCCTTGCCCTGCCGCCCCGAGCGGACCGGTGGAGGCGCCCTGGCGGCCCCCTCCACTCGGGGCGCGCCGAGGCCGATGGGGGGCGAGTCGACTGAGCTATCGCCGCCGGTGGTTTTGTCCGCGCCCAGGTTGGCATCGGTCGGGCCATCGGTCGCGTCGGCGGCGTCCCAATCCGGCGCGGGGGCCGCCGCTGGCGGGGCGGCATCGGCCGCCGCTTGTCCCTCGTCTACCATGGCTGTGGACGCACTTCTGCTTCCGCGAGCTGTGGGAAGACGAGATGTTTGCTCGTCAGATTTCGACGCGACATCGTGAACACTCGACTTCCATGAAGCGATCTCGGGTCGGCGGAGGCGGAGGCGACGTCATCGATGGCAGCGGCGACGACGGCGATGTGAGGGTTATAAGCGCCGAGGGCGAGGTGGTCGCGTGGTCCCGTTTGGCCGCGGCGCGATCGGCGGCGCTCGCCAACTGGGTGAGTGACACTGGCGGCGCCGAGGGGGCGTTCGCCACTCTGGTGCCTGCGGCTGCGCTCCGCACGCTCTCGCGCGTCGCCGAGGGCGGTGCGGAGGATGGCAGGGCGCTGGAGGGGCGCTCGCTCGCACAGCTCGCGCAGCTTTTGCACGGCGCGCACTTTCTCGACGTGGACGTCGAGCTGCGCCGCCTCCTCTCACGCACCCTGTGCACCGGCCACCTCGCCGGCAAGAGTGGCCCGGAACTCGGGCGGCTGCTGGGCGTCGTGAGCGACTTCCCCACTGAGGCTGAGCGGGAGGCGGCGACGGAGGAGCCGCTCTACACGCAAGACGCTCAGCACGACGCCACGGCTCCGGGAGCGGCCGATGCACCCACACCGCCAGCGCCCATGTGCTGGCTCTCGACACAGCTCGTCAACGAGGACGCCCTCGAGGACGCCCTTGCGGACGCCGACGTGCTGACGCTGCGCGCGCTCAAGGGCGTGAGCCTCGCATGGCGCGCGCGGGCGCGGCGCGTTCTGTGCGCGCGGCTATGCGCACGGGTCGGCCTGCCGCTTTCGAGCAACCTCGTCGAGGTGACCGAGCTCGACCTCTCGGACAGCCGCGCCGCCGGTCGCCTCATCGCCGACGCGGCCGACGCGTCGCACTGGCTGCCCAACCTGGCAAAGGTGACGGGGCTGGGCGGCTTCGAGGTGGACGTGGCCGCGCTGAGGCGCGTGGCGTCTTCGGGTGAAGACTCGTACCCGATGGCGGGGGTGCGCGCGTGCATTCGCGGCGAGGGCGAGGCGCCGATGGAGGTGCTGCTCGCCGCGTGCGCGCTGCGCGACGGCGAGGCGCGCGTGCCGCCGTGCGCGTTCTGTGGGGACAGGTCCATGATGTCGATCGCACTGCCCGCCGGCCTCACGAGCCTCGGTGCGTACACCTTCGCTGGCTGCTCCTCGATGATGTCGATCACGCTGCCCGCCGGCCTCACGAGCCTCGGTGAGGGCGCCTTCTTTAAATGCTCCTCGATGACGTCGATCGCGCTGCCCGCAGGCCTCACGAGCCTCGGTGAGGGCGCCTTCTTTAACTGCTCCTCGATGACGTCGATCGCGCTGCCCGCCGGCCTCACGAGCCTCGGTGTGCGCGCCTTCGCTGGCTGCTCCTCGTTGATGTCGATTGAGCTGCCCGCCGGCCTCACGAGCCTCGGTGTGTTCGCCTTCGCTGGCTGCTCCTCGATGACGTCGATCACGCTGCCCGCCGGCCTCACGAGCATCGGTGATCACGCCTTCCAGAACTGCTCCTCGATGACGTCGATTGCGCTGCCCGCCGGCCTCACCAGCCTCGGTAAGAGCGCCTTCGCTGGCTGCTCCTCGTTGACGTCGATCAAGCTGCCCACCGGCCTCACAAGCCTTGGTTTCTTCACCTTCTTTGGCTGCTCCTCGTTGACGTCGATCACGCTGCCCGCTGGCCTCACGAGCCTCGGTGAGGGCGCCTTCCAGAACTGCTCCTCGTTGACGTCGATCGAGCTGCCCGCCGGCTTCGATGACAGCATTCTCAGGTCTGCCGGAGTGCGACCCAGCGCTCATCACGGCGCCCTGCGTGCAAGCCCTCATCACGGCGCCCGCCCCCTTCTCCCCACAGGTCTGCAGGAGTGCCACCAAGCGCTATCATGCGACTCGCACAGGCGGTTGATGTCGATTGAGCCGCCTGCCCGCCTCGCGAGCATCGTGGACCAAGCCATTGTGCCCAAATCAAGCAAGCGGCGATTGCCTTTCTGGTGCAGCAGCATGCCTCGCAGCCACAGCTGTGTGCTGTAGGCGTTGTTGGCCCCACAGCAGGTACATGAATCATGATGTAGACCCCTACCGAAAGTCGTGAGCCATGCCGTGAGCATCCTGGTGGCTCCACCTGGGCCAGCCCCGCGCATAAGTCATCCACGCGAGAACGCGCAGCATGTGTTTTCCTGAACAGTGAACTAAATATTGATCCTCCAAACCGTTTTAGAGTCAAGTCTATCTTCAGAACTTCACCGTTCGTTACTGTAGGTACGGTCCGGTGAGACAAAAGAAAAACTTTTCTATCTTCACACCGCACTTCACATGTGTCGTTTCATCTGACCCTTTCGCAAGCACCAGTCTGTGTTTCGTGTGGTAGTGGCTGGTCGGTACATGTACCTTGTGTATCGATTCACAACTGACCCTTTCTCAAGGACAGGTTTCGTGTGGTAGTGGCTGGTCGGTACCTTGTGTGTCGATTCAACTGACCCTTTCGCAAAGGTCCACCGAGCGACGCGACCGCGGTGGCAGCGCCCGTCTGTCCTGTGTTTCGTGTGGTAGTGGCTGGTCGGTACCTTGTGTGTCGATTCAACTGACCCTTTCTCAAAGGTGTGTTTCGTGTGGTAGTGGCTGGTCGGTACCTTGTGTGTCGATTCAACTGACCCTTTCTCAAAGGACAGGCCGTCGGAGACCCTGATTTGGCATGGCTGCACTTCAGGGCAACATGGCTGCACTCCACGACGTGCAGGGTAACATGCTGCACTCCGGCACGATGCTGCACTCCCTGCAGGAGAACGCGAGCCTCGCGGCGGTCGGAGTCGGCGCGTCCTTGGAGGCTCTGCGGGATGCCCTCAGAGCCGAGCTGCTCGAGGGCCACGGCGGGTGTACGGCGCACATGCTGACTGCATTCGGCGGAAGCGAGCGCTGTCTCGAGCGCTTCCTGGTCGCGCGTAAGCACAACGTGGAGGAGGCGGCGGCGGCGTTCCGAGCGACCGCCGTCTTCCGCCGCGAGGAGCTTCTAGACACCGAAGGGGACGGTGCGTTCGAGCCGAGCGCGGAGATCAAGGAGCGGGTGGGAGCGCTCTGGCCGGGCGCGTACTGCGGCTTCTCCGTCGACCATTGCCCCGTGCAGCTCTTTCGGTTTGGCGGGCTCGACGTGGGCGCGCTCATGGAGCAGGCAACCGAGGCTGAGTTCCGGCAGTACTACCTGTGGTGGATGGAGCGGTCGCTCGCGCTGCAAGCTGAGGGCGGCGCGCGTGCAGCAGCCGCGGCGATGGCGTCGGCCACGGCGGAGTGTGGGTCGGGTGCGCCCTCCTCGTCTTCGCCCTCCTCGCCCATGCGTGGGATGATCGAGGTCTACGACTGCGCCGGCTTGAGTGTGACCACTCTCACCCTACGAGCAGGCCACACCGGCCTGCTCCTCCTCAAACGGGTCCTGAGCATCGGCCAGTTACATTACCCCGAGAACTTGCGCCTCGCCCTCTTCATCAACGCGCCGCTCGGGTTCGCGTCGTTGTGGGCGCTCGTGAGCTCGGTGCTGTCCGAACGGACGGTCGCTAAAATTGAGATCCGGCGCGACGACGGCGCGGAGGTGTGCCCGCGACGGCGCTCCTTGAATGCCTCTGGTCGCTGCCCGCGACGGCGCTCCTTGAATGCCTCTGGTCGCTGCCCGCGACGGCGCTCCTTGAATGCCTCTGGTCGCTGCCCGCGACGGCGCTCCTTTGATCGCCTCTGGTCGCCCCTCTCTAGCCGCACGCCCCCGACGGCGTCCCTGATGGCGTCCCTGATTGTGTCCCTCATCAGGTGCATCTCGAGCTGCTCTGATGACCTCTGATGATGTCTGATGACCTCTGATGACCTCTAAAGACTCATAATTGCCTCCCTCATCAGGCGCTGCTCGAGCTCCTCGGCTCGGCCGCAGCGGTCGAGGCTATGCACGCCTCCCTTCGCATGCCTGAGACCGGCACGTGGGGCGAGTGGGCGCGTCGGCGGGCAGGCGGCGCGCTCTCGTACGTCACTGGATGATGCATGATCATTCACGAACGTCGCTGGAAGATCTTTGTTGAAAAAGGTTCATGACTGTGGGCGGGCGCGGCCACTGGCGGAGCGAACGGGACGGCAGTACAGGAAGCGATTTTCCTGAACCGTTCAGCCTGTGTGAAGGCTATTGGTTTCGAATTGCATCTCTCGCCCGGCATCTCGCGGCGTCTCCCGGGACGCGGGAATGCGGTACTAAGTAACTCGCGTACTACACATGCATTTGTGAGCAGGTGTGTGTGTCGCTCCCGCCATGCGATAAACATAACGAATCATTACACATTCGATTCTCCACCCCGCGATCGAACACTAAATCGAACACCTCCACGATCCGGATCCCGGATCGCCCCGGGTCCTAATCCCCAGCCGCCCATCTCAGAGTGTGCATCTTGGTGCATGGTACCGTAATCGATATCGATTCTCGAATGTGCGCGCACGGTGCAATAGTAGGCCAAAGCCAACGTGCAATACTTTGCAAGGGAAGGTGGGCTGCTCGCTGCACGAGAAGAGAGCTCTTGCGCGTCTTTGGCACCCCAGCAAGGTGGAAAGGCTATCCCCCACGACGACGCCTGCTTGGCGGCCAGACCTGCCCAAGACGACGCCTGCTTGGCGGCCAGACCAGATCGCCTCTTGAGTATTGCGCCATGGCCCCCAGCGTGCGCGTTCGCGGCGGCCCTATCGGCGGCCCTATCGCATCATATGGACGGCTGCTGCAGGTCATTACAAGTCATTATAGGTCATTAGCGGCCCTATCGCATCATAGGTACTGCTGCTGCAGCATCGCCGTCGACGTTTTGCGGGCCGCATCGTTGAACTGGTACGGCTTATTCCAGAGCCAAAAGTTGGCAGACCACTTGGTGGCACTCGGGTCGAGGACGTCGCAGCCGCCGTGCAACGAGAAGTCGTCCATCTGACCGTTGGGGAGCATCGAGTAGAAGATGATGACCTGCCCAGATGAGAGGACGCCATCAGACGCCATCAGATGAGAGACGCCATCAGACCCCAGATGAGAGACGCAATCAGACCCAGATGAGAGACGCCATCAGATGAGAGACGCCATCAGACGCCATCAGAGGCGATCAGAGGCGATCAGTGGCGATAAAACGCCATCAGACGTAATCAGAGGCGATCAGTGGCAAACAGACGCATTCAGAGGGCTATCAGACGTAATCAGAGGTAATCAGAGGTAATCAGACGTAATCAGACGTAATCAGAGGTAATCAGAGGTAATCAGAGGTAATCAGACGCATTCAGAGGGCCTGTACCTTGCCTTCCTGTGGGTAGACGGAGAGGCCCTTGCTGCAGTCAAAGTAATCATAGGGCTGCGGCCCCCCCTGTGGGAACTCGCTCGTCGCGGCGCGCGGGAAGTTGGTCTGGCCACCGCCCTTGGTGACGTCCGGATCGTTGGTCACCTGTCCAAATTAGGGAGACACGTAAAGAGACACTTGCCAAATTAGGGAGACCCTCATCTGCACTCCGTGGCACTCCAAATTAGGGAGACTCGATGGGCCAAGCATGCATGCAAGCAGGGGCGCTCACGATGGCGCTCAAATTGTTCAGATAGAAGAAGACGCCGAGCTCGTCATCAGAGGTCATCAGTGGTCATCATAGGTCATCAGTGGTCATCAGAGGTCATCAGAGGTCATCAGCACTCACATTGTTCAGGTAGAAGAAGACGGTGGCCAGTCGGTTCCGGGCGCCGTGCTCGACCGACGCGAGCATATCGGGAGAGCTCGCGTATGCGGCAGGGTCGAAGAAGTCGTGGTGGGCAGAGTAATGCTCCATGTGATTGTACCTGTGGGGAGGTGATTGCGCCGTGGTGAGCACTTGCATGCTGGGGGGTGATGGGCTGAGTCCTGCTCCATGTGATTGTACCGCAGGACCTGGATGTACATAGTGGCACTCCAAGGCGCAATCAGGCATGCAATCAGGCACGCATGTACCGTAGGACCTGGATGTACTCGGCGTGTGAGATGGGGATGCGGGTCAGATACTGGACGCGGCGGTCGATCTTTTCGAGCATCGGGTCGCGTGTCGTGGGCAGGAAGTACTGCGACGAGGTGCGGAATTCCTTGGCTGCCTTGCCTGTGGATTAGAGGTCATTAGAGGTCATTAGAGGTCATCAGATGCACTCCCTAAGGCCATCCGATGGCAATCAGAGCTCATTAGAGGTCATTAGAGGTCATCAGATGCACTCCCTAAGGCCATCCGATGGCAATCAGAGGCATACGCTGATGCTCAAGGACGCTGATGGCTGATGACTGATGGCTGATGACTGATGGCTGATGACTGATGGCTGATGATTGATGGCTGATGGCTGATGCTCAAGGACGCACATGTCGGCGTGCTTTGGATCGACTTTGAGATCGATTCTCCCGATTTGCATGCAATCGGACATCCGCATGCCATCAGACGCACCTATATCGGCGTCCTTGAGCGCGACGCCCGATTTCTCCATGTGCGGGCTGGCACGCTCAATGATATACTTGGACTCCTCGGCGCTCAAAAAGTTCTCCACCTCGACGACCAGCGGCTTGAGGGAGACGGTGACCACGCGCGTGTCGACGCCAGGCGCGGTGAGGTTGTGAATGATGTGCACGTGGCCTTTCTCAACCGGTGGCCAGAGCCACTGCCCCCCCTCGAGGCACAGCAGCCGATGGAGGGCCCTGTTCCCGCGTCCGAGGGCTGCCTCGGCCTTCACAAGTCGGACCCCATCTTCCGTGAAGAGGGCGGGTCGTTGGTACTTTGGTCCTCGCGAGGGGAAGCGCAGCTTGTAGCGCAGCACGGTGATGATGTCGTCCGCCTTGGACAGCGAAGGCAGCATCACCACCCGCGACGGTCGCTCGCGCCGCTCCATCATTGGGAAGATGGCGAGCATGGCCGCGACCCCGGCCTCCTCACCACCGCGTACCTCGTCTTCATTCTCCCGCCGCCAGCGAGGAGGCGGGAGCACGCAGAGCAGGTGCATGCCCTGCACAGGCTCCGGAGACAGGAGCGGCGTTGGGCCGAGGCACGCTTCGATCGATGCAGCGTCGAACTCCGCCATCTTCACCGCCGCCTCGAGCTCTGCGAGAGCCACCCAGTCGGCGCCCGGCACACGCGGGCACTCGGCCCACCCGTCGATGCAGCGTGCGGGCGATCGGGGTGGCTCGCGTGCCATCTCCGCCGCGGCGTTGGAGGATGAGGGCATGGTCGAGGCCGTTGGCGGTGCGGCCGCAAGCGTTCGGAGCGTGAATGGCACGGCGATCGCAACGGCGATCGCAACGGCGCTTCCCATCCATAAAAGCCGCAACGTCTCAGCAGAGGCGAGAGAGCTAGAGCCTCCGCTGTTGGCCGGTGCGGGCTTCTTGGCGCTGCCGCTGCCCGCACCTCCGTTCGGCTTCGGCTTTGTGCCCTTTCCCATGGAAGTCGAGTGCTCACGATAACGCGAAAAAACGTGTTTGGGGAGTTACCGCGCTCTACCCCGAGGCGCGAGGGGAACCCCAAGCACCCACCCACCCCAAGCGGCCGGCCGACGGCCCGAGACCAAATGATGGCGGAGGGGGTCTTGACTTGACTTGAGTCTTGACCTCTCATTGTGACCTCTTTGTCTTAAAAACTTGAAGAACCGGCCCCTCCTCCTAATTCAAGTAAGAATTTATACGCTCCACCGCTCCAGCATGGCGTCATACGTGTGAAACCCTTCGGCTATGTGGAGAGGTGGGGACGTGTTGGCATCTTCGTGCTGTGGTAGCAAGGGCCCCTTCGGAAGGGCACTGGGACAACGCGATGACCAGATTAATATGGTCTTACTTTTAGAACTGCGCAGTAGAGTGTGTATAAAGACCAAAAGAGCGGTTTGTAGTTCCGACTAGACCCTGACTCTCTACTCGTTCGATCAATTTTTAGTCAAGCTTCAGCGATCTCGGTGTGGCTGACCGTTGTGCGCAGGGGGCCTGGCCCAGGTGCCCCCTGGATGTTCACAGGGCATGGCTCACGACTTACGGTAGGGGTCTGCATTATGATTCATGTACCTGCTGTGGGGCCGCCAACGCCTGCAGCACACAGCTGTGGCTGCGAGGCATACAGCTGGTATGCTGCACCAGAAAGGCAGCCGCCACACTGTTCTGCTTGATTTGGGCGGCCTTGGGCACAATGGCTTGGTCCACGATGCTCGCGAGGTGGGCGGGCGGCTCAATCGACATCGACTGCCTGTGCGAAGCGCAAGATGGCGCTTGGTGGTACTCCTGCAGACCTCAGAATGCTGTCATCGAAGCCGGCGGCCAGCTCGATCGACGTCAACGAGGAGCAGTTCTGGAAGGCCTGATCACCGACGCTCGTGAGGCCAGCGGGCAGCGTGATCGACGTTATCGAGGAGCAGTCAAAGAAGGTGAAGAAACCAAGGCTTGTGAGGCCGGTGGGCAGCGTGATCGACGTCATCGAGGAGCAGCCAGCGAAGGCGCTCTTACCGAGGCTGGTGAGGCCGGCGGGCAGCGCGATCGACGTCATCGAGGAGCAGTTCTGGAAGGCGTGATCACCGATGCTCGTGAGGCCGGCGGGCAGCTCAATCGACGTCAACGAGGAGCAGCCATCGAAGGCGAACACACCGATGCTCGTGAGGCCGGCGGGCAGCTCAATTGACATCAACGAGGAGCACCAAGTGAAGGCGCGCACACCGAGGCTCGTGAGGCCGGCGGGCAGCGCGATCGACGTCATCGAGGAGCAGTTAAAGAAGGCGCCCTCACCGAGGCTCGTGAGGCCGGCGGGCAGTGTGATCGACGTCATCGAGGAGCAGCCAGCGAAGGTGTACGCACCGAGGCTCGTGAGGCCGGCGGGCAGCGCGATTGTCGTCATCGAGGAGCAGCCATAAAAGGCGTGCGTACCAAGGCTTGTGAGGTCGGTGGGCAGCTTGATCGATGTCAACGAGGAGCAGACATAGAAGGCGCCATTACCGAGGCTCGTGAGGCCAGCGGGCAGCTCGATCGATGTCAACGAGGAGCAGTCCTCGAAGGCGCCCTCACCGAGGCTCGTGAGGCTGGCGGGCAGCTCGATCGATGTCATCGAGGAGCAACCATGGAAGGCGTCATCCCCAAGGCTCGTGAGGCTGGCAGGCAGCTCAATCGACGTCAACGAGTCGCAGCCATAGAAGGCGCACGCACCGATGCTTGTGAGGCCGGGGGGCAGCGCGATCGACCGCATGGACCTGTCCCCACAGAACGCGCCCGGCGGCACGCGCGCCTCGCCGTCGCGCAGCGCGCACGCGGCGAGCAGCACCTCCATGGGCGCCTCGCCCTCGCCGCGGATGCACGCGCGCACCCCCACCATCGGGTACGAGTTTTCATCTTCTTCATCTTCTTCCGAACCATCCGAAGACGCCACGCGCCTCAGCGCGGCCACGTCCACCTCGAAGCCGCCCAGCCCCGTCACCTTTGCCAGGTTGGGCAGCCAGTGCGACGCGTCGGCCGCGTCGGCGATGAGGCGACCGGCGGCGCGGCTGTCCGAGAGGTCGAGCTCGGTCACCTCGACGAGGTTGCTCGAAAGCGGCAGGCCGACCCGTGCGCATAGCCGCGCGCACAGAACGCGCCGCGCCCGCGCGCGCCATGCGAGGCTCACGCCCTTGAGCGCGCGCAGCGTCAGCACGTCGGCGTCCGCAAGGGCGTCCTCGAGGGCGTCCTCGTTGACGAGCTGTGTCGAGAGCCAGCACATGGGCGCTGGCGGTGTGGGTGCATCGGCCGCTCCCGGAGCCGTGGCGTCGTGCTGAGCGTCTTGCGTGTAGAGCGGCTCCTCCGTCGCCGCCTCCCGCTCAGCCTCAGTGGGGAAGTCGCTCACGACGCCCAGCAGCCGCCCGAGTTCCGGGCCACTCTTGCCGGCGAGGTGGCCGGTGCACAGGGTGCGTGAGAGGAGGCGGCGCAGCTCGACGTCCACGTCGAGAAAGTGCGCGCCGTGCAAAAGCTGCGCGAGCTGTGCGAGCGAGCGCCCCTCCAGCGCCCTGCCATCCTCCGCACCGCCCTCGGCGACGCGCGAGAGCGTGCGGAGCGCAGCCGCAGGCACCAGAGTGGCGAACGCCCCCTCGGCGCCGCCAGTGTCACTCACCCAGTTGGCGAGCGCCGCCGATCGCGCCGCGGCCAAACGGGACCACGCGACCACCTCGCCCTCGGCGCTTATAACCCTCACATCGCCGTCGTCGCCGCTGCCATCGATGGCGTCGCCTCCGCCTCCGCCGACCCGAGAACGCTTCATGAAAGTCGAGTGTTCACGATGACGCGTCGTTATGGGTGTTTGGTGACACGTTGCGCGAGGGGAACCCCGTGCACCCACCCACCCTTTATAGGCGCCCGGCCAACGGCCCGACATCGCTTCATGGTCCTCACGCGGCAGGGGCGCACAAGGGGCTTGGGGCGCAGATCCATGCAGATCCCCAATCCATTCAAGAGTCTAATTCACACCAATTTGGCGGCGGGAAGCCCTCATCGATTTTTCATTTTCACTTTGCGTTTCCCCACACGCACGCGAAAACTATCGGTAAATCGTCACGGCACAAGCGTCCCTGACGCCCGCACTTTGAAGTTTGACGATTTGACAAGATTTTACTTTCTGCTCGCGATTCTCTCCAATGTCCAGACTGAAGGCGCGTCGTCTCCGCCAGACTAACCTTTCGATTCGATCCCCGATTGCAAGAGTCGGCATAGTCTTGGCATCGTCGCGGTGTTCGGGCTGTGCCCACGAATGTCTACGATCCCCGTTAGTCCAGAAGTCCACCTGGGCGCTCGATTGCATTGGGCGTGGGAGAAGACGAGGCTCACACCCTTTATGTGTGTCGTGTGTCGTGTGCTCGGCTCGGCGCAGCTACGGCGCAGCCGTTCCGTCTAGAGCAGCGTATCCTCCATCGTGTAGCACGTCGTCAACTCGTCATCAGCAATGCGGACAAAGAGGAGGCTAAAAGTAGCGGCGAAGTCATCGGCCACGCAGTGCATCGTGTTCGGGACATGGGCATCGTGTTCGGCCCATGGGCAGCAGCTGCGCGCCGTCACGCGCTAGCAGCCTCGCCTTGACGTCGAGCAGATTGCTGGCCGCCTCTCTCTCTCTTGCGGCTTGACGATCAGTGCGAAGTCGACGCACCTGACGAGTCACGAGAAGCAGCGAGTCCCAGTGGCGCTCGCCGAGGCCCGTGCATGACCGCGGTCGAGGGTCCGTGTGCAATTTGCGCCAGGTTTGCGCCAGGTGCGCCAGGTTTGCGCCAGGTTTGCGCCAGGTTTGCGCCAGGTTTGCGCCAGGTTTGCGCGAAAAGTGGTTTCTTCGGCAAGACGGCAAGTTTGTCTAACGGTTTGTGACCAAGTTGAGTCTCTTGAGAACTGGTAAAGCTTGTGTCGATAGTCGATCGGCGGGAAGCCCTAATCGATTTTTAATTTTCACAAAGCGTTTCCCGCCCTCTTGCGAACAAATTCGGAAATTCGTCAGAGCCGTCCGCACCGCTGCCTCCGCTATGAATGAGATGCCAGAATATATATTATATCACAAAGGCCCACAGAACATGACAATATGTAACCCAAGGGAAGGGAAGGGAGGGAGAGCAAAATCCCAAGGAGGCGCCCGTGACGGCTCCCCCAGGAACCTGTTCCCCACAGAGCCGTCCGCACCGCTGCCTCCGCTATGAATGAGATGCCAGCATCCCA
>Ga0210247_102301_pt1 | contig 11891 bp, 9 predicted proteins | sample ChrtobMetP3_16mM_FD_155449 | JGI IMG/M metagenome (GOLD analysis project Ga0210247, IMG submission 155449) | Chrysochromulina tobin associated microbial communities from unialgal haptophyte culture, Seattle, Washington, United States - P3_16mM | ecosystem: Host-associated > Algae > Haptophytes >...
GCCGCCGCCGCCGTCCCCGTCGCCCCCGCCGCCATCGCCGCCTCCGCCCTCGCCCTCACCACCGCCGCCCTCGTTGCCTCCTCCGCCTCCTCCCTCGCCTACGCCTTCACTCCCGCCGCCGCCGCCTTCGCCCTCGCCGCCACCGCCCTCGCCCTCGCCTCTGCCGCCACCGCCACCGCCGTCTCCGCCGCCCCCGTCGCCGCCGCCGCCCTCGCTGCCACCATCACCGCCGGCGATGAGCCTCGTCGAATTCACCCTCGAGCTCGACGGCGACGTCTCCTCATTCACCCCGAACGTGCAGACCCAGATGCAGAGCGCATTCGCGGCTCGAGCCGGCGTCGGCCTATCAGCGGTGGAGTTGACCATTTTGCCGGGCAGCGTCATCGTCGTCGTGAGCATCCAGACGACCACGGCGACGGCGGCCTCGGTGCAGTCGGCGATGGCCAGCGCGACGAGCAGCCCGAGCAGCGCGACCGCCATGCTCGCGAGCGTCACCGGCGTCTCGATCGTCGTGCTCGCGGTCGTGACGATGCCCACCATTGCAGACGTCTCACCGCCGCCACCACCTTCACCGTCGCCTCCTCCACCCATGTCACCCACGTCGGTCGGTGCATCGGCGGTCGAGACGAGCGGCTCCATCGGAATCATCGTCGGCGTCGTCGTCGTCGGTGTGATCCTCGCAGTTGTCCTCGCCCTGGTCTTCATGCGCGCGCGCCGTCGTCGCCGTCACAACGATAACGTGCTGCCCGATAACGTACGCCCGCCAGCGCCAACGGGCGCCAAAGCAGAGAAGGCGGCCAAGAAGGCCGCAGCTCGGAAAGCAAAAGCGGAGAGGGCCGCTTGGTTGGCCAAGCATGTCGCTGAGGCCTTCATGGTGCCGCCCTCGATCACAGTGGAGATGACGCAGGAAGTGAAGCGCTCTGTGCGCTCGCTGATACCGGAGGGCACGTCGTTTGACAAATACTATCCCGAAGTGGTGATCTCGTATGCGACGGGTCGCCGTGAGCAGGATTGCGCAGGCGCCGGGCCAGGCATGTATTTTGCGGCGGGGTTCATCAGGATCCTCCACCAGTGCGGCGTGCAATCCTTCAGCGGGCTGCACGTCCCCGTTGGCGTCGACTGGAAGGCGTTCATGCTGCGTCTCAAGGGGCGGCATGCGAACGCGAAGGTGCTGATCGTCCTGAAGACTAAAGCGCTCTACGAGTCCGAGCCGTGCTTGAAGGAGCTCAACTGCGCCATCGAGCGAAAAATCCCTCTGATACCCATTGTCTTTGAGGAAGGATTACCCGGGCCACAAAAGCAGTGGTCAAAGCTGACGGACCAGAACTCAGAGATCATGATATCGAATGTGCAGGAGCACCTCGGCAAGATCAATGACATCCCAAACCCCGGCACGTTGCTCACGGCGCCCAGCACTCTGGACGAGATCATCAAGGAGATCAATAAGCATGTCACAACTAAGGCCCGTGAGCCCACGACTATGGACACCTTTCTCGCGAGCTCACAGTCACAGCCGGGACCGCCACCAAAGGGAAGCGGCATTGAGATGTCGAGCGTGGCAGGAGGCTCAAAGCAGGGAGGCTCGATGGACCTGGTCAATCTCGTGCGCTGGAAAGACCTGACTCTGAAAGAGAGTCTCGGGGCGGGCAGCTTTGGCGAGGTGCGTGTGGCCGTGTGGAACTCGACCCCATGCGCCATCAAGAGCCTACGGGCGACGACCGCGCCGGCGGCCCTGCAAGAGCTCCTCAACGAGTTCGAGCTCACGATGCGCCTGCACCACCCCAATGTGCTCCTCACCATGGGCATCGCACACGACGCTGACGACGGAAAGACGGGCATTCTGATGGAGCTCATGCCCGCCTCGTTGCTCGATGTGCTGCACCACCACCGGCAGCGCGATCAGCTCGCCACGTGGGAGGCATCCCTCGTCCTCATCGCCCTCGATGTGGCCAAGGGCATGACGTACCTGCATGCAATGGGCGTGGTCCATCGCGACCTGAAGCCTGGCAACGTGTTACTTGCGGAGCACTGGCACGACGCCAAGGTGGCCGACTTTGGCACCGCACTCACCAAGTATGCCGGGCAGGCCGAGGGGCCCGCGGGCACGCCGCCCTACATGGCTCCCGAGGCCTTTGCGCTCACCTCGGGCGCAAAAGCCAAGCCCACCGACGTGTGGAGCTTCGGATGCCTGCTCACACACATGGGGACGCGGTCCGTACCGTTCAGCCATGTGCAACTGCCCGTCGGAATGTCTCCAAAGGACGCTATGCGCGCGCTCGTGGCGATTATTGTCAAAGGTCAAGCGACCCCACTCGACCAGCTGCGCAACGTGGCCGGCTGCCCATCTGGCATCCTCGCGCTTACCACCCGGTGCCTTCAGACCGATCCTGTTCAACGGCTTGCGTTCCCTGCTATCGTGGACGAGCTCCAGCGCATCAAGGGCAGTGTGCGCGCTTCGCGCCCCTCGACTCCGCTGCGTCGAGCTGATGTTGTTAGCCAGACGGGCGCATCTGCGGCGTCAAACTACGTCTCCCCGACCTACTTCGCTCCACACCATGCCTCCGAAGGTGGTTTGGCGACTTTCGTCGCTCCGTCGCAAGCTGCATCTGTACCAACTGCACCACCTGCGCTCTCCTCGCTTGAGTTGATCGTCTCTCAGTTGACTGGCTCTTTTAAAGCTGCCCTTTCCACTCTGCAGGCCAACAACAGCTCCGAGGACAGCCACTTCCACCATGTATAGAATGATGCATGCAAGCTCTGAGTGACTGACAAGAAACGTTCAGGGAAGACCAAATGTGGACCTGGAGATTCGTGCCCCGACGTGCGACGTGCGTGAGCTCCGAGCGTCAGAGTGCCAGGGGTTCTCTCTGAAATGGAATCGCGGCGGGGAGTTACCGGCGTTCGGTAGGTGGGTGTTGTGTCCACCATACGTTTTCGATGCCGCACGGACATGCCGTGCCAGGCCAGGGACCGGAGGAGCTGAGTTGTGGGTCTGGCGTTCCGCTATCGCGGGTATGGGGGATGGGGCTGTTTCTTCTGCGGTGCGCAGTGTGTCCGGAGCCTCGCGGGGGACTACGGGCCGTTGTAGGGGCGTGATGTTCACGGACGTGGAGCACGGACATGCCGGGGCGAGGAGGTTGGATCTGAGCACTGCCAATGGGACCGGTGGGGATTCACGATCTCGTTGCCTGTGCCTCGTCCGCCCGCGCAAGTAGTTGTGAAACATGACGTGGGAGCAGCGTGGGAGGTGGAGCGACCCTAAGAGCGTGCGTGCGGACACGCAGATGGCATGTATCGATCGACGTAGCTATATACGACGAGACGCGCAACCATACGATATTTTATTTTTTCGGTGTGTGCACTCGGTCTGGCGACGGGTGGTGAGCTGGTGACCGGTCTGTTGACCCGGGGGTGAGTGAGGTGTCCCCCAAGGTGTCCCCGACGGAGCGATCGTAGACACGACAAATTTTGACATGTCTTTGTCGCCTTCACGAGACACGAGACACGAGTAGTTTGTAATGTCGATTTAGGAATTACTTATGATAGGCGTTGTCGATTAGTGTCTCGTCCGGTGACTGGTCCGCGCCTTTCGCGGCCCGGCCGCCGGCTCGCGTTCTATAGGGATCGCCACACGACACATGCGATCCACACACACACACACGCATCCGAGCGGGTTCAGTCATGCATGAAGATTCGCGAGGCGATGTCCTGCACCACCCAATCCACGCCCGCGGCCAGCCCCGCGCCCGTGAAGGCGCTGCACGCCTCTATCCGCCAGTGCCGCTTGGTAGCGCTGAGCTCGTCGAGGCCGAGCTCCGCGCGGATCTGCTCCGCGGTGAGGGCGCCGACGATGTCCTGCTTGTTGGCAAAGACGAGCAGCGACGCGCCGGCGAGGCGCTCCTGCTGCAGCAGCTGCTGCAGCTCCGCTTTGCAGTCCTGCAAGCGCGCGCGGTCAGCAGAGTCGACCACCCAGATGAGGCCATCGGTCTGCTCAAAGTAATTGCGCCAGTAGGAGCGCAGAGAGGTCTGCCCGCCAATGTCCCAGATGTTGAGCTTGAAGCCGCGGTACTCGAGCGTCTTGATGTTGAAGCCCAGCGTTGGCGAGATCGTGTCGATCTCCTCGCCGTTGAACTTTTTGACAACCGTAGTCTTGCCAGCATTGTCGAGCCCGAGCATGAGCAGCCGCACCTCGCGCTCCTTTTGCTTCTGCCGCTTGAGGATGGTAAGTAGACCCATGGTAGTAGCTGCAGCTCCTCAGGCTTCGGCGGCGCTGCTCTGTGCCCGATCAGCGCCCGGCGGTGAAGAGCGTTGGAGCGTCTTGCGTGAATGTGAAGGGCGTTTCACGGTCATAGGAAACCCTGAACACTACATACAAAATGTACAGAGCGCGCACAGAACGTTCAGTAAAGCAGAGCGGCTCCGATGCTCCGCCCCTCCACCTACTGCTTCTCTGGCGGCGGCACGACGGCCGCATTTCGAGACAGATGGAACCAGCCGCGCGAGCGTCCTGTCACCTCGTCCTCAACGAGCTGGGCGTCCCACAGCTTGCGCAGCGGCACCCAGTAAGGCGGGTACTTGAAGCGGGCCACGTCAAGCACGAGCGCAGCGTCGGAGGGGGCATGGTATCCACCGATGGGCGAGAAGTGACCACTACCGGTCTGGCCGAGGGAGGCGCGGTCGAAGCTGGTGACGAGGAAGGAGGAGTGGCTGCTGCTGGAGGTGGCGCCAAGCACAGCCTCGCGGAAGCTGTCGATCGACTCGCCCGCGTCGGTCGGGCGCCGCATGCGCACGGCGCCTCCGTTGGCGGCGGCCATGGTGCGGAACTCCTCCATGGTCACCCCGGCGATGCGGATCCGGTCGAGCGAGCTGGTGCAGCTCGTGGGGAACATGTCGTCCGACCACCAGCGCCATCCGGGCCCCGTCTCGTCGTGCCACCGCCGCCGCGGGTCGACACGCAGAGCATTCATCACCATCGTCAGCGAGCCGAGGCCGCAGAACGTGGGCTCATCCTGTGTGACGAACTGCTCGATGAGTGGGAAGTAGGGCTCCATGTGGCCAAGGGACATGGCCTCGGCAAAGAAGCGCCGCCCGCGCTCGCTCGAGAAGGCCGTGAGCGCCTCAGGCAGCTCCCGACGGTGCACGCTCTTCGGCGGTGGCGGCATGCTCGTGGATGGCGGCGTGAAGCCCAGCCTCTGGTACATGGCGTTCGACTCGCCTCCGGCCACCATCGCGCACGTTGAGCGGGACCGACATTTCGCGCAAGCCGATATGGCCGTGCGCGTGGTGCCTCGCATTGCGCGCCTTCACGCTGCCCTTCACCAAACACGGAGCTCGATGACGTCGTCCGCAGAACTTGCGTAGGCGTTCTCGCGGGCACCTCGCTTTTTGGAGATTGAAGAGCCTTCTAAGAGGGTCCAGGCACGCTCGGGCTCGGACTTTTGTGACATCTCGAATGAGGGTCACTCTGTGCCATTGCAACGAAATATAGGTCGTAGAATTTTTGTGTAGCGCCTTGAATTTAGTTACTAGCGAAGTTGGGGACTCAATAGACAGTACGAATCTGGCCGATTCTTCTCCACGTCGATTCCCGGTGCATGATGCATGATGTGCTCAGTACGGTACATGTATCCGCACACCGATTCCAAGCGATTCCTCGGTTCGGGGTCACATCTCCTTCTGAATCATCGCTACGAGTGCTGTCGCCCTACTGCGGATGTCGTCCGTCGCAGCGCGGGCGAGTGCCTCCTTCGCGGAGACGAGCCCCCTCTCCAGTTGGCCATCGTTCGCAAGCGCGATGGCGAGGTTCAGGTGCGCGAGGTCATATCCCGGAAGAATCTGGAGCGCCGCGACGAGCGCGGCCTCCACGTCACCCAACGGCTGACGAAGCTGCTCGAGGATCGAAGCATAATTAACGTAGGCGCCGGCGAGCGTCGGCGCCAAAGATCCTCGTACCTGTGGGGACGTGGCGCTGCGGTGAGCACATGCATGCAAGGCAGGTCAACACAGCGGCAATCAACGTGCCTGGGCCAGCCGTGCTCGGAAGCGCTGCGGTGAGCACATGTATGCAAGGCAGGTCATCAGCGGCAATCAACGGCCATCCGTCCTCGTACCTCAGCGGCCTGCGAGCCCGTGGCGCTGGCGGCCCAGAGCTGCGCCCCAAACTCGAGGATCTCGCGCAATCTCGACTCCATCTCCCGCAATCTCGCCTCCATAGCCTTTGGGCTGTGGAGCTGGCCCAGACGCATCTGAAGCTCCAGGCGCGCGCTGACGAGGTCCGCGCTCTCCTTGCCGAGGCCCATCTCGTCGGGGTTGCTCGCAGCGACCTTGAGCAGCTGCGCTTGCGCCGCGCCAAAGTCGGCGGCGCAACGCGCGAGGGCGCTCGGCTCGGCTGACCCGCTGGGCGGCGGCGCGCACGCGTGCACGGCGCGCTGCTTGTACGCGTGCGCCAGGTTGAGCCACACCTTTGGGGTGGGGCTCGGGGTTCGGGTTCGGGGAGGGGTTCGGGTTAGGGCTTGGGCTCGGGTTCGGGCGCTGTCTATCCATTTTAGGGTTCGGGCTCGGTCGAGCCATGTTAGGGTTAGGGCTCGGGTTCGGGCGCGGTCGAGCCTTACCTTGGGGTGGGGCGTGTGGCTCTGCACCCGAAGGAGCAGCTCGATGGCCTTGGACGGGTCCGACTCGACGACGGCGATCGCACGATGTACCATCGGCACCGGGTCCAGTCCTCGGCTCTGCTCGATCATGTCGTCCGCCAGAGCCTCATTCGTGCGCCAGCGCTGCAATTGCGCTCGTGAGGCGTTGGCATTGGCGTACAGCAGCGCACCGACAGCAAGGGCGGCGAGGGCGCGACGCGCCTGTATACCCCAGCCAAACGAGCGCGAGGTGGCCATCTTCTCCTCCACGCCCGCGGCGGCGCTCGGATTGCTCTTCTCCTTCACACCCGCGCCCGCGGCGGCGCTCGGATTGCTCTTCTCCTTCATGCCCGCGCTCGCGTCGGCGCTGCAGAGTGCATGCAATCCGAGCGCCGCCGCGGGCGCGAGCACCAAAAAGTCCGCACAGTACGAGTAACGGTCGGCACCGATGGTCTGGATGTGGTCGGACAAGAGGCCTAGGGTCGGCAGCATCACGAGCGCGTGGCCATCAGAGGTCATCAGAGGTCATCAGAGGTCATCAGAGGTCATCAGAGGTCATCAGAGGTCATCAGAGGCAATCAGTGGCAATCAGAGGCAATCAGAGGCAATCAGAGGCAATCAGCGTACCGAGGGTCGGCAGCATGACGAGCGCGTGGCCGAGCGCCACGAGCGCCGCGACAGCGCCCGCCGCCAAGAGCCCACGCACCGGCTGCCCGCATAGCCGTTGGGTCAGCGCGCCGAGGAGTGTGAACAGTGCGAGCCCGAGAATGCATGCACCAACCGAAGCACTCGAGAGCAGAGCACTGTTGTCTGCTGAGAGAGCGGCGTGCGGCGCATAGTAGCGCACCGCGAGGCCGCCTTCGCTGGGGCGCACGACACGCCGATAGTGCTGCCCGAGCATCGCGAGCGCACGCAATCAGTGGCAATCAGTGGCAATCAGTGGCAATCCGTGGCAATCCGTGGCAATCCGTGGCATGGCAATCATTGGCAATCATTGGCAATCAGTGGCAATCATTGGCAATCAGTGGCAATCAGTGGCAATCAGTGGCAATCAGTGGCAATCAATGGCAATCCGTGGCGTGGCAATCAGTGTTAATCTGCGTTGGCTCACCTGCCCGAGCATCGCAAGCGCACGCAATCCGCGTTGACTCGCCGACAGCTGTTGCTCGGGCTGCAAGGCGCGCCGTTGGTCGAGGGCGCTCGCTTGTGTGGCGAGGCTGGCGACGGCGACGGCGCTGCTCAGAGCGAGGCTATGCTCAAGCATCAGGCGGCCGAGAAGCGCGAGAAGCCCCGCGTGCTCTGCTGGCCGCTCTACTGGCCGCTGCGGCTTCTTTGGGCGGTCACGCGTCGTTATGGGCGCCCCGTCCGTGACGAGCAGCCAAGTCCCTGCATCGAGCAGTGCCGGCGCGACGAAGACGGTGATGCATGCCGCCTTGGATAGGGCGGCCGCTGCCGTGAACAAGCCGCAGAGAAGCCATCGGTACACACGGGGGTAGAGTAGCCACGTGGCGCCCCCGAGGGCAACGTGCGCGTGGCACATGAGCAGAGCGAGGCATGTGCCGAGTAAGTAGCCGTTGGCCGAGGGCCACGAGATCACCTGGAGAGAGGGGGGAGTGGCGCCGTGATGAGCACTTGCATGCAAGTCGCCGTTGGCCGAGGGCCACGAGATCACCTCGACTCGCTCGGCCATGCTTCCAACGACGGATGCGGCGGCGAAGCCGCAAATGTGAGGCAGAACGGACGTGCCTCGTGGGCGACTCTGCAGAAAGGCGGGTACGAGCAAAGCCGCAAGGAGGACGTTGCAAACATGCAATGCCCTCGAGACTAGGCGCATTTGTGGCAGCATTCCGAAGCCGATTGCACCGGTCGCGCGCACCACGCCCATGCGAAGCCACTCGGTCAGCGGCTCGAAGACTCCCAGCTTGCTCGAGGCCATCGAGGTGGCTGCGACTGCCCCAGCTACACTTGGCGAGGCGATGGCTGGATCCTGCACGAAATTGATCAAGTCGTCCGAGAGGAACCAGACAAATGTCATGGCGGAGCGCGACTGGAGGTCGTCTTCGTACAGCGTCGGAGCGTCGAAGATGGTCCAGAGCAGCGCGGCGGATGCTGCTGCGACAGAAGCCGACATCATCGGCGTGTACATCGCGAGAGAAGTAGATGCCGACGGTCGGCTTCTCTCCTTTCCAAATGGAGCAAGTTCGCCGGCGCGGCGGCAATCGGGATGGACGTCCGAGGACGGTCGATGATCGGAGGCAAGTGGGCGCGTGTTTGTCTTCCGCGATAAAACCTGACCCAGACGCTCGTGTGCTGAGAAACTCACGCGTGCTCACGCCTCTCAGATCGCACGGATCGATCACGAAGCCCGCCGCTTACGCACCTCCACCTCCTCCACCGCCATCTGTGCTGCCGCCCGGAACGCCGCCTGCAGCTCTGGTGCGGGCGACTGCAGCACGCCAAACGAGCGGTGGCCGTCGCCGCGGCGGGCGCCGAGGCGCGGCGCGGCCTCTTCCGGCGGCGGGATGGCCGGGCAGCCGCCCTGCGCCTCGTCGTTGAAGGGGCGATCAAAGGCTTCGTCGAGGAGCTCGATCGGCATGCCCCCCATCGCACCGCCGGGTAGAAGGGCCTCCGGCCCGAGCACGGTCGCGTAGAACGAATAGATCCAGCACACGTCCGAGATGTTGCGGCTCGGCCCCGGCGTCGAGTGCGGGCACTTGGCGAAGCGCCCATCGTGCTGTGCATCGTACTCCTCGACGGCGCTGTGCACCGAGTTGTCGCTGCACGTCTTGTTCACGATCTTGAGCACCTTGGCCGACCACGTGCACGTGGCCGGGCTCGCGCCCGGCGCGTCGCACCAGCCCGCGGCCGTCGTCGAGTACCACATGTTCTTCCCGGGCCCCGCCGTCTTGTTGATGACCGAGAAGCCCCAGCAAGCCCACGGAGCCTTGATCCAGTTGTCCCACGAGCACATGCCGAAATGGCCGAAGGAATTCGTGATATTCTCCGCGCCAGCGGGCTTCTGGCTGCTGCAGTCGGACGCGTTCTCGAAGTTGCCACAGGTGCACAGGTAGTTCTGGCCGTGGCATGGCAGGCGGGAGAAGGGATCGATGTCGCTCGCGTTGCACGCGTTGCACCGGCCATACTCGCCAAACTCGCCTTTCACGCTCAGAATGAGCTTGGTGATCACCAAGTCGTTGTCAACGACCTCCTCGTTGGTGCAATCCTTAGATTGTGGATTGCTGGCACACTCGATCGGCAGAACCTTTGATCTGAGATCAAAGAAGATGTCGCCACGCAGATCTGCCGTGTTCATGTTTACAGGGACCACACCTTCGTGTAGCGGGTTCACATGGTAGACGGTAAGGTCGGTATTGGCGAGGCCGGTGAGCATCGCGACGAGGAGCGCCATGGCGAGGTGCACCCTCGTGTGAAACACCGAACCTGTGAATGCCGTGCCATATTTGGGATGGGCGCATCCGGCTCGTTTTACTTCTTCGGCATTTCACCCGGCGGATCTTCGCAGCGTCCGAAAAGCGGAGGGTGAGTCTTCTCCACTCAGTCACTTACACGCACCCACTGTTTTTGGCACTCACACAGGTCACAGCACATGCCACATCTGACATCTGACCCTCTTTAATTGTGAAGGACCCGATCTGGAGATCTCACGTGCTGCACTCTCCACTCGTGGTCAGTCGTGTCCCCGCTGCCGCACCCATATGCCATCTGCGTGTCCGCCCGCACGCTCTCAGTCTCACATCATGTTTCATCTCACTCTGCGCGGGCTGACGAGGCCACGAGATCGAATCCCCACGTCCCAGTGGCATTGCCCAGATCCAACCTCCTCGCCCCGGCATGTGCATGCGCCACGTCCATGAACGTCACGCCCTACAACGGCCCGTCGTCCCCCACCCCCGGGATTCCCATTTCGAGAGAACCTGTGACGCTCGGAGCGCACGCACGTCACAGGTTGCGACCAGGTTCACACTAGGTCCTCCCCGAACGTTGGCCGCTCGCAGATCTTTGTAGTGGCCCCAGAATGCGAATCTCAGATGTGCAACATGCCGGGCACGGCCGAGCGCGTCGCGTCGGGGTCGTTGCTATTGGGCGCCTCCATGTTCCCCGACGCGCCGCTGCTGCTGCCAGAGGCGCGGCCCCCTCCATTGCCCCCGCCGTCGCCCCCGCCGTCGCCCCCTCCATCGTCCCCTTCCTTGCGAAGCTCAAAGTCGCTCAGCTGGTGCTTGCCTGCGTCGACGTGATCGTCATGAGAGTCAGTAACGACGGAGAGGTAGGCAGCGGAGCATGCAGAGGAGCGATCCCAAGGCGGCTGATGCACGATCGTCGCGCCCTCCCGCGCCGACCTTGCCGCCGCCACATGCTGCGCCTCCTCCTTTTGCTGGCGCACCATGTCATGCTGCCGTACGCCGCCCTCGGCACTGTCTGCGCGTGAAGAGCCTTCCGTTTCGGAGGAATCTCTGTCGAAGCGATCGCTCATCTCGATGCCAACGCCGCCACCGCCGCCACCGCTACCGCCGCTACCACTGGGGATGGAGACGCTGCACGCGGACGGCTCCTGTTGATGAAGCTTATCTGCGGAGACCGAGCTCGCGGACATGTTGCGGAGCCAGTTGTTGACGTCTTTGCGCCGCAGCTCGACTCCCCTGCGCCTCGTCCACCAGCAGACCATCGCCAGGCAGCACAGCAGCCCAACAACCGCCGCGGGCACGACGATTGCGAGGATGCTGATGGCGCCTCCACCGGCGCTGTTCAGCGCGCCTGGCGGCCGTTGCGGGGGCGGCGATGGTGAAGGCGAAGAAGGCGGCGGCAGCGGAGGCGGTGGTGCGACGTTCGTGACGGTGGGTGGCGTCACGACCGCGAGCACGGCGATCGAGACGCCGGTGACACTTGTGAGCATGGCGGTCGCGCTGCTTGGGCTGCTCGTCGCGCTCGCAATCGCCAACTGCACCGAGGTTGCCATCGCCGTCGGCGTGTAGATGCGCACGCCGACGATGACGCTGCCCGAGGTTACAGTCACCATCACCGCCGATGGGTCGACGCCCGCCCGTGCCGCGATCGCACCCTGCACCTGGGTCCGCACGCTCGGCGTGAACGAGGAGACATCGCCGGCGAGCTCGAGGCTGAATCCGACGAGGCTCATGGCCGGCGGCGAGGGCGGCGGCGATGGCGGCGTCGGCGGCGGCGGCGGCGGCGGCGGCAACGGCGACGGCGGCGGCGGCGAGGGCGGCGGCGAGGGCGGCGGGGGCG